>ENA-USUJ01000191-USUJ01000191.1-human-gut-metagenome-genome-assembly--contig:-NODE-191-length-50848-cov-10.331488_pt1 | contig 50848 bp, 46 predicted proteins | sample MGYA00250061_ERZ773398 | MGnify/ENA primary metagenome ERZ773398 (study PRJEB29103, sample SAMN06111992) | human gut metagenome | biome: human gut; feature: ankylosing spondylitis patient; material... | reverse complement strand
GGCATCATCGACGCCATCCTGAGCGGTGCCATCAACGAGGCTCCCACCAAGAAGATCCCCTACTTCGACTTTGAGGTTCCCACCCAGCTGCCCGGCGTTGATCCCGCCATCCTCGATCCCCGCGACACCTATGCAGATGCCGCTCAGTGGGAAGAGAAGGCAAAGGACCTGGCTGGCCGCTTCGTCAAGAACTTCGCCAAGTACGAAGGCAACGAGCACGGCAAGGCTCTGGTCTCCGCAGGCCCCCAGCTGTAAGCGCTGACCCCCGCATTTTTCTTCTGAACTCCATATAAATGAGGCCCCCGCCGCGTGTTCATTGACCGAGCACACGGCGGGGGTTTTTGCGTTCCAGCGCGGGTAAACGAAGCGTCGGTTGCGTTTTGGAGCCGGGTATGCTATCCTGTCCTCAAAGGATGTGAACCGTATGAACGCCAAAGATTTCGGGGCCTTTCTGGCCCGGACCCGCAAGGCCTGCGGGCTGACGCAGGCCGACCTGGCCGCACAGCTGCATGTGACCGACAAAGCCGTCAGCCGCTGGGAGCGGGGCGTCGGTCTGCCGGACATCAACACGCTGGAACCACTGGCGGATGCACTGGGCCTGACGCTCTCCGACCTGATGCACTGCCGCGACCCGCAGGAAGCTCCTCTGCCAAACGCCGAACCCACACTGGAAGATTTCCTGACCATGCTCCGCCGTCCGCACAGCATCGACTGGCGCTCCGTCCGGGCCGCGTTGCTCTGCCTGAGCATTCTGCTGGCCGTCTGGGGCGTATGCTTCCACCCCGGTGTTCTTGCCGTTCACTGGCACGGCCTTGGCAATGGAGATTTCCGAGCGGACGGCTGGATGCAGTCTCTCCTGATCTTTCCGCTGCTTCTGGCGCTGGAGTGTTTCTTCCTGAACCTTTGGCGTCTCTTTGAGCAGACCGGATATTTTCGCCACTGGGGCGAGTGGGATGCAGTCCTTACAAACTCGCTGGATCTTCTCTCCCCCGGTGTCCGCCTTGTAAAGTTCGCACTGGATTATTTCTTCTTTTTCTGCTGTGGACTGACGGTGCCGTTTTGTGAGTTCCTCCTGATCGTGATGAATTGATCTTCCAGATACAAAATGAGCCTTTGCGTTTTCTGCAAAGGCTCATTTCTTATTGCATTCTGTCGGATTTTATGTTACTCTATCATTGCTGTTCAACAGCAGCAGGCACTGTGCTGTAAAATGCAGGTGGTCAAGCTCCCTCCCGGTGTCAAGTCCGGAGGAGTTCAATTTTTTGTCATCCTCCGGACGGTACGAATGTTTTTACATCAACGGCCCAAAGGAGGAGTCCATTATGGATGTGTTGAATATTGTTTTTAGTGTGCTGAATCTTCTGGCTACGGTCATCATCGGTGTCATTCAGGTGACATGGATGATCTCCAAGGATGTCTTTCGGGACAGACCCCGCGCAAAACATTATTCCTGCAACAAAAAAGATTGACCGCCAAAATGCTTCCCCAAGCAACGGTCAATCTTTTTTGACTAGTGCACCGGTAAGGAGCTGACCATGTTACAGCCAGTGCCTTTCCTTTGATTTTAGTATAGTAGCATCGCGGCTTTTTGTCAAGATGCTGCTGCAATCAAAACGCCTGCCGAAAACTCCGGCAGGCGTTTCTTTGTCTTTGTCTTTTCCTCTTTACTTTGCCGCCTCGAACTCGGCTTCGATCTCCGCCGAGGGAGCCGGGGTGACCAGGCTGACGACAACGCAGACGACGAGCGAGGTCAGGAAGGCGGGCAGCAGCTCGTAGATGCCGAACACGCCGCCCAGCGGGCTGATGAGGTACTTCCAGACGAAGACCATCAGGCCTCCGGCCAGCATCCCGGCCAGTGCGCCCTGCCAGTTGCAGCGCTTCCAGAACAGCGCACAGAGCATCACCGCGCCGAATGCGCCGCCGAACCCGGCCCACGCAAAACTGACGATGCCAAAGACGCTGGAATCCGGGTCGCGGGCCAGCACCACGCCCACCACGCTAACGCACACGATGGTCAGACGGGCGGCGAACAGGCTCTGCTTCTCGCTGAGCTTGAGGTGCGCGAACTCCTGCAAAATGTTCTGGGAGACGCTGGACGCCGCTGCGAGCATCTGGCTGTCGGCAGTGGACATGGTCGCGGCCAGGATACCGGCCAGGATGAGGCCCGCCAGCACGGCGGCCAGTGCGCCGTGGGCGCTGATGAGGCTGGCAATGCGGACGATGAGGGTCTCACTGGACGAGCCGCTCAGGAACTCCAGCGCACCCGCCTTGGTCATGCCGAGGCCCACCATGCCGATGACGATGGAGGCCGTCATGGCGATGACCACCCACACCGAGGCGATGCGGCGGCTCAGGACCAGCTTTTTCTCGTCCTCAATGGCCATGAAGCGGAGCAGGATGTGGGGCATCCCGAAGTAGCCCAGACCCCACGCCATGGTGGACACGATGTCCAGCAGGCTGTACGAGGTAGCTGTGTTGGTGTCCGCATTGTGGCTGGCCAGCATGGTCAGGTAGCCGGGCAGGCTCTGCGCATTGGCGACCACAGCGTCCCAGCCGCCTGCCACGCCCACGCCGTAGACCAGCACGGCGATGAGTGCCAGCGACATGACGATGGACTGGATGAGGTCGGTGGTGGTCACGGCGCGGAAGCCGCCCAGGATGGTGTACCCCACGATGACGAGAGCCGAGACCAGCATCGCCGCCATGTAATCCACGCCGAACAGGCTGTGGAACAGCTTGCCGCAGGCCGCAAAGCCCGATGCCGTGTAGGGCACAAAGAAGACGATGATGATGACCGCGCCCAGTGCATTGAGCAGGTTGCGCTGGTCATGGAACCGCAGCGATAAAAACTGCGGCACCGTGATGGCGTCCAGGTTGGCTGAGTACCGCCGCAGCCGCCGGGCCACAATGAGCCAGTTCAGCCAGGTGCCCAGCGCCAGGCCGATGGCCGTCCAGCCGGGGGACGCGATGCCGCTCAGGTACGCAAGGCCGGGCATTCCCATCAGCAGCCAGCTGGACATATCGCTGGCCTCGGCGCTCATAGCCGTGACCAGCGGGCCCATCTTGCGGCCGCCAAGGTAAAAATCGGTGCTGTCGTTGTTGGACTTGCTGTAGGCAAATCCAACGAGCAGCATCGCTGCCAGATAACCAACGATGGTAATAATGATACAGAGATTGCTCATATTCCTTTCCTCCTCTACTTTCCCATTTGGAAGGATGCTCTGATTTTACCACGGTAAAGCATCAAAGTGCAAGGTTTTTTGAAAACTTCGGCCCTATTGGCAAAAAGTCCGCGTCCGGCGCACAGAAAACCCGCAAAACGACCACAACGCGCCCGCCGTTCCCCTCTGCCCGTGCGCTCCTTCTGCGGGGCGGAACGGCCCGGCACAACAAAACGCCCGGTTCCTGTGCGGCACCGGGCGTTTTGTCTTTATGGAGAAATGAAAATGATGAAGGTGGATGGCTGTTTTCAGTTCTTCTTGGCTTCGCCTTCGGGGAAGATGATCTTGTTGACGAAGAAGAAGATGATCATCGAGATACCGCCGTTGAGCACGGTGGTGCCGATGTTGTAGATGAAGTCGGGCACCAGCAGACCGGCCACCGCGACCCAGATGCAGTTGATGGAGTTGACGATGCAGGTGATGACGCAGAAGGCCAGCACGTACCAGCCGATCTGCTTGGCCAGATTGCCCTTGCTGCGGAACACAAAGCTGCGCTGGATGGGGAAGTTGATGCACTCACCCACGATCATGGCGACCATGTAGGCGCAGAAGTAGGGCAGGCCGCCGTGGGCAGCGTCATAGCCGAGGATGTTCCACTTGAAGGTCTCGCCGAAGAGGGTGATGTCGATGCCCGGCCAGCCGAAGTCCACCACCGGCAGGCTTGCAAAGGCCTTGGGCAGGAATTGCAACAGCAGGTACTTGAACACCGTGATGAGGTTGGAGACGATGACGAACAGACCGCCCTCACGCACCCACTTGGCAGCGGCGGGGTGCTTGGCCGCAAAGTTGTTCCAGAAATTCATAGCAGTTCTTCCCTTTCAGCTGTTTTTCAGGCGTTTTTCCATCGCGCCGTTCTGGGCGATGTTCTTCACAGCCTCCACGATGACCCGCAGCAGACCGATGATCCAGAAGCCCTGCGCTTCCATCACGATGCCGTCCACCATGCCCATGCTGATGGCGCCGTTGGTCATCTTGGCCAGCGCGCGCAGCGGCATGTTGTACTGGAACAGGATGTTCAGGTCCGGCTTGCCGCGCTGGATGCTCCGCTTGAGCAGCAGGCCCAGCACTGCCGCCACGAGCCAGCCCAGCGGGCTGCGGCCGTGGCCCAGCTCGCCCAGCGTCATGTTGCGGTCGATCCGGATCTTATCCTCCGGGATGGGACGGCCCAGCAGGGCGGCGAACTCGGCATCCGGAACGCGGGTGATCTCGCCCGTCCTGTAATGGGGCAGATCCACGCTCTGATAGGGGTCCGGCGCACCGGAGCCCAGCACCACGACCTCCGCCGTCAGGCGGATGTCGGCGCTGGAAGCGCCCACGCGGAGCTGATAGCTGCCGCCTTCGACCTCCCAGCGGTCGGTGGCCACGTTCCAGTAGCGGTAGGCCTTGTCGTCCAGCGGGATGGAGACGGTCTTGCTCTCGCCCGCTTCCAGCCAGACCTTGGCAAAGCCCTTGAGCTCCTGTGCGGGGCGGAAGACTTTGGCGTCGGGCTTGGCGACGTAGAGCTGGACGATCTCGGCACCGGCGCACTTGCCGGTATTGGTCACGGTCAGGGTCACGCCCTCCGGTGCGGCCTTGAGGTCTTTGTAAGCAAAGGTGGTGTAGCTCAGGCCATAGCCGAAGGGGAAGGCCACGGGTCTGCCTGCCGTCTCAAAGTAGCGGTAGCCCACATACAGACCCTCGCGGTACTGTACGGTGCGGCCCTCGCCTGCGAAGTGGTCCTTCACCGGGGAATCGCTGTAAGCATTGGACCAGGTCTCGGCCAGCTTGCCGCCGGGGCAGACCGTACCGGTCAGCACGTCCACCAGAGCGCCCGCACCAGCCTGACCGCCCAGGCAGCCGTAGACCAGCGCCTTGCAGTCTTTGAGCCACGGGGTCTCCAGCGAGGAGCCTGCGCTGAGCAGGACGACCACGTTGGGGTTGACAGCAGCGACCGCAGCCAACAGATCCAGCTGGTTCTGCGCCAGCTTCATGTCCATCCGGTCGAGGCCCTCGCTCTCCTTGATCTCGTCCAGACCCATGCAGAGCAGGACGACGTTGGCGTTCTGCGCCAGCGCGACGGCTTCCTTCTTCAGAGCCTCGTCGGCCTTGCCCTGGCGGTCAAAGCCCTGGGCATAGCCGACATTGGTCAGGCCGCTCTCGGTCAGGCAGTCCAGGAAGGAATCCACCTGGATGGAGTTGACGGCGCTGGAACCGGCGCCCTGATAGCGGGGCGTCCTGGCAAAGTCACCGAGGACAGCGATTTTCTCGCCTTTTTTCAGCGGCAGCAGCGCGCCCTCGTTCCGGAGCAGAACGATGCTCTGGGCGGCGGCGCGGCGGGCCAGCGCATGATGCGCGGCGGCGTCAAAGGTGCGGGGTGCCTTTTCGACGGCGGCCTTGGTGTCGAGCACCAGTTCCAGCAGCTCGTCCAGCCGGGCGTCCACGTCGTGTTCCGAGATCCTGCCGCTCTCCACAGCCTTCATCAGTTCGCGGACGGAATCGTCGCCGGGGAACGGCATCTCCAGCGTGGAGCCGTTCTTCACGCCCAGTGCATGGTCGTTGGAGCCGCCCCAGTCGGTGACGACCGCGCCGTCGAAGCCCCAGTCCCGGCGCAGGATATCCTGTAACAGGTGGGCGTTCTCGTTGGCGTATGTGCCGTTGACGAGGTTGTAGGAGGACATGATGGTCTTGGGCTTTGCCTCTTTGACCACGATCTCAAAGCCGGTCAGGTACAGCTCGCGCAGGGTGCGCTCATCCACGATGGAGTCGCTGGCCATGCGGCGCAGCTCCTGGCTGTTGACGGCAAAGTGCTTGGGGCAGGCCGCGATGCCGTTCTTCTGGATGCCGCGGACATAGCCTGCGGCCATCTTGCCCGCCAGATAGGGGTCCTCCGAGAAATACTCAAAGTTGCGGCCGCACAGCGGGCTGCGCTTGATGTTCAGGCCGGGGCCCAGCAGCACTGAGACCTCCTGTGCTGCGGCCTCTTCGCCCATAGCCTCGCCGACGGCCTCGCCCAGGGCGGGGTCCCAGCTGTTGGCCACGGTGGCCGAAGTCGGGAAGCAGGTGGCCGGCACACTGGGGTTCAGGCCCAGGTGGTCTGCCGCACCGGCCTGCTTGCGCACACCGTTGGGGCCGTCCGACAGGGTGATGGACGGGATGCCCTTGCCCGGCAGGGCGCGGGTGTCGAACACCGTGCCGCCGCTCAGCAGCGCACATTTCTGCTCCAGATCCAGTGTTTGAATGATGTCTGCGTGTTTCATCGCAATTTCCTCTTTGTTTCCTGAGCAGGGCAAAGGCCCGCTGTTTCTTTGCAGCGGGCCTTTGCCGTTTGGTTCAGTTCAGGTGCTGCGTCGGTTCAAAAGCGAGAGGCCGTTTCATCAGGCGTTCTCTTCTTCCTCTTCCTTGCGCTTCTTGTAGCTCTTGAAGGTCTTGATCTCCAGAGCAACGATCAGCAGTGCAACGAGCACGTCAGCGCCGATCATGATGATCTCCCACTTTGCCATACCGGGGTTCAGGTTCTCCGCAGCATAAGCGCGGCTGTTGACCACGGTATAGAGGATGTTCTTGGAAGCCTCGCGCAGGGCCTGCTTGCTGCTGTTGGTCAGCACGGTCACGGTGTTGAAGTCGTTGCCGGTGGTGCAGAGCATCAGGTCGCTGCCGTTGCGGACGCCCTGGTCCGCAGTCATGTAGCCGTAGACACCGAAGTAGTCGGTCTCGACGAAGCCCACGAAGCCCCACTCGCCGCGCAGAATGTTCTTCAGCAGCTCCTTGCAGCCGCCAGCCCAGCGGGTGCCGATGTAGTTGAAGGAAGACATGACCGCGTGGCAGTCTGCATCCTTGACGGAGATCTCGAAGGGCTTGAGGTAGATCTCACGGATGGCCTGCTCGTTGGACCAGGTCGCCGCCATGGAAGTACGGTTGCCTTCCTGATCGTTCAGGGCGAAGTGCTTCATGTAAGCATACACACCGTGCTCCTGTGCGCCCAGGATCGCATTGGAAGCCATCCGACCGGACAGGACGCCATCCTCCGAGTAGTACTCGAAGTTACGGCCTGCGAATGCAGTGCGGTGGATGTTCATAGCCGGGCCGTACCAGCCGGAGGTGTCCATCTCATTGGCCATCTCGCCGATGCTGTCGCCGAAGGCGTAGGCCAGCTCCTTGTCCCAGGTCATGCCGATGAGGGTCGCAGCCGGGAAGCCGACGGAACCGACACCGGTGAAGTTGTTGTTGATGGAAGCCGGGCCGTCGCAGTCATTGGTGCGGACCTTCTCGATGCTGGAGACCGCAGCGGTCTGGTAGCCGCCGAAGCCGATGGTCTGCTGCATCTCGTCGATGGTCATCTGGTCGAGCAGCTGATCCCACTTCGCGTCGTTTTAATCCACGCCGCGCAGGTCGACCAGCTTCAGGCCGTTCTTGGCACCGGTGGTGATGTCGGCGGCGTTGGCATCGTCATCGTTCTGATAGCCAGCCTCGGTATACGTATGGGCATTGTCGAAGGCAGCCTTCTGCTCGTCGGTCATCTCATAGGTGGCGGGAGCAGCGGTCGCCTCGGCATAGTTCGCAAAGCCGTCGGCGCGGGACAGATAGGTGATCTCGCCTTCTGCGAAATCGAACTCGTTGGTCGCAGCCACAGCATCGCTGCCGCGCTTGTTGGACTCGTTGTAGACGATGTCGGATGCAACGGTGTAGGTCTTGGAATCGGCGACGTTGTGCGAGTCATCGTTCGCGCTGATGACATAGTCGCCAGCTTCCAGCACATAGCAGCCGTTGGTCTGGTAATCATAGGAAGCCAGATCCTCCACCGGGATGGAGAACTCGATGGTCTGAGACTCGCCGGGAGCCAGCTCATTGGTCTTGGCGAAGTCCAGCAGGTTTGCAGAAGACTTCTCGATGCCGCCGTTGGTGTACGGAGGATCGCTGTAGATCTCCACGACATCCTTGCCCGCAACGGAGCCGGTGTTGGTGACGGTCACGGTGAAATTCAGGTTGGTTCCATCGTTGGTGATGCCGCTCATCTCCTTGGTGAAGGAGGTGTAGCTCAGGCCGTAGCCGAAGGGGAAGACGACCTCGTCGTCGTAGTTGATGAGGCCCTCGTCCGCAGCCGTCTCATAGAACTTGTAGCCGACGTAGATGCCTTCCACATAGTTGACGAAGGACGGGGTGGTGCCTTCCGGATCAAAGAAGCTGGAATCGGAATTCAGCTCCTCGGTGTTGGTGTACTTGAAGTCGCCGAAGTTGTTCCACCAGGGCGCGTTCTTCAGGTTGGAAACATAGGTATCCACGGTACGGCCGGAGGGGTTGACCTCGCCGGAAACGACCTTGCCGAAGCCCTCAAAGCCGGACTGGCCGGTGCCGGGGCAGAGCAGGACGCCCTTGATCTGGGGGTAATCCTTCAGGAAGTCCATCTGGAAGGCGTTGGCGCCGTTGTAGACCAGAATGACGTTGTCGAAGTTTGCGGTGACCAGGTCGAGCAGGTCTTCCTCACGGTTGGACAGCTGCAGGAAGTGGTCGCCCTTGTCCCAGTCGTTGCCCTCGTTCAGAGAGTCGTCGTAGGTGCCGTTGTAGTAAGCGGTGCCGCGCTCAGAGCCGTAAGCCTGTGCCACGCGGCGGATCCAGCTGCCGTCCACAACGGAAGCCATATCGGTGGGCAGGTCTGCGCCCTCGCCGCCGACACGGGTGATGACGACCATTGCGGTATCCGAGAATGCTTTTGCATTCTCCATCATCTCATCGGTATACAGGCTGACGTTGGGTTCGGGCAGGGTCCAGTCCTGCGCCACCATGCCAACGCTGGGGCGGTCTGCCTTGTAGTCGGTGTAGAACTTGCTCAGTTCCTCGTTGGTCTCGATGCCGGCATCGTGCAGGCCGGTCAGCAGATCGGTGACGGGGTAAGCGGTGTTCAGTGCACCGGAACCGGTGCCGCCGTAGCAGGGGTTGGTGGAAGCCCAGCCAAAGACGTTCAGCTTGGAGCCGGAAGCCACCGGCAGGATGCCGTCTTCGTCCTTTGCCAGAACGACACCGTCTGCGGTGATCTCATTGACCAGCTCCGTGGCCTTTGCAGAGGTCTCCTCGGTGATGGTGCCGCTGCCGGAGACCAGGTCCAGCATGGTGGACATGGGGCCAGTGCAGATCAGGTTCACAACGATGGTCAGCGCCAGCAGAATGGCCAGGCCAGCTTGTGCACGGATCATCATCTTCTTTGCTTTGGGCAGCTTGCGCACAGCGATCATCACAACGATCGCCAGCAGCGCAACCACACCAAACGCGATGAGGTGGCCGCGAACGTTCGTCAGCACCTGCATCACGTCATCCAGGTTAATGGACAGCATAATTTTCCTCCTTCTGATAGGGTCAATAACGAATGCGGAGCGTACAACTCCGCCGAACTGATTGATATGATACCAAATGCACACAGAAAATTCTTGTTTCCTTCACAAATTGTCGTTTTTGGCGCACAATTTGCAAAAAGTTTCAAATCCGTTTCAATTTTTATTGTGCTAATGCACAAACAAGAGGCGACGTTATTTGTGCAGGATGCCATACCCTCTCCATCAGCGCTGTGCGCTGTCACCTCTCCCGAAGGGCGAGGTTTTATGCGTGCTTTCAGGCGCAACAAAAGCTCCCCCTTTCGGGGGAGCTGTCGAACGAAGTGAGATGGAGCGGGTCGTCATTTTTCTTTGGGCAGGGGCATCAGCAGCCGCACCGTGAACCACCGGTTCTCCCAATGGACGGTCATGCTGCCATCGTGCTGCTGCGCCACCGAACGCAGGCTCTTCAAATCGTAGCCGCCGTGGGCGCTCTGCGCGGGCAGGCCGTCCGCCCCCAGCTCCACCGGCTGGGCGCAGTAGTTCTCGAAGCGGAACATCACGAACCCATTCTGGACATAGACCGCCGTCCGGATGAGCCGTTTTTCGGGGTCCGGCTCTGCGGCGCAGCTCTCGATGGCGTTGTCCAGCGCGGTGCCCACGATGGTGCAGATCTCCCGCGTGGTCAGAAACCCCAGCGCCCGGCCGTCGGCCACGCTGGTCATCCGGATGTTCTTCTCCTGACAGTCCATGCTTTTGGCCGTCAATAAGGTATCCAGCACCGGGTTGCCGGTCTTGTTCTCGGCCTCATACTGCAAAATGCCGGACTCCATCCGGGCCAGCGCTGCGTCCTGCTTGGCGCGGTCCCGCTCGGCGCGAATGTCGGCGATCTGCACCTTCAGCTCATGATATCGCCGGTTGATGAGCTTGATGCCCTCTTTGCTCCGCTTGTACTGCTCGTACTGACGGTGGAGCACACCGTCCATGGCGGTCAGCTCCTTGTGGAGCGCCTCTTCCCGCAGCTGCTCGTGCTCGACGGTCAGGATCAGAACGCCGCAGAAATCCACCAGCGTCCGGATGTAGAAAACGCTCATGGTCACTTCCCCGTTCAGGAAGTTCAGGTTGCTCACGGCAAAGGCCGTCGCCGCCATGACGACGGCCACCAGAGCCGCCGTATTGCTGACGTCCAGATGCCCGGTCGGGTGGGGGCGCTTGCGCTCCAGCCCGTACATCACCCCGAACAGACCGCTGTAGACCAACAGCAGCAGGAACAGCGCCATCGGCTCTCCCCCGCCGTGCTGCGGAAAGATGGTGCAGTGCAGCTGCCACTCGACACTGGCCGCAAATTCGGCCAGAATGAAACTGCGGGCGCAGTCGTAGGCTGCTTCCAGCCAGTTTTCTTCCCGCGTGATCCAGAGGTAAAGGTACTGCATCCCCACCGCGATGCCCATGCAGGGGACCCACCACGCAATGGGCACTTCGCCGGTCGCTTCCAGAAAAACGCCCAGCATCACGGCCAGCAGCCCGCTGGCGGCCAGGGTGATCTTCCGCGCAAAGCGGGGCGGGCGGCTCTGGGCGTACAGAACGACAGCCAGCCACTCGGCCAGCGCCGTGTACAGGCGCGGGATATCCGGCAGCGTCGTCACAGACCGTCACCCCCGATGTAGTCGGTCAAAGCTGCCAGAAAACTCTTCCGCTTGGGGCGGCTGACCTGCAATTCATAAGGCCCCACCTCCACCGTGTTCTGCTGCACAGCCTGCACCTGGGCCAGATTGACCAGATACCCGCTGTTGCAGCGGGCAAAGGGCCGGTCGGCCAGCTTTTCTTCCAGCGCCTTGAGCGCGCCGGGGGCCGCAAAATCGCCCTCCTCGGTGTAGAAATGCACCCGATGGCCTTCGCTTTCGATGTAATAAATGCGCGAGGTATCCAGCCGCCGCAGGCCGCCCTCCACCGGCACCGCCAGATAGTGCCGGGTGCGGCGGCGCAGCTGCGCCTCTACCTTTTGCAGCTGCTGCGAAAACGCAAAGTACGGCACCGGCTTGAGAACGTAATCCAGCGCCCCCACCGCATAGCCTTTGATGGCATACTGCGCCATGTTGGTGATGAAGACGAGCATCACCTCTGGGTCCAGTTCCCGGATGCGCCGGGCCGTCTCCATACCGTCCAGATGCTTCATCTCGATATCCAGAAGGATCAGGTCATAGGCCGGGCGGTAATCCTCCAGGATCTCCAATCCGTCCGCGAAGGTCTTCACCTCAAACGCGGTCCCGTATTGCCGGGTGTACCGCTGAACGTATCCCATCAGCTGCTCCCGGATCTCCGCTTCATCCTCCACGATGGCTACCCGTATCATTTGCCGCACCTCCCCGCTTCTGGTTCCCCGGCCGGGCATCCAGCTCCGGCCCGGCATCTCATTTTATTATACAAAAGCGGAACCGTTTTTGCAACGTTTTTTGTTTTTAAGGAAAGCAGGCTGTGCAAACCTTGCGCAGAAAAGCCCCTGATTCGGGCAAATGTGCAAACGGTGTGCAGAAAGTGTGCAGCCGCTTTCCTACATAAAAAAGAACGTCAAATCTTACGATTTGACGTTCAATATCTGGTGCACCTCGCGCACTCATATCCGAACTTTTCTCTGCTTTCACGGCTTCCCCGAAAGCGACCGTTTCCGTACCTTCCTTATAATTAAAGGTAATGAGAACCTTATCATCGTAGAGATAGATGGCATTGATGAAGGTATCCACCAGTGCCTGCCGCTGCTCCGGCTGGGTCATATCCAGCTTGCGGAAGCGAAGCAGCCAAAACCGGACGAACTCCTCTTTCATCTTTGGCTTAGCCAGCCGTTCCTCTGCAATGCGGGCTTGCAGTTCTTTTCGCTGTTCTTCCAGAGCTTCCAGCCGCTCCTTGGTAGAGCTGGTCAGAATGCCCATCTGGATGGCATTCAGCATATTGGTGATGCCGACTTCCGTTTCCTTCAACTGCTTTTCGTAGATGGGCAGGTCTGTGCTTTCCTGATTTTGCAATTCCATGACTTTGGCAATGATGGCATTCATGGAAGCGTCATCTTCCACCAGCTTCATGGTCTCGTTGACCACTAGATCTTCCAGCCACTGTTTCCGCACGGCCTTTTTATCGCAGGTCTTTTTCTTCTTGGCAGCAGCACACTTGTAATAGGTGTACATCTTCCCGGTGTGGCTGACACCGCTTTCTCCGAACATCAGTGCACCGCACTTGCCGCAGTACAGCTTGGTGGTGAGCAGATAGCTTTCCTCTGCCTTATGACGGGCAGGGGCCTTTTTATTTTTCGCCAGCTTTTCCTGCACCTTGTTGAACAGGTTCGCGTTTGCGCAGCGAAGCGGAGCAATGAAAGCCCCAGTGGGGCTTTTAAGCGACAGAACGGTCTTGCGTAGCAAGATGGAGGGGTCTTACCCCGACAAGTTCACCTGATACCAGTGCCGGAATTGCATTGGGCTGTACCACATCTCGCAAACGCAATTCGCCGATGTACCGGCGATTACTCAGCATCCGCTGAATCGTGTTATAGGACATCTCCCCGCCCATTGAATTTTTGATGTTGTGCGCCTTCAACCAATCCCGCAGGTCGGTCATGGTCGCGCCGTCTGCATACTTCTGGAACGTCTGCTCCACATACGGAGCCAACAACGGGTCGGGCTGGTAATGCCGGGTCTCATCGATCATGTAACCGAACGGAATCGTGCCGCCATTATTAAATACCCTTGAGAGCATTCTCGGTCATGCCGCGCACGACCTTTTCGGACAGGTCAGCCGAGTAGTATTCGGCATAGCCCTCCAGCACCGACTCCAGAATAATGCCCTCCGGGCCAGCCGAAATGACTTCCGTTGCCGACACCAGTTTCACACCATTGCGTTTCAGCTGGGTCTTGTATCGGGCACTGTCGTAGCGGTTTCGGGCAAAACATTCACATTCCATGGTTCTATGAAAGCACCCGGAGGAATTGTGTCATTTTGACACAATTCCTCCGCTCACCGTGCCCCCTCCAGCGGCTTCAGCGCACTTTTGCGGTATTGCAGGGGGCTTTGCCCGGTGGCTTTTGCAAAGCGGGTAGAAAAATTGCTGGCATCTCCAAAGCCTGCCTCCTGTGCAATTTCGCTGACGCTGTGGTCGGTGAGGACGAGCAGCTCCTTTGCCTGTGTGATGCGGAAGTTGACCAGATAATTATACGGTGTCGTGCCCATATACCGCCGGAACAGGCGCAGAAAATAGCTTTTGCTCATGTGCGCCTCTGCCAGCAGGTCGGCAAGGCAAAGTTCCTGCTGGTAATTTTTGCGCAGGGTCTCCGCCGCCTGCAAAATGACCTGCCGTGCGCTGGTGGCTTCAGCCTGTGCAAGGATGCTCAGTGCGCACAGGGCCAGCATCTCGTGGAGCGCCAAGCCGGTGGTCACCATGCTGTCCACGGTGCTGCGCTCCATCTGCGTTAAAAGCGTCTCAAAATATTCCTGCATCTTGACCCCGGTGAGCTGCACCGGGGTCAGTTTTTTGCCCGGCAGCAGCAGCGGCTCCATAGCGGCGACCCCTGCGCCGTCCAGATGCACCCAGTAATGATGCCAACAGCTTTGCCCCGAGGCGGTACAGTAGCTCTGCGGCGTGCGGCAGTTCAGCAGCAGCGCCTGCCCGGTGCTGAGCACCACATGGCTTTCCCCCTGCTCGATCAGCCCTGCACCCCGGAGGGTGTAAAACAGAAGGTAGCTTTCTTTATCGGTGCGGGCGGTGGAAAAGTGCTGCTGGGCGTAAAATACCCCTGCCTCGGTGCAGTAATAGGGCTGTGCCAGCTCTGCTTCGCTGGGGGTGGTGCGCTTCCAAACGCTTTCCGGGGTCACATCCATGTTGTAGGTCAGCATTTTCCGATTCCTCTCTTTCTGTGTTCAGTATAGCGCACCAGCCTTTGCCGTGCAAGAGTAGACTTTTCACAAAAAATGCGTCACCTTTGCGGATGGAATCGGCGGCATCATGGGGCTATACTGGTAGCAGTCAAAGCTACACAGGAGGCGCATTATGCACAAAAACTATCTTGCCATCGACATTGGTGCGTCCAGCGGGCGGCACATTGTGGGATGGATGGAGAACGGCGTTCTCCGCACCGAGGAAGTGTACCGTTTTCCCAACAGCGTCCGGTGGGTGGACGGTCATCTGGAATGGGACATCGACAGCCTGTTCGTCCACGTGAAGCAGGGCATCCGGGAGGCCTTTGCAAAGTACCCGGTCATTGAGAGCCTTTCCATCGACACCTGGGCGGTGGACTATGTGCTGCTGAAAGACGGCAAGCCCCTCTCCCCTGTCTACGCCTACCGTGACAGCCGGACGCAGGCTGTGCTGAATGAGGTGCACAGCATTCTGCCGTTTGAAACGCTTTATGCACGCACCGGCATCCAATTCCAGCCCTTCAACAGCATTTATCAGCTGTATGCCGACAAAACAGCCGGGCGGCTGGCGCAGGCCAAGGACTTTTTGATGATCCCGGAATACCTGCTGTGGAAGCTGTGCGGCGTAAAGGCGCGGGAGTACACCAACGCCACCTCCACCGGGCTTGTGAACGCCCAGACCAAGGAGTACGACCCGGAAATATTGCAGGCTCTGGGCTTGCCGGAGGCGATGTTCCCCAAGCTCACCGCTCCCGGCACGGTGCTGGGGCCTCTGAAAGCAGACATCGCCGCCGAGGTGGGCGGGCAGACCAAGGTGGTGCTGTGCGCCACCCACGACACCGCCAGTGCTGTGGAGGGCATTCCCATGGAACAGGGGGATGCGCCGTTCCTCTCCTCCGGCACATGGAGTTTGCTGGGGGTCAAGCTGGCAACGCCCATCACCAGCCCGGAGAGCCGCCGTGCAAACTTTACCAACGAGGGCGGCGTGGGGTACATCCGCTACCTGAAAAACATCATGGGTCTGTGGATCATTCAGTGCGTGCAAAAGCATCTGGGCATCTCCTTTGCCCAGATGGTAGAGCTGGCAAAAACCAGCACCTACACCCGCATTTTTGATGTGAACGCAGCCCGGTTCTCTGCCCCGCAGGATATGCGTGCAGAGATCAGAGCCGCCCTTGCCGAGACCGGAGAAGCCCCGGCCACGGATGCCGACCTCATCAACAGCGTCTATCATTCGCTGGCGTACTGCTACGGGGAAGCATTCCGGGAACTGGAAGCCCTCACCGGGCAGCACTGGGATAAGCTGTACATTGCAGGCGGCGGCGCAAAGAACACCACCCTGAACGAGCTGACCGCCCACTATACCGGAAAACAGGTGGTGGCGCTGCCCATTGAGGCCACCGCCATCGGCAATTTGAAGATTCAGATGAGCATTCCTGAAGGAGGAACTTTATGAGCTACGCAGAAGCAAAAGCCCGCTACGCCGCCATTGGCGTGGACACCGAAGCAGCCATTGCCCGGTTAAAGACCGTGCCTATCTCCCTGCACTGCTGGCAGGGAGATGACGTCCGTGGCTTCGATACCGACCCCACCAAGCCCCTGACCGGCGGTATCCAGACCACCGGCAACTACCCCGGCCGTGCCCGCACCCCGGAAGAACTGATGGCCGACATGGACAAGGTGCTGTCCCTCTGCCCCGGCACCAAAAAGATCAATCTCCATGCCTCCTACGCCATTTTTGACGAGGAGAACTCGTGGGTAGACCGGGACAAGCTGGAGCCGAAGCACTTCAAAAAATGGGTAGATTTCTGCAAGGCAAGAGGGTTGGGCGCAGACTTCAACCCCACCTTTTTCTCCCACCCCAAGTGCGACCCGCTGACCCTTGCCAGCCCCAACGAGGAGACCCGGAAATTCTGGGTAGAACACGGTAAGGCCTGCATCCGCATCAGCCAGTATCTGGCAGAGGAGCTGGGGCAGCCCTGCACCATGAACATCTGGACAGGCGACGGCTTCAAGGACATCCCGGCGGACCGCAAAGGCCCCCGCGACCGCTACAAGGCAAGCATTGACGAGATCCTGAGCGAGCCTTACGACTTCAAGCTGGTAAAGCCCTGCATCGAGAGCAAGGTGTTCGGCATCGGTGTGGAATCGTACACCGTGGGCAGCGCCGAGTTTGCCCTGAGCTACGCCGCCTTCAACCGGGAAAAGTGCATTCCCCTGATGGATAACGGTCACTACCACCCCACCGAGGTGGTCAGCGATAAGATCCCCGCTCTGCTGGCCTTCTTCCCGGAGATCGCGCTCCACATCACCCGCCCCATCCGCTGGGACTCCGACCATGTGGTGCTGTTCGACGATGAAACGAAGGAGATCTGCAAGGAAATCGTCCGCTGCGGCGGTCTGGACGGCCGGGTGAACATTGCACTGGATTACTTTGATGCCTCCATCAACCGCATTTCCGCATGGACGGTGGGCTTCCGCAACGTGGAAAAGGCACTGCTGTCTGCCCTGTGTACCCCCCATGCAGCACTGAAGGAGCTGCAGGACACCAACCAGTTTACCGAGCTGATGGTGCGGCAGGAGGAGCTGAAGACCCTGCCCTTTGGGGAGGTCTGGGACGAATACTGCCGCCGGAACGGTGTGCCGGTAGACGGCGCATGGTTTGAGGAAGTAAAAAACTACGAGCAGAATGTGCTGTGCAAGCGCATTTGAAAACAGAGAGGTGTTTGAAGATGGGTATTCTGGATATTGAGATCGTCAAAGGTTTTATGCGGATGTGCAACGATGGCTGGCTGCAGGGCTGGCACGAGCGCAACGGCGGCAACCTGACCTACCGCATGAAGGAGGAGGAAGTGACACAGTGCCGCCCCTTCTTTGACCCGCAGCCACGGGAGTGGGTGAACATGGGTGTGCAGGCGGACAACCTGGCCGGGGAGTACTTTATCACCACCGGCTCCGGCAAGTTTTTTCGCAATGTGGAGCCGGACCCTGTCCACAGCATCGGCATTGTGGAGATCAACGACAAGGGCGACAGCTGGCGCATCGTCTGGGGCTTGGAGGGCGGTGCAAAGCCTACCAGCGAGTTTCCCAGCCACTTTATGAACCACAGCGTCCGCAAGGCTGCCACCAATGGCGCAAACCGTGTCATCTACCACTGCCACGCCACCAACGTCATTGCCCTGACCTACATCCTGCCCCTGACCGACCGGGACTTCACCCGTGCCCTGTGGCAGAGCGCCACCGAGTGCCCGGTGGTGTTCCCGGAGGGTGTGGGTGTCTGCCCCTGGATGGTGCCCGGCGGGGCGGACATTGCCATGGCCACCAGTGAGCTGATGAAGCACTATCAGGCAGCCATCTGGGCGCAGCACGGTCTGTTTGCCTCCGGTCCGGACTTTGACATCACCTTTGGTCTTGCCCACACCATCGAAAAGAGTGCTGAGATCTACGTCAAGGTGCTCTCCATGGGCGGCGGCATCATCCGGCAGACCATCACCGACGATGACCTGCGCGCCATTGCCCGCGACTTTGGCGTGACCCTGAACGAGAAGTTCCTTAACTGAGCTATTTTCCCCCATTTTTCTTCTTCAAAGCAAAACAGGCATCCTGTCCGATACCGCCAAAATGGTATCGCAGGATGCCTGTTCTGCTTTATGTTTCCCGGAACTCCATCGGTGTTTTTCCGGTGACCTGCTGAAAGACTGCGCTGAAATAATTGCGGGTGGCAAAGCCAAGCTGCTCGGAAATTTCCCGGACGCTGAGCGTTGTGCTTTTCAGCAGAACCTTCGCGCGTTCGACCTTTGCAAACTTCACATAGTTCGTGACGCTCAGACCCGTTTCTTCCTTGAATTTATGGGTGAGGTAGTATTCCGTGTAGCCCACCAGAGCGGCAAGATCTTCCGCCACGATCTTTTTGTCCAGATTCATCTCGATATGATCCACACATTTCTGGATCTGCATACTGAGGTTGGGGTTCGTCCGGTGTTTGTGGACACGCCGAATGAAATCATCGTACATCATCATTGCAAGCGGGCTCAGTTCATCCAACGATTTTGCCGCTTCTGCCGTCTGAATGTAGCTGTCCCCCAGCGAGTACGCCTCCTCTGGGGAAAGACCGCCCTCAATGGCGGCACGGCACACCAGCGAGGTGAACACGATGATGGAAGTCTTGCTCTGGCGCAGAACATCGCTGCTCTGCACCGGCACGCCTGCACTCATGCTCATACTGTTGGAAAGTGCCTGCTTGTAATTCAGGTCTCCGGTGCGGACCATTTGCAGCATTCCCTGCTCCGCCATCCAGATCTTATGCCGGTCATGGGGAATGGCATCGCTTTTCAGCCGTTCGTCCTGTGCTGCACTGCTGTTCACACTGCTCAGCTCCAGCCGCTGCCCGGTCAGGCAGTAGTGCATCATCAGCAGATAGCGGTTCATAATGGTGTTTTGCAGGGTAGGAACTTTTTCAAGGGCTTTGTAAAGCTGGATTGTCCATGCCACACTGATCTCCAGCTTGCTGTAATATTTCAGCCCTTCCTCGATCCCGCGCATTGTCACATCCTGATAGAACACCGGCCCGATGACCCAGACACGCTTCAGTTCTCCCTCTTCCTTTTCAAAGGCTGCGCCCCACAAAAGACCCAATGCCGTCCCCAAGGTAACGGGTACATCGTCCCGATCCCCATGCTCCAGCATCCGCTGTTTGCAGCCGAACAGTTCAAATGCACTGGCAAGAAATGCCTCGTCCGGGCAGTTGCTCCGCAAGAGCTTCCCCTGTGCATCATAGCACCATGTATATACATTTCCGCCGCACTTGACAAGCTCGGAAAACAGCATCATATTCTGGAGAACATCCATGCGTAACCCCTCCGGCTCATTGATGGAAACAGTATATCATACTTCTGCCGTTTTTTCCACCGATGCCCGGAGCCAGTGCAGCAGGATGCCTGCAGAGATGACCGCAGCGCCCACGTCTGCCATCAGGTGCGCCGCCGCAATGCCCTGCACCCCGCAAAGCGCATTCATCAGGTACAGCAGCGGGATCAGCAGCAGCCCCTGCCGCAAAAGAGAGAGCACCACCGCACCACTTGCCCTGCCTACGGATTGCAGCAGGCTGGTTGCCAGATAGGTCAGACCGATCACCGGGCTGCCCAGCACCAGATAGACCACCAGCTGCGTCCCCAGACGGAATGCTCCTTCTTCCTTGATGAACATCCCGATCAGGGCATTGCGTCCGGCAAAGCTGGCCGCCCCGGCAAGAACACCAAAAACAACGGTCAGCAGGATCAGATCTTTCAAAAGCTGCTTCAGGCGCTTCGTGTCGCCTGCGCCGTAGCTGTACGCCAGAAGCGGCTGGCACCCCATGCAGATCGCCATGGCGATCATGCTGATGATCATGGTCGTCTTGCCCGCTGCCGCCATGGCTGCGACCGCCGCCGTGCCGTGGGTCACCAGCAGCCGGTTGCTGAAGGAGGAGGCAAACCCTGCCAGCAGGCTGCTGATCCCGTTGGGCAGACCAATGGCCAGCATCTCACCCAGCATCTTCGGTTTTTTCAGGGCAGGACGGAGATCAATGGTCAGCACCGTGCCGTGTTTGACGATGTAGCGCAGATAACAGCACGTTGCCACAAGATTGCCCAGCACACTGGCAGCAGCCGCACCGCTGACGCCGAAGTTCAGCACCAGAATGAACAGCGGGTCAAAAATGCAGTTGACCAGCGTGCCCAGAAGATTGCCGATCAGGCCTTCTTTTACTGCGCCCTCTGCACGCACCAGCATCGCCATGCTGTTGGACAGGATAAAAAGCGGCGCACCCAGTGCAAGGACCTGAAGATACCGCTCTGCATAGGGAAAAAATTCTGCATTTGAGCCCAGCACCCCCAGAAGTGGCACTCTGCTCACCAGCAGACCGATGCTGACCAGAACGCCCAGAAAAAAGCTGCTCCAGAAGCAGAGCGAGGAGCAAGTCTTGCCCTGCTCGATCTCGCCTGCGCCAAAGCAGCGTGCAATGATGGCGCTGCTGCCTGCGCCAAGCATGGTCGCTACTGCCGAAAGGATCGAAAACACCGGCCCCACAACGGAGACCGCCGCCACCTGTGCGGTATCGCCCAGACAGCCCACAAAAAACATATCCGCCATGTTGTACAGCACCATGACAAGGATAATGATAATGGAGGGCACCGCCATGGAAATGATGGACTTCCAGACAGAGCCGGTACGGAAAAGTGCTTCGTTTTTCATGATCTCCTCCCAAAAATCAACCGCACGCAGGCAAAACGAAAGCCCCTGTCAAAGAGGCTTTCCGATCTGCTTCGGTCACAGGTTGTCCAGCGCATCCAGCAGTGCTTTCAGCGCCGTTTCCGGCAGCCCAAGCATAGGGCCGATCTTGCCAAATGTCATGCCGTAGGCAGCTTTTGCCTGCTGGTTGTCGGCAAAACCGGGCAGGTACTGCTCCACGATGGCTTTTGCGGCCTCGTTTTCCATCAGTGCTGCAATCGTGCTCTGGCTGTTCAGCTTGCCGCCGGTCAAAATTTCCGGGTGCTTCCAGCTGCTGATGCTCTGGTGTCCGGCAGACAGTGCGCCGTCCACCGGGATGGCTGCACCGGTGATGTACCGTGCCAGACCGCTGGCAAGGAAAAGTGCCAATGCAGCGCACTCCTCCGGGTCGCCCATCCGCTTTGCCGGGCAGTCGGATGCAAAGAAGTCCATGGCCGCAGCCGGTGCATCCCCGAAAATGCTGGTTCTGGTGTAGCCGGGACAGATGGCGTTGACGGTAATGCCGTATTCTGCATAATCCAGCGCCGCTGCGCGGGTCATGCCGACCACGCCGAACTTGGTGGCACTGTACAGCGCCTGTCCACGCTGGGGCACAAGACCCGCCACCGATGCCACATTGATGAGGAATCCGCCTTCGCTGTGGCTCTTGAGGATGGCCTCTGCGCCGTACTTCATCCCGGCAAAGACGCCCTCGCTGTTCAGGGAGAAGATCTTCTCGTAATCCTCTACCTCATACTCATGCAGTGGTGTGCCGCCCATGCCGATGCCTGCGTTGCTGACAACGCCATCCAACTTGCCGTAGTGCGTCACCGTCTTATCCACCAGTTCTTTGATGGCAGAAGCCTTGCTGCAATCGGTCTGGATAAAGATGGCATCGCCGCCCTTGGCGCAGATGCCATCTGCCACAGCCCGCCCCTGCTCTGCACTGCGGGCTGCACAGACCACCTTCATGCCATTTTCGCCAAAGCACTCGGCAATGGCCCGGCCGATGCCACGGCTTGCGCCGGTGACGATGGCCACTTTTCCGTTCACACTGCTGAAATCCATAAAATGCCTCCACTTGATGTTTCATTCTCAAATACTCAACTGTGAGTTGCTTATCCATCTCCATGGTGCTATAATAGCACTGCGCCGCAGGGGCCGCAATCAGCAGTTTCCGGCGTATCCGGTGTTTAAGCAACGAATCACGTTCAAAGCGTTGGTTAAGCATCCTTTATGAAATCAACTGATGGAGGAATTCTATGGATATCCGGGTCAAAAAAACGAAGCGTGCCATTCAGAAAGCGTTTGTTGCCCTGCTGCGGGAGAAGCCGATCGAAAAGATCACGGTCAAAGAAATTGCCGAACGGGCCGAGATCAACAAAACGACCTTTTATTCCCACTATGAAACGCTGGATGCCCTCACCGCCGAAATGGAGCGGCAAACGGTCCAGCTCGTCTGCGACAATATGGGCGGCGCACAGCAGCTGCTGGATACGCCGGAGGCTTTTGTGCGGGAGATGTTTGCTAATCTCCAGCAGGCGACCGATTATCTCGGTGTGGTTCCTGCATCAGCGATGAACCGCTTTACACAGCATTTGCGGGATGCCGTTCTGGAACAGATCAAAAGTGATAACATCGAGCCTTCTCAATATGAAAATGTCGGTGCGATCCTGATTTTCGTAATGAACGGTCTTTCCGGGCTTCTGAACACCGACGCAAAACTGGCACAAAAACAAATTGATGTGATCGCCGCCGTGGTTGCGGATGGTGTCCATGGTCTGCATCTTTCCCACTGAGCCAAAACAGGCTGCGAGAAGCATCTTCCGCAGCCTGTTTTTTGCTATTGCAGCTTATCTTTCTGCGTAACTACCCAACACCGCAAGGCTGGGCTTTGCGGTCCGCTCCATCGTTTCGCGGTTCACGGCGATCAATCCAAACTGCATGGCATAGCCCTTCTGCCACTCAAAGTTGTCCATCAGGCTCCAATGGAAGTATCCCTTCACCGGGATGCCGTCGGCGATGCAGTGCTGCACACCATCCAGTGCCTGCCGGATAAATGCCACACGGCGGGTATCATCGGCGGTGGCAATGCCGTTTTCGGTCACGATCAGGTCACCCTTGAATTCCTCTGCCACCTTGCGAATGACGTGTTCCAGTGCCTGCGGATAGACCTCGTAGTCCATCTGGGTCAGTTCTGCGCCCTCCGGTGCCGGCAGCTGCCCCTGCGGGCCATAAAGGGTGCGGGTATAGTTCTGCACACCCAGAAAATCATCGTCTTTGATATAAGGCAGATAATGGGTGAACTCCTCCTGCCATGCGGCCTCGGCAAAGGCTTCGCCGCCGGGCTGTGCCTGCAAGTCGTGCAGTGAGAGGGTCAGACCCACCTTGACCTGCGGGCAGAGGGCTTTGATGGCATCCCGTGCGGCTGCATGGGCACGCATCACCAGCAGATCACCTTCCGGGGTGCGCTCGCTGACAAAGATCTGCGGCTGGGGTGTGCCGAACACCTGTGCATTCTCCATGGCGGCATACTTCATGTTTTCCATCATCTTCTGGAAGTTCATGCCCACCTGCACCGTGCCCTCGGCAGACTTTCCGGCCGCTGCGGCATTTTTGGCGGCCTGTTCTGCCATCAGACGGAACCGCTTGGAGATCGCGGCCAGCTGCAAGCCCATATTGGCCTCGTTGATGGTGCAGACATAGCGCAGCTCGCTGCCCAGCTGTTCCATCACATAGGTCACATAACGTTTGAAATCCTCTACGGTGCTTTCGGTTTCCCAGCCGCCCTTGCAGATGAGCCATTTCGGGCTGGTGAAGTGCAGCAGGGTGACGATAGGCTCTACACCGTGCGCTTTGCAGCAGGCGATCACCTTGCGGTAATGCTCGATGGCTTCCGGGTCGAACGTTCCTTCCTCCGGCTCTACCCGTGCCCACTCGATAGAAAAGCGGTAGGCGTTCAGCCCGGCATCGGCCAAGAGCTTGATATCTTCTTCGTACCGATGATAATGGTCGCAGGCAATGCCGCTTGGCTCCGTAAAGCTGGAATGGGGCAGCTGCTCCTGTGCCCAGTAGTCACTCTTCGTATTGTTGCCCTCTACCTGATGGGCTGCTGTTGCAGCACCGATGAAAAAGCCTTTTTCAAATTTCTGCATGATGGTTCTCCCTTCCTGCGTGTTGCTTGTTGAGGCTATTGTAGCAGACCTGTTTTGCCCCTATGGGACAATAAATCGTGAAGGCGGACGCAAATTCACGCATCACAAATTATTGCACGAATTTTTATCCTTAACTATCGTTTTTCATCCGGCGGTGGCTGTTGCATTCTGTTATTCTGGTGTCAGAAAAAGCGGAACTCCGTTCACACAAAAAGGAGGAAAATCATTATGTTCCAAAAGAAACCCAGTGCCAGTGAAGCAGACGGCGTCCAGTACCGCCGTGCAAAGCTCTGGCAGATCATCTGTTACGCCTGCAACGCTTTTGTGGGCATGAGCGTCTATTCCCTGATCGGTATGGCCAGTTATTCTGCCAGCATCGGCTACGGCATCACCACCGCAACCGTCGGTCTCATCCTGATGCTGGCCCGCATTCTGGACGGCTTTACCGACCCGATGCTGGCGTTCATCTACGACCGCGTCAACACCCGTTTCGGCAAGCTGCGCATTCTGCTGATCAGCGGCTACCTGATCGAGGCTGTCGGCCTGCTGTGTATGTTCAACCTGTGCTCCAGCAAGGGCTTCGGCTTGCCGGTGTTCGTTTTGACCTACATTATTTACATCATCGGCTATACCGTCACCAACATGACCGCCCAGACCCTGCCGGCTATTATGACCAACGATCCCCGCCAGCGTCCCACCATCGGTGTCTGGACCACTGCACTGAACTACGCCGTGCCCATGGGCATGAGCATGCTGATCTACACCGTCATCCTGCCCAAGTGCGGCGGCACCTTTAATCAGGACTTCCTCAGCACGGTCTGCACCATCGTGCTGATCATTGCCGGTATCGGCACCCTGATCGTCTGCGCCGGTATCTCCGCCTACGATAAGCCCGAAACCTTCGAGGGCACCAGCAAAAAACACGAGCCGCTGAAAACTGCGGATATTCTTGAGGTGCTCAAGCACAACAAGCCCCTGCAGTGCTACATCGCCTCCAACGCTTCCGATAAGCTGGCACAGCAGGTAGGCAGCCAGGCCATCATCAACACGATGCTGAACGGCATCCTCATCGGCAACATGGGTCTTGCTACCACCCTTAGCGTGATCAGCATGGTGCCTTCCATCTTCTTTGCGGCCTTCGGTGCAAAGTATGTGGGCAAAAATGGCAGCAAGAAGGGCATCGTGACCTGGACCTGCGTCAGCATGGCCATCGCCTCTGTGCTGTTCCTGTTCTTCATCTTTACCGACACTCGTCAGATCGGTGTGATCGGCAGCTGGAACATGATCGTTTACGTCCTGCTGACTCTGCTGCAGAATGGTTCCATGATGTGCATTACCACCTCCAACACTTCTTACATGGCCGATACCATTGACTACGAGCTGGACCGCAGCGGCCGCTATATCCCGGCTGTCGTTTCTGGTACTTACAGTCTGGTGGACAAGCTCATCACCTCGGTGGCTGCTGTCATCGCCACCGGTGCGGTCGCCCTTCTGGGTTACACCACCACCATGCCCCAGCCCACAGATCCCTACACCAGCGGCATCTTCTGGATGACCCTTGCCATCAAGTTCGGTCTGCCCATGCTGGGCTGGGCCATCACCCTGATCGCCATGCTGGGCTGCCCGCTGACCAAGGAAGAAATGGTCAACGTCCAGAAACGCATCGCAGATAAGAAAGAAGCCCTTCGTCATGAAGTAATTGCAGAACAGATGCAGTAACACCCTGCAAAGACCGAAAGGGCTCATACGCTCTTTCGGTCTTTGCTGATTCCATCCATCTTTTATAAAGGAGTTTTTACCATGAGCAAGACCATCCTGTTGAATCAGAGCGACTGGCATTTTACCAAGGAGAATCCCGGCATCCCCACCGCTGTTATGGGTGAGGCCATTGCTCTGCCCCACACCTGGAACGCAGTGGACGGTCAGGACGGCGGCAACGATTACTACCGCGGCACCTGCTGGTATACGCTGGCCCTGGCAAAGCCCGCCATCCCGGCAGGCGGCAAGGCTGTTTTGCAGCTGGACGGCGCAGCTATGACCGCCGCCGTCTACCTGAACGGTGAAAAGCTGGCTGAGCACAAGGGCGGCTACTCCACCTTCCGGGTAGACCTGACCGACCACCTCAAAGAGGAAAATCTGCTGGCCATTTCCGTGGACAACCGCGACAACGACACCGTGTATCCCCAGAAAGCCGATTTTACCTTCTACGGCGGCATTTACCGGGATGTGACCCTGCATATCGTCCCGGCAGAGCACTTTGCCCTGCCCGCTCATGGCGCACCGGCACTGAAGGTGACCCCCATCGTCACCGACCTTGCTGCCAAGACCGCCGAGGTCACCGTGGAAGCCGCCGTGGTGGGCGCACAGAACGTGACCTTTGCACTGGAGGGTCAAACCCTCACCGCCCCGGTGGAAAAGAGCACTGCAAAGGTTGTTTTCACGCTGGACAACGCCCATCTGTGGGATGGCGTGGACGACCCCTTCCTCTACACCGTATCTGCCAAGCTGGACAATGGTGAGGAGACTTCCGCCCGGTTCGGCTGCCGCAAGTTTGAGATCGACCCCCAGAAGGGCTTTATCCTGAATGGCCGGGAATATCCGCTGCGCGGTGTTTCCCGCCACCAGGACCGTAAGGGTGCGGGCAATGCCCTGACCAACGAAATGATGGAGGAGGACATTGCCCTCATTCTGGAAATCGGGGCCAACACCATCCGGCTGGCACACTATCAGCACGCACAGTATTTCTACGACCTGTGTGATGAAAAGGGTCTTGTCATCTGGGCAGAGATCCCCTACATCACCATGCACATGACCAACGGCCGTGCCAACACCCTGACCCAGATGGAAGAGCTGATCGTCCAGAACTACAACCACCCCTGCATTGCCGTGTGGGGCTTGTCCAACGAGATCACCGCTGCTTCTGCTGTCAACGAGGATCTGCTGGAAAACCACCGTATGCTGAACGAGCTGGCGCACAAGCTGGACCCCACCCGCAAGACCACCATGGCAAACGTGTTTATGCTGGAGACCACCAGTCCCATTCTGGAAATTCCCGATGTGAACAGCTATAATCTCTACTTCGGCTGGTATCTGGGCGAATTGGAGCAGAACGACGAGTTCTTTGACAAGTACCACGCCGATTACCCTGACCGCTGCATCGGCTTTTCGGAGTACGGCGCAGATGCCAACCCCCAGTACCAGAGCAGCCACCCGGAAAAGGGCGACTACACCGAGAGTTATCAGTGCGTCTACCATGAACATATCGCAAAGATGATCGCCGCTCGTCCGTGGCTGTGGGCGACCCATGTGTGGAATATGTTTGATTTTGCCGCCGATGGCCGTGATGAGGGCGGCAAGCACGGCGAGAACCAGAAGGGCCTTGTCACCTTTGACCGCAAGCTCAAAAAAGACCCCTTCTATCTCTACAAGGCCTACTGGAGCAAGGAGCCGTTCGTGCACCTGTGCGGCAGCCGCTATGTAGACCGCGCCGAGGATGTGACTGAGATCAAGGTCTACTCCAATCTGCCGGAGGTCTCGCTGTACAAGGACGGTCAGCTGGTGGAGACCCGTAAGGGCGACAAGGTGTTCACCTTCCAGCTGCCCATCACCGGCAAACACAGCATTGAGGCACGCTCCGGTGAGCACAGCAGCGTGATCCTGGTGAACAAGGTGGACGCTCCCAACCCGGATTATGCTATGGACAACCGCAAGAACGTGACCAACTGGTTTGACGGCGAGTTGGACGAAAGCTGCTGGTCGGTCAAGGACAACATGGCTGCCGCCACAGCAGACCCCAAAGTTGGTCCCATCCTGAAGCAGATCTCTGATAAAGCCGCCGCTGCCCGCGGAGATGTTGCCGCCGCCGTGAAGGACAACCCGGCTCTGGTGGCGATGATGGAGCGCGCCATGCGGCGGATGACCATTGAATCCATGCTGATGCAGGCCGGCGCTTCGGAAGAGGACATCAAGCAGCTGAACCGTGTATTGCAGGGCATTTCCAAGGAGTGATTCGATGAAACAAACCTATTGTAACCCCCTTGATCTGGGCTACCGTTACCAGCACATGAAGGAAGGCCCCCGTACAGCAGGTTTCCGGGAGGGTGCAGACCCCACGCTGGTATCCTTCAAGGGCAAATATTACCTCTTTGTTTCCATGTCGGCAGGCTTCTGGTATTCGGACGACCTGCTGCACTGGGACTTCCATGCAGACCCGGATCTGCTGATCTACGATTATGCCCCCGATGTGCGGCAGGTGGGCGATTTCCTGTACTTCTGCGCCAGCCGCAAGGAGCGCAACTGTCCCATTCTGCGCACCTCTGACCCCCTGACCGAGCCGTTTACCGAAGTATCTGCGCCCTTTGCTTTCTGGGACCCGGATCTGTTCTGCGATGATGATGGCCGGGTGTACTTCTACTGGGGCTGCTCCAATACTACGCCCATCTACGGCGTGGAGATGGACCCGGACACCATGACCCCCACCGGTGAAAAGCAGGAGCTGATCTTCGGCAATGAAACCGTACTGGGCTACGAACGCCCCGGCAACAACGGCATTGTGGACCGGGAAGCCAGCGTGCTGTACCAGTCCATGAAGCAGTTCTATAACCCGGAAACCGGCAAGCTGGATCTGCCGCCGCAGATGGCAAACATCCCCGGCCTGAGTGCCGAAAGCCTGACTGCCATGTTCAACGCCGTGGGCAAACCCTACATTGAGGGTGCCTTTATGACAAAGCATGACGGCCTCTATTACCTGCAATACGCCTGCCCCGGCACCCAGTACAACACTTACGCCGATGGTGTATACACCTCCAATTCTCCGCTGGGGCCCTTTGTGCGGCAGGCATCCAACCCGTTTTCCGCAAAGCCCGGCGGATTCATCACCGGCGCAGGCCACGGCAGCACCATTGCCGACCGCTATGGCAACTGGTGGCACGCCTCTACCATGCGCATTTCCGTCAACTATGACTTTGAGCGCCGGGTGGGGCTGTTCCCTGCCGGGTTCGACAAAGACGGGGTTCTCTACTGCAACCAGAACTTTGCCGATTACCCGCACCGCATCCCGGCTGGCAAATTCGATGCCGCCAGCCAGCAGCCGGAATGGATGCTGCTGAGCTACAAAAAGCCGGTCACGGCTTCCAGCACTGCCGAGGGCAGCAGCCCGGCACTGGCCGTCAACGAGGACTGCCGCAGCTGGTGGAGCGCCGCTGGTACAGAGCCGGGCGAATGGCTCTGCGTGGACCTTGGCAAAGAGAGTGATATCCGCGCCATTCAGGTAAATATGGCAGATGAAAAGCTTGTGGTGGACTTCCCAGCCGACAGCTACGGCGATACCCGCAAGACCCGCCACATCGAGACCCGGCCGCAGATTTCCCATTACATGGTAGAGACCAGTGTGAACGGAGCAGACTGGTCGATCCGCGAAACGGTTGTCCGGGAGTGTTCCAACGGCTACTTTGAGTTTGCGGACGGCATCCGGGCACGGTATGTCCGGGTGACCGGCGGTGCGCTGCCCTACGGACAGGCACTGCGCATCAGCGGCCTGCGGGTGTTCGGCAACGGCGAGGGCGCAAAGCCTGCACAGGCAGAAGCCGCCGGGATTCGTGTGGATGCACTGGATGCAAAGATCAGCTGGCAGCACATCGAAAATGCGCAGGGCTGCAATGTCCGCTATGGCGTTGCACCCGACAAGCTCTATCTGAGCTGGCTGGTCTACGATGCAGACGAAGTGACCCTTTCCACCCTGACCGCCGGGCAGGAATACTACATCTGCGTGGACAGCTTTAACGAAAACGGCATCACGCCGGGCAAAACATTCAAACTGGAGGGGTAAATCATGCCCATCAAAGCCGTGCAGCAATTTATGCTGGGCACTGTACTGAACAACGAACAGCAGGCCAAAGAGACCCTTGCCGCCATGAAAGCCGCCGGGTACGACGGCATTGAACTGTGTGGATTTATGATCCATCCCATTGGATTTCTGGTTAAGCTGCTGACCAAAGCCGCCGGAATGCCGGTGGGCAAGGGCGGCAATCTGGACTGGCACAAGCTGGTGCAGGAAGCCGACCTGAAGGTGGTCAGCCTGCACACCGACCTTGGCAGTCTGGAACGGGATGCCCATGCAGTGGCCGAGGAAGCAAAGAGTTTTGGCACGGAGTATGTGGTCATCACCGGGATGTACCGCTTTGATTACGGCGATGAAGCCGCGATGCATGAACTGGCCAAACGCCTGAACAAGGCGGGTGAGACTCTGCAAAAAGAGGGCATCCACCTGCTCTACCACAACCACAACTGCGAGCTGCGTCCTGTGAACGCAGAAAAGCGTGCTTACGATATTCTTTTAGAGGAGACCGATCCGGCCTTCGTCAACTTTGAGTTTGACAGCTACTGGTTCACCGAGGGCGGTGCAAACGCCTTGGCGTGGATGCAGCGGCTTGGCCCGCGCATGAAGCTGTGGCACATCAACGACCGGGGCACGCGGCTCTCCGGCAGTGCCATAACCCCCATTCTGAAAACCGACAGTATGGAGCTGGGCACCGGCAACATGGATCTGGACAGCCTGATGACACAGGCACTTGCCGTGAATGTAGATGCCATCATTCTGGAAAGCCACCGCAACTGGGTAGACAATTCCCCTGTCAAGAGCTTCCAGCTCAGTGCAAAATACCTTGCACAAAAATTCTGATCTGCCATTTTCTCATCATTTCCTTCTTCATTACCCCATAAAAGCAACGCCCCGCACCGGTTATTCCTTCCGGTGTGGGGCGTTGTGTTTTGCGGGGAATCTTTTTGCGTTACAGGATATGGGTTCCCGGCTGCAAGGTCAGGTTTCTGCCATCCGGGAGGGCAACCTCTGCGGTCAGATTACAGGGCACGGTGATGGTGTAGGTCACGGCATCGCCTGCATACTGCCAGCCGCTTTCAATGCGCCCCACCGGGGAATCGTACACCGCTTTTGCCCAACCCAGTGCAGGGTTCGGGGTGGGAGCGATGGTCAGGATCTCCCCTGCCAGATGGATGCCGCACACACCGCCGAACAGCCAGCCGCAGATCGCGCCGTAGGAATAATGGTTCAGCGATTCACTGGGGTGTCCATTGGTGTCAATGCCCGTCCACGTTTCCCAGACGGTGGTAGCGCCCTGTTTGACCTCATAGAGCCAGCTGGGGGCGGTATCCTGCAGCAGCAGCTTGTAAGCGGTGTCCGCATGACCATACTTTGCCAGCATCTCACAGAGGAAGGGCGTGGAAAGGAAGCCGGTGTTCAGGTGGCAGCCGTTTTCCAGCACCATCTGGTTCAGCTGGTCGGCGGCAGTCTGGCTCTCAGCTTCATCCAACAGACCGAATGCCATGGCACGGACATATTCGCACTGCCGGTCGGATGTGATCTTCCCATGATCCGTAAAGGCGGCATGATAGGCAAGGCGGGCTTTTTCCGCTGTGTCACGGTACTGCGCTGCGTCCTCTGCCTTGCCCAGTGCCTGTGCAATTTCTGCCAGAAGCCGCCCGGAATAAGCCAGATACGCCGTACCCACACTTTTGCGGGGGTTCATCATCGCCTGCATGGGGGTGATGCCCGGCTCGCACCATTCGCCGTAGTCCAGACCGTTCAGGACGGTATATCTGGCGTACTCGCCGGTCTGTTGCTCCTCGGTGGTCTGCTGGGCACGACCCAGCAGGAACGCATACCACTTCTGCATCATCTCGTAGTTGTCTGCCAGGATCTTGCGGTCGCCGGTACGCTGATAAAGAGCGTAGGGCACCAGAATGGCAGCATCGCCCCAGCCCGCCGACATGCAGAGCATGGGGGTCATATAACCGGGGCGGCTGGTGGGCGGGGCAATGTTTGCCATGCGCCCATCCGGGTACTGGTTCAGGCGGCATTCTGCCAGCCATTTTTCCACCACCGGGTAGCAATCCATCAGGGTCAGACCGGTTTCAATGAACACCCCCATGTCGCCCGTCCAGCCGGCACGCTCACGGGTAGGACAGTCGGTGGGGATATCGCAGAAGTTTCCCTTCTGGCTCCACACACTGTTTTGCACCAGCTGACTCACATCCGCATTGCCGCACCCAAAGCTGCCGGTCACCGGCATCTCCGAATAGACGGCATGGGCGGTAAACTCTGCGCCGGTCAGGTCGATGTCCGTTTCCACCTTTGCGTACCGGAAGCCCATGATGGTAAAACTGGGCTTATAGTGGTTTTCGCCCTCTTTGCAGATCAGTTCCAGCATCTGTGCCGTGCCGCCCTCTTTGTGGCGGTTCCGGTCCTGAAAGTTCTCCTGCGTAAAGTTGCCGTTCTCGTCCAGCGTTTCGCCGCAGAGCAGACGGATTTTCTGACCTTCGTGGGCAGTCAGCTTCATTTCTACATAACCTGCCATATTCTGCCCGAAATCCAGAACCGTTTCTCCATTGGGTGTGCGGAACAGCCTGCCCGCAAAGGCTTCCTGTTCCCGGATGGGCACGGTGTTCATGCCAATGAGGGGGAGCGTGTTGGGTGCAGTCTTCACGCCGTGCCAGCCGGTCAGTTCTCCTTCCAGCCGGGCATCGTACACTTCGCCCTGCTGCAGATCGTTCTGGCGGACGGGGCCGCACTGGGTTGCTTCCATGGCATCGTCCGAAACGCAGACCGCCTTGCCATCCACTTCCAGCTGGAACAGGACAGCCAGTTCCTTGCCGAACAGGTCGCGGTCACCATCCACGCCGGAAGTGCTGCGGTACCAGCCATCGCCCAGTGCGATGAGCAGTTCATTCTCGCCGGGATGAACAAGCCCTGTCACATCGTAGGTCTGTACCCCAAGGTGCTTGTCTGCGGTAAAGCTGCCGGGAGCAAGCACCATATCGCCGACCCGCTTGCCGTTCAGCCATGCCGTATATAGACCCTTGGCGGTAATATACAGCCGCTTGCTTTCTCCTGCCGGGGCTGTGAACACCTTGCGCAGATAGCTTGCCGGACGGTGGGGCTGATACGGCTGCGCCTGCCCTTTGCCGGAGGCTTCCAGTGCCACCTGCTTCTGCTCCCAGTTGGGCTTTGCAAAGGCGTTGATTGCATCGGTGCAATCGATATCCGGCTCTTCCGTTTCCGGGCAGACCCACACGCCCTGCCAGTCGGCAAAGGGCAGACCCGTTTCAAAGACGGCTTCGCTCCACGCACCGGGCTGGTCGTTTTCATCCCACAGCCGGATGCGCCACTGTCCCTGCGTCTTGGGCGGCACAGGGGTGGGCGTTTCGGTGTGCATCACACTGCTCAAGATCTTTCCGCTTGCCCACAGCGTTTCAGCTCCGGCGGTCACTTCGATTTCGTAGGTGGTCTGGCGCACGCCTTCGGCGCACTGCCACGATAAAAACAGCGTCCCGGCATCTATGCCGAGAGGCTGGGTCAGATGATTCGTTTTCAGGTTTGTTGCTTGCATCATCCACATCTCCTTTTTCCGTTTGATTTCTGTTCTTATTATAAAGAGAATCCCACGGAATAAGGGTGCAAAAATTTGTGTTGTCGGTCAAAAAGTCGTGCTATTTATGATAATCCAAAAAATTCATCTTGCTTCACGATTTTTCATCCGTACTGTCTGCGGTTCTCCTGTTATACTTTGGGTAAGGCAGGGATTGCACGATAAAATAAGTCCTACTCTCTCCACTTTACTGGCATAAATCTCTCAAAATCCTCTTGACGCATTCTACATACTGTGGTATTTTTCTTCTAAATTCCACCGTTCTTGTGGATTGGTTTGAAACCCTCTACAAGATGTGGTCGTGTTCATTTTGAACGCTGCCTCACCGTGGATTTTCCCTGAAAGATTTACCGCTCCGCAACACACCCGATTCATTTTGCCGCCGATTCACCCGACAAAATTTTTCGCCTGTCTTGCAGGGTGGTATTTTTCTTTTACGGGAGTTGTACCTTGAAAATTTCCTGTCCATCCGGGACTTCACTTCTACAATGCGTCTGCATTTCCGAAGTGATCTTGTTGGGGTAGCGCTTGTCGGGGCAACGCCCCTCCATCTGCTATCGCAGACCGCGCTGCCGCTTAAAAGCCCCACTGGGGCTTTCATTGCTGCGCTGCGCTTCGCAAACGCGGTCCCACCCCAAACCCTGCTCATAGTTCGCACCTGACGGTGCGAACAGCAACGGCGTGTCGTGCTTACATAACTTCACCGAGGAGTTATCGAACAGACAGGAGGTACAATGACCAAAACGAATGTTCAATCGACCCCTAGCAATTCCCAGCACCACGACACGCCGAACAACAAAACGCACGTCATCAAGTTCCGTGTGACAGCGGAGGAAAAAGCGTCACTGGAACTCACTTGCAAACTCCTGAATCTCTCCCTCTCCACTTTTATCCGCCGCGCCATCCACAACGTCAAGATCGAGAAAACGGTCATCGTTGCCGGCGGCGGAGAAGAAACCCTGACCGCCGTTTCCACCCTGCTTGCCCAGTGCAGCAGGGTGGGCGGAAACCTCAACCAGCTTGCAAGGCACTTCAATTCCGGCGGTGCAGACACCGAGCAGATCCGGGCGAAACTCCTTGACGAACTTGCAGACCTGACTGCATTCCGGCTCCATGCCGAGAAAGTTCTGGGTGAACTGTATGGCAACGCTCAAGCATATCGCCTCTAAAAACTCGGACTATACCGCCATCGAAGCGTACCTCGTTTATCAGCACGATGCGTTCACTGGAAAGCAACTTCTGGATGAACAGGGCAAGCCGAAGCTGCGGGATTCGTACCTGCTCGACACCCTTGAGTGCGGCGATTTCTCGTTTGCAACGGCCTGTCTGCTGGCAAACCGCAAGTATGGTAAGAACACCCAGCATGGTGATATTAAGAGCCATCAGTATATCATCAGCTTTGACCCCAGAGATGCAGCCGACAACGGCTTGACCATGGAAAAGGCACAGGCACTTGGCCTGAAATTCTGCGAAGAAAACTTCCCCGGTCATCCTGCCATCGTCTGCACTCACCCGGATGGGCACAACCATTCGGGAAACATCCATGTCCACATCGTGATCGGAAGCATCCGAACGCGAGAGGTGGAACGCAAGCCCTATATGCAAAAGCCCCGCGACTGGCGCGAGGGTATGAAGCACTCCAGCACAGCCCAGACCATGCGGCACCTCCGTGTCGAAGTCATGGAGCTGTGCGAGGGTGCCGGACTGTACCAGATCGACCTACTCAACGGCTCGAAGGAGCGTGTCAGTGAAGCCGAGTATTGGGCAAGACGGCGTGGGCAGCAGAAACTTGACCGTGAAAACGCAGCCCTCACCGCAGCCGGACAGTCGCCCAAGCAGAAGAAGTTTGAAACAGTAAAAGATACCCTGCGGAGACAGATTTCGTCTGTATTGTACCGCGCTACCAGCTTTGAGGATTTCTCTGACAAGCTCATGCAGCAGTACGGCATTGCCGTTAAGGAAAGCCGTGGGCAGCTCAGCTATCTGCCTGCTGGCAGAACCAAGTTTATCCGGGCGAAACATCTCGGTGACAAGTTCGATAAGGCGGCAGTGCTTGCCACGTTGCAGGCAAATGCCGAACGCAAACCCCAGGTTCAGTTCAAGCAGGATACCATCTGGAAATTGATCGACATCCAGTCGAGGATGACCGAGGGCAAGGGCATCGGCTACGAGCGTTGGGCGAAGAAGCACAACCTCAAAGCCATGGCACAGACCTTGATCCTCTTAGAAGAAAAGGGCTTGACCGACGAGGACGCCCTGAACCAGCGCATCGCTGAACTGGAAACCAAGTATCACGATTCGCTGGCGGTGGTGAAAGACCTCGAAGGTCGCATGAAAACCAACAAAGAGCTGCGCTATCACGTCGCAGCCTACACCAACACCAAGAACATCGCACAACAGTTAAAAGCCGCAAAACGACCCGCAGCCTTTGAAGAACAGCACCGTGCAGAACTGACAGCATACCGGACGGCAGCAGCCTATCTCAAGGCAAACAACATCACGAAGCTGCCCAGTCCGAAAAAGCTGGAAGCCGAGTATGCGCAGCTGGCATCCGAAAAGGCAAAGTTCTACGAGCAGTACAAAGAAGCCAAGGAAGAACTGCTCAAACTGAAAACCGCAAAGCAGAATGTTGCGTCCTTTTTCCGGGAGGAAGAACAGGCGCAACAGGAGAGATAAAGGAGTGTGCGTATGATCAATCTGAAAATTGACCCAGAGTTCCAGTCCCAGATTCCTCCTCTGACCGATGATGAATTCAAGCAGCTTGAAGAAAACATCCTGAAAGAGGGCAAGCTGCTCTCTCCTTTGATCGTTTGGGGTAACACCCTTGTTGATGGTCACAACCGTTATGCGATTCTTCAGAAGCATCCCGAAATCTACTTTTCTACCATGCCGCTCCACTTTGCAAATCGTGAGGAAGCACTCGCTTGGATTTGCAAGAATCAGCTGGGGCGGCGCAATCTTTCCCCCGAACAAAAGCGTTACCTGCTGGGGAAGCAGTACGAAGCCGAGAAGAAAGCTGCAAAAATCTTTCGGGGCAATCAGTACACTTTAGCAAAGAAAAGTGGTGGTGATCACGGTGATAACCACCACTCCGGGAAGAAAACCTGCGACCGGATCGCAGAGGAAAACGGTGTCAGCCGTGCCTCCGTTCTTCGTGCCAGCCACTATACACGAGGCATCGACATCGCAGATAATCTCTCTCCCGGCATCAAGCAGAAAGTCTTTTCCGGCGAAGTGAAGTTCACCAACGAAGAAATGTCCAAGCTTGTGCAGGCAAGTGTCGAGCATCGTTCAGATGTCCTTGCTCAAATCCTGCATCCAGAGGCATTGGAAGTGTTGGAATCTGCCAGCGCAGAATTTGAACCTGAAAAAGCGGAACCCGTTCCCATGCCCACACCACAAACAGAAGAATTTCGGTGCTATCATGTACCGGACGAGTTTATGAAGGTTTACAAATCTTTGAGCCGTGCGACCGAAATGATGAAAAACTCATGGAAGAAAACGCTCAAAAACAATCCCAGCTATTTCACTGACCCGGAAAAGCAGAAGGTTCTCCGCTTCGCAATGCAGCGACCTGCTAACTACCTGACTGAAATCGAAACCTATCTGGAAAAGGCTCTTGCAGAAGCCCTTGAAGAAGAAAAGACCGCATAACAGCAGACACCTGTAAGCCATCAATAAGCCACCAGCCGCAAGTCCAGGGTGGAAAACTTCCGCGCCCTTGCGCCTGATAAAAATTGGAACTTTGATTTTCTCGCCCGACTTTGCCACGGTGGGACGATCAAAGGAGCGTGCGTTTGAACAAAAAGAAAAAGTCCACAAACACTTCCCCTTATCCCGATGAAGCCATCGACCGTCTGGCACGGGCATTCTACCCAGCCATCCTTGCCTGCTGGAACAGCGAGGAAGGGCAAAGAGAATTTGCCGCGTGGCAGGCAGAGCAGGCCCATCATATCCCCAGCAAAGAAAAACAGAGCGTTTCCGACTGCTGGGTATCCGTAAAACAGTTTTCGAAAAATGACACGGCAACTGCCTGTCAGGATTGGTTACGGAGTACCCGGCTAGGCCGAGGAAGCATCAAGTCCCATGTCCGCACCGTTAAGGTGTTGGGTATGGGGCTTTTTGCATTTCAGGAACGTATACACCTCTGGAAAGGTGTAACACACTAGACTTTGTACCAAAGTCGTGTGCCAAGGGTGCTGCGCCCCTTTGGAATCCCTGCTTACATCGCCTGTGGGCGATGTAGATTCGCCGCACAGAAAGCTCTCACAAAAGGCACACCCGGCTGTCTGCGGCGAGGAGAAGGCACTTCTGCGGAAGTGTAATAACCCACTATGACACTTTCATCCCTGTGGTCTGCAAAGTGTAGTGGGCTCTCCGAGGGGGAACGGCTGTATAGAGTGCGTTTCGGGCAAATCGCCGCATACGTGTATACGGAAGATGGGTACGCACGTACGCAGTAAATCGGCCAAGTTCTCCCATGTAGAGGGTGTAATTTCGATAAAGAACGTGGTATAATTGACTCAACAAATCGATTTGTGGAGGCGATTATTTATGAAAAAAGAAACCAAGAAATCTATCTTATTCTATGCAGCTTCTGCTCTGTTATATATGGCTTCACTTATTAGCTTCATAAGTGGAAATGATAATTCTATGGCTGTTGTATGGTTGTGTCTTGGTTCATCATTTCTTTGCCTTGGCTCGACGCATCTTTGTTTAGGTTTGTCTCGTAAGAAAAAGGGAAACGACAAAACCGATGCAAGCAATAAATAAATTCCTAGTATATCGCACTCACTCCTAAGCAGGGTTTGGGGCAGGCACGCCCCAACAAGAAGCTGTCCCAAAAGGGCAAGAATTTTCAAGAATTGAAAATTTGTGGCCACGGGACGATTCTTGCTCTCACGAAAACCCATACTTTTTGAAAATCCGCTTTTCGCAGCCAAAGGAGGATGCACCATGAAAAAAGAGATCGAAGCCTTCGTCAACGCAGCCAACGAGCAGGAGTTGGAAGCCGCATGGAATAACCTCTCGGCAGAGGAACAGCGAGTTTTCGAGCAGCTCATGGAGGAAGAACCACCCGAAGATGCACTGGCATTTTTCGCACAGCTGTATGATGATGCCCCGAAAGAGCAGACCAGCGAGACTGTGAACATCTCCGAAAATGAAATCTATTTCAAGCGGAAGCCCTTGACCGAAGAGCAGAAGAAACACAGCTCTTATGTGGACGAGAACGGCAACCTCCATGTCAAGAACCTGTCCGCTTTCTGGATTCCAGAACTGACCACCACGGAGAAAGTCGGTCACACCACCTACACCGTGACCGGCAGCTATGAGGGCAAGGAGTCCTTTTTGAAGAAGCTGGAGCGCATTGTTGCCAAGAACGCCCAGCAAAAATTTGAAGATGAGGGTGCAGACGAATGACAACTGCGTCCAATTCTGCTATACTTGACCCGGTAACCAATCCTGTACCGACAGTTGCTCCACAGAGTAAGGAGGACACAACAATGTCTGGAGCAACGAATAAAATCACCGCACTTTACTGCCGACTGTCGCAAGAGGACGCACGGCTCGGTGAAAGCCTGTCCATTGAGAACCAGAAGGCCATCCTTCTGGAATACGCCAAAAAGAACCACTTCCCGAACCCGGTGTTCTTTGTGGATGATGGCTACTCCGGCACGAACTATGACCGTCCCGGCTTCCAGAGTATGCTGACCGAGATCGAAGCGGGACATATAGGAATCGTTATCACGAAGGATTTGTCCCGACTGGGGCGCAATTCCGCCTTGACTGGTCTGTACACCAACTTTACCTTTCCCCAGTATGGCGTTCGCTACATTGCCATTAACGACAACTACGACACCATTGACCCGAACAGCGTAAACAACGATTTTGCGGGCATTAAGAACTGGTTCAACGAGTTTTACGCCCGTGATACCAGCCGCAAGATTCGGGCTGTTCAGAAGGCCAAGGGAGAGCGTGGAGTACCGCTGACGGTCAATGTGCCGTACGGCTATGTGAAAGACCCGGAGAACCTGAAACATTGGCTTGTTGATCCAGAAGCGGCTGCAATCGTGAAGCGCATCTTCTCCATGTGCATGGAAGGCCGTGGCCCGACCCAAATTGCAAACCAACTGTGGGTGGACAAAGTTCTGACTCCCACCGCCTATAAGTTGAGCCATGGCCTGAGTACGAACTCACCCGCCCCGGAAGACCCTTATCGCTGGGATAAAAGAGCAGTAAGTTCGATTCTGGAACGCCTGGAGTACACTGGCTGCACAGTCAACTTTAAGACCTATACTAACTCTATCTGGGATAAAAAGAGACATCTGAATCCCGTGGAAAATCAGGCCATCTTCCCGGATACACATGAGCGCATTATTGACGATGATGTGTTTGAAAAGGTTCGGGAGATTCGTAGCCAGCGTCACCGCATGACCCGGACAGGCAAGAGCAGCATTTTCTCCGGTATGGTCTACTGCGCTGACTGCGGTTCCAAGATGCAATATGGTTCGTCCAATAACAGGGACTTCAGTCAAGACTTCTTTGATTGCTCTCTGCACAAGAAGAACGGGAGCAAGTGCAAGGGACACTTCATCCGGGTAAAGGTTTTGGAGGGCCGTGTGCTAAGCCATGTTCAGCGGGTGACGGACTACATCCTCTGTCATGAGGACTACTTCCGCAAGGTCATGGAGGAGCAGCTTCGGGTGGAAAGCACCGAAAAGCTGACTGTCCTGAAGAAGCAGCTTGCCCGGAATGAGAAGCGGATCGCAGACCTCAAACGGCTGTTCATGAAGATTTATGAGGACAATGTTAACGGAAAGCTTAGCGATGACCGCTTCGACATGATGAGTCAGAGCTACGATGCCGAACAGAAGCAGCTGGAAGAGGAAGTTCTCTCCATCCAGCAGGAAATTGAAGTACAGGAACAGCAGATCGAGAACATTGAAAAGTTCGTCCAGAAAGCGCACAAGTACGTTCATATTGAAGAACTCACCCCTTATGCTCTCCGTGAACTGGTGTCGGCCATCTATGTGGATGCCCCGGATAAGTCCAGCGGAAAGCGGGTGCAGCACATCCATATCAAGTACGATGGGCTGGGGTACATCCCTCTGGATGAACTGGAAGCAAAAGAAAAGGCGTGACCGAAGTCACGCCAAATCTTCCCCATTTCGGGAGCTTTTGCAAATACTGTTTTATGGGAACTCTGCTACGGGGAACGCCCTGTTGTACATATCGCTGTCGTATGTAGATTTAATCGCAAGTTTTACAAGCAGTGCAATTCTCAACAACTTGTTTGCGATATGCAATTTACGGTTGTTGCCAACGAATCAAATCGTGAATTGCGATGGCAGGGTGCGTCCTATTCAGGGGCGCACCCTGTTTTTGTTTTGTACAAGGCTGTGCGCTCACATCTTATAATCCAGCGCAGCCTTCAAAATGCTTCCACTGCACCACAACCTCTGCCACGGTCTTGCTATGGTCAGCGCATTTCGTAGATGTTACCGCAGTATCCCATAGGTTTTCTCCGCCACCGGCTCGCACCACTCGTTAGAGGTGCCTTCACCGGGCACTTCCACGGCCAGATGAGAGAACCAGCAATCGGGTGCAGCACCATGCCAGTGCTTGACCTCCGGGGGAATGTTCACCACATCGCCCGGATGCAACTCCAGCGGAGCTTTGCCCCATTCCTGATAGTAGCCCCGGCCTGCCACGCATACAAGAATCTGTCCGCCGCCCTTTGCAGCATGGTGGATGTGCCAGTTGTTCCGGCAGCCCGGCTCAAAGGTGACGTTGTAAATGCCAGCCTGTGCAGTGGACAGGGGTGCTAGATAGCTTTTTCCGCTGAAATATGGTGCAAAACCGTCGTTTGGCGCGCCGATGGGGAACACCATTTCACTCTGGTGCTTTGCCTTGGCATCCTCTGCAGCGTCCTCTGCCCAGACTTCCTTGGCCATGCGGAAAGCCGCCCACGCCTTGGGCCAGCCCGCATAAAATGCCGCATGGGTCAGGATCTCTGCAATCTCACACCGGGTAATACCGTTGTTTTTTGCTGCCGTCAGGTGATACCGAAACGAGGAGTCCGTCAGTCCCTGCGCCATCAGTGCCACCACCGTCACAAGGCTGCGGTCCCGGAGGGAGAGCTTGTCCTCCCGGCTCCACACCTGCCCGAACAGCACATCATCGTTAAGTTCTGCAAACTTTGGCGCAAATTCGCCCAGAGCATCCCGCCCTGCTGTCTGTTTTACTGCCATTATACGTTCCTCCCCATCTCGTAAGCCTGTGCCATGGCAGGCGTACTGCGCACCGCACCCGGCTCGTAAACGCCACTTGCTACAAGAGTGCCTTTTTCCATGGCTCCCTCTACACAGTCTGCATAGCCCCGGAAGCAGGCCAGCGTAGTGTCCGCAGAGGCTCTTTCCTCGTCCGCCATGGTGATGATGTAGTAGAATTCCTTGTCTTTGACCTCAAGCCACCGTGCCACGGTACGGTCGATCACTGCCTTCAACTGGGCACTGATAGCGTAGAAATATACCGGACTTGCCAGCACAATGACATCGGCGTCGATCATCTTTTGCAGGATGTCTGCCATATCATCCTTGTGGACGCAGGCACCAGCGTGAGCGTTGCAGTAGTAGCAGCCGGAGCAGGGAGCTACTTTTTTCTCGGCAACCCGGATCTTTTCTACCTTGTGCCCAGCGTCCTGCGCCCCACGCAGAAATTCATCGCACAGGATATCAGAGTTGCCGCCCTTCCGGGGGCTGCCTGACAAAATCAATATCTTCTTGCTCATAGGAACCTCCTTGACAGCGGAGCGTGTCCGCATTATGATGTTGATAGAGTTTGATCTTATCATACAACTTGAAGTGCACTTTAAGTCAAGGACTTTTTGAAAAAACGGAGGTTTCAGATGGTCTATACCGTAGGCGAAATGGCGCAAAAGCTGGGCGTACCTGCCTCCACCCTGCGCTACTACGACAAAGAAGGGTTGCTTCCCTTTGTGGAGCGTTCCTCCGGCGGCATTCGGATGTTCCGGGAAAACGACTTCGAGTGGCTGCAGGTCATCCGCTGTATGAAACAAGCCGGAATGTCCATCAAAGATATTCGTCAGTATATCGAGCTTGCCATGCAGGGAGACGACACCATTGACACCCGGTTGGAAATGTTCCAGCATCAGCGAGAGGTGCTCACCCAGCAGATTCAGCAACTGCAGCACACGCTGGAAACTGTGGAGTATAAGTGCTGGTTCTACGAGACAGCCAAAGCCGCCGGAACGGTGGATGCCCCCGGTGCTATGACGGATGCGGATGTCCCGGAGCGGTTCCGTGCCATCCGGCAGGAGCTGCGGGGCAGAGCAAAGAATGAAAAAGCAACGCTAAAACGCCGTTCCGATTGCTTCCGGAACGGCGTTTCTCTTAATCTTCTAATCCGTGACTTCCTGCCACATTTCGCAGATATTCTTCCGGCTCGCCGTTCAGAATCAAATCTGCATAGCCTAGCGGGTCATTGCAGATGAGGTAATCCAGCTCTGTCTGCTGCGCCATGGTTACATCCAGCGCATCCTCGACCCCGGTGCAGTCAATGGAGATCATTCTCCCATCCCGGAGCAGCAGCTCCACACAGCCGGTGTCCATGTTAAAGTGACAGGCCTTTGCATCGTACTTCATAATCTCGTCCTCCTGAAATCATCATCTGGTTTGTGTCGGTCAATCTATGATTTCGGATTTTATCTTCCACGGATACCTGCGTGGAACTTGTCGGGGCAAGGCCCCTCCATCTGCTAACGCAGACCGTTCCGTCGCTTAAAAGCCCCACTGGGGCTTTCATTGCTTCGCAAACGCTAATTTTCCGAAGAAAACAAATAATCCGAACCCATCTCCTATCGGAAACAAGTTCGGATTATTTTTGTTTGGTCCGAGTGGCGAGAATCGAACTCACGGCCTCTTGAACCCCATTGTGCTCCACTCGTGGACATGTTGGTCAAAACGGCACACAATATACGCTATATCACTAATTTCAGAATCCGTTTTTTCATTCTATTTCGTTTGATGTCAAGACGTTTCATTCCTTTTGTGGTCAAATTGTGGTCAAACGACCCCGACAAATGACTTTTTCCCCCCGGCTAAGTTACATCGCGCAATTTCGATTTTCATCAATCGAAGTTGCGCTTTTTGTTTGCACGAATTATCTATAAGGAGGATTTGTCAACCATGTCAATGAATCATCGTTGTTTTTTCATCCTTGACAGAATTGTATGACCCTTGACTACTTTTACGGACAGGCCGGAGAACTTTTTTCGTTCTTCCGCATTCCAAAGGCTCTTTTTCAGGAGCAGCGGTTTCAAAATCTGTCAACCGATGCCAAAACTCTGTACGGCATCCTGCTTGACCGTATGAGCCTTTCTGTTAAAAATGAATGGTTTGACAAAAAAGGTCGAGTGTTCATCATCTTCACGATTGAGGATGTCAAGAGGACTTTGTGTTGCGCAGACAACAAAGCGACCAGACTGCTCCGGGAACTTGAAGGATTTGGTTTGATTGAACGAAAACGTCGAGGGCAAGGAAAGCCATGTTTGGTGTATGTAAAGAACTTTTCGGCAGAATCTTCAAAGGAGAATGTCAAGAATCGTGATAATGACGATTCTTGTGGCTCTAAAATCGCTTGTCAAGACCCGGTAAAATCACGAGGTATTAAGAAGAAAGAAAATAAAACAGAGATGAATAATACGAATCCTATCCTTTCCGACGAATCGGAGAAGATGAAGAATCGCGAACTGCTCGAAGAATATTTTTCACATTCTTTAGAGATAGACCTTCTGCTCCGGCTTTACCCGGATGATGAAGATACAATCTATCAGATCGTGAATTTGCTGGTGGATACCTGTGACAGCAAGCGCAAGCTCATAAGAATTGCTGGCGATGATAAGCCCGCCGAAGTAGTGTGCAGCAGGCTGAAAAAACTGAATGCAGACCACATTCGGTTTGTTTTGAACTGCCTTGCAGAAAACACTTCACCGATACGGAACATGAAGCAGTATCTTCTGGCCGCGCTGTTCAACGCCCCAACCACAATGCAGCTCTACTATCAGAACAAAGTCAACCACGATTTAGCAGCTCGGAGGTGATGAAAATTTCCAAAAAGGCAACAACAATAGCCGTTATCAACCAGAAAGGTGGCACAGGCAAAACCACCACCTGTGAAAATTTGGGCGTAGGACTTGCAATGGAGGGCAAGAAAGTTCTACTTGTGGACGCTGACCCACAGGGTTCGCTCACTGTCAGTATGGGCTGGCAAGACCCGGATACCCTGCCCATCACACTCTCCGCTCTAATGCAGAAAGCCATGAACGACCAGTGTATCCCACCCGGCGAAGGGATTCTGCACCATGCGGAGGGCGTTGACCTTATCCCGGCCAACATCGAACTGGCCGGGCTGGAAGTGGCTTTGGTGAATACCATGAGCCGGGAAAAAGTGATGAAACAGGTGTTGGAAAACGCAAAACGCGAGTACGACTATATCCTGATCGACTGTACCCCCTCTCTCGGTATGCTGACAGTCAATGCACTGGCGGCGGCAGATTCCGCTCTGATTCCGGTGCAAGCGCAGTATCTTTCTGCGAAAGGTTTGGAGCAACTGCTTCAAACTGTGCAGAAAGTAAGGCGGCAGATAAATCCAAAGCTGAAAATTGAGGGCATCCTGCTCACCATGACGGACAGCCGCACAATCTATGGGCAGCAGATCAGCAATCTGATTCGGCAAGCCTACGGAAAGCATCTGAAGGTGTTCGACCAGACCATTCCTCGCTCTGTCCGTGCCGCCGAAACCAGCACGACCGGAAAAAGTATCTTCCAGTATGACCCCAAAGGCAAAGTAGCAGAAGCCTATCATTCCATCGCAAAGGGGGTGTTGGCCGATGCCGAAAAACGGATTAAACGTCAGTCTGAACAGCTACGATGATATTTTTTCCACCGAAGAAGCCCGGCAGGAAGAACAGCGCGAACAGGTGCAGCAAATTTCCATCGAGGAACTGCATCCGTTCAAAGACCATCCTTTTAAGGTTCTGGACGATGAAGCTATGCAGCATACAGTGGAAAGCATAAAGCTGTTGGGTGTCACAAATCCCCTGATTGCCCGTCCACGCCCGGAAGGTGGCTATGAAATTATTTCCGGCCATCGCCGCCAGCACGCTGCACAGCTTGCCGGATTGAAAGCCCTGCCTGTCATTGTCCGTCAAATGGATGATGATGCCGCCGTCCTGCTCATGGTCGATTCCAACCTTCAGCGCGAACAGATTTTGCCGAGTGAGCGGGCATTTGCCTACAAGATGAAGCTAGATGCACTAAAAAGACAAGGTGCTAGGTCAGATTTAACTTCTACGCAAGTTGCGCAGAAGTTATCTGTTGAAAAAGTCGGTGAAGATGCTGGTGTAAGTAAAGACACAATTCGCCGCTTTATCCGCTTAACCAACCTTATCCCGGAACTTCTGGACATGGTAGACGAAAAGAAAATCTCATTTAACCCTGCGGTGGAACTCTCTTATCTTGATGAAAACCAGCAGCGAGATTTTCTTGAAGCTATGTCCGACACACAGAACGCTCCATCACTATCACAGGCGCAACGGCTCAAAAAGCTGGCTCAGGAAGGTCATTTCTCGTATGACGTTGCCTTTGCCGTGATGGGAGAGCCGAAAAAGGACGAATTGGACAAGGTGGTTATCAAAAACGATACTCTGCGGAAATACTTTCCCGAAAGCTCTACTCCGAGAGAAATGGAAGAAAAAATCATCGGACTTTTGGAGGAGAGTAAAGCAGAAAAAATTGTATTCAGAAGTGATGCCCTAAAAAAATATTTTCCGAGCAGCTATTCGTCAAAGCAAATCGAAGATTCCATCATTAAGCTGCTGGATCAGCGTTTGAAGAAGCGCAAACATGAAGCCGAACGCTGAACGTCGTTTGAAATGTAAGACCCGATGGGGTCTTTTTCTTTTGCAAAAATGGAGGAAAAACGCCTATGAACAATACCGCTTCTCGTATTATCCGTTCCGAGGAAATTACTATTGATATGCGCATCTGCACCATTCTGGCAGGTGGCAAGAAGCCCGGTGAAGTCTACTTTGCAGCCATTGCGCCGGATATGGAACTGACGGTTATCACGCTGGATGAAGTTCCTGACATTCTGCCCTGCTTCGATGAAAGCGATGTCAGCATCAATCTCCCTGACACCTCGCTGCTGCTCACCTACAATCCGGCACAGGTGTTAAAGCTGGCGGGCAAACGTTACCTGACTGGCCCGGTCATTCTGGTGCGCACCAACATGGACAGCGATTTTATTTCGCTCACCATCGACGATGTGTACCGTTTCCAGAAGTTTCTGGCAAGCCACAGCGTCACGCTCATGGCAGACAATCACAAGCTGCCCTGCATCTGTATGGATTGAGGCGCGCCTATGCTTAATTTTTTCATCGGTTTCGCATTTTTTGAGTTCGGCGCACTCTGCGGCTTTTTCGTGGCTGCGCTAATGCAGGCGGCAAGGGATGGTGATGAATGTGCAGGAAGAAGTCGAGCAGAAAACATTCAATATTGTGGTGTCCACCACGAAGCTGACCGCCCGGACGGTTCTGAACGCTGGACGGACAGCACTCCAGCAGTATCAGTCAAAATTACTGGCCGATAAATCCAGCGGCAAGCAGAGTGTCCGAATGCTCCTGCGGCAAAATCGCGGCGTGTCCAGCGTAGAAATCAACAAAACGGGTATCCGCGATTTTGAGCGGTACGCCAAAAAGTACGGCATCGACTATGCCATCCGCAAGGACAGTTCCGAAGTGCCGCCCCGGTATCTGGTCTTTTTCAAAGCCCCGGATGTGGAAGCGTTCAATGCCGCTTTCAAAGAATATTCGGCATCCCTGCTGAGCAAAACCATGCGTCCCTCTGTGCTGGAAAAGCTGCACGAACTGGTGCAGGCCGCAGCAGAACTTCCCGGCAAGGTGCGCCGCAAGGAACAGGAGCGTGGACTGTGACCACGAAAAAGCTGACAAAACTGCTTGCGCTGTATCTGCCGTATATCCTGCTGGGACTGGTGGCAACGAACCTTGGTGAAGTATGGCGGCTTGCCGAGGGAAAAGAGTTGGGCGATAAAATCATGGCGATGATGGGAACTTTCCCGGTGGCATTTGCGAACCCTCTGCCCAGTCTGCATCCGCTGGATTTGCTTATTGGCTTTTCCTGCGGCGCAGGACTACGGCTTGCCGTATATTTGCGGAGCAAAAATGCAAAGAAGTACAGGCACGGCATGGAGTACGGCTCTGCCCGATGGGGCAATGCCAAGGACATTGAACCGTTCATGTCTCCCAAGTTTGCCGACAACATCATTTTAACCAAAACAGAACGGTTGATGATGAGCAATTGTCCACCCGACCCCAAGAGTGCCCGAAACAAAAACGTGCTGGTGGTCGGCGGCTCCGGCAGCGGTAAGACGCGCTTCTGGCTAAAACCAAACCTTTTACAGTGCCACTCCTCCTATGTCGTAACTGATCCGAAAGGTACAATCGTGCTTGAATGTGGGCAGGCCATGCTGAAAAACGGCTATAAGGTGAAAATCCTGAACACCATCAACTTCAAGAAGTCGATGCACTACAATCCGTTCAGCTACGTCCACAGCGAAAAGGATATTCTCAAGTTGGTCACGACCCTTATGACCAACACGAAAGGTGAAGGCAGCGGCGGCGATCCATTCTGGGAGAAAAGCGAACGACTTTTGCTCACTGCGCTTATCGCATATCTGCATTATGAAGCTCCTGTCGAAGAACAAAACTTTGCGACCTTGCTCGAAATGCTTAACACCATGCAAGTGTTGGAGGACGATGAAGAATACCAAAACCCGGTTGACCTGCTCTTTGAGGATTTAGGCAAGAAAAAGCCCAATTCCTTTGCCGTGCGCCAGTACAAGCTCTATAAATTAGCTGCTGGTAAGACAGCAAAGAGCATCCTCATTTCCTGCGGCGCACGGCTCGCACCTTTTGATATTCAAGAACTGCGCGATTTAACGATGTATGACGAACTGCAACTGGACACACTGGGCGACAAGAAAACGGTTCTGTTTCTCATCATGTCGGACACGGACAGCACTTTTAACTTCCTCATTAGCATGGTCTACACCCAGCTTTTTAACCTCTTGTGCGACAAAGCGGACGATGTGTACGGCGGCAAGCTGCCTATTCATGTGCGCTGTCTGATTGACGAGTGCGCCAACATCGGACAGATTCCCAATCTGGAAAAACTGGTGGCGACCATCCGCAGCCGTGAGATTTCGGCTTGCCTTGTTTTACAGGCAAAAAGCCAGCTAAAGGCTATCTACAAGGACAATGCCGATACCATCATCGGCAATATGGACAGTCAGATTTTCCTCGGCGGTTCGGAACCCGGTACGTTGAAAGACCTGTCTGAAATGCTGGGCAAAGAAACGATTGATGCGTTCAACACATCGGACACGCGCGGAAACTCACCATCTTACGGCACAAATTACTCCAAATTGGGTCACGAATTATTAAGTCGAGATGAGATTGCTGTGCTGGATGGTGGCAAGTGCATTTTGCAGCTGCGCGGTGTGCGGCCTTTTCTTTCGGACAAGTACGACCTGACCCAGCATCCGAACTACAAGCTGACCTCTGATTACAACCCCAAGAACACGTTTGATATTGAAAAATATCTGAACCGAAAAACAAAAATCCACCCCGGTGATGAGTTCATCGTGGTGGACGCTGATTCACTTCCGCCTATCTGATTGGGTAGGTGGCTATTTTTACCATTGGTCTGACAGGTACACCAGAAAATCAACTCTGCTGCGGCTATGCGGCATAAAATGATGGGATTTCAGGTGTGTACAAATGACCAAAAACGCTTTATAATAAAGGAGAAAAGACTATGGAATTCTTCAACAGTGCTATCGAAGTTCTTCAGACTCTGGTTGTCGCTCTGGGTGCTGGCCTCGGCGTTTGGGGGGCGATCAATCTGCTGGAAGGCTACGGTAACGACAATCCGGGCAGCAAAAGTCAGGGCATGAAACAGTTCATGGCTAATTAAAGGGAACAAAAAGAAAGGAAAAACCAATCCAGACGGTATCAGCGGCAGGCTACAAGAATAAATTGTGATTTCACAAGATTGGTGTTATAATAAGAGAAAAGTTCCTGCCGGGGCAGCCGCCCCGGTGGTATGGATAGAAAGGCAGGAAAACAATATGCACATCAGCTATAAACCACTCTGGCACACACTGTTAGAGCGTGATATGAGGAAAGAGGATTTAAGGCTTGCCGCTGGTATGACAACGAATATGATTGCCAACATGAGCAAAGAGGGAAAGCACATCAGCATGGACACATTAGCCCGTATCTGCGAAACGCTGAATTGTGAGATTACCGATGTGATTGAGTTAGTACCAGACGAGCCTGCTTCCACAGGAGGTAAGGAACATGAGCGAATTGAAACCAAGAATAACGGAAAACGGAATTGATTATATCCTTGTCGGAGATTACTACATCCCGGACTTGAAACTGTCGGAAGAACGCCGCCCCATCGGAAAGTATGGACGGATGCACCGGGAATATTTAAGAGAAGTCCACCCAGCCAGATTGAACACATTGATATTGACCGGAGAGCTATGGACATATCTTGCAGACCTGAACGAACAGGCACAGGAACGGTTAGACACCATCATGGAGCAGATGAAAACTGCCGAGGGCGTAACCGAGGAATTGAAGCGTACTTCTCAAATGGAATGGGTGCAGCGTTGCAATAACATTCACAACCGGGCAGAAGAAATTGTATTGCATGAGATGATTTATTCATAATGGTATGGTAGAATGATTATGACAAAATAGAGTTTGAAGGGGGCATGAAAATGGCAATCTCAAATATAAATACGATTATCAATGATGATATTCATAAAGTTTGGGATATTGTTTTTGCTGTTGATAAATATAGTGAGTGGCGAAGCGATTTAAGCAAAACAGAAATCATAAATGATAAGCAGTTTATTGAGTACACGAAAGACGGATATGCAACTATATTTTCTATTACTGCTGTTGAGCCATATAAACGTTGGGAATTTGACATGAAAAATAGCAATATGACCGGGCATTGGATTGGTATTTTTACAGCTAAGGGAAATGAAACACAAATTGATTTTACAGAAAATGTGACACCTAAAAAGTGGTTTATGAAACCTTTTGTAAAACTCTATTTGAAGAAGCAGCAAACTCAATTTGTTCTGGACTTAAAAAAAGCATTGGAACAACAATGTTGAAGTTGTAAAGGAGAGAATACTATGAATAGAATCAAATATGCAGAACAGTTATATGCTCTTATTTCTATGTGCTTAGGCTGTGCTTTTATCGTTTTTGGTTTGCTTAGTTTTATTGGAATATTACAGCCTACATCAACGTCAATAGTCCAAAGTCAAAGGAACATTGGGATTGTTTTTTCTGTACTTGGTGTCGCTTTTTTAATTGCACAAGCAATTTTTACAGCTCTTGCTTCTGCAAAGAAGAAATCCTATTACGAGTTGATTTCTAACGGAATTAAAGTTAATGGGATTGTAGAAAAAGTATATAT
>ENA-USUJ01000184-USUJ01000184.1-human-gut-metagenome-genome-assembly--contig:-NODE-184-length-51461-cov-7.411237_pt1 | contig 51461 bp, 30 predicted proteins | sample MGYA00250061_ERZ773398 | MGnify/ENA primary metagenome ERZ773398 (study PRJEB29103, sample SAMN06111992) | human gut metagenome | biome: human gut; feature: ankylosing spondylitis patient; material... | reverse complement strand
CTTTATTTGTGCAGCACTGTCAAAAGTCGTAGCAAGATAGGTTACATCAGGATAGACTTCCATCCATTTGTTCAGCTCCGGCATTTCACGGATACAAGGACCACAGCCGGTATACCAGAAGTTCAGGACCATAGGACGTCCCGTCACATCGGTATTGCTCCACTCCTTCCCTTCCGTATCTTTCACTTTAAAATCCGGGAAAGCCTTCCCTATCCATTCTTCCTTCTTCAAAGTCTGCACGGCACCGCTTATCGGCCATTTCTTCCCCATCCCTCCGCGGTAACTCATCAAGAAGGCTTCCGCACCAAGGACCTCTTCGGCAGGAGTGGCGTATTTTCTTACATCCTCAGGCAGCGCAAAGCCTTTGCGCAAACGGAGTTCCGTAACCTCGTGTCCCACGCCGTCCTCATGTGTAATGAAGGTTGCCACATTGTCCGAACTCACACAAGGCGGCATGCCTTCGAAGAAAAGCCCGTCCACCAAATAATATTTCTTACCGGCTGTCTGGGCAGAGCAAAGCCCTGCCCCCACAGCTATCAGAATTAGAAACAAAGAGAGAATTTTCTTTATCATAGTTGTTAGAGACTATTCATTTTTTAGTGTAATCGTAAGCTTGGGTCGTGCCTTCACTTTGCCGGTAGCCATGCCTATATACGAAGCAACCAATACAGCATCCTTAGAAGGTACAGAAAGGACAAAATTACCATTGACATCGGTAACGCTTCCCGTAGTGGTACCTTCTATCAGAACAGCCGCACCAATAATAGGCTCGCCCTGCTCATCCACCACTTTGCCTTCCACTTTCATATTACCTTGAACGGAAGTCTTTTCTACAGCTTTAGTTTTTTTAGTAGCAATGTAAATCTCACCTTTTCCACCTGCCTCTTTCTTCACCTCAATGCTCTCAATATTCTCCGCAGGTATTAAATCATCGATAGTTTTAGTACCCAAATCAACCTTTTCTCCATCAATATAAATAGTCTTCGTTAAATCAAGACTACCGTTATGCTGTACTTTAGCGTTCTCTGTCACCTCTTTATCCCGACGGATAACTATACCTGGAGTTCCTTGTTTCAAGGTTATCAAAAGAACACCATTCTTTCCCTTTTCTCCATATAATTCCGTGGCAGATTTATCTTTCAAAACCGTTACACGCTCTATCTTATTAGGATCCAATGCACTCATGACAGATGGCGTCACCTCTTTTCCATCCACAATATACAGTGGTTCTTTCCCATTACCTGCATATCCTTCAACTGTAATACCATTGGCAGAAGAAGTTTTCTCAAGTTTGTCATCATCCAAACTGAACATCACCGGAACCGTATATTTCACCGCCACCGGCTGCCCCTTCTGTCTCCCTGGTTTCCACTTCGGCATATTACTTATCAAACGCAACGCTTCAGCATCCATATCCTTATCTACAGAACGGAGAAGTTTCGGTTCCTTGATACTTCCATCTTTATCCACCACAAATTGGACAGTCACACGCCCTTGCGTACCTTTCTCTTTGGCAGATGCCGGATAGCGCATATTGTCTTTCAGATAACTCATAAGAGCACTCATTCCACCTCCAGGAAATTCCGGCATCTCCTCTGCCACCTCGAAGACCAGAGTTCCCTTCAACCGCTTGCGGACTTCCGCCGGTACATACTTCACATCGGCAGGCTTCGTAGTGTCACCTGCACTTTCCGCCACTTTTGTTTCTACAATTGCAGCCAAATCGTTAACTTTGACGCTTGAAATCTTCTCCACTTTATCGGAGACTTCGGGACGGGCAAAAGCTGTCACTGCAATGGCAGCTACCGGAAGTACATAAAGATACTTCAAACGTGCCCACGGGCTTGATTTTTCTTTTAACATCATAGTGATACGTTTTTTAAGTTTACTGTGATTAAAGCTGTTGGCCATAGAGTAGAGCCTTGTGCCGACAGCTTTTTTTATTAATAATAGTTGATACTGTTTTGCATCCACACCCTCCTTTATCACCGTTTCATCCGCTTCAAACTCATGGATATTCTGCAATTCCTGCTTCAGGAGCCATGATGCCGGATTGAACCACTGAAAGAAAATGCAGACATCAGCCACCAGCAAGTCCCAGGAATGGCGGTTATGGATATGGGCAAGCTCGTGGATAAGGATTTCCCGTCCGTTCTCCTCCAAGTCTTTCCGTGAAATGACAATATATCCCATCCAACTGAACGGAGCGATGTCACAGTTGTGTACAATCAAAGTAACGCGCTCTTTCCTGCCCGGTAAGTAGCTGCCGATATCCTCTTTTTTACCCGATTTCAGCAACATCAGTAACCGTACCAACGAATATACGTTGCGGAAGGCAAAGAAAACGATTCCTGCCAGATAGACAAGCAGCGCCACTTGTATCCAGGTGACTGTTGCCGTTTCAGTCCTTGCTCCGGCCTCAGTGGCATTCACTGCATCCGCCATCATCAGCAACTGCTCCAATGTCAGCATCGTCTGGTGCACTTCCGTCTCCTGCTTCACACTTACCTCTACCAAAGGCAATAGGCAGGACAACAGCAAAATGCCCAACAATGAAAAACGGTTGAAACGATGAAACGTCTCGCGTGCCAGCAACAAGCGATAAAACAAATAGAATATCGCCAGGCAAACAGAAGATTTGAGTATATAAACAAAAAACAGACCCATGGTATTATTTACTATTTAGGGATTTACGATTTACTATTTACAGTTACTTGGTCAGTTCATTCCGTAGCATCTCCACTCCGGGAAATCCGGTTGCTTTGTAGGAAATATCTCCTTCACGGTTCACGACGAAATAGGTCGGGATACCCGGATATTCGTACAGCTTTGCCAATGCCGTACTTTGCTCATTGCTAATGCGACAGTGAATACCGGGTATATCCGGTATCATTACTTTCCATTTTCCTTCAGGAGATGTTTCGTCGACAATATATAGATAAACCACCTCTTTCAGCTCCTCTTTCAACGGTTTCAGGCTTTTCATGGCCCGCATACAAGGACCACACCAGGTGTTCCACATATCCACCAGTACCATCTTGCCACGATAAGGACGAGTAATGACCTGCAACAAACTGTCTGCCGCTACCTCCTTTTCCACCTCAACAATCTTATATCCGGTCTTTCCCTTAGTAGCTTCCAACTCTGATTTCAGTTCGGCTTCAATCCTCCCGTTTCTCATCAGGAACAATTGCCTGAGGTCGGGAGAAGCGATGCTGTCCACCGTCCGACGCTCTTCCTCAGTCAAAGGCATGTACTTGCTCAGATTACGGGAAGCACGCCCGGCAAGAAGCATGTCCGGCCAAAGAGGGTCTTGCACAAACTTATCCCGGAAATTTCCGGTAGCGGTCTTCACAAAGTCCGTATAATAATTGTAATATTTCTGTTCGGGGGTATGCAGAATATCCAGTTGCAGTATTTCCTTGAAGTATGAGGTACTGTCCACCGTCATGTCCGCCCTTTTCACCCCCTTCCTGCCCGAAAACATCGGGGCATAACTAAGGTTACTCTTGTAATTATAGATAAGGCTGAACAGATTCATATCCAGATTTGCCCGGATATAAGTACGGCAAGCCTGGCTCATATCCTTGTTTTTTACAAGTTTCTTTTGCATATCTTCATAATGCCTGAACAGATACTTTTTATATGCCTGCGGAGTCATCCCACAAATATCTGCATAAAAATCATCAGTTCCCGATAAGCTTTTCATTTCACCGAACCGCAGCAACTCGGTATTCAGACCGGCATAGTCTCCTTCAAACCAAACACGGCTATCCGTTACACCATCCCTTTTCCGGCTTAAAAGACGGCTTTGCGAATAGAATATTTCAGGCAGATTGATTGTGACATCCAGTTCTCCACCCGGAACGAGAAACAATTCTATTTTCGAACGGGATATCCACAGCGTAGCACCGCTCGGCAACAGCACCTCCGTCTCATAGCGGAACGTGCCATCCTCCGCTATCTTCAAGTCCTTACCGGTGAAATACATGAAGAACCAAGGCGAGTCATAGTAGCGTAACGTCACTCCATACTCTGGTTTATACCCCAATATCCGCCCCTTTATGACAGTCTTTCCCACATTCAGTTCCGGTCCGGGCAATGGCAAAACCTCATCCGGTTTCTTATTCCGCAAACGTTCGGGAATATCCACCCGAGGTTTCTCTCCGTTGAGCTGTATACCATAAATTATCCATCCTTCATCACTACCCGGCATCTCTACGAAATCAAAGCTCTCAGTATCCATCGGAAGCGGACTAAACTTCAAAACAGCAGCCATTTCACCGGAAGCGGGAATATGCGTCCACTCATCCCTGGCAAAACCGGTATTTCCCAAATATCCGTAATCCTTTCCGGATGCCCGCAACACAGCTGTCGAATCAATCCTGACCTTATCGCCCTGCATACCATAAAGCCTTACCGCCAGCCAGGTCGTATCTTTTCCAAGCGTCACTTGCTCCACTTCAATGCTACGCGTATTGCATGCCATGAAATAGGGTACCTCTACGATTTTCTTTGCCTGCAATCCGCAGCAAATACTTACCAGCAGCAAACAAACCAATCCGATATTTTTCATAAGCCAGAGTTATTAGAGTCTCAACAATCTCAGTCCCTTCCCTTTTCCACGTCTTGTATCAACTGCTTCAGTTCTTCCAGGGATATATCCTCTTCCTTCACCAGAGACGACACTGCGCTGAGATAGGAATTATTGAAATATTTGCTGATAACGTTCTTCAGTGTCCGCTTGCGAAAATCCTCCTCGCTGACCACCGCATAATACTGATAGGTGTTACCATATGTATGATGGCTCAGGAATCCCTTATCCTCCAATCCCCTCACAATGGTGGACAAAGTATTGAAATGGGGTTTCGGCTCTTCATAGAATGCCAGCATTTCCTTCACAAACAAGGGTCCTTTTTCCCAGAAAAAGCCCATGATTTCTTCTTCTTTTGCAGTCAATCCTTTCATAACATTCTTTGTTTTCTGCAAATAACTAAATTATTTAGTTCAAAAACTAATTTCTCTCGTTAAATAAAACTAAAGCTTTTAGTTTATCCGGCAAACACCACTCTCCAACCATCTCCCGACAAGCAAAATACCTACTAATAGCGATTGCAGTTCTCGGATAAAAGCCGTTACTTTGCGCACGAATTAAAGAATTAAAAACAATAACATACAATGAATGAGCAACATAAGTACCGCTCCACGGACAAGATGAGTGACCTCATCTGTGACAATTACTCCTTATTAATGGTGATGAGCCGCTTCGGACTGTCATTAGGATTCGGAGACAAGAGCGTGAAGGACGTCTGCGAAGCGCAAGGCGTAGATTGCCCCACATTCCTCGCCGTAGCCAACTTTATCAGCGAAGAACAATACTCTTACAGCGGCAATGAAAGTGACTTTTCCATTCCCGCCCTTATGGATTATCTGAAGCGTGCCCACACGTATTTCCTCGACTTCAACCTGCCGGCCATCCGCCGCAAACTCATCGAAGCCATCGATTGTTCCAGTACAAACGATGTAGCCTACCTCATCCTGAAGTTCTTCGATGAATATGCCAAGGAGGTACGCCGCCACATGGAATATGAAAACCAGGCCGTATTCACCTATGTAGAGCAATTGCTCCAAGGCAGACTATCGGACGAATACAACATCGCCACTTTTGCCAGCAAACATAATCAGATAGACACCAAACTGAAAGAGCTGAAGAACATCATCATCAAATACTACCCGGAAAAGGAGAACAACAATCTCCTGAATGCGGTCTTGTTCGATATATTCAACTGCGAACAAGACCTTGCCACCCACTGCCAGGTAGAAGATTATATGTTTGTTCCCGCCGTAGCGCAAATAGAAAGGAAACTGAAAAATGAACAATAATACTTCTTTGAAGATTGTCATTGCAGAAACTTCGGTCATCATCCGGAGTGGTCTGACGGCTGTTTTGAAGCGTATTCCCAACTTGAATGCACACCCTATTGAAGTTTCTTCTCCGGAATCGCTGCAAAACTACATTCACATGCATCCGGCAGACATTATCATCATCAACCCCACTTTCGGTGGCTGGTTCGACCTGCCCGCCTTCAAGGCAGAACACGGAAAATCCGGTATCAAGTACATTGCTATGGTATGCTCCGTCATCGACAACAACATATTGAAGGAATATGACGAGAACTTCGCCATGTGCGATGACGTAGATGTCATCGCCTCCAAAATCAACCACTTGCTACACACCGAGGAGGAAGAAGAAAAAGACAGCGAACAAGAAACCCTGAGCCAGCGCGAAAAGGAAATCATCACCTGCGTTGTGAAGGGCATGACCAACAAAGCCATCGCCGACAAACTCTACCTCTCCATCCATACTGTCATTACCCATCGCCGTAACATTGCACGCAAACTGCAGATACATTCTCCGGCAGGGCTCACCATCTACGCTATTGTCAACAAGCTGGTAGAATTGAGCGACATCAAGGACTCTCTATAAGATTCTTCCGGCAACCGTTTCCCTACCCGCTGCGGCCTATAGGGAAAAACCGGATGAATCCCTTGCAAAAGTATGCTCCTCCATACGGGAAAAGCCCTCTGCCTATTGATTAAGGTTTATCTTGTGCCTGAAGACAAAGCTCATCCCCTATGTCATCCCTCCCCATCCTATGACTCTTTATGCCCCACAAGTATCCTTATCCAACCTTACCCACAGTATCCGTCACGCCATACACAAATCCCCGCTTCACGATATCACATCGGGAAGCGGGGATCCTTTTATCTTCATAAAAGTGGTTACGTAATTATGACTAACTAATTCATTCAAATCTGATGTTGCAAAGATAAGGCATCGGCAGACAGTACGCAATCACTTAAATTAGGTATAATAAAACAAGTCAGTCATCATAAATAGGTAGAACCACCCACAAATCAGGCATTGGCATAGCTGTGCATTCCTCCAAGGATGTAGTTCACCCCGAAATAGGTCATCAGGACTGTCAGAAAGGCGGCAACCATATAGATATGGAAGAATAACGGACTGCGGAAAATGCGCAGGCTGCGCGCATGGAACGCCGCTCCATAAACCATAAAGGTAATCAGCGCCCATACTTCCTTCGGGTCCCAAGCCCAATAACGCCCCCAAGAAGCATTGGCCCAAACCGCACCCAGAAAAATGCCGGCTCCCAAAAAGAAAACGGCGGGATAAAGCAGCAATCGGCTGAGCAGCATCAACATCCGAGCTGAACGGCGAAGACACAATGCCAGTATGCCGTTCAGCATCATAAAGGCAAACAAAGCATAAGACATCATTATCAACGACACATGCGTACTGAGCCACGGAGAAACGAGCACGGGTATCAAGGGAGTGATTTGGGGATTCATCTGTCCCAAATAGGACACCAGTAAGGCAAAACCGGACAGCAAAAAACCGAAAGGCACCATAAACGGGAAGCGCCGCCGAAACAGACAAGCCAGGAACAGCGCACACAATGCCATGAACTGCATCGTTTCGTATCCGTTGCCCAACGGTATTCGCCCACCGATGTACCACCTCAGGCCATACCCGAAGAGCTGAAAGAGAAACGCCGCATAAAGAGAAAACGGGAAAAAAGTATCTGCCAAACGCGAAGAGAAAGAGAGCGCTACAATCCTACCGGAAGAGTCTGACAATGCCGACGAACGGCGCAGGCCGCGATACAGCAGACGGAAGAAAGCCAGCATCCCCACCGTAAGGTTGAACATGAACAGCAATTTGCTGAAAGGAATACGGTTATACAGCAATTCGGCTTGTATTTTAGTATCGGAAACAGGCTCCACACTCCCGTCTTCCGGCAAAGGACGAATCAATGTACCATTTTGGAGCATCAAAATCAGTCCCACCTTTTCATCCGCCTCTACAATGGCCTTTTCCAGAGAAGTCATTTTCTGATGATGGTCTTGCTTCCCCTTCCAGAACTTCTGCAAGCGATACTTCTCACCGTCGAACAAATCAGCCAGACATGCATAGGGTATCTCCAAATGAAGCAGGCGACGGAGTGCCTCGTTTTTGATATAAATCATCGGCTCATTCTGCCAAACTTCCGGACGCAGAAGCCATCCACCAATCACCTGCTCCGGCGTCATGCCTCCATAAGACGGTTTTCCCGTCAGTTTCAGTACAAAATCGCGCGCAAGGGTATTGAAAGGAACCACACGGTCATTATAAATCACCTGCTTACGGGCGAGACTATCCGCCTGCTTGCGTGCCAGTGCCGGAAGGCTTCTCTTCTGCGCATGTACCCCACTTCCCAGACACAGCAACAATAGAACAAACATTCCTCCCTTCTTCAACAACGGATGCCTCAGCAGCCTGCGGAACTCTCCACCCCGGCTGACCAGCATCCAGAGCATGGAGACACCTAACAAGAAGTATCCACTATAGGTAACCCCTATCCCCCACGGGTCATAATTCACTGTCAGCCAGCTCCCCTGCATATCCTCATCAAAGGAAGACTGATAAAAGCGGAACCCCTGCCGTGAAAGAATACGGTTCATGGAGACGGGCGTCTCACCGTGAATATAGCTGATATAATCTGCAGGAGCATCCGTACCCGGATAGTACTCAATCCGGAAACTGTCCAGACGTAAGGTGAACGGTAACTCTACAACCTGCCTGCCGTCTTGTTCCAAAAAGCAGTTCACCTCACTGCCGACAGTAAGATGCACATATCCTTTTCGGCCACAAAGAAACGTAGTCATGGCTCCCGCCAAAATCACGAGGAAGGAGCCATGCAACAACAACGTCGGGAGACGCCGCCACAACCGCTGTCTTACAAGCACAACAACAGTCATCGCAGCAAGGGCTCCCCACAAACAACAGAACCAAATCGTATGATAAACATGCTTTTCTACAAAATCCGTACTGTATGTCTGCTCTACAAACGTAGTTGCAGCAAGTAAGAGCAGCAAACAACCATAAACAGCTATGAGAAACTTTTTCAATTAAGAGCTATCAATTAAAAGTAAAAAATCAATATGGAGCAAACTCCTTGTTTTCTAAAGACTTGACTCCCATACATTCCATCTCTATCAGCCAACCCGGACGACATACGGGAGCATATACAAACACTCTCGGAGTATCCGGAAAACGCTCGTCATACATTCCTTTGACCACGGTATAGTCTGCAACATCCCGCAGATAAACAATCATCTGTCCTAAATCATCAAACGTACAGCCAGCCTCTTTCAACAAAGCCTCCACATTCTCCCACATACGTTCCGTCTGCTTGCGAATGTCTCCGGGACATACCACCTCACCTTTATTATTGATGCTCGCAGTACCCGAAATAAACACCTGGCGACGGTCGCCATAATCCACATACGTACCTCGCTCGAAACTCACACCGTATTCGTATGTGGGATTCAGATGTGTCGGTGCGTAAAGGTAGTGAATTTGTTCAGATTTCAAACCATCTACAGCATAAGTATCCATCTGAACCGTCACTTTGGGGTCGGCATGACGGCCACCGATACCGGTACTGGAAATATAATGAGTCTTCTCCGTCAAGTCCTGGGTAACAAACACCTCATTACGCGCCTTCACCACTCCGGCATAATTCACATCCACGTTCTGTACAAAGAACCAGGTACGTATGCAATTATCAGCCAGCTTACAGCCCTGTTCCATCAGCTGCATCACATAGTCATTCAACAGCAGACGGGTCTGGTATTCCGAATTGGCAGCACGATTGAAAGAGCCGCCTCCCCAAAGGTGACGGTAGGCGCCATGTCTCACTTCGAACAATCCGTTATGAAGCACCTGTGTTTCTACACCTTTCTGCAGATAGACCCACAGTGCAATCTTTGTACCGTTCAACGGCGGCTGCTCTACCACGGAGAGTGCACAATCCGAACATTCTGCCGAAAGCGCCAGTAGCATATCTGCTTGATTGGCGGCGTCACTTAGAAAGTAGCGTTTAAAGATGGCAACAGCACCTTGTAGTTCACTTTCACGCAGTTGGCAGTAAGTGTCGACCACCGCATTCAGCTGTTCTTCATAAGTCGCTTCCGGTCTGGTGGCATGAATCATTACATGATATTCTGAAACACCCGCTTCTACCTCATATTTAAAGATTTCGGTTAAGGTATTCTCCAATTGATTAGTTTGTTGTTGTTTATTTTTCATATTAAATATCAATTAGTCGTTGTTGTTCAAAAAAGTACCGGTATTACCAGTAAGGCCCATCATTATTACTGCTGTGCACCATCGTCAATCCAGTTGCCAATCAAAGACTGCATATCAGATGAGGTTATCATCTGAGAATGGTCTATACGCCAATCCGAGCTGATGTCCGTACCCAATATGAGATGCAAGACACTTTCTGACGCATTACCGGGCATAACCCTCATTTTACCGTCCACCGTCGTTGAAGCCCGGTTGACCAGATCAGCATGGCTATGTCCTTCCAGCAGATTCAAGCCACCACCCGGAGTGGTGCTAAGACCATGGCAAGCCGTACAAGTGGCATTGAATATTTTTTGTTGAATGGCATTGTACATACTTGCATCAACTGTTCCTGCATCCATAAGTATAGTATCAGCGATTTCAGTACATTCCATTGCCACCAAACTGACAATGCGCTTTCTCAACTTATTGATTACACATAGCTCGACAGTTGTCACCTCATCCGTTATGCCGGACATTGTCAACTGGATTTCATCATTATCCGATTCGGATGCCGGAACAACCTTTGAAACAATGGCATAATCGCTTTCATCATCAAATCCTGCCACTACCACACTATAGTCGCCCGACCACTTATCCACACCACTAATCCGGCCTGTCATCTTCACTGTGCGTCCTTCACCCGTGGCCACTACGGCATTCTCATAAATTCTCCCCTCATCGCATGCATGCAGACCTATAAGAAGCACGGGCAGAAAAAAGAAAAGAATGTATTTTTTCATAGACGAATCCTTTCCTGACTTCATTTAGAATGTATATTGAAGCATCACCGTGGCAGAGTGAGTGGCCAGACCTAAATTATCATTATCACGGTCGAGCTGCGTGTCGTGTCCCCAACGGGCTACATACTGATACATTGCCTGCAATTTCAAGTTGCATCCTCTGAAAAAGTAATTCATACCTACAGCAGGCATATTCAGGAAACCGTCGTCATCCGTACCGTTACGATTGAAGATATCGTAGCGTGCGGCAAGCTGTAGGCGGGGAGCGACAAAGTAACCACCTTGCACATAACCGCCTAAAAAGCTATACGATTCATTTATCTTTTGCCGTTTGGTGAAACCTACATTCATATAATAAGCTTCAGCCGCCAGATAGAGCTTGTTCTTCAACATGGCAAATTCCAACCCCACACGGGTATCATTGGTACTCTCATTTTCACTCTCCACATTGATAGAACCCGAAAGACCGAATAATATCTTATCCTCGTTCAAACGGTTAGGATTACCTTGTGTGGAAGGCATCACCCCCTTGGGCATATAAGTCAGACGTCCGGCATACAGCAATGAAGGGATATGCCAGTCATCACTCATCGTCTTTGAAGCTGTATTCACGGAAGCTCCGGTTCCATTGAACAAGCCGACTTCATAACCGAACTTATCTGCCACCAGACCGTGAATTTCAACACCCAGGTCAAATCCCGTACCGATATTAGGCGTCACGGCATTCAACGAATAAGGCAAAATTACAGAAGACGTCAGAGAAACCGGCAACTGGGGAAGCAGTGTTTCGCCAAGAGTTGTCAGATAGGCATGCGAGAATGGAGTCTTGAACTTTCCGACACGAATCGCAAATTGTTTTTTCAGCTGTACATCAAACCACGCCTGCTGTAACAGCGCTCCTCCACTTGCAGCAGCATTGATGGACAGATTGAAAGCTACTTTTCCAAAAGCCTTGCCAGTAAAGCCAAGTACGGCATAAGGAATGGAAAAACCCGAATTGGCAATATTATCTTGGTTATAAGCCTTATCCAAGCCTTCATCATCATACCAATTGAAATTAGCACTCGTTTGTACCAACAGATAAGGCTTGAAAACAAAGTCACCTTTCTTTGTTTCAATGGTAAAACCTTCTCTTCCGGCCAATGACACTACACCATTCTCCGTATCTTCCTCATGTTGCGCCATAGCGGTCAAAGGCAAAACAGCCAGCATGGCGACATATAAAAATTTCTTCATAATTACTTTTTATATAAAGCTTATTAGTTCTAAAGTGAATTTAAAAATGCAATCAGGGCATCACGGTCATCCTTGCTCATGTTCTTAAAGAGATTTTTCGATGCTTCTCCCTCTCCCCCATGCCACATTATGGCTTCAACAAGATTGCGGGCACGGCCATCGTGCAAGAAGTAGGTATGTCCGTTTACCTTTTCCTGAAGCCCGATACCCCAAAGCGGAGTAGTGCGCCATTCATTGCCACGCGCCAACCCACTTACATAGTTATCATTCAGACCGACTCCCATAATTTCGGAGCCCATATCATGCAGCAAAAAATCCGAATAGGGGTGAATTGTCTGACTTCCCAACCATGGCAAACGGGTACCGTTCAACAGCACGGAGCCCCGAGGCTTGGTATGCAACGTGGTGACATGGCAAAGATGGCACTTGGCTTTATAGAAATTCTGTTCTCCCCTTATCACCTGCGGGTCATTCACATTACGCCGTGCAGGAACACCAAGACTCTGCATATACAAGTCAACATCTTCCATATCTTCTGTAGAAACATCCAACTGGGCATAAGAAAGCCCCATCATGCTGCCTTGATTCACCTGGGCCTGCCCCTCGCATATCTCTTCCGGATAGCGGCTATTGGTAACACCCATATCACTTGAAAAACCAAGTTCAACAGTCAAATCCGCATGTTGAGCCTTATTTCCCGACAGCCCCAAGCTTCTCACACCACGTTCGGTAATGTAATTGCAACGGCCACTTATACCATACTCCGGATAATTACTTTTTGCAGCAAGCGCTTCAATCTCCGTAGGTTCCAAAGCCATCATTTGCCCCATACCGACATGTCTCAACGGGATACGCACCGTACAGAACATATCTTCAGGCTTTATACTGTCAGCATACCATTCGGATATGGAATAAGCCGGTCTGCAAAGTTCATACTTCTCTCCGTCGGGAAAGGTAAAAGTCTCATAAGTATACTCCACAGAAAGCTTTCCCTCCGGTTTCACTCCATAAATGGCCTGGTCATGGAGAACACGGCCATAATCCTGAAAAAACGCACCATTCTTGCGGCTTATATAAACCAGCATCGAGGAAAACCCGTAACTACCCGATCCACCTTCACTCCACAGCGTCGGTTTGGTACGGCCGGCATTACGATGACAACTGCCACAAGAATACCCCGCATAGACCGGGCCAAGCCCCCCTCCCATGCCATTGCTACTCGTACGCACATCATCGTAAAGCCCGTCACCATCATTAAAGCGACTGTTGTAAACACCCGACACCCAATCTGCCGGTGAATCATAGGCCTTGGATGAATTCATGAAGATTGTGGACGTTCCGGCAGACAGAGCGTATCCTTCAGGAATCTCTATATCCAACACGTCAATCCCATCATCATCACAAGCAGTCAAACCTGCCGACAAACAAAGGAGAAGACATGAATATCTCATTAAATGATTCATCATCTTTATCTACTTTTTAATAATGGCATATCCAAACATGCCAAAGAAGTAAAGGCAGGATTCTCCAAATCCCCCCCTTTACTTCTTGAGTATTGTTTATAAATAATTCTTATTTAACTGTACGAGGCTTGCCATCCTTGAAAAGCAGGAATTCTAAAGTATGGAATCCGCGTACATTTTGGGCAGATTCAACTTTTGCATCATCATCACCCTCGCTCCATTCCAAATCGCCCCATTTCTGGGAATTCAGAATCTGGACAATGGCGTTCTGGTCCAAAGGCCAACTATCCATATTCGGGTCAAGCCCCAGCTCATCCACCGGCCCAAATAGGAACGCCTCACTTTCCTCCCAAGGTTCACGGGCTGTTATCCAAGCATTGCATGCCGTCTCAAAAGCACTGTTAGAGGGATTGTTGGCAAGAGCCACCACAGCGTCATACAGCGTACTATTCTTCTCCTTCAAATCCTTATAGGTAGGCAAAACCACAACATTGACATAATTTTCAACAATCGGGTCAAGTGCTTCATTGCTGTTAATGGTGCTATTGTCCCTGATATAAGGTTTCAACTCCTTATCCAATGCACTTTCCAGTTCTTCACAAGCCTTGATAGCAGCTACCGTTTCCTGACTGTTGATATTATTACGGAAAGGTTGGGGAATAGCCTGAATAGCCGATGCTGCCGTAGTGATAGCTGCCGACACTTTCGTATCCAACTCCGCATTGGCTCCAGCCACCAATTTTGAAATAGACTTGTCGCTCACCTTACCGTCCAAAGAGCCGTAATAGGCATTGCGGATTGAGTAAATATTATTGGTATAATCATCACGGGAATGCCAGCTATACCATGACTCAACAGCATAGAGGGCCTCTGTAACATTGTTTGCCATATATTTATTATATGGATCACCAATCTTCGTCTCACCTACCTCATTGGAGATTTCAACACAACCGTCGATAACCTGCTCTATACAGTTCCAGGCACTTGAAAAGTTATAGGCACCATTATGAGCTTTGAAGGAAGTTGCAAAACTTGCCCCACCCTTATAACTCGTATTCCAAGAATCATAAAGATTGGTGGCATCTGTCTTCAACAAAGCCGCCACATTTCTCATGTAGTTGTGCCAACTTGCCGCATTCTCCGAATTATACTCAATGTCAGCAGGATTAACTGTACTGTTGTCATCATCATCGCTACAAGCAGTAGCCGTAAATGCCAGCCCTAATACCAAAGCTGTCGCATAAAAGAAATTTTTCTTCATCTGTATAAAATTAATTGATTACTATTCATCTACTTCTTGACAAACCAACCGATATAGGCAATACCGATCGAAAACTCATTTTCACTATTATACTTGCCAGTTCCAAAAACCTTGTTTGTTCCGATTTGGCGGGTGGTGTAATCAGCCTTTACCACCAGATTAGGCAAGGCATACCAATTCAATCCAGCAGTCCACATGCTTACTTGACAACGTTTCTCCATTATCTGGCTAGCCTCTCCCTTTTCTTGCGGATTGTAATATTCATAACGTGCAAAGGGGTAGATAACCGGAACTTTCTTGTTTCCTTTGAAGAAAGCGCTGATATTCAAACCGGCCTCGGCTGCATAACTGACTACATTCTTTGCAATGGGGGTTATACGGCTGTAAGGAGATTTATTCGACAATTTGGTATTTGCCTCACTAAGCTTCGCTGAATTGCCCAAATTTCCGTATACCATATTGGCACGGGCAATCACATATTTATTACGGTATTGGGCATCTGCCGTGTAGATTCTTACCGGAATCTTACCGGTAGACGAATAAGTATCCGCTTTGTCAGAATTGGAACCGGCATCAGCGCAGTAATAAAACGAAGCGCCTATACGCAACCCCGGAACCCCCTTGTAGTCCAGACGAGCCACATAGCCCGGTGAAGTAAAGTTGTCTTCTTCAAAGATGCCTTGTTTGCCACTTGCTATCCAGGTGTTACGGTCAAAACCATTGGCATTCAGACCGGCCACTATCATGGCTTGATAATCAAAGCTGGCATATCCTTTTCCAAAAGAACCAAAAAACTCGAGTCCGTTTTCATGCCACGTAGAAGGAAGGATGGTTGTCTCTCCTTCCGGCCGATAAGTTCCAAAGAAATTGATTGGTTCATGATGGGCGTTGGTCAATCCTACCGGGACAATGACGTGACCGGCACGTATGTTGAATTGTGGAACAATTAAACGGGTAATGTGGAATTGCTCGATAGCCACTTCGCCACCCTTTTCCACCTCCGTTTCATACTCACCGTTTTCCATATTCTCAAGTTCATAAGCAGTACCCGTACCACCGGATTCAAACTCGATTTCAGCACCGAGTATCCATTTGGAATTGAACTTGTAATCCAGAGCCAACACGAAACGGGGTATAGAAATTGTATTCCTATGTTTGTCTGGATTGCCTTCAGGCGCACCATAGAAACGGTTAATACCATAATCCTTAAAACTTGCAACCATTTCTCCGTATCCACCGAAACGGAATTTCTTGTAGTTGTCGCCATCATTCGCTACTTTTTCCTTTTTCTCTTTGTCCGTTGAAATTTCCGTACTCTCTGCTGCAGAAGTAACTTTTTCAGGTTCAGCAGCCTGCAAAGCATTGGCAGAAAGCAGAAAACATAAAACGAATAAGCCTGTTAATTTTCTCATCTTTTATCTTAAATTTTATTGGGGCAAAGGTAGAGGTAGTTAAAAAGGAGAACAATACCTAAAAATTACGAAAAGAAGAGAAAGAGTAACCATTAGTAGGTAATGGCAGATTTATAACAACAAATAAAGATGAGAAAGGAGGGTAAGTGGTAAAAAGGACTATTAAACAGACTGTAAGGCTACTTATATTTAAACGCCAGTATATAGTATCCTATAAATGCCACCCCCAACAAAACAAACGAGACAAGGAGCAGGAGTTTGCCGAATGCATAATACAAGCCCCAAACACTGCCCAAAAGCACTAATAACAGAATGATGTTCATCACCCGGGTAAGGCGTATGGCAAACAAATATTGAACAGCCGCATTGCGCTCGGTGACCCGAATAGGGAAATTGATGAAACGGACGGGAAGATACGCCAATCCCCCCATCAAAAGGAAACAGAAAATGGAACAGCCACCCATCACCCAGACGGCGGGCAGCAGGGCACCTTCTCTTTGGGTATACAGCCAGTAAATGCTAATCCACGTAACGAGCACGATAAGCAGGGCCGTACCTTCCAGAATACGGTCAATCACAGTGGGTTGAAAACGGACATTAGGGCAATTCTTGCCGGAATAAGGACCAAGATTAATCATACTATCTGCGATTTAGAATCTGTTATTACGAATCCTCCTCTGCTTTCTCTTCAGACGGAGGAGGATTCTTGGACTTCTTCATCCGCCCACTCTTCCGCAATGCTTCAGCGATAATCCACTGAAGCTGTCCATTGGTACTACGGAACTCGTCGGCTGCCCATTTTTCAATGGCATCCATCGTTGCAGCATCCACACGGAGGACAAAGCTTTTGGTTGAAGTTTCTTTTTTAGCCACTATTTATTTACTATTTAACAATTTACGATTTACGATTGAAGTTACTTTGATATAACCAAGTACCAATCAAAGAGTATTCTGCTTGCCCCGCACGAAGGAGGCAATGTCATCCATAACATATGCTGGGACGGGCGAAGCATGGCTATACTCAAACGGAGTCGCCTTGCCGCTGCCTTCCTGCAACAAGTGATTCAATTTCGGATAAGATTTGAAATATGCATTCTTGCAGCGCAACAAACCGGAACGCCATAAACCGAAGTCTTCCATAGTCACCTGATAATCTCTCTCCCCTTGAAGAACAAATATAGGCAGCTTTAGTTTAGCGGCAACTTCCACCGGTTTGTAAGCATTGGCAAACAGCCAATATGAGCGGGGCTGCCCCAATGGCAAGGAAATCGTTTCATCAAACTCTTCCGTACCAAGCTTTTTGACATTAGCCAACTGTTGTTTCAGCTCATCAAGTTGAACCTTTACATTGACTGAAGAATCCGTCAAAGAAGAGGTATAATAAAACTGTTCCTCAAGAGCATCTTCAAGCGATCTTGCCAGTCCGGCAAGGATAATGATACCTGCCAAACCTTTCGAACGCCCGGCAATACGGGGAGCCAATGTACCTCCCAGGCTGTGCCCCAACACATACACACTGTCAGGAGCCAGCTCGGGCAAAGCCCTTACCTGCTCCACTATGGCAACGGCATCGTCCACGGCCTCAGTATCATAATCGAGTTCGCGACCGGCAGGAACGCAAGCCGCACCATATGCCTTTGTCCGTTTTTCATAGCGGACGACAGCAATGCCGCGTTTCGCCAATCCCCAGGCAAGGTCACGGAAAGGCTTGTTGGGACCTATCGTCTCGTCACGGTCGTGAGGACCGGAACCATGTACCAAAATAACACAAGGAACCCTGCATGCATCCGGACCGACTGCCCACTTGGGCAAAGTCAACGTTCCGGGAAGCTTGTAGCCGTCGGCTCCCAGCGTAATATCCCTTTCATCCATTTTTGTCTTATCATAGGCTACCGGTTGGGCAGTGCTAACAGCAGGTGCAGGGACCAGCCGGATTGTATTCAGTGCCCCGTCAGCATCAAAAGCCACCAGAAAACGGAGATTATAACGTTCAAATTCCACATCGGAATAATAGATAGTAATTCCCTGGGCAGAATCGGTCTTCCATTCTCCTTTTGATATGGATTTACCAAACATTTTCTCTGCTTGCCGGAAAGAATCATTGAAGAGTGCCGGAGCTAGTTTCTTCTGCAACTCCCGGTTCAATGCCGCATGGATACTGTCACCTTGCCCTGCCACAAACAATTCATAAATGTGCTGCGCGCGCGCAGTATTCGCATCTTGTGCAAAGCCCCCATATACATTGCCCAGCAAGAGCAGTATAAGAGCCCATCGTCCTATAACCCCCATCTCTTTCATCCGTATCCTTTATCAATGGTTCAACGTTCCCGTATTGACTACCGGTTGTGCAGCCTCATCCGCACAAAGCACAACCAACAGATTGCTGACCATTGCCGCTTTCTTGTCTTCGTCCAGTTCAACAATTTCTTCTTCAGAAAGTTTATGGAGCGCCATTTTTACCATAGAGACTGCCCCTTCCACAATCTTCTCGCGTGCCGTAATGATGGCGGATGCTTGCTGGCGACGCAGCATCACAGCAGCAATTTCGGGTGCATACGCCAGATAGTTGATGCGGGCTTCCACCACTTCCATACCCGCCATGGCCAGACGCTCGTTCAACTTCTGTTCCAACTGCTCATTGATTTCCTCGCCACCGGAGCGAAGCGTCAGTTCCTCCGTATCAGCCTCATTATCATCATAGGCATACTGACCGGCAACTTGACGAAGGGCGGCATCACTCTGTATCTTCACAAAGTTCTCGAACGCATTCATACGGTTGGCCACCGCATTACCAAGGCTCACCTGGTTGGCATTGCCTGCTGTGGGAGTGGATGCAGCCATCGTCTGCGAGTCAATCTCAAACATGGCTTTATAAGTATCTTTCAACTTCCACACCAATACCAATCCTATAAGTATGGGATTGCCAATCTTATCATTCACCTTTATCGGCTCCACATCCAGATTGCGTGCACGAAGCGAAAGCTTCTTCTTATTAAGAAAAGGGTTTACCCAGAAAAAGCCGGTCTCCTTGAACGTCCCTTTATATTTGCCAAAGAACACCATGGCACGCGCCTCGTTCGGCTCCAGCTCCATATAGCCGGCAAACAGAATGAACCATACCAAACACAAACACACCGAAAGGATCAAGGTAGGCACAGAAATGAGAAATCCAAAGATTATCACCGCCGTAAGCACTACCAAATGAAGGAACAAGGCCAGAAAGCCATTCATCTTGAAACCACTGAAACCACACTCTTTTGTTTCCATATTCTATAAATTTAATTGATATCATAATGATATCACAAATATATCAATTAAAATTAGAGAAGTACAAAGAAACAAGGGAGTTAACATATAGTATTAAGGATTATTAAGAACATGTATTCCCAGTATATAAAAATTCCGCTTGAGGGTCATAACTCACCCTCAAGCGGAAAACTTTTTTTGACTCTGTCAGTGATGTATCAAGGCTGAATGACAAAAGACCGGCGCAGCAAATCAGCAGTTTGCGAGCTACCGCCCACCATCAGTTCATAACTGCCTTCGGAAACGCACATGGTATTGCTTTGCGGATTCCACCACACCAACTCTTTATCACCCAAATCAAACTCTACATCGACCGTCTTTCCTGCCGGGATATGTACCCGCTTGAAAGCACGCAATGCCTTGCTCGGTCCTTCTACATCATCGTTTTTCTTCAAATAGACCTGCACAACCTCTTCACCGTCACATTTGCCGGTATTGGTTACGGGGACACTCAATCTCAATTTCTCACCGGACTTTATATTATCCGAACCAAGCACCACAGCACCATAGCTGAAAGAGGTATAGCTCAATCCATGACCGAAGGGGAAAAGCGGTTCCTGGGTCATGTAACGGTAAGTCCGGCCGGTCATATTATAATCCTCAAAATCAGGAAGCTGTGACACATTACGGTAGAAGGTTACCGGCAAGCGTCCTGCCGGATTGTAATCACCGAACAAGACTTCGGCTACAGCCGTACCACCTGCCTGACCGGGGTACCATGCCTGCAAGATAGCTCCACACCTCCCGGCTTCCGGCTCCAAGCCGATAGGAGAACCTGAACAGTTCACCAACACCACCTTTTTACCGGCACGGTGCAAAGCGGCAATCAGTTCCCGCTGGACAGCAGGCAACTCTATATCAGTACGGTCGCCTCCTCTGAATCCGGGAAGCTCAACACCCATCTCCTCGCCTTCGAGGTTCGGAGAGACTCCTCCCACAAAGACCACGACATCAGCATCCTTTACACGCTCCACAGATTTCCTCACATCCACTTCATTCTTAAATCCAAGGTCAAAGTTCAGCTGTGCATCGCTACGGAAATATTCAAAATCCAATTCAACGTCATACGTTTTTCCTGCTTGTACCTGCAAAGTATAAGCACTCTTCTGCCCACCGTGCTGATTGGAGAATCCTCTCACTTCCTCCCCATTTATCCGCAATCTCCCTGAGCCATAAGCATAGATGTCAAAGACCACCTCTCCCGACTGGTCGGGAGTGAATACGCTGTTGTAGGTAGCCGAGAAGTCGGTAAGGTTCACACCCGGAGCAAAAACCGTGGCACCGGATGTACAGAAATGGAAAGGAGTGGTCACTTGGGCAGTAGTGACTGGCTCACCGTCACGAGTCACGTTATTCCAGTAGCGTGCACTGAATCCGGGTTTCCCGTCGGCAGTCTTGCAACGGTTGAAGACGCTCTGTATCTGAGCTCTCTCCACCCATCCGCAGCCTTGTTCATAAATAAGCCGGTCATCAGTCCCCAAGGCTTTTCTAATTCCGTCCAGAATGGTGACTGTGTGCGGAGGCATACCGTTATAATTTCCCCACTGCATCACAGAATCATTGGCGTTCGGACCCATCACGGCTACAGTCAGCCCTCCACGCTTCAACGGCAAGGTATTATCCTTGTTCATAAGCAGTGTCATTGACTTGCGAGCCATGTCGAGCGCCAGAGAGTCGTGTCCGGCAGAAGCCACCACAGAAAAAGGAATGCCGGTCCAGGACACCTTCTCCGGCTCGTCCATTTCACCCAAGGCAAAGCGAGCCGTCAAAAGGCGCTTGACTGCTACATCCACTGCCTTTTCATCAATCTTTCCCTGCTTCACCGCTTCTACCAGGGCCTCGTAACTCGAACCGCATTCCAAGTCAGTCCCACTCAGCACCGCAGCCGCCGAAGCGGACTCTGCATCAGGATGCGTCTTATGACCATAATCTCTGTAAAAATCGGCAATAGCTCCACAGTCCGAAAGGACAATACCGTCAAATCCCCACTCATCGCGCAAAATCTGCATCAGCAGGCGGTCGCTACCGCAACAAGGATCGCCCTCAAAACGGTTGTAGGCACACATCACCTCCTTCACTTTTCCTTCTTTCACCAAAGCTTCGAAAGGAGGAAGATAAGTTTCATACAAATCACGGGGCTTGATATTTTCCGCATTAAACTCATGGCGGTTCCATTCCGGACCGGAGTGTACGGCAAAGTGCTTGGCACAAGCATGCAGCTTGTCATATTTTCCATCGTTCGTACCCTGCAAACCTTTTACAACCATCACACCCATACGGCTGGTCAGATAAGGGTCTTCCCCATAAGTCTCTATACCCCTTCCCCAGCGGGGGTCGCGATAGATATTCACTGTAGGCGTCCACATCGTCAATCCTTGATAGCGTTCATGGCTTTCCTGGGATGTATAGTAGGCATTCTTGGCACGGGCCTCATCAGAAACAGCAGTAAATACCTCGTATACAGTCTCCGGCGAGAAGGATGCCGCCATACCAATCGGTTGGGGAAACACTGTGGCCAGCCCGGCACGCGCCACTCCATGCAACGCTTCATTCCACCAGTTATAGGGCTTGATGCCCAGGCGTTCCACTGGTTTGGAGCTGTCCATCATCAAGGACACCTTCTCTTCGAGCGTCAGTTCCTTCAGCAAAAGTCCGGCACGCTCTTCTGCCGGCAGAGATGCATTCTTGTAAGTAGCCTGTCCACATCCCGACAATAGGAAGAATGGCAAAAGGCAAAGAAGTTTCTGTTTCATCATGGTTTTATATTAGCAATTATCTATCCAAATATACAAAGATAATGGATATTGATTAAATTTCAAGCTTCAAAAGAATGATTCATTATGCAACGTACTGCCTAAAAGGCAGTACGTTTTCTTCACATATATGTTTAATTGCCATTGAATTATTACGTCAATCACATATATATTTAAAGGAGTGCATGCAACGAATATCTGCAGATGAAGTCCCGACATACACATTGAACACTCCCGATTCAGCTACCCATCGATGGCTTGCCTCATCAAAAAACTTCAAATCATCAGGAGTGATAACAAATTCCACTTGAACAGTTTCATCAGGTTCGACCTCTACTTTTGTAAAATGCTTCAACTCTTTCAATGGACGGATAACGCTACACACCGGATCTCCAAGATAAAGTTGTACCACTTCTTTACCAATCCTCGTACCCGTATTAGTCAAGGGTACTGTCACCTTGATACTTCCTTTTTCATCCATCGTCTTCGATGACAGCCGAGACTTGCCGTATTTGAAAGAAGTATAACTCAATCCATGGCCAAAACTAAAAAGAGCCGGAATCTTCTTTGTATCGTGCCAACGATAACCTACTAAAATATCATCTTTATACTCTTCTTTAGGGTTGACACCGACATTGCGCTGATAATCCGTCAAAGACACATCTTCCTTGCCAGTATCGATACCCGGATAAGCCCCTTCACCAAAAGAGTGCGCCGAACAATCGCTTAACTTCACCGGGAAAGAATAAGGCAGTTTACCCGATGGATTCACTTTACCACTGATAACATCTGCAATCGACGCTCCTCCCATGGTCCCCAAATAAGAAATATGCAGGATTGCAGGCACTTTCTTCAACCACGGCATAGCATAAGCATTGCCACTGATATTGGCTATCACAAGATTTGGATTGACAGCAACAAGCTCTTCTATCAATTCATTTTGAGAAAAAGGTAAATTATACGACTTACGGTCAGTAGATTCACAATCCTGAAAAGCATTTTTATTCAAACCTCCCACATAGATAACAACATCTGCCTGCCGTGCCTTTGCCACAGCCTCAACACGCAAAGAGTCTATCACCGTCTGTTGCATTTCCTCCTCATATCCAAAAAAGGGACGGCCACATGCATAACCCTGGGTGTATTCTATCTTATCACCATATAGGGCACGCAGTGCATCAAGTGGAGAAATCATATCTTTTGGTTTCAATTCCGACGAACCGCCACCATCCGTAAGTCTACGGACAGCATTGTCACCAACCACCAATATCCGATTATACTTATCAGCTTGTAATGGAAGAATGCCATTGTTCCGCAACAGTACGATGGACTCGTCACCTATTACTTTAGCCACATCATAATGTTCTTTGGTACAGAGTGAGCCATACGGCTTATTCTGATTCAATGAAGTCCGGAAAATCAGACGCAGTATATTTCTCGCTTTCGCATCCACTGACGCCATCGGCAATTCCCCCTTCTTCAACATCTCCAGATAGGGGTCTGCCAAATAATAGAGATTATACCCCAAGCTATTATCCGAAGTCAAACCGTTGGTATAAGACCCCATTTCAATGTCAAGACCATTAAGAGCAGCCTCTTTGGTGTCGTGAGCTCCTCCCCAATCCGTAATGACACAACCGTCAAAACCCCATTCATCACGTAGAATATCATTGAGCAGACGGGCATTATGGCAACAATGCTGGCCACGATACTTGTTATAAGCTCCCATGACGCTCCATGCCCCCCCTTCCACTATTGCCTGCTTGAAAGCAGGCAAATAGATTTCGTAAAGAGCACGGTCACTCACTTCAACGTCAACGGTACCACGCCACAGCTCCTGGTTGTTCAATGCAAAATGCTTCACACAAGCAGCAACACCGTTCTTTTGCAATTCCTTGACATAAGGAACCGCCATCACACCGGCAAGATAAGGGTCTTCACCCATATACTCAAAGTTACGCCCATTAAGGGGAGTACGGTAGATATTGACACCGGGACCTAACAATACGTCTTTCTTACGATAACGTGCCTCCTCGCCAATAGCCTTGCCATAGCGTGCAGCCATATCCGGATTCCAAGTGGCGGCAAGAGCCGTAAGAGCAGGAAAAGCCGTAATAGAGTCGTTGGTCCAACCCGCATAATTCCAAGTATTCCATTCAAACTCATGGCGAACTCCATGAGGTCCATCACTCATCCACAACTCTGGAATACCCAAACGGGGCACCCCTGCCGATGAGAACTTGCTCTGCGCATGGCAAAGTGCCACCTTTTCTTCAAGTGTCATACGGCTTAACGCATCCTCAACGCGCACTTCGATAGGCATATCAGGATTTTGATATATGGGTATCTGTGCACTAAGATTTGTGGCAGATGCAGCAAACAGCAGAAAAAATCGTAAAATGTAAGTATGCATTTTTTCACTCTTTATTAGAAATTATTGAACTGTTACCAAGTCAACATAGTAACCGTGTCCCACACAAAGGAATCCGGCCTCAGCATTTATCTTGTCAATAACCTCTTGGGTGATAATCAGTTCGTAAACACCATCTTCACTGAATTCTATCTTATCCATCAGCCCTGTCCACCAACCGGTAGCAAGTTGCATCTGATGATATTCTGCTGTAGGCTCTATCGAATAATACACCCGCAAAATAGTTCCCGGCTTAAGGGCAGTCATCACTTCTTGAGGAATTAGGTTGAACGATTTGTTCGGATCACCGTCCGCTTTGTCCCAAGACACATAATGATGGCCTTCCCATAGGGCTTTCTCAGAAGAGATAGTAACTTTCTGTTCTGTAGTAACTTCACCATTGGCATAGAACTGTATACTCTCACCAGTCTTGGTCTTACCAGTCACTGTATATTCCCCTTCTGCCAGTTCCGGGCAAATCAGCGTGAGAGAAGTGGTAGTTTGCTCTGCAAATTCCACTACCTCCACATCAGCTACCGCAACCGAGGCAACAGCATCAAGATTAATACCGGTCATTATCCATGCCGTACCAACGGTAGCACGGTTGGCTCCCATTGTAATCATAGCCCCTTTAGTCACTTTCACTTTATTGGCGCCATATTCATTTCCTTCGGCATCGATAAAAATAGCCCGGTAGTCTCCCTCCGACAAGCCGGCAGGCACAGTATATTCCACATAATTGCCATCTTCCGACTCCACATAAGTAATATCCGTGGCAGCCATCCCACCAATAAGAATGCTTTCCACTTTATCCAGGTTATCGCCGTAAAGACAAGCTTTATTACCGGGAGCCACAATACGTTCGAATGCCACTTCAGTGGCACTGGGGTCATCCGCTAAAGGATTTACCTGGATAAGCCCCTCACGGTAAGTGGATTTCCCAACAGTGGTGGTAGCTGTTATTTTAAGGTGATAAGTTCCTGCCATAAATTCCTTTTCTATTTCAGTACCGGTAGCCACTTCTTCTCCATCCACAAACCAGGTTACGGTAGTATAGTCCGCGGGAGTCACCGTGAGTTTCATCGAAAATTTGCCGTCACGACTGAAATTGGCAAATGTGGCCAGATTTCCATTGACCCGGTCCGGAAAGGTAGGGTCGAGTATACGAGGCTCATCATTGGGCGTAGCCGTAGAGAACGGCTCTTCGTCGCTGCAGCTTGTCAAGAAGGCGTTGAATGCCAATATGGCAAACAGCATAACATATATCTTTTTCATATTGATAGTTAATTTGATGTTGAACAGAAATTATTGAACATTATTTTTATCCCACCACACAGGGGTATTCCAGCTATTATTACCTCCCATACGCTCCAGCGCTTCCTCATAGTTTTTCTTATTGTATGAAGATTCCAGCACAGGATAGCACAGACGGACCGGGATAGCTGCCCCCCCAGTAAGAACCTGGCTGAAGCCATACTCTGCAGGAGACTTTAGCTGTGGGTAGTTGGAACGGCGCAAATTAGCCCAACACTCCAACGGATTGGTGAAATGCAGAATCCATGCCTGCGTATTGATAGATGCCTTTTTCTGCTCTACCGTGTAACCAATGATGTTATTGACCATATAGTTGTCGAACTCTTCATCAGTTATTTTATCACATCCGTAATTGTCCGTCAAGAAGTCCATAGCCGCACGTACACCTTTTCTATAATGCTCTTCTACGGAGCCAGCCACATTCCATCCTTTCAGAGCAGCTTCTGCCAGCAGGAAGTCCACTTCGGCCGAGGTTATAACCACTCCCGGGTTTTCGCCCTCAAGAAAGTTACTTGCCAACTTGGGTTCCGTTTCTGTATCCATGGAAATCTTTTCAATGGCAGGATTGCTTTCCTGCAATTCTTTTATAAGGTCGCTCTCGTACGCTTCGGGCCAAGGTTCATAGAAGAATGCACCTGGATCGCGCGGATGCGCCATATTTTTAGCCAATACCTCTTCAGTGATATCAATGCGGCCTTCGGTACTGGTTGTGCTCATTATCTGGTCAAAGTAGAACCGTATGATAGCAAGGAAACGAGGGTCACCAGTATTGAACAGCTGATTATAAAAAGTAGAGCAGATAAAACTGGGGTTATTGCGAGGGTCGTTACCATACAGACGTTGTGACAAAGCGTTGCGACGATAGTCGGAATAGCTTTCGCCACCAAAGTCAAAAGCAATATCCAAATAAGGAATCAGTGCGTCATCAGCACCAGAGACAATGATACCACCATCTGCAGCCAAAGCTTTTTCAAACTCTTCCTGGGCCTTCTGTGGGTTGGCATCCGAGATACGCATAGCATAACGCAGGCGGAGTGAATTGGCAAACTTCTTCCATTTGTTTATATCACCGTTATAAATGACATCTCCGGTGATGCGGTCCTTGGTACCATCAAAAGCTGTTACGGCAGCGTCGAGTTCCGCAAAAAAGTCATTGTATATCTCTTCTTGCGTGTCATATCTAGGCGTGAACTTACCATCAATAAAGCCTTTTCCCGCTTCAAAGTAAGGTACATCACCATAAATATCAGTAAGATGAGACATGAGATAGACACGATAGATGCGGACAGCCGCATTGATGTTCACCTTCTCGTCATCATCCGTAGTGCGTGCCTGCGCATCGGTAAGGTCCTTGATATTTTTCAAATAGTAGTTCTGCCAGATATGCCCCATCTCGTTAAGGTCAAGTGTATGGCGGCCACCATAATTCGTAGTATTCCAGCAGCCCATCAGTTGCTGATTAAAGGCATAAATGTAGCTACGGTAAGTTTCACTCACCTCCAGGTCACCATAAGTATGGAGTTGGGCAGTCGTGAGCTGTGCGTTGGGGTCAATGGTTGCAGCCTTTGAGGGATCGGTATTCATGTTCTCCATGTACTCATCGCTGCAAGAAGCAAAAGACAAAGTACATGCTGCCAACGCCATTGTGATATATGATTTATAGTGTCTCATTGTATATATCTTTTTTAATAATGTATTGGATAAATTGTATGGGGTCTCTTAGAATTTTACATTAATATTGAAGCCGTAGCTCTTGCGTGAAGGCAGTGAACCATACTCCATACCCATACCGGTGGTATTGTTGTAGTTGGAGTCCGGGTCAATGTTTGGAATATTTTTCCAGACAATGAACGGATTACGGGCTACAAACGATACTGTCAGTCCGTCTATTACATTCTTCAACCAGGTTTTAGGTAAGGTGTAGCTCAGCGTGATTTCGCGGCACTTTACATAAGAGTTATCATAGATGAACATAGAAGGCGCATTGCGGCAAACATTCATCCAGTACTTTTCTGGATTAATTATAATGTCGTTTTCACGATAGGTGCCGTCACCATTGTCAATCACACCCGGAGCAATGAAACCACCGGTCGGTATCCAGTCAGGAGAATCCTTGGCATAGCCTGCTGCCTGACGAGCCTCTTCGGACTTATACCATGCTTCGCGGCCTTCCAAAGTGGCCATGCTCTTGCCTGTTTCATGCGCGGCCCGAGCTGACATAGAATAAAGGTCAGCACCTACCTTCACATCAAACACGGCAGAAAGTGAAATATTCTTGTAGGAGAAGTTGGTATAAACACCGCCGGTCCAGTCCCAAGATGCATTTCCCAGCACATGGTTGCTCTTGTCGTACATAGGCAATCCGGTTGAGGGATCGATAAGAATATCACCATTTTCGTTACGCTGGAAGTCGGGACCTACGATAGAGCCGAAATTCTCACCTACCTTGGCAGCCACTTGTACGTCAAGCCATGTAGCCTTTTCCAGTTCAAACATATCCATGTCGTCCACCAGTTTCTTCACCTTATTACTATTCTTCGAGAAGTTGAAATTCAAATCCCAAGAGAAGTCTTTCGTTTGAATCGGACGAGTGTTCAAAGCTATTTCCACACCTTTATTCTCAATTTCACCCGCATTAATCAAACGATAGCCGTAGCCGGAAGTCGAGGAGCTGGCCATACCCATAATCTGATTCTTGCTAAGCTGGCTGTAATAAGTGAAGTCCAAGCCGATACGGTTCTTCAAGAATTTCAGTTCCAGACCCATTTCGAATGAATTGGTCTTGGTAGGTTTCAAATCCTTATTGGGGATAGTACCGTTACTGATATAACCAATAGTATAACCGGGATAAGCAAACTTAGACTTGGTATACACCAATCCGAGCTGATATGGATCGGTATCACTACCAACTTGCGCCCATGACATACGCACTTTACCATAAGGAAGTTTGTCACCCAACTTCAGCAACTCGGAGAATACAAAGCTACCGGAGAAAGAAGGATAGATATACATGTTATTACTGATGGGTAATGTGGAAGACTGGTCGCCACGAAGGGTTGCATCAAAGTAAAGCATGTGCTTCCAACCCAAGTTAACGGCACCATAAATAGAGTTAATCTGCTTACGATAACTGTAAGGCTCTACACTTACTTCATTGAAGCTCATCAAAGCCACCACATCGCGAATCTTCATGTCCTTGGCAGTAGTGACTATAGTCTGGTTATTCACTTTGTACAAGTTACCTCCCAATGTCGCATTAAAGTCGAAATTCCCCCAAGAGTTATTATAGAGGGCCAGAAGCTCGAAGTTATACATGCGATTACGGAAATTATTATTCTGCAAGTAACCGGATTCATATCCCGGCGTGGTAGGAGCCTTGTAGTCTTCAAAAGTAAACCAATTAAGCTCAGCTCCTGCTGTTCCTTGTACCTTCAGGTGTTGAGTGATGTTCCAGACAACCTTACCATTGAAACGGAATTGGTCTTTCTTAGAGCTGTTTGAGTTCTTGTAAACATCCCAATAAGGATTCACATTATAAGGGTCCATACCATTCCAGTTGGCATATTCACCACTGGCATCCTGATAAGACTTGAGCCATGCCTGGTCATAAGTGGTGGCCAAAGTCATTAAATTCTTTCCAATATTCGATTTGCTGTCTCCCAATGCAGGACGATTTTTCACATCTTCACGGGTATAGTTAACACTGAAATCCAAGTCAAACTTCCCGGCACTGGTATTGGCGCGCAAATTGAAGATGTCCCTGCTCATGTGAGTCTTTGGCACAATATCCTTATTGCGCATATCAGTATAGGTGAAACGAATACCGGTCTTGCCATTATTCACCCCGATGATAGCACTGTTAGTTGCAGTAAAGCCTGTGCGGAAGAACTGGGAAGTATTGTCAGGAACTATCAGGTAAGGACGTTCCACACCATCAAAATACTTAAGCATATTGGTACCGTCAGCTTTGGCACCCCAGCTCATGTTCGTATTAGACACCGCGTTAATGGGATAAGTTCCGTTGGCACCCATACCGTAGACCTGCTGAACATCATCCCATTTAGCCAACTGAGTATCAAAAGTCAGCGTTCCGTTGTATTCCACGCTAACCTTATCCTTATTGGCCTTTTTGGTCGTGATAAGAATCACACCGTGGCTGGCACGACTACCATAAAGAGCCGAGGCAGCAGGTCCTTTCAGCACCGACATGCTTTCAATGTCATCAGGATTGACACTGGAAATACCGTCACCAAGGTCAAAACCGCCGTAAGTACCGGCACTACCAAAATTGGTATTATCCAAAGGTACACCGTCTATCACATACAAAGGCTGATTATTACCAGTCATCTCTGTACTACCACGTAATATCACACGGGAAGAACCGGAAGCTCCACCTGCAGTCTGGGTCACTACCAAACCTGGAACACGGCCCGCCATTGAATTGATGACATTCGTTTCTTTGGCCTTGGTCAACGCTTCACCCTGCACTTCAGCCACACCATATCCCAGAGCCTTACGCTCGCGCTTAATACCTAAAGCAGTTACGACCACTTCACTCAGCATCTTGCTGTCTTCTTCAAGTACAATGTTCAATGGAGCATTACCAGCCTTTACTTCTTGCTGTTTGTATCCTACAAAACTGATGATTAATGTTGCTCCAGGTTTAACATTCAGACTGAATTTACCATCCAGGTCAGTAACTACACCATTGCTGGTTCCTTTTTCAACAACAGAGGCTCCTATCACCGGACCAAACTCATCATTCACAATACCTGTTACTTTGTTGCTTTGCTGTTCTATTGCAAAATTTTCAAATGAAGCAGCCCTCACTTGCGAAAAACCTCCCCACAAACAGAGAGTAAGTGTGCCGCAGAGTAACGTGTTTTTACATTTCTTTACTTTCATAATATTAATAATAAAATTTGTAAACCAGATTCTCGGTTAGGCCGCAAAGTTCATTAAAGTATCCATTCATCAGGTTTGAATCCCCACATATCAGGTTTGAATTCTTGCATTTTATCACAAGGCACTGATTTTCAATACAAATACTTTCAACAATTCGAACTTATTGGATTATTGTTTTGAACATTCACAGAGTTAATGTACTTTTGTACTCGTTAACCAACATTGCATAGCAAATGTATATCTGCACTAAACAAACTCTACAGACTCTGGTCTTGCTTTTCTTCATGCTGTTCTCAATCACAGCCCATGCAGACAAGCATATCCAGCGTTTTTCCAGCCTACAATTTGGTACAGAAGAGGGGTTGAACAGCCTACGGGTCTTTTCCATCGCAACAGACAAGTCAGGAGCTATATGGATGGGCACACTTGATGGAATCAACCGTTTCAACGGGCGCTCGATGAAAAGCTATAAATTAGGGACCAACCAAAGGTTTTCCGATGCCTCAGGAAGTACTACCATGTTAACCATAAGCCCCAACAATTCACTTTATGCTTATAATAACGTAGGACGGATTTACAGATATAACCTGCTTACCGATCAATTTGAGCTCTACCTTGATTTAGCCGAACATATTTATATGGGCCTGGTTCTCCATTACCTTTTTATTGACTCTCAGGAACAGTTGTGGATAGGGCTCAATAGCGGTCTCTACTGTTGTCTATTAGGTGAAACGCCCCAACTTATTGATTCCGACTGCCATGTGACCTATATCACAGAATTACCTCAAAGTATGGCCATAGGTACCACATGTGACTTACGTATCTATTCCAAGGATAGGAATTTATTACAAAAACTCTGCCCGGACACCTATGTACAAAGTCTCCTACCACTTCCAAACAAGGAGATATTATTAATAGGTACTTTCAACTGTGGAGTGAAAAGTATCAGTCTCAGTTCATGGCAAGAGCAGCCTGTCAAAAACGGTTCTCTCCCTCACACTCCTATCCGTTCCATGATAGAAATGACACCGTCCACCGTTTTATTGGGTTTTGATGGAGATGGAGTGTACACCTACAACTTATCCAGCGGCGAAGCGGAGCCACTCTTCACGCGCACCAACCGGATGCTTACTGCCATGGGAGTGTATTCCCTATGCCGAGATTGCGAAGACAATATATGGATAGGGACTTATACCGGCGGGGCATTTCTCATGATGCCCGAGGAAACCAGTACAACTTTACTGAGACATCGCAAAGGAGAAGAACCATCCTTAGCCGATGACAATGTAAATGCATTCTGCGAACAAAGCAACGGTGAATTGTGGATTGCCACCGATAATGGTATCAGCATATACAATCCCCCAAATAACCGATGCAGGCAGATACTTCCAGGCAATGTGGTATTAAGTATCTCCATCGATTCCCAGGATATCATCGCTGCAGGCACTTATGGCAATGGAGTCTTTCTTCTCAACAGCCAGGGAGAAATTTTACATCATTACTTAAGCACCAACAGCAGTTTGCCTTCCGACTACCTCTCTACAGTACAGTTTGATACAGACAGAGATTTATGGATAGGGACAATGGACAACCAGTTGTTGCAACTGGAGCACCCTACCCGGCAGTGGAAATCGTACAACGTAATTAAAGCACGTTGCATAGCACAAAAGGATGCACATACCATTGCTGTAGGCACAGTGGACGGGCTGGTACTGATAAACAAACAAACTGGGAAACAGGCACATATATTTAAGAGCACCGACAACAAAGGGGAGGATTTCAATGCTTTCATTCAATCCATAGCATTTATAGACGATGAACAAGCATGGCTGGGAAGTGATGGCGGAGGCCTTTATTTGTGCAATCTGCAAACTCTTGAAAAAAGGGCTTTCTCTACCGAGCAACGTCTGCCCTCCAATCGTGTAAGTGCCTTGCTCATCGACCACAGCAAGATGTTATGGATAACTACCGACCACGGACTGGCCTGCCTTCCCCCACAGCCGTCCATGCAGATATACAACCAAAACTTTGAGCATGTGATGTCGAGATTCTACAACCGTTCCGCCGCTATCCTATTGGCAGATGGACGTGTAGCACTGGGAAGCACCACCGGAGTACTGATTTTCAAACCCCACATTTCACTCACTTCCTATCAGGCCCCGTCTTTACAGCTCACCAACTTCCGGATAGACAATATAGACAGCAGAGAATCCACAGACATGCGTCCAGAGCTCATGCAAATGCTGGCAGATAGCACCATCACTTTATCATACCGACACAATTCATTCACAATAGGATTTGAATCAGTAAGTTTCCGTTATCAGGAAGACATTGCATACGAATACATGCTTGAAGGGTTTGACCGTGACTGGAACAAGTTGGAAAACAATGAGCAACTGCGCTACACGAATGTATCACCAGGCAAATACCAACTTTGCATACGGTCATACAGCCTCAACAGCGGGCTTATATTAAGCAACCGGACAACAAGCATCACCATCTGCCAGCCATGGTGGAACACTTGGTGGGCTTGGCTATTATATACCATAACCCTATGCGGTATTATAGGAGTGATTATCAAAAGCAAACAGCAACAGTTGGTGCGCCACTATATGAACGAAAAGATTGCCTTCTTCGTAAGCATAGCCCACGACATCCGTACCCCACTTACGCTTGTCAAAGCTCCTTTGGACGAATTGCGTCAGGATTCCACACTTCATGCAGACGCCATCCGGTCTATAGGGCTGGCACATTCCAATCTCAACAAGCTACTGGACATATTATCACAGCTACTTGATTTTGAACGAATAGACCATTCCAGTATGAACCCCAAAATGGAGGCTGTGCCACTAAAACAGAATATCGACAACCTCTTCACTATCTTTCAACCGCTCTGCCAGCAGCAACAGAAAACATTGCAGGCAAGCAGCATTAACTGCCAGTTGGGGGTGTGGGCCGACAGTAAATTACTGGACCGGATACTTACCAACCTTCTATCCAACGCTCTTAAATACACTCCTGCTGGAGGGAAAATCAGCATCGACGTGAAAGCCGAAGCTGACAAAGTACAGATTATCGTCAGCGATACAGGTATCGGCATCTCCCCCAAAGAACAAAAGAAACTGTTTACAAGTTTTTTCCGTGCCAGCAATGCCATCAGTTCCGGCACTCCGGGCATCGGCTTGGGACTATTACAAGCCAAGCGGTTTGCCACTTTACTGAAAGGGGACATCAAAGTCAACTCCATCGTAAACCAAGGTTCGGAGTTCATGCTCATACTCAACAAGGCTGCAGTCACAGCCTCTGCCGTGCCCACTACCACTCCAATCACGAAAGATTTCACTACCACCGAAAACACCACACTTTGTGACTCGGACAAGGATACATTGCTCATTGTAGAAGACAATGATGAACTCCGCCTCTATATGCGCCGTATATTTGAACCGGTTTACCGGGTCATAGACAAATCCAATGCGCAAGAAGCGCTGGAATATATGGAAACGCAATATCCCAGTTTAGTGTTATCTGATATAATGATGCCCGGTATGCCGGGTGACGAAATGTGCCACCGTATAAAAAGCACTCCTGCCACTTCAGGTATACCGGTCATACTACTTACCGCCAAGACCTTCAGGACATCCATCATAGAAGGATTGCAGAAAGGAGCCGATGACTACATAGCCAAACCTTTCGACATAGATATACTGAAAGCCAAAATTCAGGCACAAATAGAGAATCGCAGACGCCTGCGGCAATACTATACGCAAATTGCTCTGCAACATACCCTTTCAACAGACAAGACCATCAAGGAAATGCCTGTACAATCTGCCGTGCCCAATAATGCGGACAGTGCCTTTGTGGAAAAAGCAACCCAAATCGTGAAAGATAACATAAGCGATTTTGAATTCGACATTGACCGGCTCTGCCGGCACATGGCTATGTGCCGGACTCTCTTCCACGAACGGCTGAAAGCTCTTACCGGGCATACCCCGCAAGACTTCATCCGTATTATCCGCCTTGAGCAAGCTGCCGCCCTACTGCAACAAGGAATACCGGTGACCGATGTTTCCATACAAACGGGATTTGTAAACTCCAAATATTTCAGCACCTTATTCAAGAAATATTTCGGTGTCCAACCCAGCCGATACACCGGGCAAAGAATGAATATAGGCTGATTTGTAGGATTTCAAACCTCTATATGCAGGATTTCAAACTATACATAACCCCATTGCCACTACCTTTGTCGCCATAAACCTATAAAACTGATTTTATGAGCACAAAATTCATCTGCTTGAAGAATGTAATGGCAATACTATTGTCCATAAACATTTTGTCCTGTTCCAGCTCCAATTCCTCCATAGAGGAGTTGCCCTATCTCACCGTGAAAAGTGTATCCCCTCAGAATCTCGCAGCTGCCGGTGGCGAAATAACCATCCGTGTTTCATCCTATCCCATCGCAACAGCCCAATCCGATGCCGGGTGGATAACACTGAAATCAAATACTTCTTCCGATAGCCTTACGTCATTTACATTTACAGCAAAAGCCAATAAAGGGAATGCCCGTGAAGCCGGCATAACTATCACGGCCGGTGAAAAAGAAACCATCATCATCATCACCCAGGCTGCAAATAATGAACAAGAGAGCAAACCTGCCATAGACGAGAATCTCCCTGCTGTAAAAGTGGCAAAGGAGTTGGGGCTCGGATGGAATCTGGGTAACCAGCTTGATGCCCATGTAAACGAAATAGCCGACGAAACCTCATGGGGCAACGGCAAAGTTACACAAGAAACACTCTTGAAAGTAAAACAAGCCGGATTTACATCAGTCCGCATCCCCGTTACCTGGTTGGGAAAAGTAGGCGAGGCCCCACACTATCACATCGACACGGACTGGATGAACCGCGTGGCAGAAGTAGTGGAATATGCTGAAAAAGCCGGACTGAAAGCCATTATCAACATCCATCATGACGGACACCGCCACATCCACGAAGACGGTTTTGACGAGCATCGCTGGCTTGACATCGTAGGAGCAGCACAAAACAAGGACATGAATACCGCTATCAAAGAGCAACTCAAATCCATGTGGACACAAATAGCCCAACGTTTCGAGAACAAAGGCGAGTTCCTCATTTTTGAAGGCCTCAATGAAATCCATGACGGAAGATGGGGCTCTGGCACCAATACCACCGACGGAGGCAAACAATATGCCATACTCAACGAATGGCAACAAGTTTTTGTAGATGCCGTCCGTGCCACCGGCGGCAACAATGCAACCCGCTACTTGGGTATCAGCGGCTATTGCACAAGCCCTAATCTTACTATAAAACACTTGCAGCTCCCGACAGACCCGGCACAAGACCGTCTGTTAATATCAGTACACTACTACGACCCTGCCACCTTCGCATTGGAAGATAAATTTGCAGAGTGGGGACACACCGGCGCCCCCAGTAAAAAAGAGAGCTGGGGAGACGAAGAGCATCTTAAGAAAGTCTTTGCAGCATTAAGAACCGCTTACGTAGAAAAAGGGATTCCCGTATACATTGGAGAAATGGGGTGCGTACACCGCAACAACAACCGTTCTGAAGCATTCCGCAAATACTACCTGGAATATGTATGCAAAGCTGCACGCACCAATGGCATGGCCGTATTCTATTGGGACAACGGCAATGCCGGCGCCGGACGGGAATGTTCCGGGCTGATGAATCACACCACAGGAACTTATGTCAACAATGGAAAGGATGTGATAGATGTCATGACCAAAGGGTATTTCTCCAATGACCCTTCATATACATTAGAAAGCCTATACAATAACGCTCCACAATGAAAGTTCGACAATCTCTCACTTAGCAACAAAAGGGGGAAACCGGGTAGCACCCTTTCCGCGTTATAGCCTCCTCTGAATATCCTCGTTACTGTTCCGCTGACCCTTGCTACGTATATCACCACCGAAAGTATAGGATACACCGATATGGAAACTGGTAAAGGCAAACTGATTGTCGGCAATTATCTTCAGCCTGTTGGACATGGTTTCCAATTTGGAATGGCTGACAAACAAATTGTTGACATTCAGGCTGAGGCTGAGCTTATTGTCCAACAACCGGTAAAGCATACCTGCACTGATACTGTAAGTGGGGCTCATCAGATAGATGCCCTGATACTGACGGGAAGAATAGGAACCGGACAACGTAGCCAGAAGAGTCTTCTTTTCATTGAAGAAGAAAGTGTTGCGCAGACTGGCGTCATAAGCCCACCCTTTCTCCTCGGGAGAGGTGGTGGCAGCGCTGGAGGTGGTCCGGCGATAGCTCACTCCATGCTGGGCGTAAGCTTGCAGCCATTTGGTACGGAAAGTGTACGAATTGTTAAGCCCGAAAGCATGCGTCTGCATGAAATTCTCCCAGAGAAAAGAGGTCACATTCGTTTCGGCATCCAAGTCCACAACCTGGAAGAATACATCGTCCGAATAAGAATAATAGGCAGAAACATTGAAGTTATTCTTCAACGTATATCCCAGCTCGACATTGTAAGTATAACTAGGTTTCAAGTCTTCACGACCACAAGCGTAAGTGTACTTGTTCTGATAGAACGGAAAAGGATTGACCATATTCTGTGACGGACGGGAGATGCGGTTGGAGAAACTGAAGTTCAGCGCATGCCCGTCAGTAGGCGAATAAAGCAGATAGACAGTAGGGAATAAGCGCGTATAGTCGTGCTTGTCCTCCGTATCCTTCGCTTCGGAAATACCGGTAGTGCGGGTGTGCTCCATACGCAAGCCCAACTGCATGGAAAAACGTTCGGAAAATTCACGGCTATAATCAGCATATAAGGCATAGATTTGCTCCTTGTAACGGAAATAATCATCCTGCACCAGCGTAGGGTCCGACGTATCGTAATTGATACCGTTGCGAGTGTTGGTAAAGGAGACCTTGGCACCTGCCGTTATCTTGTACTTTTCAAAAGGAAGGATGAAATCAAGAGCGGAGGAGACTACATCTACCTTGCGATGTTGCAGATAGTTGTAATCGAAGTTTGTGCCCGGAATCTCCGTACCGTCAGGCAGGAGGGTTTTCGAGAGAAAGCCCATATTTTCGTCCCGGTTGTCACGCAGGTAATCCACATCCCAAGTCATTTTCTTGCCTTTGTCATCCCAGACCTTATCGGTATGAAAATTCAGATTGAGGCGGTCGGAACTGGTATCCTTGTCACTGTTGGAGTACAGCAAAGAATCCAATACGGCGGTAGAGGCATCGTAAACTTCCGTCCATGAAAGGGCGTTGCCCGGTTTGGGAGCACTGTGATTATAGATGGCCTGCATACCTACAGTCCAGTCCCGTTCCAACGATACGTCCACACCTCCCTGAAGGTAGAAGCTATTCATGTAATTGGTGTAGTCGGCACGGCTGTTCCAGGTGTTCTGCGGAAAATAGCGGTAATTCTTCTCACACGTCTCATAGTTGCCCTGCGTAGTACCCCCGTTGAGGAAGGATGACACGCGCCCCTTGCTGAGATTCAGGCTTACCCCGCCATATCCGTAATTGTCCTTTTCACCAGCGCTGTAGGAAGCGGAAGCCGTACCACCCACGTAATCTTTGGGACGTGACTTCAAGCGGATATTGATGATGCCTGCATTTCCGGCGGCATCGTACTTGGACGGAGGCGTGGTAATCACCTCCACCTTCAGTATCTGGGAGGCGTCATAGGAACGGAGGTAATCTATCAGTTCATCTCCCGACAGCTTCGTCTCACGGTCGTTGATATAAACCTTGATACCCCCTTTACCTATAATACCAATACTGTTTTGTCCAACCTGCAGACCGGGCACTTCACGCAGAAGGTCGAGTGCACTGCCTCCGGCAGAGGCTATGGTATTATGTGCATCGAACACTACCCTATCCACCAGACGCTTGATAACGGGACGCGCGGCCGTAACGGTCACTTCGTCCAGCAAGGCGGAAGAAGATTTCAATGTCAATTCGCCAACGTTTTTGTTTCCTTGCAGCACAACGGGAACGTAGAGGTCTTCGCTGCCGATAAGGGTAATATGCAACAAGTATTCTCCCAGTGGCTGGTCAAAGGAAAAACAACCTTGTGTGTCGGTCAGCATACCGGTAATATAGGTACTGTCTTTTGCCTGCTTCAGCAGCACATTCGCCACCTCTACCGGTTGGCGGTTCTCGTCCTGCACACAACCGGAAAGCCGGTAAGTCTGGGCGGAAAGGAAAGTGGCCATACTTGCCAAGGCCATCCATACCATCACTCTTTTTCTAACGTTGTTCAGTAGATTTTCTTTCATTATGCGTTTGATTTCAATGTTTTACTCTTTGTATTTCGCTGAAACAAAGATAGGGGTAAAACATGCCTCAAACGGTCTATATCGGGGAATAAAAAGTCTATACCCCAAGACTACAAATCACTACATATCAACACTTTAATTTTACAAAAGTCTATATTATGCCTTTTCCGGTCTATATGCTGCCTATAAACTCTACAATGCCTTCCTTCTCCCCCATCCCCAGTTTCTTGCGGATATTCGTCTTTCGCTGGTAAATGGTAGGAATGCTTTGTTCTGTCACCACACTAATCTCCTTCGTCGAGAAGTCCGCACAGAGCAGGCAGCAAAGCTGCTTTTCTTTGTCAATGAGCACATCTCCAAAACGGCTGTCCATCTTTGTGTAGAAATTATCATACATCCGGTCTATGATAGGGTACAAGTCCTCCCATACCAGCAAACTCTCTACCGGCAGTTCATGGCTGGTAATACCCGAAATGCGGCGAAGCAGCTCCTGATTCTGCGAGGTAGGTTGTTTAGCCACCAGCCGTATCATGCCTAATTGCTGCAACAGTATTTTCCGGAAAAACTGTCCGTCTTCCTCCTTCGACTGGTTCTTGGTCGCATCTTCCAACAGCCGGGTCAGTGTTTCCGCCCGTTCTTCCGCTTCAATCAACCGGTTACGCCGGTTACGGACATAAAGGGACACACCGCCACCTGCAAGCACCAGTACCAACAGTGCCAGCAACAAATTCAACTGTGCCTGCTTCCGTTCCACCGTCAGAATCAAGTTGGCTTGCGAAAGCGTCTCCTTCGACTCGTCCTTACGCCGGACGGTACTCTGCAGCGCAGCAAGAGCATTGGCAACAGAATCATTATAGCGCGCCACGTCCAGCACATCAAACGTACGGTGACGTGTATAATCTATCAATGCCCTATATACTGCCACCATATTCTCTTCCGTCAGAAACCGGTTCCGGCCCTCGCCACGTTTCCTCTCCTTATTCAAATAGTATTCCGCCGAATCAAGCAGCCCTTCTTTCAAGAACACTTCCACTTTCACCAGATCTCCCATACGCAACTGCACCGGATCGATGACATACTGCTCCATACGACGAATAGTAGCTATCGCACCGGAAGGTTCATCAAAAAGGTAAGCCTGCATCTGGGCATAGTTACGCAAATAATGCACTATCTTACTGGTATCTCCTGCCTGCACAGCCAGTTCTATGCTACGCTCCATGTAGTAAGGTGCAGAATCATTCTTGTTCAGCCCCAGGGCAATTCCCATAGAGAAGAAGCTTTCGGCTCTTGCATCCAAGGCTATGGCAGTACGGAAAGTTTCTATCGCTTTCTCATAATCTTTCCAGACATACACATACCAGTATGCCTTATCAATCAGCATATCAGCCATTCTTCCCGTGTCCTGCAGCGCCTTGGCCAAAGCTACGCCGCTGTCAATGGCAGCTATACACCGTTCGTGCTCTTTCAGCCAATACCAGTACCAGGCTTTCAACTGATAGGAAAACAGATTCTTCGCCGTGTCGTTGCGGAAGACGTAATAATCGGAAGCAGGCAATATCAAGGAATCTTCCGCCATCGAGTTGTGCCGCTTATAGTGCACATAAGCATTCAGCCATCCATACAACAGCCTCTCCTCATCCGAAAGTTGCGATGGCCTCTCTATCTGTACCAGCAAGGCATACACGCTGTCCACATTCATATTCACCTGCTTTTCTGCCAGATGTAACAGATGTGCCTCATTCATCTGCCGGCAGGCAACAAGGCACAGCAACGCAAACAATAGTCCAAGGAAAGGTAATCTATTCATAATATAGGAGATATAGTTTTTTCTATCATTTGTCTGCAACCGCAGTTTCCAGTTGCTTCAGCGCCTGCTCCAACACCGAACGCGGGCAGCCGATATTCAGCCGCATAAATCCCTTGCCCGGTTCACCGAACATGGTACCGTCATTCAGCGCCAGGTGTGCCTGGTCTACAAATAATCTCACCAGTTCCTCCTGAGTCAGCCCCAATCCCCGGCAGTCCAGATAAATCAGGTAAGAAGCTTGCGGACGTATCATGCCGATGCCCGGAATATGCTCGCGCAGGTAGTTCTCCGTGAAATCGATATTGCCCTTTATATAGTCCAGCAGCTGTTCCAACCATTCCTCACCATGCATATAGGCAGCAGCCGCACCGATATAGGCCAACATGTGCCCTTCGCTGAACTCGCCCGCTTCCATGAACTCCTGAAAACGGTGGCGGATGTCCTCATTGAGGATAATGGCGTACGAACTTCCCAATCCCGGCATATTGAATGTTTTGCTGGGTGCCATGAAGGTGAGGGAATTCTGCGCGGCAGCCCCCGAAACAGTAGCAAAAGGATGGTGTTTGTAAGGTGGCAGAGTCAAGTCGGCATGAATTTCATCGGAGATGACAAACGTATGGCTTTCCGTACAAATATCAGCAATCCGGCGTAATTCGTCCATCGTCCATACACGCCCGCCCGGGTTATGGGGATTGCAGAGAATCAATACTTTGCATCCTTGTATATCCTTACGGAAACGCTCAAAGTCAATCTGATACTGTCCGTCTTTCAGGTCGAGCGGAGAGTAAACCACTTCGCGCTTCATGCGTTGCGTCACCAGGAAGAAGGGATGATAAACGGGAGTCATCACCATTACCCGGTCGCCGGGATTGGTGAAGCATTGCAATGCGAAGGCTTGACCGCGGACAATGCCGGGTACAAAAGTCAGCATCTCGCGAGTGACGTCCCAACCGTGGCGACGACTGAGCCAGCTACAAATGGAAGTATACCATTCCTCACACGCAGACGTATAGCCCAGCACTTCATGTTCAAGACGCTTCCGCAAGGCTTCCATCACAAACGGGGGCGTGCGGAAATCCATATCCGCCACCCACATGGGGAGGAGGTCATCGCGTCCCCATACACTCTTCACACCGTCCCATTTCACGGAGTCGGTACCACGGCGCTCTATTACTTCATCAAAATTGTAAGTCATTTGCTTGTCTTTTTATTGTAGTTTCACTAATTCAACGCATCAATTTGTCTTGTTTTTATACCGCCCGAAAGAGAATTTACAACTATCTGATTATCAACATGTATAAATACATCCTATTTCTGTCGTATACTGAGCCCTATTCAGTCGTATACTGAAATAGGTTCAGTATACGACTGAATAGGGCTCAGTATACAATCCATTACCGCCACCTTATTTTTGTAAATAATAATCATATCGGGAAAAATATAAATACCGCCACATCCCACACTGCATGAGACAAGATAATAGCGGCAAAGCGGTTCGGAAAGAAACGGTAAAGCGCCCCCCATGCCGCCCCCACCACCAGAGCCGCCATGACCAGCATGAAGTTACAGGAACCGGCATGCACCAGTGCATAAATCAAAGTAGCCACCACAAAACCCGCATTCGGATTCCAGCGTTTGGAAAGCGTGCGTTGCACATAGCCGCGCCAGAAAATCTCTTCCGCCGGCCCTATCAGCAACAGCAGCAATGCTGCCAGCAGCCAAGGAGACTCTCCCTCTTTCATCCCATAAATGGAGTCCACCTGCGGACGGGCAAAATCGAACATCCAAGATGACACCTTGTCTCCCAACCAGAAAACGCCCCACAAAGCAACAGCAATGCCAATTCCCAGCAAGACATTCGGCAAGCTCCACTTCACCTCCCGCCACCAGCCGGGATTGAACAAAGTGGCAAACACGGACAGTGTGAGCGCAGAACCGGTCATCATCCACCAGAAATTCACGAAAGGAGCCGTCCAAGGCGAAAACATGACCGTCCACAGCACGGCAGCCAGCAGAATGGTAAAAATCAGCTTCTTCATGACAGCAGACCGGCTACAACGAACGACAACGTGAACAGCAGACTGAACAACAACTGGAGTTTTGCAGTCATCTCATCCAGACCGGCTATGGCACTTTCTCCCTTTCCGGGAAAACGGGACACCACCCGTACATTGCCTATGGCAGGAACCAGTGCCGACATCACCAGCAGGGTCCATAAAGGAAGAGTTCCCGCAGCTATCAAGCCGGCTATCCAGCCAAAAGGAAAAAGGACTTCGGCACAATAAACGTACATCGACGCCTTTCCTCCCAGCTTCATGGCCAGTGTCTGAATCTCGGCACGGGCATCGGTACGCATATCCCGTGTATTATTGGCATGCAGAATGGCCACCGTAATCAGTCCCACCGGCAGAGCTATCCACAAGACATTCCAGTCAACTACTCCCGTAGCCACATAGCAGGTGCCCAACGTCGGCAGCAAGGCATACGCCAAAAAGATGACGACATCGCCCAACGCACGATACTTGAGCGGCGGATAAAGCAACGAGCAAGCCGCGCCGCCTATACCGATGTACAGCAACGGCAACCCCGTACGCCACAGCAGGCCGACACCCGCAACAAGGGCAACTGCCAGCAATGCCATCGACAAGCCATATATCTCGCGCGGAGCAAACATCCCGTCGGTCAAGGTCTTGGCGCCAAAGGTATCCCTTGCATCGACCTTATGCTTATAGTCAAAATAATCGCTCCAGGTATTCCCGGCAGCGTGAAACACGACGATGTTCAGCAATGCCCAGATGCCGTTCACCCAGTTTATGTCCTGCCGCATCCAATACAGATATGCCAACGTCACCACCACCGGCATCGAAGAGGCGGGGAATGACCACGGACGCACCGCTATCATCCAATCTTTCAAAGAATGTTTCTTCATTTGTTATTTATCATTTATTTGTGCGCAAAAGTACGAAATATCTTCGCTTTTTTAAGTAATTTCGCGCACAAGATAAAAGAACCCCTTATGATAAAAGCTCTGTTTTTTGACATCGACGGAACCTTGGTCAGCTTCAAGACCCACGAAATTCCCGTTTCCACTATTGAAGCGTTGACTGCCGCCAAGGCCAAAGGCATACATATCTTCATTTCTACCGGACGTCCACGCGTCATCATCAACAACTTGTCTGCCTTGCAGGAACGGAATCTGATAGACGGCTACATCACGATGAACGGCGCCTATTGCTTTGTAGAAGACACCGTTATCTACAAAAGCCCCATACCGACAGCGGAAGTGGATGCCTTGACAGCTTTCTGCCACGAACGCAACATCCCATGCATCCTGGTGGGAGAGCACGACATCTGCGTGAACCAGCCCGGCGAAGTAGTGGAGGAAATCTTCCATCACCAATTGAAAGTGGACCCCATCGAAGCAAAGCCCTATACCGACAGCCATGCCGACAAAGCCTTCTTCCAGCTGACTCCCTTTATCAACGCCGAGGAAGAAGCAATCATCCTGCCCGCCGTCCCCCACTGCGAGATGGGCCGCTGGCATCCCGCCTTCGTAGACGTGACAGCCAAAGGAAACACCAAGCAGAACGGTATCGACCAGATTATCCGCCACTTCGGCATCAAGCTGGAAGAAACCATGGCCTTCGGCGACGGAGGAAATGACATCAGCATGTTGCGCCATGCCGGTATCGGTGTAGCCATGGGCAATGCCAATGATGACGTGAAAGCTGCCAGTAACTACACAACCACTTCTGTTGATGAAGACGGTATCGCCAACGCCCTGAAATATTTCGGCATAGTCGGGAATCCATCATAAATCTGAAATCTTTTGAGCTTCGTTCCCGATACCCAAAACAAAGAGTTTCAAGACGCCTTGAACCTCATCCAGTATACCCGTCAGTCCGTATTCCTGACGGGCAAAGCAGGTACGGGCAAATCGACCTTCCTGAAGTACATCTGCGCGAATACAAAGAAAAAGCACGTGGTGCTTGCACCGACCGGCATAGCCGCCATCAATGCCGGAGGCAGTACCCTGCACAGCTTCTTCAAACTGCCCTTCTACCCCCTGCTGCCCGACGACCCGAACTTCAGTCTGCAACGGGGACGCATCCACGAATTTTTCAAATACACCAAACCCCACCGCAAACTGCTGGAAGAGCTGGAATTGGTCATCATCGACGAGATTTCCATGGTACGCGCCGACATCATCGACGCCGTAGACCGCATCCTGCGCGTCTATTCCCGCAACCTGCGCGAACCCTTCGGTGGCAAACAGATATTATTGGTGGGCGATGTGTTCCAGTTGGAACCCGTCGTCAAAGGAGATGAACGGGAGATACTGAACCGATTCTACCCTACCCCTTATTTCTTCTCTGCCAGGGTATTCGGCCAGATAGACCTTGTCTCCATCGAACTGCAGAAAGTATACCGGCAAACAGACAGCAAGTTCATCCATGTGCTGGATCACATCCGCAACAATACCGTCGGCTCTACCGAACTTCAGCTGCTCAACACCCGCTATGGCACCCAAATAGAGCAATCGGAAGCCGACATGTACATCACCCTCGCCACCCGCCGTGATAATGTGGACTACATCAACGACAAGAAACTGGCGGAACTTCCCGGTGACCCGGTCACCTTCTACGGCGAAATCATGGGAGACTTTCCCGAAAGCAGCCTCCCCACCTCGCAGGAACTGGTACTGAAACCGGGCGCACAAATCATCTTCATCAAGAATGACTTCGACCGCCGCTGGGTGAACGGCACCATCGGCGTCATCAGCGGCTTCGACCCTATTGAAGAGACCCTCTACGTCATCACCGACGACGGCAAGGAATGTGACGTCAAACGAGAGTCGTGGCGAAACATCCGCTACAAATACAACGAAGAAAAGAAACAGATTGAAGAGGAAGAGCTGGGTACCTTTACACAATATCCCGTGCGCCTGGCATGGGCCATCACCGTCCACAAGAGCCAAGGGCTGACCTTCAGCCGGGTAGTCATCGACTTTACCGGCGGCGTGTTTGCCGGTGGGCAGGCATACGTAGCCCTCAGCCGCTGCACCTCGCTGGAAGGCATCCAGCTGAAAAAGCCCATCAGCCGTGCCGATGTATTCGTGCGTCCGGAGATTGTCAGTTTCTCCGAACGCTTCAACAACCGCACCGCCATCGACCGTGCCTTGAAGCAAGCACAGGCAGACGTTCAATACGTTGCCGCCGCCAAAGCCTTCGACAAAGGGGATTTCGGCACTTTCCTGGATGAGTTTTTCAAAGCCATCCATTCCCGCTACGACATCGAGAAGCCCAACGTGCAGCGCCTCATCCGCCGGAAGCTGAACATCATCAACCGTCTGAAAGAGGAAAACCGTGCACTGAAACAAGCAGCATTGGAGAAAGAGAAAGCCCTTGTAAAGTATGCCCGCGAATACATCCTTATGGGTGACGAATGCCTGAAGCATGACATGAAGGAGGCAGCCATGAAAAACTATGAGAAAGCCGTCACCCTCTGTCCCAAATTCAAAGAGGCCTGGAAGAAGATAAAGAAACTGGAGAAAGAGATGCTAAAAAGGTGAATCGCTTGTTTATAAGCCGATTATTATCTATTTTTGCATGTAATATAAAACTCAAATCCATTTCTGCCATGCTTCTGAAACTTTATGAAAAAAATAACAATCCCGCCGACCTGCAGCAGGTGGTCGACCTACTGAATGACGGAGGTATCCTTATCTACCCTACCGACACCATGTATGCCATCGGCTGCCACGGACTGAAGGAGCGCGCCATCGAGCGCATCTGCCGTCTTAAAAATATCGACCCCAAGAAGAACAATCTTTCCATCATCTGCTACGACTTGAGCAAGGTCAGCGAATATGCCAAAGTGGACAACAGCACCTTCAAGTTGATGAAGCGTAATCTGCCCGGAGCTTTCACCTTCATTCTGAACGGCACCACCCGCCTGCCCAAGATATTCCGTAACCGTAAGGAGGTCGGCATCCGTATGCCGGACAATTCCATCATTCAGGAAATAGCCCGCCTGCTGGATGCTCCCATCATGACAACTACATTGCCGCATGATGACAATGAGGACATTGAATACTGCACAGACCCGGAACTGATTGACGAGAAATTCGGTGATATTGTCGATTTGGTAATAGACGGCGGTATCGGCGGTACGGAAGGCTCTACCGTAGTGGATTGCACCAATGGGGAGCCGGAAATCATACGCCAGGGGTTAGGCTGGCTGGACGAAGGATAAAATCTGACTTTTAAGCATCTTACCAACAAACCTTTTCTGCCACTTCAATGTTTTTAATTAAAACATTGAATCTCATGAGCACAAAAGAGCAATATTGGAAATATTCGCTGATAGCTATCATTATCGGGCTGGGAATCATTCTTTTCAGACAAATAGCCCCATTCATGGGCGGTCTGCTGGGAGCCTTGACTATCTATATCCTGGTGAGAAAGCAGATGATGTATCTTTCCGACAAGCGGAAAATGAAGCGCAGCATAGCTGCCACCCTCATTACGGCAGAGGCCATTCTCTGCTTTCTGGTTCCGCTTGGGCTGGTGGTATGGCTGGCTGTGGTCAATCTTCAAAACATCAATCTGGACCCGCAAGCCATTATAGCTCCTTTCGAAGAAGCGGCCAACATCATTAAAGCCAAAACCGGCTACTATATCTTGGGGAAAGACACGGTGGCATACGTCATTTCAATTCTTCCCCGCATCGGGCAAGCCATCATGGGAGGTATCAGCAGTTTTGCCGTCAACATCTTCGTACTGGTCTTTGTACTCTACTTCATGCTGATAGGGGGCAAAAAGATGGAACAGTACGTCAACGACCTACTACCGTTCAACGATGACAATACACAAAACGTCATCCACGAAATCAACATGATTGTCCGCTCCAATGCCATCGGCATCCCCTTACTCGCCGTCATACAAGGAGGAGTAGCCATGATAGGCTACTGGATTTTCGGTGCTCCCAACATCTTGTTCGCCGGTTTCCTGACCTGCTTCGCCAGCATCATCCCAATGGTAGGAACAGCGCTGGTATGGTTTCCGATAGCTGTCTACATGGCATTGATAGGCAACTGGGTTCAAGCTATCGGCCTGGCCATCTATGGCGGTGCAGTCATTTCACAGCTCGACAACCTGATACGCTTCATCATCCAGAAGAAAATGGCAGACATTCATCCGCTTATCACTGTCTTCGGAGTTGTAATCGGCTTGTCCCTTTTCGGATTCATGGGTGTCATCTTCGGGCCACTGCTCTTGTCACTATTCTTTCTGTTCGTGGATATGTTTAAAAGAGGGTATTTGGATGCAAGGGGGAAGACGACGGAATAAGTACTTAATAAAGCATGACCATAATAGGGTTACCTTCCTCTTCTACTCCCATTCTCCGTTGATTATCATCACTGAGTTCATCCGGTTGTAACAAAGCAAAAAAATGTCCATCCGAAGTGACTCCCCTGATTTGGATATGCTGATTATTCATTTTATCAAATAAGCTATCACCCTTTTGGCAAACAACAGTTTTCTTTTCCTTATGGTAAAATCCACAATATGACTGACTTTCTTCTAAATATAAGCTTGTATGAAAATGGAAATAGATGTACTCTGCATTCTCCAGAATATAGTCTATGGCTATTTTTTTATCACATCCTTCTACATCCAATTGCTGCTGCTCATTCCAGTGCCACTCACCCAGTTCAAAAACCAGATATGGAGTAAGTCCCTGCTCTGAAATAGTATAGATAGTATCATTAAAAGCTTGTTTCACTCGGATGGCATCCTTAGATTTCCATAACGAAGGGCTATTGATTGCCGTATAATATTTCCGGTCACCAACAAATTCTGCCATTGCCAAGTCACCTCCATAAGCAACATTGCCCCCCAACAAATTTGAAACCGACAAAACCTCATCCATGGGAAGCAGGGCTGAATTCCATGTAGCAATACCGGTCAATGACATCGTATTTCTATCCATATAAAAGACTGATGGCGTCTCCGGAGAGAGTTTCATTTTATTATGTCCCCAAATTCTGTCCGCATCCATCAAATAGTAATTTTGGGACAGAATACAATTGACTGTATCTTGCAATCGAATTCTATCCTTATATTTCCCATCAAATCCATATAGTAGGAAATCATTATTCCATCCCAATAGATAAACGGTTCTCCGAACCGTATCAGCCCAAAAGCTCACTTTCCCCCATGAATCCTTTGCATATCCTTCCGGATCAGTACCTACGTGTCCAATATCCCGAATATACTTCCCGTTAGTACGGTCAAAAAGCTTCAGATTCTGATGGACAGAAGATACCAATATCGCACTATCCATAATTATGCACTCCGGATATTTTCCTATAATAGCCTGCTCATTAGTCTCCAAAGGAATATAACTTATGCTGGAAAACAAATTTTGTACAGATTGTCCTTCTGACAATCTACTCATTGCTTCCGCAACATTAATTACATTGCCATCAATCTGCTTTTCGGAACACGAAGTTACAACCAACATCAATAATAAAAAGAATTTCCACATATATCTCATACCATTTCTATTCATTACTCTGAAAGTAGTAAAATATCACTTATCATCATTAATTACATTATTTAATCGATTCCGGCTCCATCACAAGGCGAAAACCTCCATACTCGTCACTATAATTCTCAATGTCGTAATCAATGTACGACACCCGACACCCCTTTGCTGTTCCTCCCCAACTTCCACCTCGCAATATTCGGCGGAAAAAAAGATAAGTACCCTCAAAAGGCCATCCCGGATGGATAGACTTACCACCTTGCTTGTATTCTTTAGTGTACAAATCACCGCACCACTCCCAAACATTGCCACTCATATCATACAATCCCAATTCATTGCTTTTTTTCAGACCTACCGGACGGGTAGTTCCAGCTTCTCCATATTGTCCGCCAGAGGAATTCCCAACATACCAAGCCACCTCACTTACCTGATTGCTGCCACTGTATTTATAGTGCTTACTTTTGTGTCCACCACGCGCTGCGTATTCCCATTCGGCCTCAGTCGGAAGACGAAATGTTTTACCGGTCATAGCATTTAATCTACCGATAAACTCCTGCGCATTTTTCCAGCTTACATTTTCCATCGGGCAATCTCCGCATCCCCCATTAAACGGCAAAATGGAATCAGTATCCATAACCGCCCTCCACAGCCTTTGAGTAACTTCATATTTTCCTATGTAAAAATCAGATACCGACTCCTTACGTGCTGGTTTCTCGTTATCCTCACAGTCACATCCCTGCTCATCTGTACATCCCATCATAAATGTACCTCCTTTCACAAAAACCATCTCAATAGAATCCCCATTCACAACAACTACAAGTTGCTGAATAGGAGTTTCATTCGACTGACATCGAATAAAAACAGTTATAAGACATATTGCCAAAACAACAGTCAATGCTTTAACTCTTCTTTTCATACTTTCATTAAGAACATTCTCTTCCTTAGTATTTCATACTATATATACGAATAGCACAAACATACTAAAAACAAATGAATTACGAACTATTCATAGATATATTTTTCACACTTCATGGGAAAACAGTTTCATCTTTATATCAACTTCTTAATAAAGAACAGCTATTATGGGGTTACCTTCTTCTTCAACTCCCATTCTCTGTTGATTATCATCGCTAAGTTCATCCGGTTGTAATAAAGCAAAAAAACATCCCTATAAAAAAACATCTGAAAGATTGTGACAAGGCTGTATTTATGGCAGTTACAATATCAGAGGGAATAGACAGACTTATTCGTATAGCAAAAGTTAAAGATATAGCACAGGCAGTTGTTATAGACAGTATGGCAAGTGCGGCAGTTGAACAGGCGTGTAATAGGGCAGAACAGGTAATAAAAGAAGAATATCCGGATATGTACCAGACGTTTAGATTTGGTTTAGGATATGGAGATTTGCCAATCGAGTTACAAGCTGATTTCTTACGAGTTCTTAATGCTTCAAAGATTATAGGGCTTGGTGTTAATTCATCTTCAATGTTAATACCTACAAAATCAGTTACAGCAATAATAGGTTTGTCAGAGCATGAGATTAAAGGACAGGCAAGGGGTTGTCAGACTTGCAGTATGAGTAAAAAATGTCAATTTAGACAGAGAGGCGGACATTGCAATGGCTAAAGATTTTAGAGAACAGTTAAAGAAAGATTACGTTATATTAGATGGAGCGATGGGAACAATGCTTCAAGCGGCAGGACTTAAGATGGGAGAAATTCCAGAAGTTTTAAGTATAACAAGACCTGAGCTTTTAGTAGAAATCCATGAAAAGTATTTGAAGGCTGGTTCAGATGTTGTGTATGCCAATACATTT
>ENA-USUJ01000183-USUJ01000183.1-human-gut-metagenome-genome-assembly--contig:-NODE-183-length-51488-cov-11.361499_pt1 | contig 51488 bp, 41 predicted proteins | sample MGYA00250061_ERZ773398 | MGnify/ENA primary metagenome ERZ773398 (study PRJEB29103, sample SAMN06111992) | human gut metagenome | biome: human gut; feature: ankylosing spondylitis patient; material... | reverse complement strand
GGTACGGCACAGTACGGAACACAAGGGTATGAACATTCATTTTTTACAAGTTTTTCTCCGGCGGAGGATGCCAAAATATCCGTAACGGTGCTTATAGAGGGCGGTCCGCAGAGAACACAAAGTGGCGCAGAGGCGGCTAAGAAAATATATGACTATTATTACTCAAGGTAAAAAAAGTTTGATATATTCGTATTAAGGATGTATACTTGTTTTAAAGTCTATATGAGGACACACCAAACAGGAGGGTTTGCAATGATAGAAGCAACAAGCTGTGGGGGTGTGGTAATTTTTCGAGGTAAAATACTTCTTCTGTATAAGAATTATAGGAATAAGTATGAAGGATGGGTTCTTCCAAAGGGAACTATGGAAGAAGGAGAGGATTACAAGGAAACAGCGCTACGTGAAGTTCGTGAAGAGACCGGTGTTACCCCCTCTATTATTAAATATATAGGTAAGAGCAGATATTCTTTCAGCGTGCCGAATGATGTAGTGGATAAGGAGGTTCACTGGTATCTTATGATGGCAGACAGTTATTACAGCAAGCCGCAGAGAGAGGAATATTTTGAGGATTCGGGATATTATAAGTATCACGAGGCATATCATCTTCTCAGGTTTGCCAATGAGAAACAGATGCTTGAGAAGGCATACGCGCAATATCTGGAACTGAAGAGGCAGGGACTTTGGGGAACTGACAGAAACGATTAGTTCCCTTGTGTATAGGAGATAATAATATGCAGCATATATGGGATTTTTTTGAAAATATGAATGAGTGTGTATATGTCTCGGATCCGGACACATACGAAATTGTATATATGAATAAGAAACTCAGAAAGCTTTGTGGATTTAAGTCGTGTGAAGAACTTTCCGGCAAAAAATGCCACGAGATTATACAGAATTGTTCGGCACCATGTGTAATATGCAATAATGACAAGCTCAGAGAGGGCAGTTTTAGAGAGTGGAATTATTATAATCCCATTTTTGACAAGCATTTTGCCCTCAAGGATACGCTTGTCGTGGATAACGGAAAACGGTACCGCCTTGAAATTGCAATCGGTATCGGTGCTGACCGTCAGGGTGATAAATTCGTAAGTTACCGTAATATGGAGACTTTGGTTAATGAAGGATTAAGGGTGGCATTACAGGAGGATTCACCCGACAGATCAATCCAGATTGAACTTGAGTATCTCGGCAAGGCCCTTAACGGTCAACGTACATATATTTTTGAAAGAAATGCACATGGTAGGGATGATAATACATACGAATGGGTTGCTAACGGCGTGATGCCGGAAATTGATAATCTTCAGGACCTTCCACCTGAATTATGTGCTAACTGGTATAGAGATTTCAGGGAAGATAAGAACATTGTGATCAGGAATCTTGAAGATATCAAGGACAGCGATCCGCTGCAGTATGATAATCTTAAACGCCAGAATATCAGCTCACTCGTAGTTGTGCCGCTTTATGATGAGAAGAAAATAGTGGGTTTTTTCGGTGTGGATAATCCGCCGGTTGATGCATTGGATTACACATCCAATATGCTTCAAATCATGGGACACTTTATTGTGTCATCAATGAAACGACGCAACCTGTTAAGTCAGCTTAAGACGTTGAGTTTTACGGATTCACTTACCAGACTTGGCAACAGATATGCGATGAATACGTATATTGTCAACAACAACGGGAACAAGAATATCGGAGTTGTGTATTGTGACATAACAGGACTTAAGCGCATTAATGACAATTACGGACATTCACAGGGTGATGCCTTGATAATAAGGGCAGCAGATGCCATCCGCAGTGTTTTTGAAGGTTACGGTATGTTCAGAATAGGCGGAGATGAGATGCTTGTTATCTGTTATGGAATCTTACAGGAAGATTTTAATAATAAAGTCGGTCTGCTCAGAGATGCCATGCGTAAGAATAATGTTGAAATTGCAATAGGCAATGTGTGGCGTGAGAATTCAGATAATAACATGGAAAAAATCATCAGTGATGCTGAGGCACTTATGTACAAGGATAAAGCGGAATATTATAAGATGGCAGGACATGACAGGCGTAAATAAGCTATTGACAAAACGGCCGATATATACTAATATAAAATGCAAACAGATTGCAAAAGCAGTCTGTTTGCATTTTGCGTATAAGAACAGAAGGTGCAATTATGGCGAAAGAATATTCAACTATAAGTCACACGAAAATAATGAAATATCTTGCAGACAATAATGATAAGCTGGTTACGGTTGCGGATATTGACAGGTATCTTGTAAGTGAAGGAATTGAAGTAAATTCATCAACAATATACAGATTCCTCAATAAATTAAGTGCAAGCGGAGAAGTTATGAAGTATGTTGCCAGAAAGGGTGAGATGTCTTCTTTTCAGTATATAGGCGGCGGAGCTGAGCATAACTGTAAAGAACATCTGCATCTGCATTGTGTGAAATGCGGCAGGATAATTCATCTCGATTGCGGATTCATGAATGAAATCAAGGGACACATTATGGAACATCATGGATTTGAACTTCAGTGCGAATCATCAGTGCTGTACGGAGTCTGCTCTGAATGTCGGAAGGACAGTGAATAATCATGAAAATTAAGAGAGTTACTGCACTTATGATGATATTTGTACTGACTGCATTTTTGACGGGATGCGCCGGAATAAGAAGTAATAACGATGCGGATAACGGGAAACTGAAGGTCATAACCACTATTTTTGCGGGATATGATTTTGTAAGACAGATAGCCGGAGATAATGTGGATTTATCAATGCTTCTTAAGCCGGGTGCGGAGGCACATTCATATGAACCGACACCCAGGGATATAATTGAAATACAGAATTGTGATATTTTTATATATGTTGGCGGAGAAAATGACGCATGGATAGACAATATCCTGGACTCGATAGATTCGGGTAAAATGCGTACCGTTAAGCTCCTGGATTGTGTTGATGACCGGTATGAAGAAGAAACTGTTGAAGGAATGGATGCGCATGAAGAACATGAACATGAACATGGAGATGAACACGGTAATGAACATGATGAATGGGATGAACATGTGTGGACTTCTCCTGCAAATGCAGGGCAGATATGTGGGAAAATTGCATCGGTTTTAGAAGATGAAGATCCGGACAATGCAGATACTTATGCAGCTAACTGCAGCAAATATATAAAAGAACTCGATAAACTTGATGAATATATCAGGCAGATTGTCACTGAGTCGCCGCGTGATACACTTGTGTTTGGTGACAGATTTCCGGTGAGATATTTTATTGAGGAATACGGATTAAAATATTATGCCGCATTTCCGGGATGCTCACAGGAAAATGAAGCAAGCGCGGCAACAATTGCTTTTCTCGAAGACAAGGTAAGGGAACAGAATATTCCGGTAATATTCAAGATGGAACTTAGCAGTCCCAATATGGCACAGACGATTGCTGACGATACCGGAGCAGTGGTCAGGACTTTTTACAGTGGCCATAATATTTCAAAGGACCAGTTTGAAGCCGGAGAAACATATCTATCACTGATGTATGATAATGCAGAGGCACTTAAGGAGGCGCTTAACTGATGGCACTTATAAAATGCGATAATATAGGCCTTGGATATGAAGGCAGAACAATACTGAAAGATCTTAATTTCAGCCTGAACGGCGGAGAATACCTGTGCATTGTCGGAGAAAACGGGGCAGGCAAAAGCACGTTGATCAAGACAATCCTTGGACTTAAGAAGCCCATGAAGGGCACAATTGAAACAGGGGATAATCTTAAAAGAACCGAGATAGGTTATATGCCGCAGCAGACGGATGCTCAGAAAGATTTCCCTGCCAGTGTGTATGAAGTTGTCATAAGCGGAAGACTTAACAGCCTTGGAATGAAGCCTTTTTTTGGCCGCAGGGATAAGGCGGATGTAATGGATAAATTGCGTCTTATGGGCATAGAAAATCTTAAAAATAAATGCTTTCATGATCTGTCCGGCGGACAGAAACAGAGAGTTCTGCTTGCGAGAGCTATGTGCGCGACCAAAAGGCTGATATTGCTGGATGAGCCGGTTGCGGGACTGGATCCTGTGGCAACGCAGGAACTGTATGATCTGATTGAACAGATTAACAAAAAGATGGGAATAACGGTAATAATGGTATCACATGATACAGAGGCGACACTTAAATATGCCTCACACATACTTCATTTATCCCATGATAAGATTTTCTACGGCACGAAGGATGAATTTATGCACAGTGAAGACGGCATGCGTTTTGCACAGAGAAAAGAGGTTTGATTGATATGGAAATATTTGCGGACATGTTTAATTACCAGTTTATGGTAAGGGCAATTACGGTAGGCCTTCTGGTGTCGTTGTGTGCCTCACTTCTTGGCGTAAGCATGGTACTTAAGAGATATTCTATGATCGGAGACGGACTGTCCCATGTTGGCTTTGCGGCACTTGCCGCAGCAGCTGCTGCCGGAACAGCGCCTCTTAAAGTTGCAATTCCTGTATGTATTGCTGCAGCTTTTCTTATGTTGAGAATAAGTGAAAACAGCAAGCTAAAAGGTGATGCAACAGTTGCGATAGTGTGCAGTGGAGCACTTGCCATCGGTGTCATGATTATATCCATGTCATCCGGGATGAATACGGATGTTAATAATTATATGTTCGGAAGCATACTTTCTCTTAGCGATGAGGATGCGCTGGTAAGCCGTATACTTTCAATCATAGTAGTTTTACTTTTTATAGTATTTTACAACAGGATATTTGCAGTGACATTCGATGAGAATTTCGCAAGGGCGACGGGAACGAGGGCAGGATTGTATAATGGAATTCTGGCAGTGCTTACTGCGGTAACCGTTGTTATCGGAATGAGGATGATGGGCGCACTTCTGATATCAAGCCTTATTATTTTTCCAAGCCTGTCATCAATGCGGATATGTAAAAGATACCGCGTGGTTATAATAAGTTCTGTAATCATATCGGTAGTGTGTTTTATGATAGGTATAACGGTTTCGTTTACTATGTCAACACCGGCCGGAGCCAGCGTGGTATGTGCAAATCTTGTGGTTTTTGCAATATGTTCACTTATTGGGACATTGAAGGGAAGAGTAGGGAAGAAGGCATAAAATGAAAAAGACAATTAATTTTCTATTGGCAGCGGCTGTTATGGTATGTATGGCAGGATGTTCATCATCCGGTAATGCAGAAACAATGCCGGTAACGGAAAGGTCAGCTGCTACGGAGAAAGTTACCGAAAGCATTGCTGAAACGGAAAGTGAAACAGTATTATCAGTTGAGGAACAGAGGCAGAATGCCGGTGTCAGGGAAACACAGCCTTTTATGAATCTTTATAAGAGAAATAAGGATACAGGGATTTTTGACATAAAACATTCATATTCGGCGCCGTGGATATGGTACAGCGATATCGGAGGCTTTTATTCTTTTGCAACATCCGAGGAATCTTTTCCATATGATGGATTCAAGAATGCTTTCAATAATTGGTGGAACAGTTATCCGGATGCTGCGGTGACCAAAATCGGTTATGAGGTCAAGGTGACATTAAAGACCGGTGATGAACTTATATGTACCGTGAAAAAACCATCGGATACCGGGTCAATATTCACATATGTAGAACTGTATCTGTATGATGATGTGCACCAGCCGGACGGAGCATGGTACAGCCACCTTCTGGATGAACAGGTTACGGATGAAACGCTTATGACATCGATTAAGGTTACAACAGGTGAAAAAATAGACGAAGTACAGTCAATTTATCTTACGGTGTTCACATATGAGAGCAACAGCGATTTTGACAATGGGACAGGAAGATATATCGGTGGAAATTACACCGGATTCGAAATAGGAAGAGAGTAATGCAAAGGACACCGGCTTATGTACCGGTGTCCCTTTGTATAGGTAAAATATGGTAAAAAACTAAAAGTCAACTTCAGTATCGTAGTAGCAGCACTTAAGGAGTTTCTCCATCTCTTCCTGGGACGGCTGCCTTGGATTGGAACCTGTGCATGCATCAAGTATTGCATTGGCTGCAATATCGTGAAGCTTGGCCATAAATTCGTCTTCAGGAACAATGCCTGTCTCTGCAGGAAGTCCGCCCTCGCCGTAATGCTTAATGCAATGAGGAATGTTAAGGTCATCATTCTTCTTGCGGAGCATTGCAATGAGGTTATCAATCTTCTCTTCGGTAGTGTTTCCGCCAAGATGTATGAAATCAGCAATATCGGCATATCTGGCAGCTGCAACAGGATCCTTGGCATTAAACTTAATAACTTTCGGAAGATACATTGCATTGGCTGCACCGTGGATAATATGACCTCCGGAGAAAGCAGCACCTGTCTTATGTGCCATTGAATGTACTATGCCAAGAAGGGCATTGGAGAAAGCCATACCGGCAAGGCACTGTGCGTTATGCATTGATGCTCTGGCATCGGCATCCCCGTTATATGATTTAACAAGGTCTTTATCTATCATCTTAATCGCATGGAGAGCGAGAGGATCTGTGTAATCGCAGTTAGCTGTGGATACATAGGCCTCTATAGCATGTGTCATGGCATCCATACCTGTGTGTGCAACAAGCTTCTTAGGCATGGTCTCAGCGAGCTCAGGGTCAACAATCGCAACATCCGGTGTGATCTCGAAATCAGCGATAGGGTATTTGATTCCCTTGGCATAATCCGTGATGATGGAGAATGCGGTTACCTCTGTAGCTGTTCCGGATGTAGATGGGATAGCGCAGAAGTGTGCTTTGTTACGGAGCTTAGGAAGCCCGAATACCTTACACATATCTTCAAATGTAATATCAGGATATTCATATTTAATCCACATAGCCTTGGCTGCGTCGATAGGAGAACCGCCTCCCATGGCTACAATCCAGTCAGGCTCAAATTCCTGCATAATGGCTGCACCATTCATAACAGTCTCAACGGACGGATCTGACTCGATTCCCTCAATAAGCTTAACCTCCATACCGGCTTCATGAAGATAATCTTCGGCTTTCTGTAAGAAACCTCCGCGCTTCATGGAACCGCCGCCGACACAGATGACAGCCTTCTTACCTGTCAGTGTCTTTAATACTTCAAGAGATCCCTTTCCGTGATATAAATCCCTTGGTAATGTAAAACGTGCCATAAAAAAATACCTCCTTATTTAACCTATATTGTTATATATTTAACAAATCATATTGTAGCACATATGCACAAAACAATCAATCTCTTTAAATAAAATTTATATATTTTTAACAAAATTATTTTCTGCGGTACGCACTCGGCGTAATGCCGTATTTTTTCTTGAATATACGGTTAAAATACGACAGATTGTCATATCCGCAGTGTGCTGCGACATCGATTATGTTATCATCTGACGACACAAGCATACGCGAGGCCATGGACAGCCGGTAGTCGTTAAGGTAATCTACGAATGAAGTTCCCATAATGGTCTTGAAAAATTTCATGAAATGAGATTCGGAAAATCCGGTAACACCAGCAATTTCTGCGATGCTTATCGGCTTGTCGTAATTGGTTTCTATATATTTGACGATGTCCTTTATCCTGTCGATATTTTTGTTGGATTTATCGGGTGCTTCAAGCGAGCATACCTGATAAAGTTCATAGAAAAATTCATATAGAAGCCCTTTTATTGCCAGTTTATATCCGCGCGGAAAATTTTCGCCTATTTTGTCGGCACGGTTTAAACAGCTGCTGATATTATTATAGTTGGGACTGCCTTTGGATATTATATGGTTGAAAGTTATTTTGCCGGACATAAAAGGTGTAAAAAACTCTTCTGACAGGGTATCCTGAGTTACAGACATTAACATTTCCGGGGCAAAGATAATATTTTCATATTCCATTGTGTAATCACCGAGACGGTTAATTCCGTGCATCTGCCCCGGAAGGACGATGATGATATCACCATATTCAACGTAGTGGTTATCAAAATCGAGTGCTATATTTCCGCGGCCTTTTTTTATGTAAATTATTTCCATTTCATTATGCCAGTGAAGAGGAACCTGGTTAAAATCAAGGGGAATGGAGCAGAGATATGTGTTATACGGAAAAAGAGATTCGGCGTGCGGTTTGGTTTCATGATAGTTTTCGTATTCAATGATATTCAAAAAAGTATGCCTCCTTGCTCTTGTTAATATATACTTTGATAGGATTGTACCACTTTTTGATTGTATACTGCAAGAATAAAATCCTTTTTGATATTACAATACAAAATGTACTAAACAAAACCGGGAATAATACAAACTATAGAAAGGCGTGTGTTATGAGTAAAGAACTTGACAGAGGTGCCGGAATACTTCTTCCGGTAAGCAGCTTACCTTCACCTTACGGAATCGGAACTCTTGGAAAGAAAGCATATGAATTTGTTGATATGTTAAAGAGTTCAGGCCAGATGTACTGGCAGGTGCTTCCGGTAGGACCTACAAGTTTCGGGGACAGCCCGTATCAGTCATTTTCCGCATTTGCGGGTAATCCGTATTTTATCGATCTGGATACTCTTATTGAAGAGGGACTTCTTGAAAAGGCGGATGTCGAGAACATATTCTGGGGAGGTAATCCGGAATATGTTGAATATGATGTAATATATAATGCAAGATTTAGTGTACTTAAGAAAGCATTTGAAGCATCAGCTCATAAAGAGAGCGATGCATATAAGACATTCCTTGAAGATAATAAGGACTGGCTTCATGATTATGCCGTATTTATGGCAATCAAGGGCGCACATGATAACAGGGAATGGTTAAGCTGGGAGGAAGATATCCGTTTCAGAAAGCCTGAAGCTGTCGCAGAATACGAGAGCAGACTTGCATATGAAATTGATTTCTATAAGTTCCTCCAGTTTAAATTCTATGAGCAGTGGGACAGGCTTAAAGATTATGCCAACCGTAATGGCATTAAGATAATCGGCGATATTCCGATTTACGTTGCACTTGACAGTGCGGATGTGTGGACTAATCCTGCATTGTTCCAGCTTGATGAGAATCTTAAGCCTGTTAATGTGGCAGGATGCCCGCCGGATGCTTTTTCTGACTGGGGCCAGAAATGGGGCAACCCGATTTATGACTGGGATGAGATGGAAAGATGTGATTTTGCATGGTGGAAGAAGCGTATGATTGCATCAGCCAAACTGTATGATGTTACCAGAATAGATCACTTCATAGGAATTGTGAGATATTACAATATACCTGTAGACGGCGTGCCTAAGGATGGCTTTTTTGCCAAAGGACCGGGAATAAAGCTTATAAATGCAATTGACAGTGTTATGGGTGATGCCAAGGTTATAGCGGAAGACCTCGGAGTAGTTGTTCCTGAGGTAACAGAACTTATCAAGAAATCCGGATATCCGGGAATGAAGATTCTTCAGTTTGCATTTGATGGTAATACGAACAACGAACATGCACCTCATAATTATGAAAAGAATTACGTTGTATATATCGGAACCCATGATAACGAGACCATGAAGGGATACATCGGCAACGCAACGGAACAGAACATCGAGTATATGATGAAATATCTCGATATCGATGATAAGGATAAAATTGTTGATGAGATTATAAGGTGTGCATATGCAAGCGTTGCAGACACAACGATAATCCAGATGCAGGATATTCTGGGCAAAGATAATTCAGCCAGAATGAATCTGCCTTCAACAATAGGTACTAACTGGAAATGGCGTCTTAAGGATGGTGAATTTACAAGGGAAATCCGTAACAAGCTGCGTGAACTCACGAAGGTTTACGGACGAAACAAGAATAAGTGGTATTTTAGCAAGGAGGACAATATGTTAGCAGATATCTGTGAAAAGAAATACAATAAGTCAATTAAGGACTGTACTAACGAGGAACTTTATTTTGCACTTCTTTCAATGACCAAAGAACTTGCAGAGGATAAAGAGAAAAATGACGGAAAGAAGAAAGTTTATTACATTTCAGCTGAATTCCTTATCGGAAAACTTCTTTCAAACAATCTTATCAATCTCGGTGTGTTTGACAGCGTTAAGAAGGAACTTGAGGAGAATGGAAAGAGCATTTATGATATAGAGGAGATTGAGCCGGAACCATCACTTGGAAACGGCGGTCTCGGAAGACTCGCTGCATGTTTCCTTGACTCGATGGCATCAATCGGACTTAACGGTGACGGCATCGGACTTAATTATCACATGGGACTTTTTAAACAGGTATTTAAGAATAACTTCCAGAAGGAAGAGCCGAATCCATGGATTGAAGACCAGAGCTGGCTTACAAAGACAGATGTGGCTTATAATGTATCATTCGGAAATCTTACGGTTAAGTCAAGACTTTATGATATAGATGTTACAGGATACAATAACAGAACCAACAAGCTCCATCTTTTTGATATTGAATCCGTTAATGAAAATATCATTCAGGGAGATACAATCAATTTCGATAAGACTGATATTGCAGAGAACCTTACACTTTTCCTTTACCCGGATGACAGTGATGAGGCAGGTAACCTTTTAAGAATATACCAGCAGTATTTCATGGTATGCAACGGCGCACATTATATTATTGATGAGTGCAAGAAAAAGGGAAGCAACCTTCACGACCTTGCAGACTATGCTGCAATCCAGATTAACGATACACATCCGTCAATGGTAATTCCTGAACTTATCAGACTTCTCGGAGAGGAAGGAATCGGATTTGATGAGGCTGTTGAAATCGTAACAAATACATGTGCATATACCAACCACACAATCCTTGCCGAAGCACTTGAGAAATGGCCGATTTCTTATCTTGAGAGAGTTGTTCCGCAGCTTGTGCCGATTATCAGAAAACTCGATGAGAAAGTAAGAGCCAGATTCTCGGATAAATCTGTTTATATCATAGATGATTCCAACAGAGTTCATATGGCTCACATGGATATACACTATGGACACAGCGTTAATGGTGTTGCATACCTTCATACGGAAATTCTTAAGAATTCCGAGCTTAATAACTTCTACAGGATCTATCCGGAGAAGTTTAACAATAAGACAAACGGTATTACTTTCAGAAGATGGCTTCTTCACTGCAACGAAGAACTTGCAGCTTATATAGAAGAACTTATCGGACCTGATTTCAAGAAAGATGCCGACAAGCTTGAAGAACTCGGCAAATTCATAAACGATGATGCGGTTCTTGAGAGACTTCTTGAGATTAAGAAGGATAAGAAAATAACACTTAAAAATTATCTTAAAGCAACACAGGATATTGACATTGATGAAAATTCAATCTATGATATTCAGGTAAAGAGACTTCATGAATATAAGCGTCAGCAGATGAACGTGCTCTGGGTAATTTACAAGTATTACGAGATTAAAACAGGCAGACTTCCTAAGACACCTATTACAGCTATTTTTGGTGCCAAGGCAGCTCCGGCATATGTAATTGCCAAGGATATTATTCATCTTATCCTCTGCTTGCAGCAGGTTATCAACAATGATCCGGAAGTAAGTCCGTACCTCAGGGTGGTTATGGTTGAGAATTATAATGTATCCAAGGCTGCCAAGATCATTCCGGCATGTGATATTTCGGAACAGATTTCACTTGCGTCCAAGGAAGCATCAGGAACAGGTAATATGAAGTTCATGCTTAACGGTGCTGTTACACTCGGAACCAAGGATGGAGCTAATGTTGAGATTGGTGAACTCGTAGGAGATGACAATATTTACTTCTTCGGAGAAAGCAGTGAACAGGTAATTGAACACTATGCCAAGGCAGATTATTCAGCTAAGAGTTATTATGTAAATGACCCTGAGATCAAGAAACTTGTTGATTTCATAATAAGTGCACCTGTTATGAAAGTAGGAGATGCGGAGACACTTCTCAGACTTCATGCGGAACTTATTAAGAAAGACTGGTTCATGACTCTTCTTGATGTCAAAGATTATATCAGAGTCAAAGAAACGGCACTTGCTGATTATGGAGACAGAAAGACATGGGCAAAGAAGATGCTTACGAATATTTCCAAGGCAGGTTTCTTCTCATCTGACAGAACAATTGCTCAGTATGATAAGGATATCTGGAGACTTTAAGATTTATTCATAGAATTGTGCCGGATTCATTAATTCCGGTATGACGATAGCCGAAGCGCATATGCGCTCCGGCTATCCATGTTATCAATGAAGCCTTATAAACCGGGAGGGCGACGAATTGTACCGAATTTTAATAGTAGATGATGAGAAAATAGAACGTAATGGTATCAAGTTCCTGCTTAAAAGAGCAGGTATCGAATGTGAAATAGCGGAAGCGGCTAATGGTAAAGATGCGCTTGAATACATTAAGAATAACGAGATTGATATCCTTCTTACGGATGTGAAAATGCCGTTTATGGACGGCATAGAACTGATTGAGAATGTGGTAGGATTAAAACGGAATATTAAATATGTTATTTTCAGCGGCTGCAGTGAGTTTGATTATGCCAGACAGGCTGTACGCCTTGGGGTATCAGATTACATACTAAAGCCAGTGGATCCCAACGAGTTTGAGAATACCATGAATAAAGTAATCAATGAGTTGGAGGAATCCAAAATTGAATACGATATTAAGACCAAGAGTCTGGAGTATATGGCGGAACATATGCTTTATATGGCCACCAATAAAGTCGATATTTCAGAGATAGAGAAATACGGAGACGGAATCGTGTCAGCGGATTTCATTGGCAAATATGTCAGAATCATGCTTATGGAATTCGATGAAGATTTCTTCGGGAAAAAAGGCACGGATGTTAAGGAAAAGCTCTATAAGTTTGAACCGCAGATAAGTAAGTATCTTAATCTTAACCAGAACCAGTCATTGCTTTTCTTTGATGATGCGGACCTTGATTATGTGGCTACAGCAGAGAGAATCAGCGGATTTGTGGAGAGAGAGTATGGCGTTGCGTGCTATATCGCAATATCGTCACCGGTAAACGGAATGAATGACATCGGTAATAAGGTTGACGAGCTTGATGAGATAATGGAAAATAAGTTCTACCATAAGAACAGCCGTGTTTTCTATGAGGGCGCATCAGCCGGCGATAATTCAATGATTCAGGTTGACGACGATACATTGATGAAGCAGATGCATCAGGATATCAAAATGAAAGATACACTGAACCTCCGCGCACATTTTGACAGATTTTGTGATAAATACAGTAATAAAACCAAATTTTCACAAGTATATATTAAATTCCTTTTCTCCAATCTGCTTAAGGACTTCTATGAGAATATACCTAATGCAGATGAGAATCTTCTGAATGAAGAGATTGATGTACTGTACAGAGCTACGAATTTTGATACGGTTAAAGAAATTGTGCTGAATAATGTCAAAAGGCTGGAGGATGCATTTGGAGCCAACCCTCAGATGGTGCATCGTGAAATCGAAATTGTAAAGCAATACATATATGAACATTATAATGAGGATATTACAGTGGACAGCCTGGCAGAGAAAGTCTACATGGCCCCGAGTTATTTAAGCTCCGTATTCAAAAAGGAAACCGGACAGAATCTAAGTAAATTTATTAAGTCATACAGAATGGAACAGGCAAAGGAACTGCTTGAGAACACGATGCTTAAGATTGTTGATATTGCCAATAAATGCGGATATCAGAATGTATCCTATTTCTGCTCAAGCTTCAGGGACTGCTATGGCGTCAGCCCACAGAAATTCAGGGAAAACGGAGAAGAAACCGAATGATTTCCAAAATACGCAGGAAAACATCAGATTTGAAACTGAAATATAAGCTTGTATTGATATATTGTCTTACGGGCTTTATTCCTGTGCTTATTATATTTCTCGTATCACTTTATCTGATGCGTGGAGTATTGCGTGAAAATTCAACGGAAAATATCAATTCTTATCTGTATCAGGCGACTGCATCACTTGACGGAGAAATCAAGATATATGACAATCTGTCGAGCTACATCTCTTTTAACCAGTCAATCTCACAGGTACTTAATTACGATTACGAATCCGTATATAATATGTATGATCAGTTTGTTACGGTAATGGATCCGTTATTGTCATCGCTTATGTATTTCCATGATGAAGTTAACCGTGTTACGATATATATTGATAAAGATGTAGTAAAACATGGAACGACACTGGCTCCTATGTCGGAAGTTTCCGATAAAGTATGGTGCAAAGAGGCACTTTCGGATAATGACAGCCACTGGTATGTTGATATGGACAAGAAACAGGTTTTCTCGGTGAGCAGACTTGTGCTTCTCAACAGGTTGGGAATTGACGGTGTGTTATTTATAAATGTAGACTATGACAAGGCATTCGAAGCTTTTTCGCAGACCATATTGAATGATTATGGATTATTTATAACAGATAAGAACGGTAAACTTATATATGAATTGTCACAATATGATCAGTCCAATAAGGATTATGAGCTCACTTTTGATGAATTTAAAGAAGTTGTAGCCGACCATTCCGATAAATACAAGATAATAACGCAGGATTCAACGGCTACAGGATGGAAAATCTGGTTTTATAAGCCGGACAGCTTTATGATATCATCAACTACACCAATCATATGGATTGGAACAATATCGATAATTGTGTGCGTGGCGGCTGCCGTTGTAAGCACGGCTGCAACAAGCAGATTCGTTACCAGGCGAATTGTCAAAATCCAGAAGAGCATGAAAGAAGTCGAAAACGGTAACCTCAATATCAGCATTCCGGTTGACGGAAACGACGAGATTTCAGATCTTACACGCGGGTTTGATGCCATGGTGCTCCGGCTTGACATGCTTATCAATGAGGTGTATGACAGCAGGCTTAAAGAGAAAGAATATGAGATGAAAGCACTTCAGGCACAGATAAACCCTCATTTCTTATATAATACACTTTCACTTATCAACTGGAAAGCCATTGAAGCAGATGCGGTCGATATAAGCAAGATAACATTGGCTTTGTCATCCTTTTACAGAACCTCACTTAACAAGGGTAAGAATGTTATGAGCATCAAGGATGAAATCGACAATATGCGTTCATATCTCACTATACAGCAGATGATGCATGACGGTGATTTTGACGCAGTCATTGATATTGAAGATGGTATCCTACAATATAATACTCTGAATCTTATTTTGCAGCCACTGATTGAAAATGCCATTGACCACGGAATTGACCTCAATACAGGAGTCAGAGGCGTAGTAACGATAACGGGACGAGGTACGGAAGATGAGATTATTCTTACTGTTGAAGATAATGGTGTAGGAATGACCAAAGAACAGGCAGATAAAATCATTACCAAAGATTCCAAAGGATACGGAGTCCGGAATGTCAATGAAAGAATCAAGCTTTATTACGGCGAGCAATACGAACTGAAGATAGAAAGCGAAATAGGAAAGGGCACGAAAGTTATAGTACATTTTCCTAAAAGGCTGTAAGAATTATATAGGAATTCCGCATGGAGGAGTTCCTATTTTTGTGCATTTTCACAAATGTCTAAGAAATCTGATATGTTTCTAAGAATATTAATATTTACGATTTTCCTATATCATTTTACAATAAGAGAGTATTAAGGAAATACAATTAATACCGCAGAAAATAACATTTTTGTAAGTCGGTTTTAATTAAAAAAAGGAGGACATCTAAATGAAATTTAGAAAAGTATCGGCTTTACTTTTAGCCGGAGCAATGTGTGCAGCAACAGTAGTTGGCTGCGGAAAAACATCTTCTTCTACAAACGGATCAGGATCTAACGATGCTACAAAGGCAGCAGAAGATGAAGAAATCACAGCTACTATTACTGTATGGGGCCCGGCAGAGGACCAGTCAGCAGATAACGGTGAGTGGTTACAGAATATGTGTAAGAAGTTCAATGATGAGCATCCAAAGTGGAACCTTACTTTCAAGTATGGTACATGCTCAGAGGGAGATGCAGGTAAGACTGTATCAGCTGACCCTTCAGCTTCAGCAGATGTTTATATGTTTGCTAACGACCAGCTCCAGACACTTATCGATGCTGGTGCAATCTCTAAGTTAGGCGGTTCTGCACTTGAGACAGTAAAGAAGAACAACTCAGAAGCAATGCTTAATACAGTTACTATCGGAGATGATGTTTACGGCGTTCCTTTCACAGGTAACACATGGTTCTTATATTACAACAAAGACATCTTCACTGCAGATGATGTTAAGAACCTTGACACAATGCTTTCTAAGGGCAAAGTTTCATTCAAGCTTACAGATTCATGGTATATCGGAGGCTTCTATATCGGTAACGGATGTACAGTATTCGGTGCTGACGGAAAAGATGAAAAAGCAGGCATCGACCTTACAGGCGATAAGGCTACAGATGTTACAAAGTATCTTGTAGACCTTGCAGCTAACCCTAACTTCGTAAACGATGCAGATCAGTCAGGAATCACAGGATTCAATGATGGAACAGTAGGCGCTTTCTTCTCAGGTACATGGGATAAGTCAAACATCAAGCTTGACAAGTCAAAAGTTGGTGTTGTAGCAGCTCCTACATATACACTTAACGGCAAAGAGAACCAGATGACAGCATTCGCAGGTTCAAAGTCAATCGGTGTTAACCCTAACTGCAAATACCCTCAGGTAGCAGTTGCACTTGCTCTTTATCTTGGAAGCGATGAGGCTCAGATCAGCCACTATGAAGCAAGAGGAATCATCCCTTGCAACACAGGTGCAGTATCTAACGATAAAATAGCAGCAGATGAGATGGCAGTTGCACAGAACGATACAATGAACAACAAGTCAGTTATGCAGCCTACATGTAAGGCAATGAGCAACTGGTGGACACCTGCAGAGAACATGGGTAAATCCATTATAGCAGGCGAGACCACAAAGGACAATGCAGCAGATAAGACTGCAGAGTTCAATGAAGGTGCTAACAACGGCGTTGTTAAATAATTATCAAAATTAACGGGGTAAGGCACTGTTACAATGGCGGCAATTACCACTGTACGGTGCTCCCGTGTAAATGCTCCGGAGTAATCCGGAGCATTTATTGTAAGCACAAGGAGGTCCATGATGCCTAAATTAAAAGCCGAGAAAAAAAGGAAAACCAAAGAGTTTTATGATCCGTATTGTTTTACCAATGCGGTGAAAAAAGGTGACATTTTCACAAGACTTTCCATATTGGTTATGGGTCTTGGAAATTTAGTCAGAGGCCAGATTGTTAAAGGATTATCGTTTCTGGTAATCGAGGCAGCCTACATAGTATTTATGATTATGACAGGAGGCAAATGCCTGGCAGATCTGTTCCACCTCGGGGGACAGCAGCAGATTGAAGTCTGGAATGAAGCAAAGCAGGTATTTGAATATACCCAGGGTGATAACTCATTGCTTATGCTTTTGTTTGGTGTTGCGACGCTGTTTGTTACTATTTCATTCGTAATGTTCTGGCGCGCATCAGTTAAAAGTTCATACAAAGCACAATGTATGAAAGCAGCCGGTAGAAAACCGGACTCATTTATTCAGGACATTAAAAGCTTGTTTGACAAGAATTTACATAGAACATTGCTTACACTGCCTACACTCGGTGTTCTTGCATTTACCATACTTCCTCTTGTATTTATGATAAGTATGGCGTTCACCAATTACAGTAAGATAGATTCACATCTTACGATTTTTAACTGGGTAGGATTTGAAAATTTCCCTAAAGTATTCAGTTTCAACAGTTCGATAGGTAAATCGTTCTGGGGTGCTTTGGGATGGACACTTATCTGGGCAGTATTTGCAACTTTCTCAAACTATATTCTCGGAATGATTCTTGCAATTATTATTAATCGTAAGAACACCAGAGGTAAGGGATTCTGGAGAACGATGTTTATGCTTTCCGCGGCAGTACCGCAATTCGTATCCCTGCTTCTCATGAGAACAATGTTTAACAGAGAAGGTATTATCAATACACTTTTACAGAGATATACATCCATATCGGAACCGATTCCATTCTGGGATAATGCGATGCTTGCGAGAATTGTAATTATCGTTGTTAATATCTGGATCGGTATTCCGTTTACAATGTTACAGGTTACCGGTGTACTTCAGAACATTCCGGCAGACCTCTATGAAGCAGCTAAGGTTGACGGTGCAGGACCGGTAAAAACATTCTTCAAGATTACCCTTCCGTATATGCTTTTTGTAACCGGACCTTACTTAATTACATCATTTACAGGAAATATTAATAACTTTAATGTTATTTACCTCTTAAGCGGAGGCGGACCTATTACGGATCTTTCATCCACATCAGGTAAGACGGACTTGCTTGTTACATGGCTATATAAACTGTCGGTTGACCAGCAGTATTACAATATTGCGGCAGTTATAGGTATCATGACATTCGTTGTCATGGCTGTTGTTTCACTCATTACCTATCATCGTACAGGATCATACAAGAACGAGGAGGGATTCCAATAATGAAGAAAATATCAACAGGAGCCAGGATTGGCAAAAAAACCACAAATGTTTTTGTTCACATTTTACTTGCAGTGCTGGCATTTATATGGGTGCTTCCTATTTTGTTCATAGTAATGGTCAGCTTCAAGTCTGATCAGGGACTTCAGATAAGGACACTCCTTCCGGACGCATTGCTGCAGAGCGCTAAAGCTGCCCATCCGGATATGTTTGCGAATGTTACAAGAGGATTTATTCCGACCCTTGATAATTACAAAAAGCTTTTTACCGATACGACCAATGTGTTTAACTTCCCACAGATGTTCGTCAACACATTGATTATTTCGATTTTTTCATGTATCATCTCAGCATTCTTCGTATTATCAGTATCATATGTTATGTCGAGAATGCGTTTTAAGATGAGAAAGCCTTTCATGAATGTAGCACTTATTTTAGGCATGTTTCCCGGCTTTATGTCAATGATTGCAGTGTACTACATTCTGAAATCAATTGGACTCACGGAGGGAGTCATGATCAGAGTAGCTCTTATCATGGTTTACTCCGGAGGGTCAGGCTTAGGTTTCTACATTGCGAAGGGATTCTTTGATACAATACCAAAGACAATTGATGAAGCTGCTTACATAGACGGCGCAACCAGATGGCAGGTATTTACCAAGATTACAATTCCTCTCAGTAAACCGATTATTGTATATACTGTTTTACAGTCATTTATGGCACCGTGGCTTGACTTTATATTTGCAAAGGTAATATGCAGGGCAAACAAGGATTATTACACGGTTTCCGTCGGATTATGGAGCATGCTTGAGAAGGAATATATTTATTCCTGGTTCAACTGTTTCGCTGCCGGAGCGGTAGTGATTTCAATTCCGATTATTATTCTGTTCATGGTAATGCAGAAGTTTTACCGTGAAGGCGTATCGGGAGCGGTTAAAGGTTAATATCTTTAAAATTTATCAGCCCCGGTCGGGTATCCGGCCGGGGCTGTAACTAAAGATTGCCATTTAACCGGTACAGGTGGTATTATTATTGCATAGCAAATATCTGCAAGGAGAAATAACAATGAAGAAGTCCACCAGAATAATAACGTCGGTAATAATGTTTTTAATGATATTTATACAGGCAGGATGCGGTTCGAAATCAACTACCAGTGAACCTTCTGATACAGATTTCGCGGAACAGATGCAGGAAGCATCTACTACGCCATATGGTAAATATCCTGAATTAGTCACATATACGTTGGGCAAGCTTACCGGAAGCAATAATTCCAATATGCCGGAAAGCGATACATATGAAGACAATGCATATACAAGATTTCTCAGAGATTTTCTGAATATCCAGAATAAGGATGTTTTTGAGGAAGCTGACGAACAGTATAATTCAAGTGTGTCGATGGCTATTCAGTCCGGGAATATGCCGGATATTATGATTGTGAGCGATATTGACGATGTCAACATGCTCGTCGAATATGATATGATAGAAGACCTTACCCAGGCATATGATAACTGTATGTCTGAACGAATTAAAGAAATCTATGCGGGATATGGTGACGGTATAAAAGATTTGATTACATTTGACGGTAAGATTATGGCCATTCCGGAAACAAATATTGATGACGGACCGAATCTTATCTGGCTGCGCAAGGACTGGATGGATAAGTTGGGACTGGCAGCACCGAAGAACCTGTCCGATGTGGAATATATTATCAAACAATTCATTGAAAAAGATCCGGGAGAGAACGGACCGGGCAATACAGTCGGTCTTGTGTGTGATCCGAGCCTTTGCGGTGGATGCGGATACAGCAGTGAGTACCTTCTTGATATCGTTTTTGCTGCATATGGAGCGTTCCCGAAGCAGTGGATTGAAGGCAAAGATGGTAAAGCAGTCTATGGTTCAATTCAGCCGGAGGCCAAAAATGCACTGGCACACATAAATGAAATGTATGAGACAGGTATTCTTGATAATAATTTTCTGCTTCGAACAAGCAGCAATATAATTGAGCTTGTTGTAAACGGCCAGTGTGGTTCTTTCTTCGGACCATGGTGGGCACCTAACAATCCGCTTATGGAGGCTGTAGGCACCGACCCGGAAGCCGACTGGCAGCCATACCTTATAGAAACGGATGATGATGGCAGCACGAGTTATCATTCACAGCAACCGTCATATAAATATGTTGTTGTCCGTAAGGGATATGAGCATCCTGAGGTGGCATGCAAGATTGTGAGTGTACTTTTTGATTATGTGAGATATGAAGAAAATGATAACGATGATTTCAAAAAATATTATCAGGATAATGTAGACCCTACGGCGAGACCTCTGGCGATTAATGTGGATTACAGTGATGCGCTGTCAATCTGCTATTCGGAAATCATTGAGGTGCTTAACGGTACCAAGGATGAGTCCGAACTTCCGATTCTGGAAAAATCATACTATGAGTCTTGTAAGTCATATCTGGATGACCCGGACAATGCAACTGCAGAACAATGGGCTGCTTATATGTCAAGAATAAAGGCGTATGAGATTATTTCGAACGCCTCCCTGAGAGAAGTTCCATCGCTTTTTTTCAGTGAAACCAGTACGATGCAGAGTGACTGGTGGAAGTTAGAGGAATTGGAGAACAAAACATATTTACGAATAGTAACCGGAGAACTGCCGGTCGATGAATTTGATAATTTTGTGTCAAAGTGGAATGAAAACGGCGGTTCTTTAATAACGAGAGAAGTCAGGGATGCCCTGGCGGAATAGGAGCGAATTATGATTCAGAATAAGAGAATCAGTAGAATTATTGCGCTTGTTTTAGCATGTATTATGACAGTGATGATGCTTGCCGGATGTACGTCATCATCTTCGAAAGACAAAGACAAGAATGCAATAAATACTGAATTTGTTGATGAAGATAACAGAATAGACGACAAATACGGAACATGTTATCAGGTGTTTTTGTATTCATTCTGTGACAGTGACGGTGATGGAATAGGAGATATACAGGGACTTATTTCCAAACTTGATTATATTCAGGATATGGGATTTTCAAGTATATGGCTGCTTCCGTTTAATAAATCCACATCATATCATAAGTATGATGTCGTTGATTATTACACAGTAGACCCACAGTACGGAACAATGGAAGATTTTGAAGCATTGGTCAAGGCCTGCGACGAGCGCGGACTGGATATATATATGGACTTTGTAATAAATCATACCTCATCCAAGTGCGAATGGTTTAAAGAAGCATGCGAATATCTCAGCACGATAGGCGATGGAGAGCCGGATGTATCCGTATGTCCGTATGTTGATTATTATAATTTCAAGAAGACGGACAAGGCCGCATCAGGCTGGAAGAAAGTCAGCGGAAATCCTGACTGGACTTATGAATGTGTATTCTGGGCTCAGATGCCGGACCTCAATTTGTCAAGCAAGGCAGTGCGGGCCGAAATAGAGAAAATCGCAAAGTTCTGGATTGACAAGGGAGTATCGGGTTTCAGACTTGATGCCGCACTTCATTATTTTGAAGCAGATAATCCTGACAGTATAGAAGCACTCACATGGTTCTGTGATTATGTGCATGGTGTTAATCCTGATATCTACTGCGTGGCTGAAGTATGGGATAATTTAAATACAATAAAGCAGTTCTATCAGAGCAGCTGTGACAGTATGTTTGATTTTGCTATCGGTAATCAGGACGGTATAATCGTAAAGGGCATCAATAATAACAGTGATGATAAATCCGGTGCCAAAATGGCGGAGAACATTGTCAATGTATATAATGAAATCAAGAGCGTTAATGAGAATGCGATAGACGGTATATTTTTATCAAATCATGATGTCGGACGTGCGGCAGGATTCCTCCTTCGTAAAGATGAGAGAGTCAAACTTGCAGCCGGAATACAGATTCTTACAACGGGTAATGTTTTCGTATATTATGGAGACGAACTTGGTATGGGAGGAAGCGGCAAGGATGAGAATAAGCGTGCCCCTATGTACTGGTCGGATGATGCAAGTGCACAGGGAATGACAGCAGGTCCTCCTTCATATGAGCCGCAGACACATACTTTTGGCTCTTATGAAACTCAGAAGGACGATGAGTATTCGGTATATAATTATTACAAAAAAGCGATCCATATCCGTAATAAGTATCCTGAAATAGGAAGAGGTGTTCCAACAGTTATGAGTGATGTGGCTGAGCAGAACGGTAATATATGTGCAATACATAAGACATATAATGATTCGGAAATCAGCCTCATATATAACGACAGTGACGCGGCTGTTACAGTTACAGTATCCAAAGATACATACAAATATGAGACTGTAGCGGATTACCTTGTAGTAAATGAGGAACTTCCTGAGATAGATGGAGAGAAAATTACTATTCCGGCTTACGGATGCGTTATTTTAAAATAAACATAAAACATATCAGCCCCCGGCTACTTAAAGCCGGGGGCTTTTGCAATGTGCAGGAATATGTTAATATTATTGTAAATCAACACAAACAGGTAATCGTGTTGTTTGATGCAGAGTGTTCTTCTTTTATAATAAAATCATCAAATAAAGGAGGCACAAAGCCATGAATACAGATAAAATTTATGCAGAACAGATAGCAAATGAATATGCACCTAAGGACACATCTAAGGTGGTGGCGCTTCGCAAGCTTGACGCCAAAGCCAAACTTCCCGCTTCGATATTTACTTATACCTTTGGTGTGATTGCCGCACTTATTACCGGAGTAGGAATGTGTCTGTCGATGAAAGTAATCGGAGACGGTTCAGCGGGAATGTTTGTACTCGGTGTGGTCGTAGGAATTATCGGATTTGCCGGAGTTGGAATCAATTATCCGATTTACAAAAAAATACTTGCAAAGGGCAAGGCAAAATACGCGTTTGAGATAATCGAACTTGCAAAAGAGATAAGCGAGAGGTAAAAAATATTGAATAAATTCGAGAGTAAATATTTCAATACTGCAAAGAGGATGGACGAGGCGTTTCTTGAACTGCTTGCCGTGAAAGATTTTGAATATATTACGGTTAAGGAAATATGTGGAACAGCCGTGGTGAACCGTTCTACTTTTTATCTTCACTATGAGACGATTGCAGACCTGCTCTCGGAATGTGTTGAGTATATAAACGGACAGTTTCTTGAGTATATGCAGAAGGACTCGGAAATGTTTGTCGAAAAGATTGAAAAATGTTCTCTGGAAGAATTGTATCTTCTCACACCGGAATACCTGATACCGTACCTTAACTATATCAGGGACAATAAGAAACTCTTTTTGACAGCTACCCAAAACGCCGCGGTACTGCAGCTGGAAAATACATACAGCCGTATGTTCAAACATATTTTTGCACCGATAATGGACCGTTTTAACATACCGGAGCATGACAGACATTATATACTTGCGTTTTATATCAAGGGCATTATGGCGGTAATCGGTGAATGGCTTAAATGCAATTGCGAAGATCCGGTTGAATATATCGCTGATATTATCCGCAAATATGCCCGCGAGTATGAGGACCGTTCATAGGACTGTCATTTTCTGCGGAATGATGCATAAAAATGCCCTCATTACCGGGTTAAGTCCGGCAATGAGGGTACATATCAGAATTGCCTATATACAGAGTTATTCACTTCTGAGTGCTATAACAGGGTCTTTCTTGGATGCTACCTTGGCCGGTATAAGGCCTGCCACAAGTGTCAGAAGAACGCTTATAGCTATCAATATGACGGCTCCCTGCCATGGAAGTGAAGCTACACCGGAAATTCCGGTCAGTTGTTTGATGACTATATTGATAGGAATATCAAGAAGCAATGTTATGAGGATTCCGAGCGAGCCGGATACAAGACCCACAATCATTGTTTCTGCATTAAATACGTTGGAAACATCACGCTTGGAGGCACCTATACTTCTTAATATACCGATTTCTTTGGTTCTTTCAAGAACCGATATATAAGTGATTATACCAATCATTATCGAAGATACAACAAGTGATATCGATACGAATGCAATAAGAACATACGATATCGTATTAACAATTGTGCTTACGGATGACATCATAAGTCCCACATAATCAGTGTAAGAGATTGTGAGATTGTCTTTTCCGGCGGCAGTTGCTTTATCATTGTACTCATCTATGATATCAGCTATAGCATCTTTGGCTTCAAAATCCCTGGCATATATATTGATGGACGTCGGCTTTGATTCGTCTGCGTATCCGAGTTTTACCATATTGTCTTTATATGTGCTGCCGGATTTGGTCTGGAGCTGGTTCTTGAACACGTCAACAAGCTGTTCGTCAGTCATCATGCCGAGATACATCTGGGCAGCCTGCTGTTCAGCCTCAGGAAGCGTTGCGATATAAGCTTTGACATCATCAACCGTAATATTATCAAGTTCATCCTCACTTGCAGCAAATGGCAGGCCGGTGAATACATCAGTTTTATCATCGGCAAGCTGTTCTTTTACGATGCCCGATTTAGATGTCTCATTAATTACATATTCGGTGAGAGCCTTTGTGTAACCTATGCTTCCCGTTATGGATGTTGCAACGGCGTCTTCATCGGGCTGTATTATACCGACTATTTTAATTTCCGTACCGTTGTTTACGAGCGTTTTGACGTATTCATCATCGGAACTTTTATCTTCCCATCGTTTATTGGTCTCATCATATCTGTAATAGTCACTTGAAAGTACAAGTTTATATGTAAGGCCCAAGAGATCGTCATATGTATAACTGGTCTGCTCGGAATCAATCTGTTTACCGCTTCCGAGATCGGTCATAATGTTCTTAAGCTCGGATGAATTTTTAAGACCAAGTGCATACTGGGTAACATCTGTAATCGTGGAATCTTTGCTTACTACGAGAACTACTTCGTTATAATTTTCAGGCCATCTTCCGGCTATAACATTGTACTGTGAATCGAGAAGCTCCTTATTATCAATCATCTGTGTCCAGAGATTTGAACTGCTGTAAGCATTCATCATGGAAGATGTGCCGGCATTTTCCTGGGATACTCCCATAATATCTTCCATCATGGTACTTGGATTAACCTTGTTAAGACCGTTTGATGTGTCAGCAAGGTAAATATTAAGATCGGTATCGTAACCGTACTGGATATCGGTTACATAATCTTTAATATTGCATTCATCGCTTTCAAAATATGCCTTGAGTTCACCGAGACTGTTTGTCTTGACCTCGGCCATCATTGTATTGATCATATCACCGAGTATAGGACTGGTATATATACGGCCATCCTCATGTTTCACATCATCGGTTGATTTGCCGAGCATTGTCTCCATAAGGCTTGTCATGTCTATATTTTCATCTTCAATGGTGATAGGATATGTTGATATGGTGTCTTCCTGGACTTTATTGATGTAAGCCTGAAAACCATTGGACAGTGAAAGAATAAGAGCAATTCCTATTATGCCTATGCTTCCGGCAAAAGAAGTAAGGAATGTGCGGCCTTTTTTGGTAAGCAGGTTCTTAAAACTGAGCGACAGGGCAGTTCCGAAAGACATTGAGACTTTGGATTTGGACCGGCTCTTATGGGAATGTGTGGAAGTTGGGGATGGCTTTCCGTCAGTGGAGTCATCTCCTTCGTAAGGGGCACTGTCATCGATAACCCGGCCGTCAAGAAGACGTATAATTCTCGACGAATACTGCTCTGCGAGTTCTGCATTGTGAGTAACCATTATAATTAGTTTCTCGTCTGATATTTCACGCAGAATATTCATTATGGCAATGCTTGTTTCCGAATCGAGCGCACCGGTAGGTTCGTCTGCAAGAATTATGTCAGGGTCATTGACAAGTGCACGTGCTATGGCAACACGCTGCATCTGTCCTCCGGACATCTGATTCGGCTTCTTATGGAGCTGATCCTTAAGACCTACCTTTGCGAGAGCCTCAGCCGCGCGTTTGCGGCGTTCTGATTTGGACACACCCGAAAGTGTGAGAGCGAGTTCTACGTTCGCCAATACGGTCTGATGAGGTATAAGATTATAGTTCTGAAATACAAATCCTATCTTGTGGTTACGATATGAATCCCAGTCCTTATCTTTAAATTCCTTGGTGGAGCGTCCGCCGATAATAAGGTCGCCGTCTGTGTACCTGTCAAGTCCGCCGATTATATTCAGCATAGTAGTCTTACCGCAGCCTGACGGACCGAGTATTGATACAAATTCACTTTCGCGGAATCGTATGTCTATTCCTTTGAGTGCGTGAACCTCGGTGTCACCGGCTGTATAATTCTTTATAATACCTTTAAGCTGTAACATGGTGTTCTCCTTCTGAAATATATGTCTAAAATTAAATTTAAAATGTATCCGCCCAAAATACAATATATAAAATATAAATATTTATTAAAAAAATCTAAAAAAAGGAAAAATAATAATAATTTTCTTCAAATATCGAAAAACATGTGGTACAATGTGATAAACGCATAAATTGTGCAAAAGGATAGAAGATATGAATGAAGACAAAGGAGAACTTTCCGAGGCTGCACGCCGGAGAAAGCGTATTAACCTCTATAAGCGTGTTATTATCATAATGATTGTAACAATAATATTGCTGCCAACAATATTATGTATAATCCTGTTCTGCAGGATGAACCGCTTGCAGAAGGATTTTTCAGAACTTAAGGCACAGCTTGAATCATCGGTACAGCTTGCATCGGATGAAAACAGCCCGGACAGGAAACAGATTCAGGCATCACTTAACAAGAATCAGGCAGAACCGGAGAACAGCAGCAAGACATACCAGGAGACACAGCCTGAAGAGACAGAGACAGAGACAGAGACTGAAGCGCGTACAACTGTGGAGGAAGCACTTAAGCAGGGACGTAAGGTGGTATATCTTACGTTTGATGACGGCCCGAGCGATAACACGGACGCATTGCTTGATGTTCTGGCTGAACATAATGTGAAAGCAACCTTTTTTGTAAATGGACATGAAGGATATGAGGAGGCGCTTAACCGTATAGTTAATGAGGGTCACACTCTTGCTCTTCATACATATACGCATGATTATGCACATGTATATGAAAGTGTTGAATCATTTTCGCAGGAAGTTGAGTCATTGCAGGATTATCTGGAAAAAGTTACAGGAACCAGACCGTATATATTCAGATTCCCGGGCGGTTCAAGTAATTCCCAGGCACCGCTTCCGATATCGCAGTACATAGATTATCTTAATAAGAATAATCTGGTGTTTTTTGACTGGAATGTTTCATCCGGAGACGGAGGAGACGGGCTCAGCCGGAAACAGGTATACGATAATGTAATGAAAGGTATTGCCGCTCAGGATGTTTCAGTGGTTCTTATGCACGATGCCACTTACAGAATGACCACATTTGAGGCGGTGCCCGATATAATAGAGAAATTGCAGGAGCAGAATGCATTGATTCTCCCAATCACTGCAGATACGCAGCCTGTTCATCATAATGTTAATTAACCAGGAGGAATTTTGAAATGGGATTTTTTAAAGATTTTAAAGAGGATTTGTCACAGGCAGTCAATGAGCTTTCGGATGATGCATCAAAGCTTGCAGATGTGAGCGCAGAGAAAGTTGAAGAACCGGTACCGGATGATGATGTGATGGTTGACACACTTGCAGATGATATGCAGTCTGATGCAGGAAACAGTGATATTGAGGAGTCTCTTACAAGAGCTCTTGCAGATATTAAGACGGATGATAAGAAGCCTGAATCTGCAGCCCGTAAGACGACTGCCAAGGCGGTAAAGGAAGAGGCAAAGTCAGTGCAGGCCAAAGAAACGGCCGAAGAACCTATAGTTACGGCAGGTGCGGATGAGATAAGCGATGAGACGGCAATTATTACGCCGGGTCTTTCAATTTCGGGTGATGTTACATCAGCAGGTTCTATTGAACTTCTCGGTACGGTTGAAGGCAATGTTACATGTAAAGGAAAGCTCGTTGTAAGCGGAACCATAAAGGGTAATTCGGTATCATCGGATTTCTTTGCCGATAAAGCCAACATAACAGGTGATGTAACATGTGAAGGTCCGGCTAAGATCGGAAACGGTTCTGTTATTATAGGTAACCTTGTTGCCACATCGGCTGTTATTGCCGGTGCCATCAAGGGAGATATTGATGTTCAGGGTCCTGTTATCATTGATACTACAGCAATCGTAATGGGAGATATCAAGTCCAAGCTGGTACAGATTAATAACGGAGCAGTTATTGAAGGTCATTGTTCACAGTGTTATTCGGATAACAGTCCTAAGAAATTTTTTGGAGAAAATTAACATCGGAGGAATCTTATGAAAGAGAAAAGAATACTTCTCAAACTGAGCGGAGAGGCTCTTGCAGGAGATAAGCATACAGGTTTTGATGAGGCTACGGTTCTTGAAATTGCGCGACAGGTCAAAGCTGTCCATGATGACGGAGCAGAGATTGGTGTTGTTATAGGCGGCGGTAATTTCTGGCGCGGAAGAACAAGTGAGAACATGGACAGAACGAAAGCTGACCAGATAGGAATGCTTGCAACAATTATGAATTGCATTTATGTTTCCGAAATGTTCAGAAGCACGGGTCTTGAGACGGAGATACTTACACCGTTTGAGTGCGGTTCGGTTACCAAACTTTTTTCAAAAGACCGTGCCAATAAATATTTCGGTCAGGGCAAAATAGTATTTTTTGCCGGTGGAACAGGACATCCGTATTTTTCAACGGATACCGGAATAGTATTAAGGGCAATCGAGATGGAAGCAGATGCCATATATCTTGCCAAAGCAATTGACGGTGTATATGACAGTGACCCGAAGACTAACCCGGCGGCTGTTAAATATGACAGCGTATCCATTGACGATGTTATCGCCAATAAGCTTGCCGTTATCGATATGACGGCTTCTGTTATGTGCATGGAGAACAGGATGCCGCTTGTAGTATTCGGACTTAACGAGAAAGACAGCATTATCAATACATACAATGGTAAATTTAACGGAACCGTTGTTACAGTATAATATAGAATAATCATGGCATAAGCCATATATCAGGAGGAAAAATGAGCGAAATTAAGATTTACGAAGAGAAAATGGAAAAGTCACTTGCGGCACTTGAGGCTGATTATGCAACAATTAGAGCAGGCAGAGCCAATCCGCATATTCTCGATAAAATTAAAGTTGATTATTACGGAACACCATCACCGCTTCAGCAGGTAGCCAATGTTTCTGTTCCGGAAGCAAGAATGATCCAGATACAGCCATGGGAGTCATCTCTCATCAAAGATATCGAAAAGGCAATCCTTACATCCGATCTCGGTCTTACACCAACCAATGACGGAAAGTCAATAAGACTGGTATTCCCTGAACTTACAGAGGACAGACGTAAAGAAATAGTTAAAGATATTAAGAAAAAGGGCGAGAATGCCAAGGTTGCTGTCAGAAACATCAGAAGAGATGCTAATGATGCCATCAAGAAGAGCAGCAAGGAAAATGATATGTCTGAGGATGATGTTAAGAAGATTGAAGGAGATATCCAGAAACTTACAGATAAGTATATAGCCGATATCGATAAGGCAGTCGAGAACAAGACAAAGGAAATCATGACGGTATAATCGTCGGTGCAGGATATGGATAATTATAATGAGAAGCTTGGACTTAATATTCCCGAACATGTTGGTATAATCCTTGACGGTAACGGAAGATGGGCCAGGCAGAGACTAATGCCGCGTAATTTCGGACATATGCAGGGCAGTAAAGTTCTTGAACAGATATGTGATGATGCTGATGAGATAGGAATTAAATATCTTACAGTATATGTTTTTTCAACAGAGAATTGGAACCGCTCCGATAAAGAAGTGGCAGGTCTTATGAAAATATTGCGTAATTACTTAAAGGACTGCATAAAGCGGGCCAATAAGAATAACATGAAAGTCCGAATCCTTGGCAAGAGAGATCGTCTTGATGATGATATCATAGAAAGCATAGAACACCTCGAGGCGGCTACGGCCGGTAATACAGGACTTGTATTTCAGGTTGCACTTAATTATGGCGGACGTGATGAAATGGTCAGGGCAATGCGCAGGATGACGAAAGATATTATCGATAAAGGACTTTCGCCTGAAGATATTGATGAGAATATGTTTTCAGGTTATCTTGATACAGCCGGTGCACCTGATCCTGATCTTATAATACGAACAAGCGGAGAGAAAAGAATATCTAATTTCCTCTTATGGCAGTGTGCGTATTCGGAATTTGATTTTCCGGAGATTTTATGGCCGGATTTCAATAAGAACCGCCTGATTGAAGCTGTTGAGAGATATAATAAAAGAGATAGACGCTTTGGCGGAGTGAAGGAGGAATAGAATGCGTACCAGAATTATCAGTGGTGCTGTTTTGACGGCCATACTCGTCGGAGCTGTAGCAGGCGGCCGGATTACAATGTTTTTGCTGTCATTGGTTATAACATGCCTCGGTATGTTTGAATTATACAGAGTAGTAGGAATTCACAAAAGCCCTTTGGGAATAGTAGGATATATTCTTGCCGCAGCTTATTATGCACTTTTGTGGTTTGATAAACTTGAATTTATGGATTTGTATTGCGTTGCATGTGGAATAATAATAATGTTCGCATATGTATGCAGTTTCAAAACCAAGAAAGCAAGCCAGGCTGCATTTGCACTGTTAGGTATTTTTTATGTTGCGATTCCGCTTTCGTTCTTATACAGAATAAGAATCATTGATAAATACGGAATATACTTGTTTATCCTGCTTTTTGTATGTTCATGGATTGCGGATACATTTGCATATTTTACAGGTGTAACCTTCGGAAAGCATAAGCTTGTGCCGCATCTCAGCCCTAAGAAATCAGTTGAGGGCGCAATAGGCGGAATAACGGGAGCTGCACTTGTCGGACTTTTATATGGCTTTATATTACACAAAGCGCTTGGTATCAAAGCAATGATTCCGTTCCTGGTAATAAGTGCGGTCGGAGCATTTATATCTATTTTTGGAGACCTTGCAGCGTCTGCTATCAAGCGTAATTATGATGTTAAGGATTATAGTAATCTCATACCGGGACACGGAGGGATACTTGACCGTTTTGACAGTATGATATTCGTTGCGCCGATAGTATATATCGGAGCGCAGCTTTTGATGCCTTTATTATAGAAGAAACGGGGTCTGTACTATGAAGAAAATTGCAATTCTTGGGTCAACGGGTTCAATAGGAACCCAGACCCTTGATGTTGTCCGTAAAAATAAAGATATTGAGGTGCTGGCACTGGCAGCCGGTTCCAATGTTAAGGCTTTGGCTGAGCAGATTAGAGAATTCAGGCCAAAGCTTGTTTGTATTGCAAAGGAAGAAAGCATCAGCGAATTAAAGCTTCTTACCAATGATATTCCTTATGAGATATGTTACGGTACGGAAGGGCTTGTGCGCGTTGCTACATATGATGATGTTGAGATTCTTGTTACAGCCATAGTAGGAATGATAGGAATTGTTCCTACTATTGAGGCGATTAAAGCCGGTAAGGATATTGCACTTGCAAACAAAGAAACTCTGGTAACGGCCGGACATATAATTATGCCGCTTGCGAAGGAACATAATGTAAGGATTCTTCCTGTTGATAGTGAACATAGTGCTATTTTTCAGTCGCTTAACGGTGAAAATCCATCCACTATAGAAAAAATCCTTCTCACTGCATCAGGCGGTCCGTTCAGAGGAAGAACAATTGACGAGATGCGTGATGTCAGGGTTGAGGATGCCCTGAAGCACCCGAATTGGTCCATGGGGCATAAAATAACCATCGATTCGGCTACAATGGTCAATAAGGGACTGGAAGTTATGGAAGCAAGATGGCTGTTCGGCGTTGATATAGATGATGTAACGGTTGTGGTACAGCCGCAGAGTGTTATCCATTCAATGGTTCAGTATGTCGATGGAAGCATTATTGCACAGTTAGGCTGCCCGGATATGAGACTGCCTATACAGTACGCACTTTATTATCCGGAGAGAAAGCCGATGGATATTGCAAGGCTTGATTTTGCCAAACTTGCTTCAATAACTTTTGAAGCACCTGATATGGTTAATTTTAAGGGACTTGCATTAGCATATAAGGCAGGACGCATGGGCGGAAATCTTCCGACAATACTTAATGCCGCCAATGAATTTGCAGTTGCACAGTTCCTTGGCAGAAAGTGTGGTTTTCTTGATATAACGGATATGATTGAAAAGGCAATGGATTGCATACAATATATAGATAATCCTGATGTTAATGATATACTTGACACAGAGAAAGCAGTTTATGAATTTTTGAGGTAAGCTTATGAAATATGTTATCGCTTTTTTGGTACTTAGTATTATTATAATAGTACATGAGCTTGGACATTTTATTGTTGCAAAGGCAAGCGGTGTTACCGTAACGGAATTTTCACTTGGAATGGGCCCAAGATTATTGAAATTTAAGCGTAAGGGAACGATGTACAGCATCAAATTATTCCTTTTTGGCGGCTCATGCCAGATGCTTGGGGAAGATGAGGACAACAGCAGTGACGGTTCATTTAATTCCAAATCAGTATGGAAGAGGATGGCAATTGTTGTAGCGGGACCGCTTTTTAATTTCATACTGGCTTTTGTGTTATCAGTAATTATACTCGGTAAAATTGGATATGATCCTTGCGTTGTCTACAGTGTCGATGAAGGATCTGCCGCTGAACAGGCAGGACTGGAAGCCGGTGACAGAATAGTTAAGATTGATCGCACCAAAGTTAATTTCTACGGTGATTATAGTTTATGGCTTACTGAAAATGAGGGCGAAGTTATGCATATAACGTATGTGCGTGATGGAGCCAGACATGAGACAACACTCATTCCGGAATATGTAGATGAAGACGTATATCAGATGGGTGTGCTTATGGACCGGGATAATCCGGTCATATCATCCGTAAGTAAAGATTCGCCGGCGGAAAGTGCCGGAATCAAAAGCGGTGATAAGATACTCAGCATCAATGGAACGGCTGTAAGCGTAACGGACGAGGTCAGTCCGTTAGTAAATGCATCCGGTGACAGTGAGCTGACACTTGTTGTCGAGCGTGACGGAAGTGAAGTAACAATTAAGATTACACCGAATAAGGTGCATCAGACATATTATAATATAGGTATGTATATGTCGGCAGCGAGGGAAAAATTAAGTCCTGCTGGTACGATTGCATATTCATTTAAGAATGTCGGATACTGGATTAAAGCCGTGTTTAAGAGTTTTAAACTTCTTTTTACGGGTAAGGTTTCCGCAAATGATGTTTCGGGCCCTGTCGGAATAGTTTCCGCAATCGGTAATGTTGTTACCGAAAGTAAGAGCGACGGCGTGCTGTATGTGATTCTGAATCTCATTAACTGGAGCGTTATGATAAGTGCCAACTTAGGCGTTATGAATCTGCTGCCGATACCGGCTCTTGACGGAGGACGGCTGGTGTTTCTTATAATAGAAGCAATAAGACGTAAACCTGTTCCTAGAGAGAAAGAGGGAATGGTGCACTTCATCGGAATTGTGCTTCTGATGGTACTGATGGTTGTTATTATGGCAAACGATATTCGCAAATTATTCTGATGGAGGATAATCAGGTGTACAGAGATAATACGAAGAAAATCAAAATCGGAGACAGATATATCGGAGGCGGAAATCCGATTCTCATACAGTCAATGACAAATACAAGAACAGAGGATGTTGACGCGACAGTTGCACAGATTCTCAAACTTGAGAAAGCAGGATGTGAGATTGTACGTTCAACGGTTCCTACAGAGGAGGCTGCTAAAGCAATTGCCGAAATTAAGAAACGCATCCACATACCGATAGTTGCCGATATTCATTTTGATTATCGTATGGCAATCATGGCTATAGAGAATGGCGCGGACAAAATCCGTATAAATCCCGGTAATATTGGAAGCCTTGACAGAATAAAGGCAGTTGTTGACTGTGCCGGAGAGCATAATGTTCCGATACGTGTCGGTGTAAACAGCGGTTCGCTCGAAAAAGACATTATTGCCAAGTATGGGGGAGTGACCGCAGAAGGCCTTGTTGAAAGCGCGCTGGATAAGGTACATATCATAGAAGATATGGGATATGATAACCTGGTTGTAAGTATCAAATCATCCGACGTTATGATGTGTGTAAAAGCACATGAAATAATAGCAGATAAATGCAAATATCCTCTGCATGTCGGAATTACGGAAGCGGGAACATTGTATTCCGGAAATATTAAATCGTCCATCGGATTGGGCCTTATACTCGGTCAGGGAATCGGAGATACAATAAGGGTATCCCTTACCGGTGATCCGGTAGAAGAGATACGATCAGCCAAAATGATCCTCAAAACACTCGGACTCAGAAAAGGCGGTATAGAAGTTGTATCATGCCCTACATGCGGAAGAACGAAGATTAATCTCATTGCACTTGCGGACAAAGTCGAGCAGATGGTACAGAATTATGACCTTGATATTAAGGTAGCCGTTATGGGATGTGCAGTTAACGGACCGGGAGAGGCTAAGGAAGCTGATATTGGAATTGCCGGTGGAGACGGAGAAGGTCTTCTTATCAAAAAAGGTCAGATTGTAAAGAAAGTTCCGGAAGACAGACTTTTGGACTGTCTTAAGGAAGAATTGGATAATTGGGAAAGGACTTAGTGATATTACATGGAAGAGAAAAAGTTTTTTGAGACTTTTCCTACACTTCATCTCAATAAAAGAATAGAGCAGATATTCTCCGAGGCCGTAGTAACGCATATATGCATGAATGGCCAGAGAACCTGCGTAAAAATATATGTAAGATTTCAAAGGCTTATCGGACGGGATATAATCGCAGATGTCGAAAATGAAATAAGACGTCAGATAAAGCCTTTTTTTGGAATGCAGGTAATTATAAAAGAAAAATTTGAATTATCAAGCCTTCATACACCCGAAACAATTCTTGATGAATACAGGGATAGTATTCTCTATGAACTCGGTAAGGACAGTATGATTAAGCAGCAGATTTATAAGAATGCCGAAATAGAAATCAAAGATGACAATAATATTATTATGTCAACTCAGGGCACTTTTGTAGCCCAAAGATATGCAGACGAAATCTGCGGTGCAATTTCAGATATGATGTTGAACCGTTTTGGATATGAAGTTAATGTGGTAACGGAGTACACGGAAGTTAAAGAAAGCAGACACAGTAAAGAGGCTGAGTACAAGCTTGAACAGATGGTACATGAAATATCTGAGAGGGCACATAAGAATCCGGCACACAAAGCTGATGAAGAAAACAGTACGGTTGAGCCATCTGAAAATACCGGGAAACCTGAAATGTCAGCACAGAAACCGGAGAAACCAAAGCAGAGAGCTGATGGCGGTAATAATTACAAATCCAATAAAGAATTTAAGAGAGATGGTTCTGATTTCAGACGTTCGGTAAAACGTTCGGACAATCCGGATGTAATATATGGCAGGGATTTTGATGGAGAAGCAGTTAATCTTGATACGGTTGTCGGAGAGATGGGAGAAATTATTTTCCGCGGCCAGATTATGAATGCGGACAAGCGTGAGCTTAGAAGCGGTAAGGTTATATTTATGTTTGATATAACTGATTTTACCGATTCAATCTCAGTTAAGATGTTTATGATGCCGGAGCAGCTTGAAGAAGTTGAGAAAGACCTCAAACCGGGTACATTCGTTCGTGTCAAGGGTGTAACGACAATAGACCGTTTCTCGGGTGAACTTACTATCGGTTCGGTTTCGGGCATAATGAAATCATCTGATTTCAGGGTAAAACGTACTGATATGGCACTTGAAAAGAGAGTTGAACTTCATTGTCATACCAAGATGAGTGAACTTGACGGTGTGTCAGATGTGTCTGCCATAGTAAAACAAGCCGCAGGATGGGGACATCCGGCTCTTGCAATAACGGATCATGGTGTTGTCCAGGCCTTTACGGAAGCATTCCACACCAAATTAGATAATAAAGATTTTAAAATAATATACGGAGTCGAGGCATATCTGGTAGACGACCTAAAACGCATAATTGACAACCCGGGAGGACAGAATTTTGACGATACATACGTTATTTTTGACCTTGAAACAACCGGTCTGTCGCCTGTCAATGATCTTATAATCGAAATCGGTGCAGTCAAGATGTGTGGCGGCAAGGTGACTGATAGTTTCTCAACATTTGTTAATCCGCAGATACCGATTCCTTTCAATATCGAAAGTCTCACGGGAATCAGCGATTCAATGGTTGAAAATGCCGGAACAATAGAAGAGATTCTTCCGGAATTTCTTGAATTCTGCAAGGGTGCTGTTATGGTTGCGCATAATGCCGGATTTGATGTCGGTTTTATCAAAGAAAAAACAGATACAATCCTTGGCATAAAGTTTGAGTGTACGGTCGTTGATACGGTGGCACTTTCAAGGGCATTACTGCCGTCACTCGGTAAATTTACGCTCGATCATGTAGCAAAGGCACTCGGTGTTCCACCATTTAATCATCATCGCGCGGTGGATGATGCAGAGGCATGCGCCGATATTTTTGCAGCATTGATCGATAAGCTTAGAGCGCGTGGAATCAATGATCTTGACGCGATTAACGAGGTTGAGGAATTTAATGTAAATGCGATCAGAAAAGCCAAATCATATCATGCCATAATTCTCGCTTCCTCGGAAGAGGGAAGAATTAATCTGTACAGACTGGTTTCAATGTCTCATCTTACATATTTTAACAAGAGACCGAGAATACCGAAGAGTGAAATTCTTAAACACCGCGACGGACTTATATTAGGTTCGGCCTGTGAGGCGGGAGAACTGTATCAGGCTTTATTGCACCGTGCATCCAAGGAAGAAATCGTACGATTGGTCAATTTCTATGATTACCTGGAAATACAACCGCTTGGCAACAACCATTTTATGATAGAAGATCAGAAACTTCCGCAGATCCAGTCGGATGCCGATTTAATTAAAATTAACGAAGAGATAGTAAGACTGGGTGATGAACTCGACAAGCCGGTTGTGGCTACCTGCGATGTGCATTTTCTTAATCCTGAGGATGAAATATACAGACGTATAATCATGAAAGGCCAGGGATTTAACGATGCCGATAACCAGGCGCCGTTGTATCTGCGTACAACGGAGGAAATGCTTGCCGAATTCCAATATCTCGGAGAAGAAAAAGCATATGAAGTCGTTGTTACCAATACCCGTAAAATAAGCGATATGTGTGAGCGCATTGAACCTGTACGCCCGGATAAATGTCCGCCGGTTATTCCTCATTCAGACGAAACACTCAGGGAGATATGTTATAACAGTGCTCATAAATTATATGGTCCTGACCTCCCGAAAATCGTTTCGGACAGGCTTGAGAAGGAACTCACGTCAATTATTTCCAACGGTTACTCGGTTATGTATATAATTGCCCAGAAACTTGTATGGAAATCCAATGAGGACGGATATCTGGTTGGCTCAAGAGGCTCGGTAGGTTCTTCTTTTGCCGCAACAATGTCCGGAATTACGGAAGTTAATCCGTTAAGTCCGCACTATCTGTGCCCGGAATGCTATTATTGTGATTTTGACAGCCCGGAGGTCAAAGAATTTGCCGGCGGCGCCGGATGTGATATGCCGGATAAAATCTGTCCGGTGTGCGGACACAAATTAAATAAAGAAGGGTTTGACATTCCGTTCGAGACATTCCTCGGCTTCAACGGTGACAAGGAGCCGGATATCGACCTTAATTTTTCCGGTGAATATCAGGCAAAAGCCCATGCCTACGTCGAGGTAATTTTCGGCGAGGGTCAGACATTTAAAGCCGGAACGGTAGGTACGCTTGCCGACAAGACAATGTACGGATATGTCAAAAAATATTTCGAGGAAAAGGGCGAACGTAAAAGGGACTGTGAAATCAACAGAATAGTTGCCGGAGGTGTCGGAGTAAAGCGTTCGACCGGACAGCATCCCGGAGGAATCATCGTTCTTCCTTACGGACAGGAAATACATTCCTTTACGCCTATCCAGCACCCGGCCAATGATATGACAAGCAATATCGTTACGACACATTTCGATTACCACAGTATTGATCACAATCTGTTAAAACTTGATATTCTTGGTCATGATGATCCTACCATGATTCGTATGCTGCAGGATCTTACCAAGATGGATCCGAGGACGATTCCACTTGACAGTCCGGAGGTCATGAGTCTGTTCCAGAGTACGGAGGTGCTCAAAATATCGCCTGATGATATCGGCGGAACCAAGCTTGGATGCTTGGGAATACCGGAATTTGGAACAGATTTTGCCATGCAGATGCTTATAGACACACAGCCAAAGCATTTTTCCGACCTTGTGCGAATTGCCGGTCTGTCCCATGGTACGGATGTATGGCTTGGCAATGCCCAGACGCTTATCGAGGAGGGCAAGGCCACGATTTCAACCGCTATATGTACCAGAGATGATATTATGGTTTATCTTATCAACAAGGGTCTTGAGGCCGGAACGGCATTCAAAATAATGGAGAATGTCCGTAAAGGTAACGTGGCCAAGGGCAAATGCGATAAATGGCCTGAGTGGAAAGCCCAGATGGAGGCGCACGGTGTTCCGGACTGGTACATATGGTCATGCCAGAAAATCAAATACATGTTTCCTAAGGCACATGCGGCGGCATATGTTATGATGGCATGGCGTATCGCTTATTGTAAGGTATTTTTCCCGCTTGAATATTATGCGTCATATTACAGTATCAGAGCTGATAACTTTTCGTATGAGCTTATGTGCTTCGGCAAGGATAAACTTGACTATTACATCAATGATTATAAGAAGCGCGCCGACGCAAAGCAGCTTTCTCCGAAGGAAGAGGGTCAGCTTAAGGACATGCGTATTGTGCAGGAAATGTATGCAAGAGGTTTTGAATTCATGCCGATAGACCTTTATAAATCACATTCGCGTAATTTTCAGATTATTGACGGTAAGCTTCTTCCGCCTTTTAAGTCGATAGATGGTCTGGGAGAAGCTGCATCTGACGGCATTTACGAGGCAGCCAAGAATGGAGCATTCTTATCCAAAGAGGATTTCATAAGCCGTTCCAAGGTTTCAAAGACCAGTGCTGCGCTTATGGCAGATCTGGGAATCTTAAGCGGACTGCCGGAAAGTAACCAGCTGTCATTATTTGACATGTTTTAAAAATAAGATTTGCAAGCAGCGTCATAATGCTTTATTATTAAATTAGAAGGAGACCACATTATGAAGAGATTTATGAGAATTTCAATGGTACTTTTGATGTGTGTGCTTCTGGCAGCAATAACAGGCTGCAGTAAGATATCACGCATAAAGAATAGCATTTCCGGTGACAAATTCACTGAGATTGCCGAGGATTACGGGCTTGAAGTCGGGAAGAAAGAGAATTCTTCCATAACAACATATATAGCGCAGGGTAACGACATATATGCGGAGTTTTATGTTTTTGACAAGAACTCATATGTCTCGACCAGCTATCAGTATATTACCGGCAATATCGAATCGGCATTTGAGGATATCACGGCTGAGACCGAGACAAGGGACGGTGAGTATCCGAGATTTCAGATGAAGGCGGACTCTCTGAATGCTGTTGCTTCGGTAATCGGAAATACCATGGTATATGCTTATTCCACATCAGCGTCGGGAATCGGTAATGTGGATGAATTTATGGAGAAGGTCGGCTATTAATACAGCGGATAGAGGTAGTGTCTATGGAGAATGGTTTAAGGTACAAGGAGGCTCTCCAGTTCGCGATGGAGGCACATGCGGGCGCATTCAGAAAGGGAACGAACATTCCCTATATTGAGCATGCGATAGAGACATCTAAGATTGCTGCGATGATGACGGATGACGAAGATATCATTATTGCGGCACTCCTGCATGATGTTATAGAAGATACTGACCGCACGGCGGCAGACATTGAGAAACATTTCGGAACCCGTGTTGCCAGACTGGTAACACTTGAAAGCGAGAACAAGCGTCGGGACCGCTCCGCCGAGTCTACCTGGCTTATCCGTAAGCAGGAGACCATAGACCACCTTAAGACTGCCGGACATGATGTCAAGCTTATAGCACTTGCCGACAAGCTTTCCAATATGCGCTTAAGTCTTGTCAGACACCGCACAGAGGGCGATGATATGTGGAAGCATTTCAACGAGAAGAGCAAGGATCGTCAGGCCTGGTATTACAGAAGTATCGCGGAGGCCACCAAAGAGTTTGCCGATACAGCATTGTGGAAGGAATATGTCCACCTTTGTGATGAGGTATTTGGTTGATTTGTAGGAATAATTCAAACATTTTGAAACATTTTGAAAATTTTTAAAAAAAGTACTTGCTTTTTCTTCGGACATATAGTATTATACTCAAGTACCACACAGACGGCCAATTGGTCAAGCGGTTAAGACGCCGCCCTCTCACGGCGGAAACAGGGGTTCGATTCCCCTATTGGCTACTAAATGTATTTATATACAGCCCAACCCATTATTCCGAATCAGTTCGATTCGGAATTTTTTTGCGTTCAGGGGCTGTTTTTGCAGCTGAAGTACTATTAATAAAGACGCTATAAGATAAAAAATACCCTCAATATCCGGTGCTAAACCTAAGACATTGAGGGTAAAATTATATGTTTTTCTATTAGAAAATAGGTACAACAGCTCCGTTGTATGTGTTATTAATGTAATCTTTAACTTTCTGTGTTGTAAGAGCTGCTACAAGAGCTTTTGTCTTGGCACTGTCAACATCAGCTTTGCGTACGGCAACAATATTTGCATATGTCTGTGCTGCTTCGCCGGAAGCGTTTTCTGATGCAAGAGCATCAGCTATTTTAAGGCCGGCTGCAAGAGCATAGTTACCATTGATAACTGCGATGGAACCGGCGTCGGCATTCTTAAGCTGTGCGGCAACTGTATCTGCCTGGACAGCTGTGATATTGTATCCGCCGTCGTCAACGATATCAAGTGTTGTTACACCTTTTTCAACTGTTGAACCGTCAGCGAGCTTGATGAGATTTTCCTGAGCGAGAAGGAAAAGAGCTCTTGTTTCGTTGCTGTCATCAGCAGGAATGATTATTGTAGCGCCATCCTTTAAATCCTTTAAGTCAGTGATTCCGTTTCCGTAAATTCCAAACGGCTCATAGTGGATCTTGGCAACAGCGGCAAGTTCCGTGTTGTTTGAAGCATTAAAGCTTTCAAGGTAAGGCGTGTGCTGGAAGTAATTGGCATCAAGTGTACCGTCATTAAGTGCTGTGTTTGGAAGAACATAATCATCATAAACAACGACTTTTAATGTATATCCTTCGTCAGCGAGAGTGTCCTTAATCTGCTCAAGAATTTCTGCATGAGGTGTTGAGCTTGCACCTACGGTGATCGTCTTGTCGTCGGATGATGAATTGTTTCCTGGGTTTGAGCTTTCTTTTTTGCCGCAGCCTGTAAGAACGAGTGCGAATACCAATGTGAGTGCTAATAATGATGTTACGATTTTCTTCATTTCTTTTTTCTCCTTTACTTGTTGATTCTTCTGTCTGATCTGCGGGCGATAACAGCGCCTAATTCCTGAATAATCTGTACGATTATTATTGTCAGGGCAACGCAGATCCAGATGATGTTATTCTGGTATTTCTGGTATCCATATGTGATTGCTATCTGACCAAGTCCACCGCCACCGATGGTACCAGCCATAGCAGAGTAACCTAAAATAGTAACCATTGAGATTATTGCTCCGGTTATAAGGGAAGGTTTAGCTTCCGGGATAAGTACTTTTGTAACAATCTTAAAAGTAGGAGTTCCCATGGCCTTGGCCGCTTCAATTACACCTTTGCCGACTTCTGCGATTGATGATTCGACCATTCGCGCTACATAAGGTGCTGCAGCGATAACAAGTGTGACAATCATGGCTTTATTGCCAAGACTTGAACCAACAATAAATTTAGCAACCGGAAGCATTGCAACCATTAATATAATGAAGGGAATGCTTCGGAATATGTTGACTATAATGCCGAGTATCCTGTTAAGCCATGCGATTGGTCTGATGCCATTTTTGCCGGTTACCGAAAGTATGAGACCTATAGGAAGTCCGATAACATATGCGAAAATGGTGGAAAGTAACGTCATATAGATCGTTTCCCAGATTCCGTATTGAAGTATGCCGTTATCCAGAAGTTTCTGGAGAAGATTAGTTGTCATTATTCGTCATCCTCCTTTGAATATTTCATATTATTGCTATCAAGCCATGTGGTTATTTTATCAGCAGCAATTTTATCTTCGGGCAGCTGGATGATTATCTGTCCATATGCTTTTCCGTCAATGTCCTTGGTGTCAGCAAAAACAATATTAACGCCCGCCTGACATTCGAGTATCATGTCTGATATAACCGGCTTGTCCGACGATTCCCCGTCAAAAATAATACGGATGCGCCTGGTACCGATTGATTTACGCGCTAATGGAGACTGCGGAAGAATGAGCTCCTTTGCTATTTCTGACTGCGGATTTAAAAATACCTCCGCAACAGGTCCTTCTTCGGCAATATGACTTTTATCGATGACTGCGACACGGTCGCATATGCTGTCTATCACGCGCATCTCATGGGTGATAACGATAATGGTAACGCCAAGCTCATTGTTGATTCTCTTTAAAAGGTCAAGTATCTGCTGGGTTGTGTTAGGGTCGAGGGCGCTTGTAGCTTCATCACAAAGCAGATATTTGGGATCTGTTGCAAGAGCTCTTGCAATTGCAACACGCTGTTTCTGACCGCCGGAAAGCATGGAAGGGTACGCTTTCTCACGGTCTCCGAGACCCACCATTTCAAGAAGATCATGAGCTTTTTTGACAGCTTCTTTCTTGCTTACGCCGGCGATCCTGAGAGGGTAGCATACATTCTGAAGAATGTTTCTCTGCTCAAAAAGATTAAAACTCTGGAATATCATACCAATCTGTCTTCTTATGAGGAGAAGTTCTTTTGAACGTAGAGTGGTAAGATCCTTTCCGTCAAGTATTACATTGCCCAAAGAGGGACGTTCAAGGAGATTGATGCATCGCACAAGCGTACTCTTGCCTGCACCGGACAATCCGATTATTCCGAATATTTCTCCGTCGTTGATAGTCAGATTAATGTTATCAAGAGCTGTTATATTTCCGTTTCCGGTTTTAAATGTTTTACTTAAATTTCTGATTTGTATCATATTTAACCCGCCTTCTTTGATATTGGCAAGATTATAACGCGCAAATCATACCATGTCAATAGGAAATATATAAAATAAAAATTATGTCATTTTTTCAAATAAAAAATTTCGCTTTATTTTTGTATTACGATATGGTATTATGCGGGTGTTACAAGACATTTCTGCAAAAATTGTTTTTTATTTAAAATCATAATTTCCTGTTGACATTGGAGTCAATCTGGTATATTCTAATATCAGACACGAACATTTGTTCACAAGACATATCAGAAGGAGATTAATATGGCTAAGGAAGATAAATTAAAAGCACTGGATGCCGCTATATCCAGTATAGAGAGGAATTTTGGCAAGGGCGCGGTTATGAAGCTTGGAGACCCTTCAGCTGCAATGAATGTAGAGACTATTCCGACAGGTTCACTGAGTCTTGACATTGCACTCGGAATGGGTGGAGTTCCGAAGGGAAGAATTGTTGAGATATACGGACCGGAATCAAGTGGTAAGACTACAGTTGCACTTCATATGGTAGCTGAGGTGCAGAAGAGAGGCGGAATTGCAGGATTTATAGATGCAGAGCATGCTCTGGATCCGGCTTATGCCAAGAATATCGGTGTCAATATAGATGAATTATACATATCACAGCCGGATAACGGTGAACAGGCACTTGAGATTACGGAGACACTTGTGCGTTCAGGCGCGGTTGATATTATTATAGTGGATTCCGTAGCAGCACTTGTGCCTAAGGCAGAGATTGACGGAGATATGGGAGATTCGCATGTTGGACTTCAGGCCAGACTTATGTCACAGGCATTGAGAAAGCTTACTGCAGTAATCAGTAAGACTAACTGTGTAGTTATTTTTATTAACCAGCTTCGTGAGAAAGTCGGAGTAATGTTCGGTAATCCTGAGACGACTACCGGCGGACGTGCACTCAAGTTCTATTCATCTGTGAGAATGGATGTCAGAAGAATTGAGACACTTAAGGCTAACGGGGAGATGGTAGGTAACAGAACGAGAGTCAAGGTCGTCAAGAATAAGATTGCACCTCCGTTTAAGGAGGCAGAATTTGATATCATGTTCGGAAAGGGTATTTCAAGAGAAGGAGATATACTTGACCTTGCAGCATCCAATAATATTGTTGTCAAGAGCGGTGCGTGGTTCTCTTATAATGGCGACAAGATAGGACAGGGACGTGAGAATGCCAAGCAGTATCTTATTGATCATCCTGACATTATGAATGAGATAGAAGCTAAGGTTCGAGAGGCTTACTTTACGAAGCCGGAAGAACAGACGCAGACCGGTGAGACGGCATCAGAGGAGTAATTGATGGAAATAACGGATATAGCTCCGTTAGACAAGAAGCGGCGGAAAGTGTATATTGATGGTCAATATGCCTTTCCGCTGTATATGTCTGAACTGAGAAAATATAACATAGAAGCTGGCGCGGTGTTGGAAGAGAATGTATATGATGATATCTGTTCATTGCTGATGAGACGTGTGCGGGAGAGGATTCTTTACCTGATAGCGGATTATGACAGGTCTGAACAGAATATAAGACAGAAAATATCGATGGCCGGATACCGTGGAAGTTTTGTGGATGATGCCATAGATTCACTGAAAGAGTATGGATATATAGATGATCTGAGATTTGCAAGATATTATGCAGAATCGATGAGAGATACCAAAGGACGTTCAGCGTTCGCGATTTCAAGATCATTATATGAGAAAGGCATATCGAGGGATGTAATAGATACCGTTATGGGAGAACTGGACATTGACGAAGATGCGCAGATATTGAAAGTTCTTTCATCCAAGGGCTATAATGAAGAAAATATAAGGCAAATTGACGATAAGGAACGTCAAAAATTAATATCATCTCTTATGAGAAAGGGATTTTCGTACGATTTGATAAGTATATATGTACGAAAATGACAAGCTTATTGGTTTTTTCCTTGACACTTTCAACAAAAAAGTATAATATTAATATGTTGTAGTTTGTACAATGAAAACTAAATAAGGAGGTGCTCCTGTGCCAGAATTGTCTTATATTATAACGGCGGGCGTTACGCTTGTTGTTGCTGCACTTATTACATGGTTTATAGCAACTGCGTATCATAAGAAAGTAACCGATAAGAAAATCGGAAGCGCTGAAGCTAAAGCCAGAGAGATAATAGACGATGCACTTAAGACAGCTGAGACACGTAAGAAGGAGATGCTTCTTGAAGCGAAGGAAGAGTCTATTAAGACTAAGAATGAGCTTGATAAAGAGACCAGGGAGAGACGTGCTGAGATTCAGAAATATGAACGCCGCGTTCTTTCCAAGGAAGAAACTCTTGACAAGAAGCTGGATTCCGTTGAGAAACGTGATAATGCACTCAATCGTAAGGAAGATGATCTTAATCGAAAGAGGCAGGAAGTTGATGCTCTTAGTGCAAAGCGCGTACAGGAACTTGAAAGAATCTCAGGACTTACCTCCATTCAGGCTAAAGAATATCTTTTAAAAACTGTAGAAGAAGAAGTTAAACATGAAACCGCTGTGATGGTTAAAGAGATGGAAATCAAAGCCAAGGAAGAAGCTGACAAGAAAGCTAAGAATTATATTGTCAGTGCAATACAGAGATGTGCTGCAGACCATGTGTCTGAGGCTACGATATCGGTTGTACAGCTTCCTAATGACGAGATGAAAGGCCGTATCATTGGTAGAGAGGGACGTAATATCCGTACTCTTGAGACAATGACAGGTGTTGATCTTATTATAGATGACACTCCTGAAGCAGTGGTATTATCTGGATTTGATCCGATTCGAAGAGAGGTTGCAAGAATCGCTCTCGAGAAGCTTATTATTGACGGACGTATTCATCCGGCAAGAATTGAAGAGATGGTTGAGAAGGCCCAGAAAGAAGTCGAGAACATGATAAGAGAAGAAGGCGAAGCCGCTACTCTTGAAGTCGGTGTTCACGGCATACATCCGGAGCTTGTCAGACTTCTCGGTAAGATGAAGTTCAGAACAAGTTACGGACAGAATGTTTTAAAACATTCTATCGAAGTTTCGTTATTATGCGGACTTTTTGCATCAGAGATTGGACTTGATGTCAGAACTGCTAAGAGAGCAGGTCTTTTACATGATATTGGTAAATCAGTCGATCATGAGATGGAAGGATCCCATGTTCAGATTGGTGCTGATTTGTGCAGAAAATACAAGGAATCAGAACTTGTCATCAATGCGGTTGAAGCTCATCATGGAGATATTGAACCGCAGTCTCTTATTGCGTGCATTGTTCAGGCGGCAGATGCTATTTCAGCTGCAAGACCTGGTGCTAGAAGAGAAACGCTCGAGACTTACACGAACAGATTAAAACAGTTAGAAGATATTACGAACGGGTTCGATGGAGTAGAGAAGTCATATGCTATACAGGCAGGACGTGAGATTCGAATTATGGTAGTTCCGGAAGTTATCAGTGATGCTGACATGGTTTTACTTGCAAGGGATATATCCAAGAAGATTGAAGATGAACTTGAATATCCAGGACAGATTAAAGTTAATGTCATAAGAGAATCAAGGGTAACTGATTACGCAAAATAGTGTAATGAATAACTAGCCCTGAAATCTTTGGTGTTCAAAGGTTTTGGGGCTTTTTACATTAAGGCGGAAATGTGTTATGAGGTCTTTTAAGAAACAAATTTTAACTTGACCGAAGACAATTAATAATATATAGTATTATAAGGTTTGAATACAAAATTCAGGAGGTTACTATGAGTCAGGAAAAGATTGATAAAAGAAAACAGAACAGAGGAGATATGCTGCATAATACTAAGAAGCACATGAAGATAACAACATTAATCGTTGCATTGGTTCTTGTTGCGGCAGGTGCATTCGCAAGCGTTGTATCATATCATCAGGGATATACAAAGGGCGAGAAAGACGGCGAAATCAATATGCTCAATTATCAGGCTCTTTTCGGAAACAAGACAACAGCAAGCGGAGAGACTTCAGGTGAGACATCATCAGAAAACACAACAACAGCCGCTAATGAGACTACTGCAGCAGCTGAAACAGAATCAGCACAGTAGAATATAATAAGAATGTTATGAAAGTACGGTACCATAATTATATGGGCCGTACTTTTTTGCTTGCTTTTTATATGCAATGAGGTTACAATTAGCGATGTATGGATTAGAATTAGGAGAATATATGAAGATTTTATTTATATCACTCGGATGTGACAAGAACCTTGTGGATTCGGAGCAGATGATGGGTCTGCTGCGTGACAGGGGATATGAATTCACGGACGATGAAGAAACAGCTGATGTGGTTGTGATCAATACATGTGGATTTATAAGTTCGGCCAAAGAAGAAAGTATTAACACTATCCTGTCAATGGCAGAACACAAGAAAGATAATCTTAAGGCGTTGATTGTAACAGGTTGTCTGGCACAGAGATACAAGGACGAGATTCTTGATGAAATGCCTGAAATAGATGCAATAGTGGGAACCACTGCTTTTGATACGATTTGTGATGTTGTTGATGATGTTCTGGCCCATAAGGGTCATAATGAGTTTAAGGACGTTAATGCAATGTGTCGTCCCGATTCAAAGAGAATCATTACAACAGGAGGATATTACTCATATCTTAAGATTGCGGAGGGCTGTGATAAACGGTGCACCTATTGCAGTATTCCTCTTTTCAGGGGAAGTTACAGAAGTACGCCGATGGAACAGCTTGTGGAAGAGGCGGAATATCTGGCGGCAGGCGGAATCAAAGAACTGATACTTGTGGCACAGGAAACATCACTTTACGGCATGGACATATACGGAGAAAAGAAACTTCCGCAGCTGCTTCATAAGTTGTGTGCAATCCAGGGAATTGAATGGATTCGTATATTATACTGCTATCCGGAAGAAATAACTGACGAGCTTATTGAGGCCATCAAGACTGAGCCAAAGATATGTCATTATATCGATATGCCGATACAGCATGCATCGGATACCATACTTAAGAAAATGGGCAGAAGAACGACTAATGCCGATTTGAGAAAAATAATATCGAAGCTTAGAACAGAAATCCCGGATATTGCACTCAGGACAACACTTATTACAGGTTTCCCGGGTGAAAGTGATGAGGACCATAATATATTGATGGATTTTATCGATGAGATGGAATTTGACAGACTCGGGGTATTCACATATTCGCCGGAAGAGGATACACCGGCAGCGTCTATGCCGGATCAGATTGACGAAGAAGTGAAGCTTGACAGACGCGATGAACTTATGGAACTCCAGCAGGAGATATCTGCCGATAGATCACAGAGGCTTGTCGGAAAACGCATGGAAGTTATAATAGAAGGCAAGGCGGCGGATGAGGATGTATATGTCGGAAGAACATATATGGATGCACCGGGCGTTGACGGATATGTATTTATTAAGAGTGAAGAAGAACTCTTAAGCGGCGATTTCGCCCGAGTTAAGATTACCAAGGCATTGGAATATGATTTGATTGGAGAATTGGAATAATGAATTTACCTAATAAACTTACTTTGTTCAGAATTATATTAATACCGTTTTTTTTGTTTTTTCTGCTGACCGACTATTGCGGAAACGCAGGGAAATTTATAGCGTTGGGAATATTTGCCGTTGCAAGTCTCACAGACATGCTTGATGGTAAGATTGCAAGAAAATACAATCTCATCACTAATTTCGGTAAATTTATGGACCCGATAGCGGATAAACTGCTTGTGAGTTCGGCTTTTATTGCTTTTGTACAGATGAATCTGCTCCCGGCATGGATTGTTATAATTTTTATTGCAAGGGAATTCATAATAAGCGGATTCAGACTTGTTGCATCTGATGCGGGTATAGTTCTTGCGGCCAGCTGGTGGGGAAAATTCAAAACCGCATTTCAGATGATAATGTGTCTTTTGCTTATAATCAATCTTGATTATCCGGTGATTAATGTTATAGAACAGATATTTATATATGCATCACTGGCACTTTCAATAATATCACTTATAGATTATCTGGTTAAGAACCGTAAAGTGATTGCTGATATGTAATGGAGGATACCATGACAGTAGAACTTATTTCGGTAGGAACCGAATTATTGCTTGGCAATATAGTGAATACCAATGCGGCATACCTTTCCAGAGAATGTGCTGCACTCGGATTAAGCATGTATAACCAGTGTGTTGTAGGAGATAATACTGCAAGACTTGCGCAGGCTTATACAGAGGCACTTGGACGCTCTGATATTATAATTCTCGGAGGAGGTCTTGGTCCGACAGAGGATGACCTTACCAAAGAAACCGTATGTGAGGTGTTGGGCGTCGGACTGACGGAAGATGCCAGAGCACGGGAAGACATGGAAAAGTGGCTTACCAATCTTGGACATGTGCCTACAGCAAATAACTATAAGCAGGCACTTGTTCCGTCATCAACCGGCGACAATGGTGAGATTGTATGTAAAAGTACAGTATTATATAATGATAACGGAACTGCGCCGGGAATAATAATAGAGAAAGACGGGCATTGTACAATATTGCTTCCCGGACCGCCGGATGAATTGAAACCGATGTTCGAGAAGAGTGTGAAACCTTATCTGGCATCACTTTCCGATGACGCCATATATTCTGTGATGATAAGAGAGTGCGGAACCGGAGAGAGTAATCTTGAGACCAAATTGATAGATCTTATCGATGCACAGTCCAATCCTACAATCGCAACATATGCCAAGACGGGCTGCTGTGATATAAGAATAACAGCCCGCGGTGCGGATGAAGATGATGCTAAGAACAAAGTTAAACCTGTCGTTAAGGAAATAAAGAACAGACTGAAAGATGCGATATACTCAACGGATGAGAATGAGAATATAGAAGATGCATTGGTAAAACTTCTCAAAAAATATGACCTTAAAATATCAACCGCGGAGTCATGTACAGGCGGACTTGTTGCTGCGAAGCTTGTTAATGTGAGCGGTGCGTCGCAGGTATTTACACATGGATTTATTACATATTCCAATAAAGCCAAGCGTAAAGTCCTCTCGGTTAATCGTGATACGCTGAAGAAATATTCGGCTGTCAGCAAAGAAGTTGCCAAAGAAATGGCCAAAGGCTGTATCATAACGGCTGATTCGGATGTCGCAATAGCAGTTACCGGTTATGCAGGACCTGAGGACACCAAGGATGAACCTAAGGGACTTGTATATATTTCATGTGCAGTTGGTGATAAAGTTATTGCGGAGAAGTTTAAATTCAACGGAACCCGTGCCAAAATCCGTGAAAATGCAGCAGTTAAGGCTCTCAATATGGCAAGACTGGCAATTCTTGCGGCATATAGTAAATAACAGTTGAAAGGATGACATGAATTCATGGAAAAGAAACCATTTGTAACTAAAGAAAAAATCGAAGAGATTGTACAGAAATATCCTACTCCTTTTCATATATATGATGAAAAGGGTATTCGTGAAAATGCAGCTAAGGTTAAACAGGCATTTGCATGGAATAAGGGATTCAAGGAATTTTTCGCCGTTAAGGCGACACCGAACCCATTTCTTATCAATATCTTAAGAGAATACGGATGCGGAGTTGACTGTTCGTCCATGACTGAACTAATGCTTTCACACGCAATAGGATGCAATGGCGAAGATATTATGTTTTCATCCAATGATACCCCGGCAGAAGAATTTAAATATGCAAGGGAAATAGGTGCAACAATTAATCTTGACGATTTTACGCATATTGATTTTTTAGAGAAAGTGGCAGGAATTCCGGAGACGATAAGCTGCCGTTTTAATCCGGGTGGTTATTTTTCGATTGCCAACTCAATTATGGATAATCCTGGCGATGCCAAATACGGTTTCACCAAAGAACAGATAATAGAAGGATTTAAGATACTTAAGGCCAAGGGCGCAAAGAGATTCGGCATACATGCGTTCCTTGCAAGCAACACAGTTACCAATGATTACTATCCG
>ENA-USUJ01000164-USUJ01000164.1-human-gut-metagenome-genome-assembly--contig:-NODE-164-length-53689-cov-13.821943_pt1 | contig 53689 bp, 46 predicted proteins | sample MGYA00250061_ERZ773398 | MGnify/ENA primary metagenome ERZ773398 (study PRJEB29103, sample SAMN06111992) | human gut metagenome | biome: human gut; feature: ankylosing spondylitis patient; material... | reverse complement strand
GCGTGTCGGCCGTGTTCGACTGGATAAAGGACAATGCCGCATGCAGCGACTATGTGATTCCCTACGCAATGGGCGCCGACGACCCGCTGCCAAACACTCCCAACAATTCTGTCGACAACCGCGAGAAGAACCGCCGGTTGGAGATTTATCTTGTCCCGGGCAAGTCTATGATACGCAAATCTTCACGCGGGCAGCTGAGATAAATCACACCACCATCTACAATACAAAAAATCCATCAGAATTTCTTCCGATGGATTTTTTTGTGATCCGGCTGCGATTCGAACGCAGGACCCACAGCTTAGAAGGCTGTTGCTCTATCCAGCTGAGCTACCGGACCATCTTTTTCAAAAGTGTTGCAAAGGTACGGCAATTCATTGAAAATAGCAATAATCTTCCGAAGTTTTTTATCAGAAAATTACGCCAAAATCTGTCGAATAGCTTAAAATGAGCTATTTATGAGCATCTCACCTCTATAGAGGTAATGATTTGGCAACAGTCACAATTTCTGCAACATGCAGATGTTTGCTGTCAAACAGCTCTTCTCTGCTGCAAAGTTACAATAGCAGCACGAAATAACAATCGCTTATTGGAATAATTTACATAAATAGCTTATTTTATAATGATTATCGCAAAATTTAATGTATATTTACAGCAGAATTCGGTGAATTCATGAAACTAAACAAATTAAAGATATCTTAGACAGCACGGGTATTTCACAAACTTGGCTGGCAAAACAGTTGGGTAAGAGCATTAGCACGGTCAATTGCTATGCCCGGAATAGAATGTAATTATGGAGAATATACTTGATATTATAAAAAAACGAAATTTCGCACGATTATTATCAACAGAACTTTCCTAATGATGGGCAAAGATTTGTTGCATGGTATATGCGCAATATACATTTAGATGATTAAATAATGAACGTGTGTGGATATAGCAATGGGACAGAATGATTTGACAAACATAAATAATGTTGTCTATCAGAAATTGATAGACAACATAACCACGCTATGGGGTGAGGCGAAATCAAAAGCCATTACTGCGGTCAATACCGAATTGCTTGATGCCAACTGGCAGACAGGCAAATATATCGTAGAATATGAGCTTAAAGGTAAGGATAGAGCTGAGTATGGCAAGCAATTACTTGTGAACCTTGCCAAAGACCTAACGGCAAGAAATGGGAAAGGCTTCAGTCGTTCTAATCTTGTCTATATGCGTAAGTTTTATCTTGCTTTTCCAATTTGTGAGACAGTGTCTCACAAATTGACATGGAGTCACTATTTTGAGCTATTGAAGTGCGATAATACACTTGAAATGCAGTTTTATTATACGGAGTCCATCAAAGAATGTTGGAAAGTCAGGGAACTGAAAAGACAGATGAAAAGTTGCCTGTTTCAGCGACTTGCCCTAAGCACAGACAAGGCAGGAGTTCTAGCTTTGGCTAACGAGGGGCATCAAGTACAAACTCCACAAGACATTATTCGCGACCCATTCGTACTTGAATTTGCTGGACTTCCCAAACAGAAACGCTATAAGGAAAGTGACTTAGAAAAGGCTCTTAAAGACCACATGGAGCAGTTCCTTTTGGAAATGGGGCGAGGCTTTGCTTTTGTCGGCAGACAATACTCCATGCAGATAGGCAGCCGACAGTTTAAGGTGGATTTGGTGTTCTACCACTGTATTTTGAAATGCTATGTGCTGATTAACTTGAAGCGAGCAGAGATAAAACATGGTGATATTGGGCAGATGAACCTCTACCTTAACTATTTCAAAACAGAAGTGTGTCAACCAGACGATAATCCACCCATCGGCATAGTTTTGGGAGCAAGAAAAGACGAGCTTCTGATGGAGTATGCCTTGGAAGGCATTACAAACCAGTTGTTTGTGGCACGTTACCAACTCTATTTGCCAAAGCGTGAAGAACTGCAAGCACAACTCGACAAATTGTTAGACGAAGCAGAGCAACAACAATAAAGTAAGGACATTCCGACGTTTTTTATCAGAAAATCTATTTTGCCACGCCTCAGCCAATACGCTGCAGAGTTTGAAACGGGAATGTGGCCACATAGACATCGGTGCCTGCGGGCAGGTCCATTCCGGCAATGGCACAGCTGATTTCAGCCAACGGCACACCCTGCCCTTCCATCTCTCTTATTCTCTCCGAGATGAGCGCGGTGTCGATGCCAGCCGCTGCCACAACAGCGATGCCCTGCACATAGAGAGTGTAGGCGGTCTCCTCCTCGACAGCACGGTGGCTGACGCTGCCGTCGGAGCTTATGTCAAAAAGGTGCAGCCGACAGACCGCACCTTCATAGACCGTATATGGCGCAAGGAAACGCATCTTGTCAGTTGCGCAGCCCGCGCTGATATGGATGGGCGTTGTAGATGTCCTGACGCAGGCGCGAGCGCGAAAGCGAGATTTTGTCGACAAAGACAGCGTTCTCCATCACCATTTTGTAGTTCATATATCCGTATACACGCTTTGTGGTGCGCGTGGAGTCGGTCTGCAGCACAATCGATGCCGTTTCTTCCGGCATCAGACTCTGCGACTGAAATTCAGAAGAGCCGTCGGCATAGTCCACTCCTACAAACAGCGTTGCGGCGTTTTTCGCGTTGACCATCTGCATCCGCCATTCGTAGCGGTCGCCTGTGCGCATCTCGCTGTCGGCGGGATAAGAGAAAGCCAGCTGCACCAGACCGCCGCACTGACGCCTGTCGAAGAGCAAAGAGTGCGACTGCTGCCACACGTCAACGCTGTCGCCAGCCGCCACAAGCTTCTCTCCAACCTTCTTTGCCTCGTTGCGTGCGTCCCGCTGTCGGTCTTCAAGGATAGACACCACATCGTCGTAGACGTCGCCATAGACGTCAAGATTGTGTCCGTACCACATCAGCGACTTGTCGAAGTCGGCTTGCGTGTAGCCGTTTTTAATCAGTATTGACTGCTTCAAAGCCTTGCGCGACTCATCGCTTCCATAGTCAGACCTGTTCAGCTCCACCACGGCGTCGCCTTCAGCCATGTCGGCAAGCAGTACTGCCATATCTTTCTCCGGAATCACCCCTTTGGGAGTCTTGGAGCAAGACGACAGCAGCAGCGCCGCTGCAGCCACACACAATATGCACAGACAGGTTCTCATCTTATTGTTTTGCATCCTGGTCTCCGTCATGTTGTCCGGCTTCGCTTTTCTCGATTCCGGAGAACGACAAATACTTTGAATTGAAGAGTATCAGCCACACGATACCCACAGATATCGCCGCGTCGGCAAGATTGAACACCGGACGGAAGAACTCGAAATCGGTGCCACCCACCCACGGCATCCAGTCGGGCCATGTGCCCTGCACAAGGGGGAAGTGGAACATGTCGACCACCAAGCCGTGAAGAAACGTTCCGTAGCCGCCGCCTTCGGGGAAAAGCGTTGCAACGGAATACCACGTCGACTCACTGAAAATCAATCCATAAAACATTCCGTCGATAACGTTGCCTATGGCTCCGGCGGTGACCATCGACAGGCAAACCACGAAACTTTTCGGGTATGCCTCGTTCTTGCGTATCTTGAACAGGAAATACACGAGAGCCACCGACGCAAGGATTCTGAATATCGACAGGAACAGCTTTCCGCCCAATTCTATTCCAAACGCCATGCCCGGGTTCTCGATGAAATACAGTTCAGCCCAGTTGGTGAAAGGCATCGACTCGCCGAGGCGGAACGACGTTTTCACCCAAATTTTAATAACTTGGTCGGCAATTATAATCGCAAGGACTATAATTGCCGCCAAGGTTCCATTAGAAATTTTCTTTTTCTGCATCAATGAAGTTTACTTCTTTTTTAAACTTTCCTGCTGTTTGCCCTCGATGCTCAGAGTGGCGTGAGGCACAGCCTTCAAGCGCTCCTTGGGAATCAGTTTTCCCGTCTCGCGGCAAATACCGTAGGTTTTGTTCTCTATCCTGACAAGAGCCGCTTTCAGATGCTGGATAAACTTCATCTGGCGCTGAGCCAGGCGTCCCGACTCCTCTTTGTTAAGAGTGTTTGCGCCTTCCTCCAGCACTTTGAATGTAGGCGACGTGTCGGCGGTGTCGTTACCGTCAGAGTTTGTCACCTCATTCTTAAGCTGCTCATAGTCTTTATATGCCTTGTCGAGTTTGGCAAGGATAATCTCCTTGAATTCCTGCAACTCGGCGTCTGAATATCTCGTTTTTTCTGCCATAGTTATAAAAGTTATATTATTTCCCTATTTGTGAATCTTTACAGATGCCGACAAATCAGGATACTCGTCCATGTCGAGCGTAGTGCGGTCGGCGTCGGCAATTTCGGCGATGGTGACGCTCTCTGCGAGCACCTGACGGCCGATATAGTCGGCATATTCGCGCACAGCCTCATCAGTGGCGGCATTCGGGGTGACCACAACATCGATTTTGTCAGTTATCTCAAATCCCTGACTCTTGCGGATGTTCTGGATGCGGTTCACGAGTTCGCGGGCAATGCCCTCGCGGCGCAACTCGTCGCTGACAGTGATGTCGAGCGCCACAGTGAGCGAGCCCTCGTTGGCAACAAGCCAGCCCGGGATGTCTTCCGAAATCACTTCCACGTCGGAAAGCTCAACCACAGCCTCTTCACCGTTAACGGTAAACGCAAACTTGCCCTGCTTCTCGAATTCGATAATGTCGTGCTGCGACATTGCCGTAATCTGCGCGGCAAGGAGTTTCATTATCTTGCCGAACTTCGGACCGAGCTTCTTGAAGTCGGGTTTCACCTTCTTCACGAGCACGCCCTCGTCGTTGCCCACAAACTTGATTTCCTTTACGTTGACCTCGTTCTTGATAAGCGCGCTCATTGCCTCTACGCTGTTTTTCTGTGCCTCGCTCATCACCGGCACCATAATCATTGCCAGCGGCTGACGCACTTTCAGGTTGGCCTTGCGGCGCAAAGCGAGCACCATCGACGTGATGTCCTGAGCCATCTTCATCTCCTCCTCAAGCGCCTTGTTGATTACGCTTTCGTCGGCAACAGGGAAGTCGGCCAAGTGAACCGATGTCGACTCGCCGGTAGTAGCGGCGGTCAGGTCGGTGTACAGACGGTCGGCAAAGAACGGTGATACGGGAGCAATCAGCAGAGCCACCGTCTTCAGACATGTGAACAGAGTCTGATAAGCCGACAGTTTGTCGTCGTTCATCTCGCCGCCCCAGAAACGCTTGCGGTTGAGGCGCACATACCAGTTGCTCAGGTTGTCGCCCACGAAATCCGAGATGGCGCGTGCAGCCTTTGTAGGCTCGTAGTCGTCGAGGTCGGCCGACACTTCCTTAACCAACGTGTTGAGCAGAGATATGATCCAGCGGTCGATTTCCGGGCGTTTCTCCACAGGAATCTGTTCCGCGGAATTGTCAAATCCGTCGACGTTGGCATAAAGAGCGAAGAATGAATATGTGTTGTAGAGCGTGCCGAAGAACTTGCGGCTCACCTCCTCTACTCCAGCCGTATCGAATTTCAGGTTGTCCCATGGCGAAGAGTTTGAAATCATGTACCAACGCAACGGGTCGGTGCCATATTTTTCAATCGCGCCAAACGGATCTACGGCATTTCCAAGACGCTTGCTCATCTTGTTGCCGTTCTTGTCGAGGACAAGTCCGTTGGAGATTACCGATTTGTATGCTTTCGTGTCAAACACCATTCCGGCGATGGCGTGCAGAGTGAAGAACCAGCCACGAGTCTGGTCCACACCCTCGGCGATGAAATCGGCTGGATACACCTCACGCTTGTCAAACGCCTCTTTGTTTTCAAACGGATAGTGAATCTGAGCGTAAGGCATCGAGCCCGAGTCAAACCACACATCGATCAAGTCGAGCTCGCGACGCATTGGCTTTCCGCTGTCGGAAACCAGCTTGATGTCGTCGACATACGGACGGTGCAGGTCGATTTTATCGTAGTTCTCAGCCGTGTATACACCAGGGACGAAGCCTTTGTCCTTGTAAGGGTTGCTCTTCATCACGCCGGCAGCCACAGCCTTTTCGATTTCGTTATAGAGCTCCTCAACGCTGCCGATACACTTCTCCTCGTCGCCGTCTTCGGTGCGCCAGATAGGCAGCGGAGTGCCCCAATAGCGGCTGCGCGAGAGGTTCCAGTCGTTAAGGTTTTCAAGCCATTTGCCGAAACGTCCGGAGCCTGTCGACTGCGGCTTCCAGTTTATAGTGTTGTTGAGTTCAATCAGACGGTCGCGCGACGCCGTTGTGCGGATAAACCAGCTGTCGAGCGGATAGTAGAGCACAGGTTTGTCGGTGCGCCAGCAGTGAGGATAGTTGTGCACGTGCTTCTCAATCTTGAACACCTTGTTCTCCTGCTTCATCTCCATACACAAGCGGATGTCGAGACTTTCAGCGGCAGCAGCTGCTTTGTCGTCATATTTTCCGTCGACGTTGAACTGCGGGTCGTAGGCATTCTTCACCCAAGCCCCCTGATAGTTCTTATACACGTTGACATCGACACACTCCGCCACGAAACGCTCGTCGAGCTCGTCGAGCATATAGAATTTGCCCGTAAGGTCGACCATCGGACGCGTCTCGCCCTTCTTGTTGATCATGAACAGCGACGGGATGCCTGCCGCACGCGCCACAAAGGCGTCGTCGGCACCGAATGTCGGTGCGATATGCACGATGCCCGTACCGTCGTCGGTGGTCACGTAGTCGCCAGCGATTACGCGGAAAGCCTTGTCGGCTGCATTCTTGAAATTGCCGTCGGCGTCCATCTCCACAGGCTTCACCCATGGGAACAGCTGCTCATAGTGCATGCCCACCAAGTCGGGACCTTTATATTCAGCCACCACCTTGAACGGCACCAGCTTGTCGCCCGGCTTATAGTCTTCGAGCGCCAGCCCCTCGGCCTTCTGGTTGAAGTGGTGGTAAAGCAGCGGTTTTGCCACGATTGCCGTGATTTTCTCGCCGTTATATCCATTGTATGACTGCACAGCGAGATAGTCGATTTTCGGGCCCACGCAGAGCGCCGTGTTTGAAGGCAATGTCCACGGAGTAGTGGTCCATGCGAGGAAATACGGCGTACCCCATTCAGCCATTTCCGGACGCGGATTCTTGATGCGGAACTGAGCCACGCAAGTTGTGTCCTTCACGTCGCGGTAGCATCCCGGCTGGTTAAGCTCGTGCGAGCTCAATCCTGTTCCGGCAGCCGGCGAATAAGGCTGGATTGTGTAGCCTTTGTAGAGGTATCCTTTTTTATAGAGTTGCTGGAGCAGCCACCAGACCGACTCCATATAGCGGTTGTCGTAAGTGATATACGGATCTTTTGTGTCGACCCAGTATCCCATCTTGTGGGTAAGGTCTTCCCATTCCTTGGTGTATTTCATCACCTCGCGTCGGCAAGCCATGTTGTAGTCGTCGACAGAGATTTTCTTGCCGATGTCCTCCTTGGTGATGCCGAGCGACTTCTCCACTCCGAGCTCCACGGGCAGACCATGAGTGTCCCATCCAGCCTTGCGCTTCACATGGAAACCCTTCATCGTCTTGTAGCGGCAGAACAAATCCTTTATGGTGCGTGCCATCACGTGGTGGATGCCCGGCATACCGTTTGCCGAAGGCGGACCCTCATAAAACACAAACGAAGGATGTCCCTCGCGGATTTTCATACTTTCCGCAAAAACCTGTTCTGCGTCCCATTTTTCCAGAACCTCCTTATTGACGTCGGAGAGGTTGAATCCATTATATTCCTTAAATTTATTCTTCATTAGAATAACTGTTTATCAATTTTTGTGCAAAGATAGTGCAAGGCGAGCGAAATGCAAAACAAACTTGTTTGATTTTGCTTTTCCTTGGCAACCTTCTGAACTTCGCAGACCTCAAAATCTCAGAAATAAATTAGCGACATTAGGCAGAATCTGACTACTTTTGCAAAAACTTTTTTTCAGCACATGTTATGAGACAACAACTTTGGGACAAAACCGCCATAATCTTCGCCGTCGGAATCTTTCTGACGTTTGTGGCTTTCGACGTGATCTGGTGTATGGACACCACCTTTGCATCGTTCTCTTTCTTTGAGACATACGCAACTAAAATCATCGCAACGCTGGCGCTGGCAGGCGTCTATGCCCTGACGCGCTGCCGATGGGCGCAGATTGTGGTCATGGCTCTGCTCGACGTGCTGCTGGTTGCCAACTTGATGTATTTCCGCACCTACTACTCCGCCATCCCGGCAAGCTCATATCTTGAGGCGGGCAATCTTGCCGACTTCAAGGCAAGTGTGACCGACTCGCTGCGGTGGGCAGACATCGTCCTGCCGCTCATCACCATAGCAACAGCCGTCATGGCATTTCGTTACAAAACCACCAAGCGTCAGCCGCTGACAGCCGTGCTGAAATGGTGGGCAGCGCCGCTTGCAGGCTTTGCCCTGCTGCTCACGGGCGTCAATCTGTGCAAAGGAGGCTTCCACAAGTCGTTGCGCTCCGTGCGCCAATCGGCTTATCTCTGCTCTGCCGACGCGCCTATCTTCTCGGTCTTCGGATGCATCTGGTATGACATCACCGACGCCGCAGAGCCAATCACGCCCGAGAAGCAGGCGGAGATTGAGAGATGGCTGGCATCGCAACCGAAACACCAGCCTGCCGACAGCGTCACTGAAAAACGCAGCAACCTGCTGATTGTCTTCGCCGAGTCGCTTGAAAGCTGGGTGCTTGAGAAGAAAGTCGACGGCAAGGAAATCACGCCTTGCCTGAACAGACTGCTGAAAGAGAAGTCGACGCTCTATGCGCCCAATGTGCTGACACAGGTGAAGGGCGGACGTTCAATCGACGCGCAGCTGATGATTTGCAGCGGACTGCTGCCGCTGATGAGCGGCACGTACAGCAGCCTCTACTACGACAACACATTCTACACGATTCAGAAAGCGATGCGCGGGCTGAAGCACTCCCGGAGCTACCTGCTGACCATCGACAAGGTGTCGACATGGAATCAGGGCGCGGTGGCACGCAGCTTCGGAACCGACACCATAATCTCCTACCACGACTTCAAGATGACCGAGGCATTCGGCACCCACAAGCGCATCGGCGATGCCTCGTTTTTCCAGCAATGCCGGGAGAAGATTGAGCGCGGCGAGGTGTGGAAGCCGGGCGAGTCGGTCTACATGCAGTTTGTCACATACTCCGGCCATGCGCCGTTCAAGCTGCCCGACCATCTGCGCACCATCACGTTTCCAGCGTCTATCCCTGAGAAGGCCGCCGACTATATGACCACAGCCCACTACACCGACAAGGCCATCGGCGACTTCGTGGCTTATCTGAAGACGCTGCCGCAATACAAAGAAACCATTGTGGTGATTGTCGGCGACCATGAGGGACTGGCGTCCTACCGTCAGGAACTCGTCGGCAACCCAGCCTGCCGCGGACTGGTGTCAGACAAGCAGCTCACGCCGTTTATCGTGCTCAACTCGCCCGTTGGGATGCGCTACGACAAGTTTATGGGACAGATTGACATCTACCCCACACTACTCAATCTCATGCAGCTCGACGCCTACCGCTGGCACGGTCTGGGACAAAGCATCCTCGACCCGCGCAAGCAGGGCGTTGCCGTAGGCTCGGTGATGAATGTGGAAGGCACGGGAAGCGACAAGGAGGTGGAGCGTCTGAAGGAGGCTCACACCGTGTCGGACTACATGCTTCGCTACGATTGGCTGAAACGCCTTGACTAAAGCCGTCCCTCGTCGCTGTAGCTGTAGAATCCCCTTGACGAGAAGATGATATGGTCCACCACGCAGACGTCGATCAGCTTGGCGGCATTCTTGAGTTTGTCGGTCAGGGCGTCGTCGTGCGCGCTTGGGCGCAACGAGCCTGACGGATGGTTATGTACAAGAATTATTGCAGAGGCAAGATTGTCGATGGCGTGGCGCAACACAATCTTCACGTCGACCACCGTCGCCGCCACCCCTCCCTGGCTTATCCTGGCACGCGTGATGACGCGTTTGGCAGTGTTCAGATAGATTGCCCAGAACTCCTCATGGTCGAGTCCCGTCAGCTTGTCGAGCATCAAGTCGTATGCCTTCGACGGCATATTGATCACCGGTTTCTCCACCGGACCCTCCTGCGCATATCGCTTGCCCAGCTCGATGGCGGCAAGCAGCGTCACCGCCTTTGCGTCGCCCACGCCCTTGAACGAGCGCACGAGGTTGCGTATGGTGCGCCTCGACAACTCCTGAAGGCTGTTGCCCGAATCGGCAAGAATGCGTTGCGACAGGTTTATCACCGACTCGCCGGGAGTGCCGCTTCCGAGCAGCAGCGCGACAAGTTCGGTGGTGGTCAGTGCCTCCACACCAATAGCCAACGCCTTCTCCCTCGGACGGTCCTCCGCCGATAGGTCGGCAATCCGGCTTGACCTGTAAGGTGTTTCCATCGCAGTGATGTCTGTGTGTGTTTATTTTCCTTTTCTGATGGCTATCTCTTCCTCGATGTTGCGTCCGCGGCGGAGAATGATTTTCGTGAAGAACGCTTTGAGGAAACCGCAACCGTAGCCGCCGAGCTGCACCACGCTCGCCACAATCGACAGGGCGGCGATTTTAAGGCTCTTGGTCATCGCAAGGGCGCAGCCGAACACGGCAAGCAGATATGCCACCAGCGGCAGCAGCCACATCCACGACACAACCGCCGCCAGCACAGCCATGGCCGCCACACCTGTCACAAACACGGCAGGAAGCCAATGCACAAGTTTCAGCGAGTCGGGATAGAGCAGATAAAGCGTGATGCGCGACATGCCGAACACATAGACCTGACGGCAGAACAGCCGCATGTTTACGCGCCGCTTGTGATAGACGTAGGCCTCGCGAATCAGCGATATCGCGAATCCAGCCTGGCGTATGCGCGTGCTCATGTCGATGTCTTCGGAAAACATCTCGCGGAATCCGCCCACCTTCTCCCACACCCGGCGTGAGAAGCCCATGTTGAACGTGCGCGGCACGAATTTCTCCAGCTGCACCTTGCCGCCGCGGATTCCTCCGGTGGTAAGGAATGACGTCATCGAATAGTTGATTGCCTTCTGCGTGTCGCTGAACGACGAATGGGCGGCATCGGGACCGCCGAAGCAGTCTGTAGGCCTCTCCTCCAACGCCTTGCGCAACGTTGCGATGTAGTGTTCCGGAATCACGCAGTCGGAATCAAAAAAGAGGAAATACTCGCCCGATGCACGCTCCATTCCGTAGTTGCGCGCAATGCTCCGTCCCTCGTTCTCCTTGTAGAAGTACTTCACGTCGACCCTGTCTTCAAACTCCTTCACCGCAGCGTCGCACCGCAGCGTCGAGCCGTCTTCGACAAGCACCACCTCAAAGTCCTTGTCGGTTTGTTTCGACAGGCTGTCGAGCAGGTCGCGCACCTCGTCAAGACGGTTGTAGACGGGTATTATTATAGAGAAATAAGCCATCGTCTTATAGTGTTATTTTGCAAGCAGTTCGTCGACCTTTGCAGCCAAGTCGTTGCCGCGCAAGTCGCGCGCCAGGATTGTTCCGTCGGGAGCGAACACGATGATATGCGGGATTCCGCTCACGCCATAGATTTCTGTAGCCTCCGACTGAGCGTTGTCGATGATTGTCCATGGCAAAGCCAGCTCCTTGACACATTTTTTTGTGTCGGCAGGCTCGTCCCACACAGCAAGGCCTACCACTTTCAGCCCCTTGCCGTTATATTTTTCGTAGATTCCCTTCAGCGTAGGCATTTCACGGCGGCACGGACCGCACCAGCTTGCAAAGAAGTCGAGCACCACATAGTCGCCCTTGCCGACGTAGTCAGACAGTTTCACCGTCTTGCCGTTGCTCATTTTCACGCTGAAGTCGGTAAACATCTGTCCGGGAGCGGTCTTCTCCATGCTTAGAGCCTTTTGCTTGTATGACGCCACCGCATTCGATTCCTTTATCCATTGCACGGCGCCGTCGAGCAGCTCGTCCATCTCAGCCACCGTCATACCGTCGGCAATCTGCAGGAACATCATGTATCCCGCGGCGTTTGTCTTGTTTGCCTTATATGTTTCCACAAGGATGTCGCCGCTCTTCTGCGCCACATCGTTGTAAAGCGTCTCGGCGGCCTTCATTTTCTCGTCGTTGCTCATCTGCGACTGCATGATTTGCTTCTGGCGGGCTTTGTAGTCCACCGTAAGGCTGTCGAGCATATCGCCTACACCCTCCACGATGTTGTTCAGCCGTGTGCCTTTCACCTGACCGCGGTCATTTATTGTCGCAGTGCCCGGCTCAAGGATGAAGCTCAGCCGTCTTTTGCTTCCTTCGGCAATAGCAGCAGGGACAGCCTCCCCGGCACCAACCTCCGTTGCAAACACCAGCTTGCCGTTTTTCACCACCGCGCTGTCGATGCGTTCACGCGTGTCGAGATTTATTATATACATTTTTTTGCCGTTCAGCTCCGCGGGCACCGAGCCCGACAGATTCATCGTGGCGACCTGCGCCGTTGCGGCAGCCACACCGATGGCAAACATTGCCATTGCCGTATTTATCCGTTTCATCAGTCTTGTTTTTATTTGTAAAGGAAACGGCGTATTGACCGTTTCGGTGTTTTCTCGAATTCTTCCTCGTGGATTTCCACAGCGGCCACCTGCGAGTAGGCAGGAATCTCCTTGTTGAGCGCCGCGATGTTGTCGTCCATCTGCTTTTTGATGTCGTCGTCGGTCAATCCCTGCGACTGTGCCAAGTCGTAGTCGGGATGCACCAGAGCGATGATTTTTCCGTCGCGTTCAATCACAATCGACTCGTTGACGTATGGCAGGTTGTTGAGTTTCTGCTCGATTTCCTCTGGATATATGTTCTGCCCCGACGGGCCGAGAATCATGTTTTTGTTGCGTCCGCGGATATATATGAATCCGTCGCTGTCCACGTTGCAGATGTCGCCGGTATGCAGCCAGCCGTCGCGCAGCGCCATTTCAGTCTCCTCAGGGTTCTTATAGTATCCGAGCATCACGTTCGCGCCTCTCACGAGCAGCTCTCCAGCCACATTCTCAGGGTCGGGAGAGTCGACCATTATCTCCACGTTGTCGGTAGGACGTCCGCAGGAGCCTGGACGGTTTTCCTCGTGTCCGGCATACGAAATCAGCGGCGCGCATTCCGTCATTCCGTAGCCCACGGTATAAGGGAAGTTGATACGACGCAGGAATTTCTCCACGTCGGCGTTGAGAGCCGCACCGCCCACGATGATTTCAAACAGCTCTCCACCGAACGCCTCGTTGAGTTTGGCTTTGATTTTGCCGAGCAGACGGTCGTTGACAAAGGGCACAGTCATCAGCAGCTTCATCACCGGCTTGTCGAGCAGCGGGAACACTTTTGTCTTGAGGATTTTCTCCAGCACCAACGGCACTGTGACAATCAGTCGCGGATGCGTCTTGGCGAAAGCGTCCATGATGATTTTAGGCGACGGCACACGCGTGAGGAAATGCAGATGGCATCCTTTCGACAGCGGGTGCAGCATCTCGATCGAGAGGCCGAACATGTGTGCCAGCGGGAGCATGCAGATTGTGTCATGTCCCGGGCCGAGCCACGACAGTTTGGTTAGGGCGAAGGCTATGTTTGACGAGATGGCGCGGTAAGGCACCATCACGCCTTTCGAGAAGCCAGTTGAGCCCGACGTGTAGTTGATTATTGCCAGACGGTCCATGTCGGGGGTCTTGTAGACCACGTCGTCGGCAGTGAAGCGTTCAGGATAGCGCTGACCGAAAATCTCGTTCAAGTGTGCGCGCGCATATATTATCTTTTCGTTGTTTGACTCAAAGAGGCTGTAGTCGGCGATGTTGAACGCCGCCTCCACCTTCGGAGCGTTGGCGATGTCGATCTGCCCCCACACGGTTGTGTCGCAAAACAGGATGCGCGCATCCGAATGGTTGAGGATATGATGGATTGAGTCGGCCTTGAATTCGTGCAGGATAGGCACCGGCACCGCGCCGTAGGTCATTCCTGCGATAAACGCCACCGCCCATTGGGTGCAGTTTTTTCCGCAGAGGGCAATCTTGTCGCCCTCCGCTATGCCCGCATGTTCAAAAAGAAGATGCAGTTTAGCCACTTTCCGCGCCACGTCGCGATATTGCAACGACATGCCGCCAAAATCGGTGAACGCCAGTTCTTCCCAATTCTTTTTTATTGAATTTTGGAGTATTTCATTAATATGTTGCATAATGATTTTTTTCTTTATCATTTCTGCAAAAATAACTATAAAAACCGAATGTACAAACGATTCCCGACCATTTGTCGGGTTTTTCCGCCTTGCAGGCTACGGATTGGTAAATTTAAGTTAACGCAAGAGCGTGTTTTCAGTGTTCATCTATCAAAATCTATGAAGCGTGCCCCGATGCAGCCGCTTTAATCTATTGTGTTTTTTATTGCCGTTGTGCGACAGTAATTTTGCATTGGATTAATACATAGTTTTATGCAATTACACGTGAAAATTTTTGTTTTTGGTTTGTTGGCCTGTCCGTCTGCGTTGATGCAGGCGGCAGAGTCCGACAACTCAGCTGCGGCATGGACGTTCAGCCAATGTCTAGACTATGCCTACAGCAACAATATCAGTCTGCAGAGGCTTGTTCTTGACAACCAAAGCGACGACGCCACGCTTGAGCAGTCGAAAGCGCAGTGGCAGCCAACGCTCGGCTTCTCCACCACGCAGGGCTACATCAACTACGCCTCGCCGTCGGAAAACCAGACAGCCAATGTCTATTCAGGCTCCTACGGACTCAACGCCTCGTGGACAGTGTTTAACGGCAATATCCGCCGCAATCAGATAAAATATGACGAAATGCAGCAGCGCATCTCCGCTCTCGGCATCGACGAGCAACGCTACACGCTTCAGACCGAGATTCTGTCGAAATATCTCAACATCCTGTATGCAAAGGAGGCTATCGCCATAGCACGCAAGAATGTGGAGGTGAGCAAGTATCAGATGGAGCGAGCCGAGGCACTGATGAATTCGGGCAAGCTGTCGCGGGTGGACTATTCGCAGATTGAGTCGCAATGGCACACCGACCGCTATTCGCTCACTGCCGCCGAGACCAATCTGGCTTCTGCGAAAATGGCTCTGAAATCGCTTCTTGAACTCAACATAACAACCGACTTCGACGTTGCCGGCATCGACTTCAACGATGCGGAAATCGCAGCCGAGCTGCCGCGCAAGACCACGGTGTTTGAGACGGCTTGCTCATGGATGCCGGCGCTGCAGCGCTACAAACTGGCAGGCGAGGCAGAGCAGTACAGCATCGACATTGCCCGTGGCGGCTACTACCCCTCCGTTGTGCTCAACGCCGGCGTCGGCACGTCAAACACATCGGGCAGCGGGAATCTCGGCACGCAGCTGAAAGACCGCCTCAACGAGCAGATTTCGGTGACGGTGAGTGTGCCTATCCTTGACCAGAAAAAGAACAAGACGGCGGTTGCGAAAGCACGGATTGCCCAACTCAACGCCGACCTCGACTATCAAGAGGCCGTGACATCGCTGTCGCAGACAATCGAGAGCGTATACATCGATGCAGAAAACGCCCAGGCAAAGTATGAGAGCTGCGCTGAGAAACTTACGAGCGCGTCGCTGACCGACGAGCTGGTCAACGAGCAGTTTGCGCTCGGGCTGGTCAACACGCTCGACCTTCTCAACGCCCATTCCTCGCTGCTGACGGCGCAGCAGGAGTTGCTTCAGGCAAAATATCTCACAATCCTCAACAAGCGATTGCTAAACTTCTATCAAACACAACAAATATCACTTTAGCAATAATATGAATCCCAACAAGTTATCAACACTGATTCTGTCTGCCGCACTGACATTGGCCTCGTGTGCCGACAAAGACAAAATACAACTCGAGACGGCAACGGTGTCTGCCGGCTCCATCAGCGAGACCGTAACCGCCACCGGAACGCTTGAAAGCGTGACGCAGGTGGATGTGGGCACGCAGGTTACCGGCAAAATCACCAAACTGTTTGCCGACTACAACTCAGTGGTCAAGAAAGGCGAGCTGATAGCCGAAATCGACAAGACCTTGCTCGAGAGCGAGGTGGAGGCTGCCAACGCCAACCTTGAGAGCGCGCGCTCCACCTACGAATACCGCAAGACAAACTATGAGCGCGACCGCAAGCTGCACGACAAAAAACTGATAAGCGACTACGACTATGAGACGTCGCGAAACGAATACGACGTGGCGCGCCTCGCCTATCAGAAGAGCAAAGCCGACCGCGTGAAGGCCACGGAGAATCTCGGCTATGCCGAAATCTACGCTCCTATCGACGGCATCGTGATATCGCGCGAGGTGGAAATCGGACAGACCGTCGTTGCCAACATGACGGTTGCCAACATCTTCACCATCGCCGACCTTGACAATATGCAGGTGATAGCCGACGTCGACGAGGCCGACATTGGTCAGGTGAAAGTTGGGCAACGGGTTACGTTCTCTGTCGACGCCTACCCCGACGATGTGTTCAACGGCAAGGTGACGCAGGTGCGCCTGAACCCTACGGAGGAGTCGAACGTGATTACCTATGAGGTGGTAGTTTCAGCCGACAACGCCGACCACAAACTGATTCCCGGACTGACCGCCAACATCACCATCTATACCGCCGAGTCGCAGAATGCGCTCATAGTGCCCGCCTCGGCACTGAAATTCTCACCTAAAGACATTGACGACGAGTCGCTTCCACAGAAGGCTCAGGACGCGCCTACAGGCGCAAAGGCGGTGGTGTGGACCGTGCGCGGCGGCAAGCTCTATCCCGTGGCTGTGACCACCGGCACAAACAACGGTGTCAACGTGGAGATAGTGTCGGGACTCAAGAAGGGCGACGTGGTGGCTGTCGACTACTCAGCCGACATGGCGGCGCAGCAAGCCGGCGGCAGCGAGGAAAGCAGTCCGTTCGCGCCCAAACACCCAGGACAGAAAAAGAAGGAGGGACAAAAATGAAAGAGATAATCCGTCTCGACGGCATCCACCGTAATTTCGTTGTGGGCGGAGAAACAGTCCACGCGCTGCGCGGAGTGTCGTTCACAATCAACGAGGGCGAGTTTGTCACAATCATGGGCACGTCTGGTTCAGGAAAGTCGACGTTGCTCAACATTCTCGGATGCCTCGACACCCCTACCTCCGGAAGCTACTTCATCGACGGAGCGGAGGTGCAGAAAATGAGCCGCAACGAGCGTGCCTACATACGCAACCGCAAAATCGGATTCGTGTTTCAGAACTACAACCTGCTGCCGAAAACCACTTCGGTGGAGAACGTCGAGCTGCCGCTTTTCTACAACTCCGCAATCGGAGTCAAGGAGCGCCGACGCCGCGCCGAGGAAGCCCTCGACGCCGTGGGGCTGCACGACCGCATGATGCACAAGTCGAACCAGATGTCGGGCGGACAGCAGCAGCGTGTGGCAATCGCCCGCGCGCTTGTCAACGACCCGGTGCTGATTCTTGCCGACGAGGCTACCGGCAACCTCGACACGCGCACGTCGTTCAGCATTCTGACGCTGTTCCAGCAGCTGCACAGCATGGGTCGCACCATCATTTTCGTGACCCATAACCCGGAGCTTTCCGACTACAGCAGCCGAAACATCGTGCTTCGCGACGGCAAGATCATCTCCGACGAGCGCAATCCCAACCCCAAATCGGCTGAGGAGGTCTATAAATCACTACCCGTAATCAACGACTGACAAGATGAAGATTGGAAATCTATTCAAAATAGCGCTCAAAGCGTTAAACAACAACAAGATGCGGTGCTTTCTGACGATGCTCGGCATCATCATCGGAGTGGCTTCCGTAATCACGATGCTCGCCATCGGCCAAGGCTCGAAAGACAGCATCAAGAAGCAGATTTCAGAGATGGGAAGCAACATGATAATGATTTTTCCCGGCAACATGGAGCGCGGCGGCGTGCAGCAGAGCAGCGACGACATGCAGTCGATGAAACCCGTCGACTTCGAGAACATCCGCGACGAGGCAAAATTCGTTGCCGCGGTGTCGCCGATGGTAAGCAGCCAGGGACAGTTTATCTGCGGCGCCAACAACTACCCGTCGAAGGTGGAGGGCGTCAATGCCGACTATCTTGAAATCCGCAAGCTGAAGGTGAAAGACGGTATGGCGTTTTCCGACCTCGACATCAAGCGCGCCTCCAAGGTGTGCGTGGTGGGCAAGACGGTGGTCGACAAGCTGTTTCCCAACGGAGGCAACCCCATGGGCCGTGTAATCAGGTTCAACTCCATACCGCTGACAATCATCGGTGTGCTGGAGTCGAAAGGCTACAACAGCATGGGTCAGGACCAGGACGACATTGTGCTTGCGCCCTACACCACCGTGATGAAGCGCATCCTCGCCATCGACTACATACAAGGCATCTTTGCCTCCGCCCTTACCGAGGCAGCCACCGACCAGACTACCGACGAGATAGAGAAAATTCTCAACCGCAACCACAAAATCAAGAGTGTGGAGGATGAGGACTACGACATCCGCTCACAGCAGGAATTGAGCGAGATGCTCAACTCCACCGGCGACATGATGACGCTGCTGCTCGCCTGCGTGGCAGGCATCTCGCTTCTCGTGGGCGGCATCGGCATTATGAACATCATGCTCGTGTCGGTGACCGAGCGCACGCGCGAGATTGGCCTGCGCATGAGCATCGGCGCGCGCGGACGCGACATCATGACGCAGTTTCTCATCGAGTCGATAATCATCAGCGTAGCCGGAGGCGTCATCGGCGTGGTGCTTGGCGCGGCAGCGTCGCTGTCGGTGAAATTTTTATTGAACTGGCCTGTGACAATTCAAATTTATTCTGTAGTTTTGTCATTCCTTGTGTGCACGGTCACCGGAGTGTTTTTCGGGTGGTATCCGGCGCGCAAGGCGGCGAATCTTGACCCTATAGAAGCATTGAGATATGAATAGCATACCCTCCACAAAGCGCAGCACGATGCTCGGCCTGATGACACACGTCATCGTGCTGACCATCGTGTTTATCCTTCCGGAGGTGATTTTCACCGCCGCCATGGGGCAACGGGCTAAATTCGGGCCGCGCCGTTTCGACATCTACATCCACACGGTGATGTACATCATCACATTCTACGTCAACTACTTCATCCTCATTGTCCGTCTGCTGTTCAAGAAGCGCACGTGGCTCTATCTTGTCGTGGCGGCGCTGTTTGCGGCGCTGATGGTTGTGGCGAGCAGCTACTCCCACATAGTCATTGACAAGCTGCTGGGAGTTACGCCGCCGCCACACCGTCGCGGACACCACGGCGGAGGGCTGTTTATCGTCAGCATGATGTCGCGCGACTACGTGATGCTTATTCTCACCATCGGCTTGAGCGTGGCGTTGAAGATGGGCTTGCGCTGGACAAGGATAGAGAAGCTCAACGAGCGGATAATCACCGAGCGCAAGGACATGGAGCTGCGCAACCTCAAAAACCAGCTCAACCCCCATTTTCTGTTCAACACGCTCAACAACATCTATGCGCTGACGGCATTCGACACGGAGAAGGCGCAGAACGCCATACACCAGCTGAGCAAGCTGCTGCGCTACACGCTCTACGAAAGCGACGGCACGCAGGTGACGCTCGACAAGGAGCTGCAGTTCATCAGAAGCTACATCAACCTGATGGCGTTGCGTCTCAGCGACAACACCCGCCTGACAGTAAGCATCCACGACGGCGGCACAAACGGCTTGGAAATCGCCCCGATGATGTTCATCTCACTGGTGGAAAACGCCTTCAAGCACGGAGTGAGCGCCGGCTCGGAGTCGTTTATCGACATCCGCATCACGCTGGACGGCAACCGCATCTGCTGCCACGTTGAAAACAGCCTGTTTCCGAAGCAAGATTCAGACAAAAGCGGCTCGGGCATCGGACTTGCCAACCTGCAGCGCCAACTGGAGCTGCTCTACCCCGAAAGCCACGACTACAGCGCCACCGCCATCGGCGACCGCTACGTGGCAGAGCTATCGATAACACTTAACGCAACAAAAGACTAATAGACAAACGCTTATGGACATTACTTTGAAATGCTGCGTCGTCGACGACGAACCGCTCGCGCGCGGGCTGATATGCTCGTTTGTTGAAAAGACACCGTTTCTGTCGCTTGAGGCATCGTTCGCATCCGCCTCGGAGGCAATAAAATGCGTAATGGAGAAGAAGGTAGACCTGCTTTTTCTCGACATTCAGATGCCGGAGCTCAACGGCATAGAGTTTGCGAAAATCATTCCTCCGGAATGCCGCATCATCTTTGTCACCGCCTTCGAGAAATATGCTCTCGACGGATTCCGCAACAATGCCATTGACTACTTGCTGAAGCCCGTAAACTATCCGGAGTTTCTCACCGCCGCCAACCGCGCGCTTCAGTGGGCGGAGCTGAAAGCCCGTGCGGAAGCCGCGTCGCAGCCACAGCCCGTTGCCGACAACCAGCACATCATCGTCAAGAGCGAGTACAAGCTCATACAGATTGACGTGTCTAAGATTCTCTACATCGAGGGACTCAAAGACTACGTGAAAATCTACACCGAGGACTCCCCCACCTGCATCCTGTCGCTGATGAACATGAAGACCATCGAGCAGCATCTGCCTGCCGACCGCTTCATCCGCGTGCACCGCTCGTTTATCGTGCAGATGTCGAAAATCAACGTCATCGAGCGCAACCGCATCGTGTTCGGCAAAAAGTACATACCAATTTCCGACACCTACAAGAAGGCGTTTTCCGACTATCTGGCGCGCCACACCGTCACGGCTGAACGCAACACTACTCCTACGGAAGAATAAAAGCCGTCGGGGCGGCGCCGTAAGTCAATTACAGCGCCGCCCCGACGGTATGAATCCGGCAATACTGCCATGCTTCTGCCTACAGGTTTTTCAGCGTTGATATTCGCTCGAGCGGATTTTCCGCGCCGAAGACGTAGTTGCCCGCCACGAGGATGTCGGCGCCGGCGTCTTTCAGCAGCCGTCCGGTTTCCTCATTCACCCCGCCGTCGACCTCAATCAGCGCCTTTGAGCCGCGCAGCGAAATCAGGTCGCGCAGCTCGTGCACTTTCTTCACCGAGTTCTGGATGAATTTCTGGCCTCCGAAGCCAGGGTTAACCGACATGATCAGAGCCAGGTCGATGTCGTCGATAATGTCGGCGAGCATCGACACCGGAGTGGCAGGATTGATGGTCACACCGGCTTTCATTCCAGCCTCCTTTATTTGCTGCATCACGCGCGACAGATGCGTGCAAGCCTCGAGATGCACGTTCATATACGTTGCGCCGAGGTCCTTCACTTCCTTAATAAACTTCTGCGGCTCCACAATCATCAGATGCACGTCGAGCGGCTTGTCGCAGATGTTTTTGAGGTTTTTCAACACAGGGAATCCGAAAGAGATGTTGGGCACGAAAACGCCGTCCATAATGTCGAGGTGGAGCAATTCCGCCTCGCTTCGGTTGATCATCTCCACGTCTTTCTGCAAGTTGCAGAAGTCGGCAGAGAGCAGTGATGGTGATACTATCATATCTGTTTCTATTTTTTCTTTTTCAACAAGTTATGGGCAATAAACACAACGATTACCGCAAGCAGCGCATAGCCGCCGTATGAGAGATAGGAATTGTAGTGCTCAATCTGCGCCAGCAGGTCGGCAGGCGCAACAAACGTAGAGAGCCATGCTCCGAGAGCTGCAAGCACCGCGTTCCACGCCCCCGCTCCGAGGGCTGTGAACACAACGAATTTTCCGATGTTCATCCCCGCCAAACCGGCAGGAATCGAGATGAGCTGGCGCACAGCAGGAATCAGTCGTCCAACGAACGTCGACACCGCCCCGTGCTTGTCGAAATAGGCTTCGGCATTCGCCACTTTAGCCTCGTCGATCAGGCAGATGTGGCCGAAACGGCTGTTTGCGAACCGGTAGACGATTGGCCTTCCGAGCCACACCGCCAGATAGTAGTTGACCAACGCGCCGATGAGCGCGCCCATCGTTGCCAATGCCACAACCACGTAGATGTTTATATGCCCTTGCGCCACGGCGAAGTAGGCAGCCGGAGGCACAACGATTTCAGAAGGGAAAGGGATAAACGAGCTTTCAACCGCCATAAGCGCTACAATGAGCAGATAAGCCGTAAACGGGTCGCTTATCATCGCAACAAACCAATTGTATATTTCTACAACCATAAATCAATATTTTCTGTTAATTATTCCGCAAAATTAATACTCTAATTTCATTCCACTCCTATCTCGCGGAACATTTCGGCATATTTCTCCGCTTTTTTCTCCACGGCGAGCGGATAAGCGCGCGACGACGACACCATGCGGTAGTGCCGGCAGAGGTTGCCACGATGCGTGAATTCAACATATTCGCCCGTCTTCGGCACCGCCGTGCCGTTGATTGCGGCTATTATCGCCGACGACTTCTCGCCAGCCGTCACCACCGTGCGGCAGTCAGGCAGACGGTCGAGAAACCCGTCAAGGTCGATTGGCTCCACCACTTCAAGGAATTTGTCGGAAGCGTTGTCTTTCTGACGCACCACACGCACCGCCGCGTCAAACATCGCGATTCCCCTCTCGGCGGCAAAACGGCGTATCGCCTGCTCGTCGTAGCCCCCGGGACGCACAAAATGGTTCTTGTCGCCGAAAAACACTATGCCCATTATGCGCCACATGTCGTTGGTGCGGTTTGGGTAATAGAAGCGCATAGACCACCGTCGTTCGGGCGGCGGGAACGATCCGAGCATCAGCACTTTGGCGTTGCCGGGCATAAACGGTTCGAACGGATGGTTCTCAATGCGTCTTTTTTCCATTCGCCAATATTTTTTTGTAAGCAACCATCATCGCCACGGTGACCACCGCACTGACAATAGCCACAACTGCCGACTGGCTTCCAGCCTCGCCCATTGCGGCTGCGTCGATTGAGTTGTTGCCCATCCACATAAACGCCACGACAGCGGAATTGTTGAACGCATGGCCTATGACAGGCACCCACAGCGAACCGCTCCACAGATAGGCGTAGCCGAAGAAGGCACCCAGCACAAGACGTGGCACAAAGCCGAAAAACTGGAAGTGGAGCGTGCTGAACACGAAAGCGGCAGTCCACACCGCCAAGTGTCGGCGCCGCATGCCGTCGCAGCAGATGCGCTGCAGCGCGCCTCGGAAAAACATCTCCTCGCCAAGTCCGGTCAGCAGTCCGACGCACACCACCGAAGCAATCAAATCCCACACCGACGAGCCGCTGAGCAGCGTGTCGGTGGCCTCCTGCGCGGCGTTCTCCTGCGCGCGCATCCATTGCTCCACCGGCTTCATCGCCTCGGGCAGCGACAGCGACGCGTTCCACGCCACAAGCCAGTTCATCGCCGGCGTCATCGCCAACGAAATCAGCACAATGCCTGCCACCGCCATTGCCGACGGCGCCTTGTCGAGCCGCAGGAAGCGCAGCGGGGTTCCGCCACCGCAGAGAGTGCCCACCGCCACGGCGGGGAGCATGAACATAATCAGATTCTGCAACGTTGTGGCAAGCCGCATCTGCGTCAGCGCGTCGAGCGCGTCGATGCGAGCGAGCATCTGCGACAGCAATGCCACCAGAAACAGTCCGACCAGCAGACCAGAAGCGAGCACCACTACAGCCCTCGAGGCAGAGAAACGATTGTTTGTATCGCCAAGCATCATATCCTTATTCTATCATCTTTAAAAATTCATCCTCGCCGATAATCGGAATGCCGAGCGAGCGCGCTTTCTCCAGCTTCGCCGGACCCATATTCGCGCCGGCAAACACGAAGTCGGTCTTCTTTGAAATCGAGCCGGAGTTTTTGCCCCCGTTGCGCTCAATCATCGCCTTGTACTCGTCGCGCGAGTGATGCTCGAACACACCGCTTATCACGATTGTCTTTCCGGCGAGCTTGTCGGTTTTCTCCATCGCCTCCTTCGCCACGCCCATCTGCAGCCCGGCAGCGCGCAGACGCTCCACGATTGCGGCATTCTGTGGGTTCTTGAAGAAAGCCACCACGCTCTCGGCAATCACCTGCCCCACGTCGTCGATAGCCACAAGGTCGTCGACCGTGGCGAGCATCAGCGCGTCGATAGAGCCGAAAGCGAACGCCAGTTTCTTAGCCATTGTCTCGCCCACATTCGGAATCGAGAGCGCAAACACCACCCGTTCGAACGGCACCTGCTTCGACGCCTCGATGCCGCGGAGTATGCGCCGCGCCGTGAGCTCGCCGCAACGCCCCACGATTGTCAGTTTGTCGTCGGTAAGGTCGTAGATGTCGGCCACATTCTTCACCAGTCCCACCGCAAACAGCTGTTCGGCAGTTTCCTCTCCGATTCCGTCGATGTTCATCATCCGCCGTCCCACGAAATGCTCTATGCGCCCCGTGATCTGTGGACGGCATCCGTCGCGGTTCGGGCACACCCATGCCGCCTCGCCCTCGTTGCGCACCAGCGGCGTGCCGCAGACCGGGCAATTCTTCACGAACTGCAGCGGCAGGCTTCCGGGTTGGCGTCGCGAGAGTTCGACCCCCACGATTTTCGGTATGATTTCGCCGCCCTTCTCCACATATACGTAGTCGCCGTCGTGGATGTCGAGCTGGCGTATGATGTCCTCGTTGTGGAGCGAGGCGCGCTTCACGATTGTGCCTGACAGCAGCACCGGCTCAAGGTTGGCGACAGGCGTTATCGTGCCGAGGCGTCCAGTTTCGAACGACACCGACTTAAGCCGAGTCAGCTCCCTCTCCGCCTGGAATTTATAGGCGATAGCCCACCGTGGCGACTTCGCCGTGCTTCCGAGCAAACGCTGCTGCTGAAGGTTGTTGACCTTGAACACCAGCCCGTCGGTAGCCACCTCGAGCTGCTTGCGCGCCTCCGCCCAATGGTCGATAAACCGTTTCGCTTCGGTGACGTCGCGCAGCAGCTCTGTAGCGTCCGACACCTTGAAGCCCCACTTTCTCAAAGCCTGAAGCGACTCATAGTGAGTGGTGTATGGCAGGTTGTCGCCCAGCAGGAAGTAGAAATAAGCGTCCAGTCCGCGGCGAGCCACCTCCGCCGGGTTAAGCGTCTTCAGCGTACCCGCAGCAGCGTTGCGCGGATTTGCGAGCAGCGGTTCCTCGTTGAAAGCCCTCTCCTTGTTGAGCGCGTCAAACGATTTCCACGGCATCACAATCTCGCCCCTCACCTCAAACTTGTCGGGCCAACCGCCGCCGGCAAGCGTCAGCGGCACGCTCCGTATCGTCTTCACATTGACCGTCACGTCGTCGCCATGCACGCCGTCGCCTCGCGTCACGGCACGCACCAGCCGGCCGTGCTCATACGTTATTGAAATCGACGTACCGTCAAACTTCATCTCCCCTACAATCTCGAGCGAGCCACCGCCCAGCTGCTGCTTTGCGCGCCGCAGGAAGTCTTCAACCTCCTCGATTGAGTAAGTGTTTGAGAGCGACAGCATCGGCCTCTCGTGCGCCACCTGCTTGAAGCCCGGCGTCAGGTCGCTTCCCACGCGTTGCGACGGCGACAGCGGGTCGAAAAGCTCCTTATGCGCCGCCTCCAGATCCTGCAGGCGGCGCATCATGTCGTCATATTCTTTGTCGCTGACAGTAGGCTTGTTAAGCACGTAGTAGTTGTAGTTGTGCTTGTTGAGTTCCTCCCTCAGCCAATTTATTTCCGATTCAAACAAATCCATATTTCCAATTATTTTGCCACGAATTTAGTGAAATTTATCAGAACACAAGCTGATTTACCTCTCTTTTTTGACTATTCAAAAAAAATAAATGTTACCTTTGTGATTGAGACAAAACAAACAACGGCATGGCAACAAGACTCTATCCCATAGGCATACAAACTTTTGAAAAAATCATAGAAGGCGGTTTTGTCTACGTAGACAAGACTGAATATGTGCACCAATTGGCAAACACCAGCGGCAGTTCTTTTTTTCTCAGCCGTCCGCGCAGGTTTGGCAAGTCATTGCTTTTGTCCACAATGAAAAGTTATTTCGAAGGCAAACGCCAACTTTTTAAAGGTTTGGCCATTGAACGTCTTGAAACTGAATGGGCAGAATATCCTGTGCTTCTCTTCAGCATGGCTTCTGCCAAACATGCCGACAAAAACCAGCTTGAGCGCTATCTTGACAATATGCTCCGAAGAACCGAGCAGAAATTCGGCTTCACAAAAGAATCAGAAGACCCCAACGACCGACTTTCCGACTTGATTCACAAATGTTATGAGAAATACGGCAAAAAGGTCGTGGTTCTCATCGATGAGTACGACGCGCCATTGCTCGACGTGGTCCACGAGGATGAGCAGCTGCCAGAGCTTCGCAATGTGATGCGCAATTTCTACAGCCCATTGAAAGATTGCGACCCTTACCTGCGGTTTGTATTCATCACAGGAATCACGAAATTCTCCCAACTGAGCATTTTCAGTGAACTAAACAACATAAAAGACATCAGCATGGATTCCGCCTACGACGGAATCTGCGGCATTACGAGCAATGAGCTGACCACCCAACTAATTGACGATGTCAGTAAACTGGCATCAAGTCAGGCACAAACTGCAGAGCGCACCATTGCCAATCTGAAAGATTATTACGATGGCTATCACTTCTCATGGCCGTCGGCCGACATCTACAACCCCTACAGTCTGCTCAACTGTTTTGCCGACAGGACGTTTGACACGTATTGGTTCTCATCCGGAACCCCGACATATCTAATCGAGATGATGCGTAAATTTGATGTGCAGCCATCAGACATAGGGAACGGAGTGGACGCTATTCGCTCAGGATTCGACGCGCCGACAGAAACTATGGACTCGCTCACCCCATTGCTCTATCAAAGCGGCTACCTGACAATCAAAAGCTACAACACCGACGACAAAGTCTATCATCTTGAGATACCCAACAAGGAGATACGCTCCAGCCTGTATCAGTCGCTTCTTCCCTATTATTTCGGGAAAGACACGCAAAGCGGCAACACGCAAATAGCCAAAATGTCGGCTCTTATAAACAAAGGCAATATGGATGGCGCGCTGCGGCTGCTGCGCGACTTTCTGTCGACAGTGCCGTATTGCGACAACACGGCATACGAGGGTCATTACCAACAGATGCTGTATGTAATATTCACGATTCTGACAAATTACCGAATGCAGGTAGAAGTGCGCACTCACAAAGGGCGGATTGACGTCGCACTCGAAACCGAAAGCCGCATATATGTGATGGAGATAAAATTCAACGGCTCGGCAGATGATGCCCTTCGCCAAATCGACTTGAAAGGCTATGCCGACGCATATAAAAATTCGCTTAAACAAATCGTCAAAGTCGGCATCAATTTCTGCGTAAAAGGCGATGCCAACTTTACGGATTGGATAATCAAGCAGTAAATTTGCATCCGTTCTGCGTCACAGTCCACTCAAACCATGTCAACCAAGCCCAAATTTTGGGCTTTTTTTTCTCACAGAATCAGGTGTATTTTTTTAAATACCTCCTCGAGTCCTTTCCTCTTCAATCAACTTGTTTGTCTGCTTTTGTCCATTCATCCCCACATTAGGATTGCTTGGTTTCCTCTCCCCAATCACGAGGCGGAGTCCAATGTCCCAACCATCCATGTTAAAAGTTTCGTTGATACGCCCACGACTTGACACTCGACAGAATCCATTATTCGCATGCGAATAACCGCCGCCACGAATTATACGAGAGTCTGGTTCATCTGGCAAAGGCGAAGAATAGTCACCGACAAACCAATCGCTGCACCATTCATATACGTTTCCGCTCATATCGTAGATGCCCAATTCATTCGGTTGCTTGAGTCCGACATTGTGCGTTCTGGAATCACTGTTGTCGCAATACCATGCCACAGAATCTATACTATTACCACCAGCATACTTATAGCCACGACTTTTATTACCTCCACGGGCAGCATATTCCCACTCAGCCTCTGTGGGCAGACGGAACTCACGGCCAGTCAACTCGTTCAACTCCCGGACAAACCTTTGACAATCATAAAACGACACTTTTACTACTGGACGATTGTCGCCTTCGTAATGCGAAGGTGTGCTACCCATCACCGCTTCCCACAATTCCTGCGTCACCTCTGTCTGCCCTATATAGTAGTTGCCAAGAGTCACTTGATGTGTAGGCTTTTCACAGTCTTCCGCATCGCCAACCTGCTCAGAGGTCGCACCCATCGTGAACGTACCGCCCTCAACAGGTACCATCGTAAATTTAACACCATTGACATCGTATGTTTGCGAGCCGTTGACTGAAACCAATTGCGGCATAGGATCCACTTGTGTCCCTTGATTTTGCGAACTTGAATTGAGCCAAGACTTTATACCTATCCTACAAACAATCACAACAAAAGCAATGCAGACCCCTATTACAAACCGTCCTACACAACTCTGATTTCCTTTTTTCCGCTTTTCTCCAATCACTTCAGTTTTTGATTCAACCGTTGGCTCTGCTGCAGGTTGCGACACTGGCTTCTCAACGACAGATGGCTCGTTGCCATACAACTCCTTGACGAAATCGCGGACCGAGAGCGTGCGGTCCTTGCGAGAATAAGCCATAGCATGCACCACTGCCGGACGAACTTCTTCAGGAAGGCATACCGACCAATCATTCAACGAGAACTCCAAATCTATCGCTTCGGGAGGAGTCTTGCCGGTCAGCATGTTGGCGAATGTGGCAGCGAGGGCGTACACATCCGACTGCGGCGAGAACTGCTTCAACCCTACATACTGCTCCGCCGGAGAGAAGCCTGCGCTGTATGCCAACGTCCGAACGGTGGTCGTGGCATTGCCCCGACGGTCGTAGTGCTTGGCAAGACCAAAATCAATAAGCACCGGCTCACCGTTGGAACGGAACATAATGTTGCCAGGCTTGATGTCGAGATGCGTGATGCGGTTGCAGTGCAGAAACGCCACGGCGTCTGCCACAGGTTTCAGAATTTTCTTTGCTGCACCAACAGAAAGCGCACCGTGCTTTTTCACATAATCCGCAAGACTTCCGCCATCAAGAAACTCCATCACATAGCATGCCGTACCGTTAGCCTCAAACACCTCGTCGACCGGCACTATGTTGCGGCATTGTCCGCACAGACTGTTCAGCCGCCGCGTCTCAGAGATGAAATCCTTCAAGCCATCGGCAGCCTCCCCCTTTGTGTCAGCCGTGCTGACCTTTCCAGAAGCATCGCGCAGACATCCGTCCATGAAAAATTCCTTCATAGCAAACTCCACGCGCACAGGTATCCGCCCCACCTGCTCCATCGCTGAAACCTTGTAGGTGATTCCGAAGCCGCCCTTGCCGAGCACCGCCTCCACTCTATATTCACGTTTACCGCTCCGCAGCACAGAGCCTACCGGCAGCACGTCATCCCATTGTTCCATTTCATCCATTACTTGAAAACCGCCACAAACTTACAAAAATCCGAGCATACGAAAAAGCACACACCCCAACCAATCATCAAAAATATGCTGAAAAACATTTTTTGGGAAAATAATGTTGATTTTTAGGAGTGTATGTTGATTGATTTGCGTATCTTTGCAAATCGAATGCCAGGAAGGCGTTCGACAGGTTTGTTTAATTATATTGACAAAACATTAATGGCTGACAACAAGAGAATTAAAACGGCTCTCGTCTCCGTATTCCACAAAGACGGTTGGATGAACTTTTAAGTCTGTTACATAATCACGGGGTGAAATTTCTTTCCACCGGCGGAACAAAATCATTTATCGATGGTCTGGGTTACGAATGTGAAGCGGTCGTGAGCCACAAGACCTCATTGCACTCTAGCTATAAAAGACCATTTGGTCTCCATATTGTGCAATCCACTCCGATACTCGACATTCCAATTCTTTTAGAATCTTTTCGTCTAGCGACGCGCCAAAAGACATCTCCAGTTTGTACCTACCGTCAAATTTGGAGACCACCTGCACGCTATACGTACCACTTTTCTTCGGATAAACATAGTCCAAAGATACAAAATTATCGCATTGGACACCCAAAACGGACGTCCATAGAATCATATCTACCTAATTTGCAGGTAAATACAGAAATAGCATTCAAAATCTGTCAAAGTCCGGAGTAAATTTGCATCCGTTCTGCGTCACAGTCCACTCAAACCATGTCAACCAAGCCCAAATTTTTGTTTTTTTCTCTCTAAATCAGACGTATTTTTTTTAATATCGTCAATTCGAGTCCTTACCTCTTCCGACTTGTTGTCAGTTTTTTGTTGCTTCTTTCCCATTAGGATTGCTTGGTTTCGTTTCTCCAATCACGAGGCGGAGTCCAATATTACTACAATCCCCTGGTTTACCATAATTACGATATGCCAAACGGCTTAATAATGGGTGACTGTAGCAACTCCCACCACGATAAATATGGAAATCTGTGATACTTGAAGATGGTCCTTTGGGATTCCTTTGCGAGAATGACATATAATCTCCATAAAAATCGTAACACCACTCTTCTACATTTCCCGTCATGTCATAAATACCCAGTTCATTCGGCAACAAAGAGCCTACTTCATGTGGTTTACATTTACTGCTTACATCATACCATGCAACAGCATCAATACTGTTACTGCCAGAATACCTATAACCACGACTCTTTCGTCCTCCACGAGCGGCATATTCCCATTCTGCTTCTGTAGGTAGTCTAAACTGTTTGTTTGTCATTTTATTCAATTTTTTGATAAACTCCTGACAATCTTCCCATGAAACATTTTCTACAGGAAGATTTTCACCTTTGCTACCTGACGGATTATTGCCTGTTACCGCTTTCCACAATTCTTGCGTCACCTCTGTCTGCCCTATGTAGTAATCATCAAGAGCAACCTTATGCGTTGGCTTCGCCTCCTCAAGTACATCATAATCTCCATCCGTTTCTTCATACTGTTCTTGGGTTGCCCCCATTGTAAACGAGCCTCCTTCTACTGGCACCATCGTGAACTTTACTCCATTAACATTGTATGTTTCCGAACCTTCGACAATGACTATTTGATGTGCGGTTTCTTTTGAATCTGTTTTATTTTCCTGATTTTGTACTATCGTATTTCGCACATCCTCTGTCTGTGAATTTATGGACAAACGACATACGACTGCCACCAATAGCCCAACGCCAACAATAAACAGCCAAAATTTATAGTCTTTTACAAGCTTGTTCCACCGTTCCTGATTAATTGGCAAATACGGTCTTCCTTTGACATCTAGAACTTTCGTTTTCCGCTTTTCTCCAATCACTTCAGTTTTCGATTCAACAGTCGGCTCTGCTACAGGTTGCGACACTGGCTTCTCAACGACAGATGGCTCGTTGCCATACAACTCCTTGACGAAATCGCAGACCGAGAGCGTGCGGTCCTTGCGAGAATAAGCCATAGCATGCACCACTGCCGGACGAACTTCTTCCGGCAGGCACACCGACCAATCATTCAACGAGAACTCCAAATCTATCGCTTCGGGAGGAGTCTTGCCGGTCAGCATGTTGGCGAATGTGGCAGCGAGGGCGTACACATCCGACTGCGGCGAGAACTGCTTCAACCCTACATACTGCTCCGCCGGAGAGAAGCCTGCGCTGTATGCCAACGTCCGAACGGTGGTCGTGGCATTGCCCCGACGGTCGTAGTGCTTGGCAAGACCAAAATCAATAAGCACCGGCTCACCGTTGGAACGGAACATAATGTTGCCAGGCTTGATGTCGAGATGCGTGATGCGGTTGCAGTGCAGAAACGCCACGGCGTCTGCCACAGGTTTCAGAATTTTCTTTGCTGCACCAACAGAAAGCGCACCGTGCTTTTTCACATAATCCGCAAGACTTCCGCCATCAAGAAACTCCATCACATAGCATGCCGTACCGTTAGCCTCAAACACCTCGTCGACCGGCACTATGTTGCGGCATTGTCCGCACAGACTGTTCAGCCGCCGCGTCTCAGAGATGAAATCCTTCAAGCCATCGGCAGCCTCCCCCTTTGTGTCAGCCGTGCTGACCTTTCCAGAAGCATCGCGCAGACATCCGTCCATGAAAAATTCCTTCATAGCAAACTCCACGCGCACAGGTATCCGCCCCACCTGCTCCATCGCTGAAACCTTGTAGGTGATTCCGAAGCCGCCCTTGCCGAGCACCGCCTCCACTCTATATTCACGTTTACCGCTCCGCAGCACAGAGCCTACCGGCAGCACGTCATCCCATTGTTCCATTTCATCCATTACTTGAAAACCGCCACAAACTTACAAAAATCCGAGCATACGAAAAAGCACACACCCCAACCAATCATCAAAAATATGCTGAAAAACATTTTTTGGGAAAATAATGTTGATTTTTAGGAGTGTATGTTGATTGATTTGCGTATCTTTGCAAATCGAATGCCAGGAAGGCGTTCGACAGGTTTGTTTAATTATATTGACAAAACATTAATGGCTGACAACAAGAGAATTAAAACGGCTCTCGTCTCCGTATTCCACAAAGACGGGTTGGATGAACTTTTAAGTTTGTTACACAATCACGGAGTGAAATTTCTTTCCACTGGAGGGACAAAATCATTTATCGACGGTCTGGGATACGAATGCGAAGCGGTTGAAGACCTTACCGGCTACCCTTCGATTCTCGGCGGACGCGTCAAGACACTCCACCCCAAGGTGTTTGGCGGCATTCTCAACCGCCGCGACAACGCCGGCGACCAAGAGCAAATCAAGCAATACGAAATACCGGAGATCGACCTTGTGACTGTCGACCTCTATCCTTTTGAAGAGACAGTGGCATCTGGAGCGTCAGAAGCCGACATCATAGAGAAAATCGACATAGGCGGCATCTCTCTTATCCGCGCCGCCGCCAAGAACTACAACGACGTGGTAATCGTGGCGTCGAAGCATCAGTACGCGCCCCTCTGCGAGATTCTGAAGCAGAACGGCGACGCAGTGACCTCGCTCGCCGACCGCCGCTTCTTCGCGAAGGAGGCCTTCGGCGTTTCGAGCGCATACGACAGCGCCATCTTCAACTATTTCGACGCCGAGAGCGACAGCGACTTCCGCGTTGCCATCAACGGCTCGCGCCATCTGCGCTACGGCGAGAATCCACATCAGGCGGGCAAGTTCTTCGGCGACTTCGACAAGATGTTTGAGCAGCTTCACGGCAAGGAGATTTCCTACAACAACCTTCTCGACATCGACGCGGCTGTGAACCTTATCGGCGACTTCGACGAGACCACGTTTGCCATCCTGAAGCACAACAATGCCTGCGGCATCGCTTCTCGTCCAACCATCCTCGAGGCATGGAAAGACGCTCTTGCTGGCGACCCCGTGTCGGCGTTCGGCGGAGTGCTCATCGCCAACCGCGAGATTGACGCCGCTACAGCCGAGGAGATGCACAAAATCTTCTTCGAGGTTTGCATCGCACCGTCGTACACCAAAGAGGCACTCGCCATTCTCGAGCAGAAGAAGAACCGCATCATCCTGCTTCAAAAGTCTACCGAGCTTCCGACACAGCAGTTCCGCTCCATTCTCAACGGCGTGCTCCGTCAGGACAAAGACCTCCGCAAAGAGACTACAGCCGACCTCAAGCAGGCCACGGAGAAAGCCATCACCGCCGAGCAGGCAGAAGATTTGCTCTTCGCCAACAAGGTGGTGAAGCACAGCAAGAGCAACGCCATCGTGCTCGCCAAAGGCAAGCAGCTATTTGCGAGCGGCATCGGTCAGACATCGCGTGTCGACGCCCTTCGCCAAGCCATCGAGAAGGCCAAGTCGTTCAACTTCGACCTTCACGGCGCGGTTATGGCATCCGACGCCTTCTTCCCGTTTGCCGACTGCGTTGAAATCGCCCACAACGAAGGCATCACAGCCGTGATTCAGCCCGGCGGTTCAATCCGCGACAACGAGACCGTTGACTTCTGCAACAAGAACGGCATCGCCATGGTTATGACAGGCATCCGTCACTTCAAGCATTAAAACAACCGACAATAATAACAGCAAAATGGGAATATTCTCACTGACACAAGAAATAGCCGTTGACCTTGGAACGGCAAACACGATCATCATCCACAATGACAAGATCGTGGTCGACGAGCCTTCGTATGTGGCTCTCGACTCCAAAGGCAAACTTGTTGCCGTAGGAGAAAAGGCTAAGATGATGCAGGGAAAGGAGCACCCGGGCATCCGCACCATCCGCCCGCTGCGCGACGGCGTTATCGCCGACTTCAACGCCGCCGAGCTGATGATCCGCGGACTTATCAAGATGGTAAGCTCGAAGCACCATTGGTTCTCTCCGTCGCTGCGCATCGTGGTGTGTATCCCTTCGGGCAGCACCGAGGTTGAAATCCGTGCAGTCCGCGATTCGAGCGAGCATGCCGGCGGCCGCGACGTTTATATGATTTACGAGCCGATGGCAGCAGCCCTCGGTATCGGTCTCGACGTCGAGGCACCTGAAGGCAATATGATTGTCGACATAGGCGGCGGCACAACTGAGATTGCGGTAATCTCTCTTGGCGGCATCGTCACCAACAAGAGTATCCGTGTGGCAGGCGACGTGCTTACCGAAGACATCCAGGAGCACATGCGCCGCGCGCACAGCATGAAGGTTGGCGAGCGCATGGCCGAGCTGATAAAAATCAACGTTGGCTCGACGCTCACCGAGATGGACAACCCGCCGGAAGACTACATCGTGCACGGTCCGAACCAGATGACCGCCCTTCCGATGGAAGTGCCGGTGTCGTATCAGGAAATCTCCCACTGCATCGAGAAATCGATACTCAAAATCGAGGCAGCTATTCTGAGCGCATTGGAAAGCACACCACCCGAACTTTATGCCGACATTGTCAGAAACGGCATCTATATCTCGGGCGGCGGCGCGCTTCTCCGAGGTCTCGACAAGCGTCTGTCGGAGAAAATCGGCATCAAATTCATTGTAGCCGACGATCCTCTGCACGCAGTGGCGAAGGGCACAGGCATCGCGTTGAAGAACCGCGACAAGTTCTCGTTTCTCATCCGATAGCGTTCACCCATCGGCATAAAAATTCACCAAGAAGGCGTCAACCATTTTGTTTGCGCCTTCTTGTATGTATAAACAAGGTATATTGACCGCAAACTGGTAAATTCACCGCAACCGACTGACTGTGAATAATATAATTAGTTTTTTTGTGCGACATTCGTCGTGGATTGTGTTTGTGCTGCTTGTCGTGGCAAGCTGCTGGATGCTGTTTCAGAAGAACCCATACCAGCAGCATGTGTTTCTGACATCCGCCAACCGGGCGTCGGCCGTAGTCTACAAGGGCGCCGGCGAGGTCACATCATACTTCAACCTGCGTTCAATCAACTCCGACCTTCAGGAGCGCAACGCCACGCTTGAGATGGAGGTGATCAACCTGAAACGCCAAATCGGCGAATACAAGACGCTGCTGCAGCCCAGCGGCATCGCCCTACCCGACTCCGTGGCACAAAACTACGAATATCACTTTGCCAACGTGATCAACAACAGCGTCACCCACCCGAAGAATTTCATCACCATCGACAAGGGCCGCCTCGACGGCATCGCCCCCGAGATGGGCGTCGTTGACCAGAACGGAGTGGTTGGCATCGTGAGCAACGTCAGCGACCATGCCTCGCGCGTGCTGTCGCTTCTCAACTCCGACATGCGTCTGTCGTGCAAGGTGAAGAACACCGACTATTTCGGCAGTCTGGTGTGGCACGGCACCGACCCCTACCACGCCACGCTCGAGGAGATGCCGAAGCACGTGAAGTTCCACCGCGGCGACACCATCGTCACGAGCGGCTACTCGGCGGTGTTTCCGCCGGGTCTTATCGTCGGCGTGATAGAGAGCAACCAACAGGCCACCGACAATAATTTCTTCTCTTTGAAGATACGTCTCACCACCGACTTCACCCGCCTCGGCACCGTGCGCGCCATCAAGAGCAAGATGGCAGGCGAGCTGAAGCGTCTTGAACAGGAAGGAGGAACCGACAATGAGTAAAAGCATCTTCCAGACACTGGCGTTGTTTGTGCTGCTTGCCATCGTGCAGGTGCTCGTGTGCAACAACATCAGCATCCTCAATTTCGCCACTCCGTTTGTGTTTATCTACGTCATCGTGCGCCTTCCGCTCACGCTCCACTGCAACTGGGTGATGATTATCGGCTTCCTTGCCGGTCTGATTATCGACATCTTCGGCGACACCGCCGGCATGAATGCCCTTGCATGCACCATTCTCGGCGCAGTCCGCGAGACGGTTGTGAAGCTCTACGTGACCCACGACGACGAGATTGCCGACCCCGTGCCTTCGGCGAAGACCCTCGGACCTGGCGCCTACATCAAGCATCTGCTGACGATGACGTTTGTCTACTGTCTTTCGGTGACCTTCATCGAGGCTTTCACGCTTCATGATTTTCTGCTATCTTTGTACCGCGTTGTAGGATGCACCGCACTGACATTCGTCATTCTGCTCGGCATCGACGCGCTTGTCAACGCCAAGAAATGAGAGAGTACGAACTGGAGAAACGCCGATTTGTCATCGCCGGACTGATAATTGTCATTTCGGTGCTTTACATTGTGCGCCTGTTCAATCTTCAGGTGGCCGACGAGACATTCAAGAAAAACGCCGACTCCAACGCCTTTCTGCGCAAGACCATCTATCCCTCACGCGGTATGATCTACGACCGCAAGGGGCGTCTCATCGTGTTCAACCAGCCGGCATACGACGTCATGGTCATCCCCAAGGAGATACACGACCTCGACTCGCTCGACCTGTGCAGCACGCTGCAAATCACGCTTCCAGAGCTTCGCAAGAAGTTTGAGGAGATGCGCGACACTCGGCGCAACCCCGGCTACTCCTCGTTTACCCAGCAGGTGCTTATCCGCCATCTGTCGCTCGAGGACTATGGCCGCCTTCAGGAGAAGCTCTACCGCTTCCCCGGATTCTTCATTCAGAAAAAGACACTCCGCAAATACAACAGCACCAGCGGCGCCAACATCCTCGGCAACATCCGCGAGGTGAACCAGAACGATATCGACAACGACCCCTACTACCGCGCCGGCGACTACACCGGCGACCTCGGCATCGAGAAGAGCTACGAGACGTATCTGCGTGGCAAGAAGGGGCAGGAAATACTTATCCGCGATGCCCACGGACGCATCCAGGGACGCTTTGAGAACGGAGCGAGGGATGTGGCTCCCGTGTCGGGCAAAGACCTGACACTCAGCATCGACTACAACCTTCAGGAGTATGGCGAGATGCTGATGCAGGGCAAAATAGGTGCAATCGTTGCCATCGAGCCGGCAACGGGCGAGATTCTCGCCCTCGTGTCGAGTCCCGGCTACGACCCTTCACTGCTCATCGGGCGCGACCGCGGCAAGAACTACCGCGAGCTTGTCAACAACCGCTACAAGCCGCTGTTTGACCGCGCCATAATGGCAGCCTATCCTCCCGGCTCCCAGTTTAAGCCCACCCAGGGACTGATATTCCTGCAGGAAGGCATGGTTGGTCTCGGCACGATGTTTCCCTGCCACCGCGGCTACATCAACGGGCGTCTGAAAGTGGGCTGCCACGGCCACGAGTCGCCCATCTCGCTGAAGCCCGCCATCCGCACGTCGTGCAACGCATATTTCTGCTGGGGCTTCAAGACGATGATCGACAAGCGTTCGAAATACGGCACCCCCGCCAAGGCGTTCGAGATTTGGAAGAACTACCTTGTGGAAATGGGCTTCGGCTACAAACTCGGCGTCGACCTTCCGGGCGAGAGCCGCGGATTCATCCCCAACAGCAAGTTCTACAACAAAGTGTACGGCGAGAACCGCTGGAGCGCCAACACGGTCATCTCGGTGGCAATCGGACAGGGCGAGATACTCGCCACCCCGCTTCAGATAGCCAACCTGTCGGCAACGATAGCCAACCGCGGCTGGTACTACACGCCCCACGTTGTGAGACGCATCAGCGGCACCAAGCTGCCCGCGCAGTACACCACACGCCACACTCCGCACATCAACAAAAACTACTATCAGGACATTGCCGAGGGCATGCGCATGGCAGTGGTGGGCGGCACGTGCCGCCAGGCGCAGTTCGGCGACATCGAGGTGTGTGGCAAGACGGGCACGGCGCAGAACCCCCACGGACGCGACCACTCGGCGTTTATGGGCTTCGCCCCGATGAACAATCCCAAGATAGCCATCTGCGTCTATGTGGAGAATGCCGGCTTCGGCGCCACCTTCGGAGTGCCTATCGGCGGATTGATGATGGAGAAATACCTGACGGGGCAGATTTCGCCCCACCGGCAGTATATCGAAGACCGCATGCTGGAGTCGAACACGATTATCTACAGTGGCGTTAAGAAACATTGACATAAAAAAAGGACACAACAATATGCTGAAAACAGACATTAACGAAAGGAAATGGGAACTTGTGAGCAGCGAATATCTGTTCCGTCGTCCGTGGCTGACGGCACGCCGCGACGTGGTGCGTCTGCCCAACGGCACCGAGATACCCGAATTTTATGTGCTTGAATATCCCGACTGGGTCAACATCATCGCAGTGACCGCCGACGGGGAGTTTGTGATGATACGCCAGTACCGCCACGGCATCGACCAGACACGCTATGAGCTTGTGGCAGGCTGCGTAGACCCCGGCGAGGACCCTCTGACGGCAGCCAAGCGCGAGCTTTATGAGGAGACGGGATTCGGCGGCGGCGAATGGCGCAAGATTTCTGTGATTTCGGGCAATCCCAGCACCACCACCAACTGGACCCACTGCTACGTGGCAGAAGGCGTGGAGCGCGTAGGCAGCCAGCATCTTGAGACGTCGGAGGACATCAGCGTGCATCTTCTCAGCGCCGACGAGGTGCGCTGGCTTCTCGACCACGACGAAATCAAGCAGGCGATGATGGTGGCTCCCCTGTGGAAATATTTCATTGAGAAAAAATTGGTATAGTCTGCCGTTTTTTGACTACCTTTACAGAATTCAATCGACAACAGAGAACTATGACAAACAAGACAGTCTTAAGCGATTTATACAAGCAAGTGGCAGGCGTAGAGCCAGCCGGAATCACCGAACTTCCGTCGTCGGGCTCCAACCGCCGCTATTTCCGCCTCACGGGCGAACGCACGATGATAGGCGTGATAGGCACATGCATCGAAGAGAACGAGGCGTTTCTCTACATGGCGAAGCATTTCGCGTCGAAGAATCTGCCCGTTCCGGAGGTTTATGCCCACAGCGACGACCGAATGGCATACGTGCAGCAGGACCTTGGCGACACGCTGCTTTTCAACGCCATCGAGAAAGGGCGCAAGACCACGGTGTTCAGCGAGGAGGAGAAGGCCCTACTGTCGAAGACTATCCGCCAGCTTCCCGACATTCAGTTTGCCGGCGCCGACGGTCTTGACTTCTCGAAATGCTACCCTTCGTCGGAGTTCAACGCCCGCTCGATAATGTGGGACTTGAACTATTTCAAATACTGCTTCCTCAAAGCCACCGGCATGGAGTTTCAGGAAGACCTTCTCGAAGACGACTTCCAACGCCTTGCCGACGTGTTGCTGCGCAGCTCCTCGGCAACGTTCATGTATCGCGACTTCCAGTCGCGCAACGTGATGATCAAGGACGGCAAGCCGTGGTTTATCGACTTTCAGGGCGGCCGCAAGGGACCGGTGTTCTACGATGTGGCATCGTTTCTATGGCAGGCCAAGGCCAACCTTCCCGACAGCCTCCGCGGCGAGCTGCTGGAGGAATATATCGACGCCCTGCGCAAATACACTCCCGTAGACCGCGACTATTTCTACGCCCAGCTGCGCCACTTCGTGCTGTTCCGCACGCTTCAGGTGCTCGGCGCCTACGGCTTCCGCGGCTACTTCGAGAAGAAGCCCCACTTCATCCAGAGCGTTCCGTTTGCCATCGCCAATCTCCGGCATCTTCTTGCCAACCCCTATCCGGAGTATCCCTACCTCTGCAAGGTGCTCAAAGAGCTTGTTGGCCTGAAGCAGTTTACCGACGACCTGCAGAAGCACACGCTCACGGTGCGCGTGATGAGTTTCGCCTACAAGAAAGGCATCCCCAACGACCCGTCGGGCAACGGCGGCGGCTACGTGTTTGACTGCCGCGCCGTCAACAACCCCGGCAAGTATGAGCGCTACAAGCCGTTTACGGGCCTCGACGACCAGGTGATAAAGTTTCTTGAGGACGACGGCGAGATACTCGAGTTTCTCGACCACGCCTATGCCCTTGTCGACGCCACGGTGAAACGCTACAAGGAGCGCGGATTCACGAATCTGATGGTTTGCTTCGGATGCACCGGCGGACAGCACCGTTCGGTCTACAGCGCGCAGCACATGGCAGAGCATATCAACAAGAAATTCAACGTCAAGGTGGAGCTCGTGCACCGCGAGCAGAACATCGAGCAGACGTTCAACGCAAAAATTTTCTAAGGATAAGAGGATGAAAGCACTGATTTTCGCAGCCGGCCTCGGCACGCGTCTGCGCCCGCTGACCGACAACCGCCCGAAGGCACTTGTCGAGGTGGCAGGACGGCCGATGCTCGAGCACGTGATACGCCATCTGATTTCATACGGCTTCACCGACATTGTGGTCAACATCCATCACTTCGGGCAGCAGATTGTCGACTTTCTGCGCGACAACGGCAACTTCGGGGTCAACATCCAGGTGAGCGACGAGCGCGGCGAGCTGCTCGACACCGGCGGAGGCATCCTGAAGGCGCGCCCTCTGCTCGACGACGGCGAGCCGTTCCTCGTGCATAACGCCGACATCATGACCGACCTCAATCTTGCCGACTTCTACAACTATCACCTCCACCATTCCGCCGACGCCTCGGTGCTCGTAGCTGAGCGCACCACGTCGCGCTACTTCGTGTTTGACTCCAGCCGGCGTCTGCAGGGCTGGGAGAACGTCACCACCGGCGAGACGCGTCCGGAAGGGTTTGTGCCCTCTGCCTGTCAGCTCCAACTGGCTTTCGGAGGAGTGCATGTGATTTCGCCGACGGTGTTTGACGCCCTTGCCGGCTACACCGACGCGCATAAATTCTCGATCACGCCGTTCTATGTCGACATGTGCCGCCGTCTGAAAATAATGGGCTACATCCCCGACACGGCATACCGCTGGTTTGACATCGGCTCGCCCGAGAAGCTGGCGCAAGCCGAGGCGGCAATCACCGGCTCACGACAATAAACGCGGGGATGTGTCGAAAATAGGCGCATCCCCCTTTTTCTTGACTTCGTCACTCAAAAGTAAGCAGTTTTTTCTCATTCTGATGGAAGTACTCAGCTATTTTTATAACCTGTTCACGCTTTGCTCGCCTATCTCCACGTTCAATCTTACAGAACATCGGGGGTGTCTATTTCCAATAATGCAGCCAACTGGCGTTGAAGCACACCATGCTCATTTCTTAGTTTCCTAATCTTTTTTCTCCTTTAGCAAATTACCAGCAAATTAAATTTGTTTCCAATCACCATTGATTACCAATATGTTATCGAAATACATTTCCGTTTTTTATTCGTTTCGGCAAGTTCCAGCAAATTACCGGCAAATTAAACTAAGCCCATATTGGTATATATCTCATGTATCGTTTCGCCGTATCAGGATCAAGTGCTTTAATCTTTCCCTGAGATATCGCCTCCTTTATCAGCCTTGAAATACTTCCTGCTGATGTTTCACTGACATTGAACCTTTCTCTTAACGACTTATTCGTCAGAGCATCACCCTGTATATACATTAGGCAAGCATGGAGATAGCATGACCAAAGTTTGTCCTCCATAGAGATATTGCTAAAACTTATTTCAGAAAATAATGTCACTTTCGTATTCTCTTGAAACACTTCAATACGCGGAGCTGGGAGGTGTTGAGCTTCACACGCCAGCACCATTCTGTCCCAGCCACGACCTAATTCCTCACACATCTTCAACCGTCGCATGAGAGACGCAAGTTTCTCGTTTCTAGACTTTGGTGGATTATCGATAATACGAAGCACATCCACCAAGGGCGTGCCAGGATTCGTTACTTCAATCCGATTGTCAAAAATTTCCACGACTGGAGCAGCCCCCGTTATATATAGGTCTTGGTGGATAAGACTATTCGCAATGGCTTCTCTTACAGATGGCAAAGGGAACTTGCTTGTTGGGCAGCAAGTTCCATATAGTGCCATCCACGACCATAGATGTCAGGAATGACACCTTGCAATTCGTTATTGAAACACATGTTAGCAAATAGATAACGGGCATCGTTATTTCCAAAATTAAGACTTCGCCCCAAATAAGACCATGCTTTCTTTATGTCCTTTTCTACTCCAAGACCTTGATAATACATAACTGCTAAACAATAGCATGCACCCTCGAACCCAAGTGAAGCCGATTCCTCAAAGAGGACAGTAGTGATTTTAAGTCAAGACTTTAAAAGCCTAAAAAAATATTGAAATCCCATAGTATGAAAAGAGGCTGCGCCGCAAACCTTAATTACGACACAGCCTTTTTTGTCAATCTTCCGTCACACGCATCCGAGGATGCGCTGCAGGGTTTCAATCTGATAGTTCCAAAGGTCCTTCGCCTCCTCCACATCGTCGGGCTCGGCGAAGTCGGTCACCGTGAGCATCGTCCCGTCGGTCAGCTCCGACTGCGAGATTCTCAGCTCAAAGTATGATTTGTCGTTCTCCTCCGTCCAATGGTAGCGCACGAATTTGTCAGTGCGTATGGCAACAATCTGCACCGTCTGCTCCACACCGTTCCAATCCAGCACCACTTCCTTTCCCGTCTGCCTTGCGTTGTCGGCAAACCATTCCTTAAGTCCGTAGGCAGTAGATATATACGACCACAGCATCGCCACTGGAGTGTTGCGCATGTCATACTCAATATGAAATTTCTCTTTGGTCATTGTCTGCGAGTTTAGTTTACGGGTGCTAAATAAGCACAAAGTTTACAATCTGCCAAAAGTTTATATAAAAATTTTATTGTCCGCATGCATTATATAGGGTGACAAATTGTCAGCGTTGTCGGATTGGCACGGGATATGCAAGGAAACTGATGTCGCAAAGGCGCAGACCAAAGCGGCGCGAAAAAGAAACAAAAAATAAAAAGATATTGATTATGGCAATTAAACCTTTGGCTGACAGAGTTCTCATCGAGCCGGCAGCCGCAGAAGAAAAGACAATCGGTGGAATCATCATCCCCGACACAGCAAAAGAAAAACCGTTGCAGGGCAAAGTAGTAGCTACAGGCAATGGCACAAAGGATGAAGAAATGGTTGTAAAAGAAGGCGACACGGTGCTTTACGGCAAGTATGCCGGCACTGAGCTGGAATACGACGGCAAGAAGTATCTGGTGATGCGCCAGAGTGACATTTTGGCAATCCTCGGATAATCAATTTATCAACAATCAAAAAAAACGAAAAAATCATGGCTAAAGAAATCAAATTCGATATCAAGGCTCGCGAAGAGCTGAAGAAAGGCGTTGACGAATTGGCAAACGCCGTAAAGGTTACACTCGGCCCGAAAGGCCGCAACGTGATTGTCGACAAGAAGTTTGGCGCACCCCACATCACAAAGGACGGTGTGACCGTTGCAAAGGCAGTGGAGCTTGAAGATGAGTTCCAGAACATGGGCGCACAGCTTGTAAAGGAGGTTGCATCGAAGACCGGCGACGACGCAGGCGACGGCACAACAACCGCTACCGTGCTCGCACAGGCTATCATCAACGTTGGCTTGAAGAACGTTGCCGCAGGCGCAAACCCAATCGACCTCAAGCGCGGCATCGACAAGGCTGTAGCCAAGGTTGTTGAAGGCATCAAGGCTCAGGCGCAGGAAGTTGACGACGATTTGGCGAAGATTGAGAATGTGGCTCGCGTTTCAGCCAACAACGACGCTGAAATCGGCAAGCTCATCGCCGACGCTATGGGCAAGGTAAAGAAAGAGGGCGTGATCACCATCGAGGAGGCTAAAGGCACCGACACTACAGTGAAGGTTGTTGAAGGCATGCAGTTCGACCGTGGTTATATCTCTCCTTACTTCGTGACCAACACAGAGAAGATGGAGTGTGAGATGGACAACCCATACATCCTGCTCTACGACAAGAAAATCAGCGCGTTGAAAGATATGCTCCCAGTGCTCGAGGCAGTGGCACAGAGCGGACGTCCGCTGCTCATCATCGCAGAGGACGTAGACAGCGAGGCATTGGCAACATTGGTTGTCAACCGTCTGCGCGGCTCTCTGAAGATTTGCGCAGTGAAGGCTCCGGGCTTCGGCGACCGCCGCAAAGAGATGCTCGAAGACATCGCAATCCTTACCCACGGCGTTGTAATCTCTGAGGACAAGGGCTTGAAGCTCGACATGGCTACCGTAGACGAGCTCGGCTCGGCTGAGAAGGTGACTGTCGACAAGGAGAACACCACTATCGTCAACGGCAACGGCGACAAGGAGCTTATCGCCGAGCGTGTGGCACAGATCAAGGCTCAGATTGAGAAGACCACAAGCGACTACGACCGCGAGAAACTTCAGGAGCGTCTTGCCAAGTTGGCAGGCGGCGTGGCAGTGCTCTACGTCGGCGCGCCATCAGAGGTTGAGATGAAGGAGAAGAAAGACCGCGTAGACGACGCGTTGAGCGCAACACGCGCGGCTGTGGCTGAAGGCATCGTTCCTGGCGGTGGCGTGGCATATATGCGCTGCGTTGCGGCTCTTGAGAACTTCCACGGCGACAACGACGATGAGAACACCGGTATCCAGATTGTGAAACGTGCCATCGAGGAGCCGTTGCGCCAGATTGTTGCCAACGCAGGTCTGGAAGGCGCCATCATCGTTCAAAACGTCAAGGACGGCAAGGGCGACTATGGCTACAACGCACGCAGCGGCAAATATGAGAACTTCTTCGAGAGCGGTGTCATCGACCCGGCTAAGGTGACGCGTGTGGCTCTTGAGAACGCAGCGTCGATTGCAGGTATGTTCCTGACAACAGAATGCGTAATCGCCGAGAAGAAAGAAGAAAATCCGGCTCCGGCAATGCCTGCCGGCGGCATGGGTGGAATGGGCGGCATGATGTAAGCCTTTTCCCCTTATAAATAAGAAAGCATCCTGACCAAATCGGTCAGGATGCTTTTTTTTGTGCGCTTGACGCTTGTGTCAGTCGAAGATTTTGTCCCAGTCTTTCCACACGGGCTCGTAGCCGAGGGCGCGGATTTCGCTGGTGACGGCTTTCGGCGAGCGCTCGTCGCTGACGTGGAACTGCTCGAGCGAGTCGGGCTCTGCGGCGTAGCCTCCCGGGTCGGTCTTGCTTCCGGCACTCATCGATGTGACACCGAGCTTCATCATGTTTGCGCGGAACTGCGGGTTCTCGCGCGTAGAGTATGAGATGTCGACGTCGTGGTCGAAGATTCGGAATGCAAACGTGAGCTGCGCCAGCTCCTTGTCGGTCATCGTCACGTTTGGCTGGAATCCGCTTTCCGACGGGCGCATCCGCGGGAAGTTGACGGAGTAGCGCGTCTGCCAGTAGTGCTTCTGCAGGTAGCGCAGGTGGTGGGCCATCATTGTCACGTCGGTGCGCCAGTCCTCAAGGCCTATGAGCACCCCCATTCCGATTTTATGCACACCCGCCTGTCCCATGCGGTCGTAGCCGTTGAGCCTCCATTCGAAGATAGACTTCATGCCCTTTGGATGGTACACGTTGTAGCGCGCCTTGTGGTAGGTTTCCTGGAAGCATACCACACCGTTGAGTCCCGACTTCGTAAGCCGGTAGTAGTCGTCGGCCTTAAGCGGCTGCACTTCGATTGAGAGGTTATTGAAGAACGGGCGGGCTATGTGGAGAGCGTTCTCCAGATAGTCGACTCCGGCAACCGCCGGCGCCTCCCCTGTCACGATGAGCAGGTTTTCAAACGGGCCGAGTTTCCGTATCGCCTTGCATTCCTCGAGAATCTGCGCGTCGTTGAGAGTGGTGCGCGTGAACGGGTTGTTGTGGTTGAAACCGCAGTATACGCAGAAGTTAGTGCAAGCGTTGCTCAGGTAGAGCGGGATGTACATGCTGATGGTTTTTCCGAATCGTTCCTGCGTGTATTTCTGCGACAGGCGCGCCATTTCCTCGAGATGCGGCACGGCAGCCGGCGAGATGAGCGCCATGAAGTCGTCGACGTCGAGGCGCTCCTTAGCGAGCGCCCTCACCACGTCGGCGTCTGTCTTAGAGGCAATTTTTTGGGTTGTCTCGTCCCAACTTATTTTCTCTAATACGTCTGAAAACATTTATCAATCTTTACAAATTTCGTCTGATATTTTTTGCGTTATGCGCATTGCGCAGAAGTTAGGTCCGCACATGGTGCAGAATTTGTCGTCCGTTCCGCGGCTCTCCACGTAGTACTGCTTTGCGCGGGCGGGGTCGAGCGACAGGTTGAACTGGTCTTTCCATCTGAATTCGAAGCGCGCCTTGCTCATGGCGTTGTCGCGCACGTCGGCACCCGGCAGTCCTTTTGCCAAGTCGGCGGCGTGGGCAGCGATTTTGTAGGCAATCACTCCGTTGCGCACGTCTTCCCTGTCGGGGAGTGCGAGGTGTTCCTTCGGTGTGACGTAGCAAATCATCGCCGTTCCGAGCCATGCAATCTGAGCGGCACCGATTGCCGATGTTATGTGGTCGTAGGCAGGCGCGATGTCGGTTGTGAGCGGGCCGAGGGTGTAGAACGGCGCGCCGTGGCAAGCCTCCACCTGTTTGTCCATATTCTCCTTGATTTTCTGCATCGGCACGTGTCCCGGGCCTTCGATTATCACCTGCACGTTGTGTTTCCACGCCTTTTCTGTCAGTTCGCCGAGCACGTCAAGCTCGAGAAACTGCGCGCGGTCGTTGGCGTCGTGGATAGAACCAGGGCGCATACCGTCGCCGAGCGACAGCGCCACGTCGTATTTCGCCACGAGGTCGCAGATTTCGTCGAAGTGGGTGTAGAGGAAGCTCTCCTCGTTGTGGATTACGCACCATTCCGTCATGATGCTTCCACCGCGCGACACGCATCCCGTCAGACGGCTGCCCACGAGTTTGGCATGCTCGCGCAGCACACCGGCATGGATTGTGAAGTAGTCCACTCCCTGCTCGCATTGCTCCACGAGCGTGTCGCGGTAGATTTCCCACGTCAGCTTCGCCACGTTTCCGTTCACCTTCTCAAGCGCCTGATAGATGGGCACCGTACCCATCGGCACGGGGCAGTTGCGCACAATCCATTCACGCGTTTCGTGGATGTGTTTTCCTGTCGAGAGGTCCATCAGCGTGTCGCCGCCCCAATAGCAGCTCCATATCGCCTTGTCGACCTCCTCCTTGATGCCCGAAGAGAGCGCGGAGTTGCCGATGTTTGTGTTCAGCTTCACGCTGAACGCCTTTCCGATGATCATCGGTTCAGCCTCCGGGTGGTTGATGTTGGCAGGGATAATAGCGCGTCCAGCCGCCACTTCCTGACGCACGAACTCCGGAGTGATGTAGGTTTCGATTCCCAATTGCTTGTTGTTAAGGTTCTCGCGTATAGCCACATACTCCATCTCGGCAGTCACCACACCGGCTTTTGCGTAAGCCATCTGCGTGATTTGCTTGCCCGGCAACGCCATGCGCGGGTTGTGGCGCACGGGGAATCGGATATCGTCGAGCGAGGCATCGGCGAGCCGCTGGCGTCCGTATTCGGAAGAGATGCCGTCCTGCAGAGCCGTGTCGGCGCGCTGCTCAATCCATTTCTCTCTCAGCCGTGGGATGCCCTTGTTGATGTCCACCTCCACGTTGGGGTCGGTGTAGACGCCGCTTGTGTCGTTTACCACGACCGGGGCGTTTTCGGTCATCACCTTCTCGCCGTTGACGATTTTCACCGTCGGAGTCAGCTTGATGCGGCGCATACCCACCTTAATCGGGTAAATCGAGCCGTCGACATAGATTTTTTCGGAATTCGGATAAGAATTTACGTTGATATCTGTAAGTTCCATATTAATAAGTTTTTTGTTGATTATTATTCATCAAGAAATGCAGTCAGAGGGCTGCTTGCCTCGGCGTGGTCCGACTGGTTTCCGAGTCCGGCAAGGTAGGCAGTGCGTCCAGCCTCCGTGGCGAGGCGGAATGCGCGCGCCATAGCCACCGGGTCGCCAGCCACCGCGATAGCCGTGTTGACGAGCACCGCGTCGGCACCCATCTCCATCGCCTCGGCAGCATGCGACGGCGCTCCGAGTCCGGCGTCGACCACCACCGGCACGTTTGTCTGGTCGATTATTATTCGGAGCATCTCGCGCGTTGTCAGTCCCTTGTTGGTGCCGATAGGCGCTCCGAGAGGCATCACTGCCGCCGTACCCACGTCTTCCAGCCGTTTGCAGAGCACGGGGTCGGCTTGGATGTAAGGCAGCACCACGAATCCGAGTTTGGCTAGTTTTTCGGTGGCCTTCAGCGTTTCTACCGGGTCGGGGAGCAGATATTTCGGGTCGGGGTGGATTTCGAGCTTTATGAAGTTTGTGCCGAAGCAGTCGCGCGACAGCTGAGCCGCCAGCACCGCCTCGTCGGCGTTGCGCACACCCGATGTGTTGGGCAGGAACTGCACGTGCTCGCGGTTTATGTGTTTGAGCATGTCGTCAGAAGCGGCGTCGCTCGTGTCGAGGCGTTTCATCGCCACGGTAATCATTTCAGAGCCCGACTCCAGGATAGCGTCGAGCATAGCATCGTTTGAGGAGAACTTACCAGTTCCGACAAACAGACGGGAAGAAAATTCTCTTCCACCGATAGTCAATTTGTCCATTTTTTTATTCGTTATATTGTCGTTCTACAATTTTTTCAAGTATGCTGATCATGTCGGCGGTGTGCTTCGCCATGTTGTCGGCGTTTATCAGCTCGCCCGACACGGCAATGCCTCTCACACCGGTTGCCATCACGTCCTCGATGTCGGCTATCGTGATGCCGCCTATTGCCACCACCGGCAGGTTGATGCTCGCGTCCTTCATCCGCGCAATGATGTCGCGGTAGCCGTCAAGTCCGAGCACGGGGCTCAGTTTCTGCTTCGTGGCGGTGAAGCGCAGGGGTCCGAGTCCGATGTAGTCGATGTCGAGATGGCGCAGCGCCTGCACGTCGTCAAACGTGTTTGCGGTTGCACCGATAATGAAGTCGCCTCCGAGGATTTCGCGTGCCTCGTCGGGGTGCATGTCGTTTTTTCCAAGATGCACGCCGTCGAGCTGCAGCTCCTTGGCGATGTCGACGTGGTCGTCGACCACGAGGATGCAGTCGTCGACATCGGCGCAGATTTCCTTTGCGCGCTTTGCCGTGGCGACAATCTCATCGCGAGTGGCGTCCTTCATGCGCAGTTGCACCCACCGGCATCCGCCGTCAACGGCTTGCCTTATCTCCTCCTCTATTGTCATCCGGGAGGATGGATGTGTTATGAATTGCAGCATATTCTTATATTATTTTGTTTCGTTGTTCTACAATAAGCTCCACGCGGCGGCAGAACTCCTCCGCGCCTACGCCGAACAGATACCCCACGAAGGCGCATCCTCCGAAACCCACGTCGGCGAGCCACGGGATTTTGCCGGCGGTCACGCCTCCGAGCGCCATCACCCTCGCGTCGACGTGTCCGCGCAGCTGCTCCTCGCTGAAATGCGAGGCGTAGCCCTGCTTGCTGATGCTGTCGAACACGGGGCTAAGAAACACGTAGTCGAGCTCTCTGCTTTCAGCCACCTCCTCCAGCGAGTGGCAGGAGCGGCTCACGGCGCCCTTCCATCCTTCCGGCACCCTCGGCGACCTCTTGTTGAGATGCACCCCGCCGATGCCCTTTTCGGCAGCCACGTCGGGAAAATAGTGCATCGCCAGCCGGTCGGCGATGCCCGCCGGCAAGGCGTCGACATAGCTCCGCATCTCCTCCTCTCCGCAGTGGGGCTTGCGCAGATGCACGGCGTCGAAACCGGCGTCTAACAGGTGTGTTATGCGCCAAGCCTCGTCGGGCAGCGTCAGCTCGGGCGTTATGGCAATGAGTTTGAACGCCATGGGTCTACCCTCCGTAGAAAGCCTTGATGACGAGCACCGTGTCGCCGTCGTGGAGCGCAGTGGCGTCATATTCGGTCTTCGGCACCATCTGCCCGTTGACCGCCACGGCGATGTTGACCGCCGAGATGCTTTTTTTGCCGAGCATACAGCTCACGGTGGCACCGTCGTCGAGAAGCAGGCTCTCATCGTTGAATTTTACAGTAATCATATCGTTTTCAGTTTGTTAGGATTAAACAGATGGTTCACCGGACCGTGTCCGCCGCCCACAGCGACACCGGCACCGGCGACGAGCGCGCTGTGCAGATAGTTTTTGGCGTAGCCCACGGCTTCGGCCAGCGGTAATCCCAGCGCGAGGAAAGAAGCGACAGCCGACGACAGGGTGCATCCCGTGCCGTGGGTGTTGACCGACACGACGCGCCGGCTGCTGTATTCGCGGAGCTCCCCGTCGGCAAACAGCACGTCGACAGCCACATCGCCGTCGAGATGTCCGCCTTTGACGAGAGCCGCGCGGCATCCCTTCTCCACGATGCACCGCGCCGCCTCGCGCGCCGCCGCGATGCCGTCGATGGCGATGCCCGTCAGATGCTCCGCCTCCATGAGGTTTGGCGTCAGCAGCGACGCGAACGGGAACAGTTTCTCCTTTATGGCTTCGACGGCGTCCTCCTCGATGAGCCGGCTTCCGCTTGTGGAAATCATCACAGGGTCGAGCACCACGTTTTGCGGACGCCAGTGGCAGAACCTGTCGGCAACCGCCTCCACGACGCTCCGCGAGTAGAGCATCCCGATTTTCACCGCGTCGGGGCGCAAGTCGGAGAACACGGCGTCAATCTGCCGCGCCACCATGTCGGGGTCGATGCCCTGCACGCCGTCGACGCCGAGCGTGTTTTGCGCCGTCACCGCCGTGACAGCCGAAGCCGCATAAACGCCGATAGCCGACATTGTCTTTATGTCGGCCTGTATGCCCGCTCCGCCCGAAGAGTCGGAGCCTGCGATTGTCAGAACTATTGGATATTTAGCCATACGCACTCTTTTTTTGCTTGACGAACAAAAGTGCCTATGAAAAAGAGAATATTATGTCACACAATCCCTGCGCCGGCATTATCCGTATCAGGTTCGGAGGGTACAATCTCAGCCCTAAGGCACCCCTTTGTTCTTCCGATGCAAAGATAGTGCAAGGTGAGCGAAAAAGCAAAACAAACCAATGCTTTTTCTTTTCTAAGGTCCTTAAGGTCTTTAAGGTCCTTAATAAAGAAAAAAGCGCACCTAACCGGTGCGCTTTTTTTGGTGTATGAGGGAATTTGTTATTTGGTCACTCTTTCAAGCCATTTCACCATGCCGAGCATCACGCCCATAGAGACGGCACACACGACGAGGAACACACCCCAGCATTCCCAGATAGGCCATTTGTTGTACATCAACGGGCCAATCCAAAGGAACAGGTTTCCGAGGGCAGTAGCACCGAGCCACAGACCCTGGCAGAGACCCTGTAGGTTTTTCGGCGCCACCTTCGACACGAACGAGAGTCCGAGCGGCGAGATGAAGAGTTCGGCAACGGTGAGGAAGAAGTAGACCACGATGAGCACCCATGGTCCAGCCTTCATGCCCGCTTTTGCCACAGCGTCCATTTCCTTGAACGTCTCAGCCGACGGGTATCCCTGCTGCCAAGAGAAGATGGTGAGGAAGAGGAATGCGAGTCCGGCGATGCCCATACCGAATGCGATTTTCTTCGGTGTCGAGATTTCGCGTCCGCGGCGGGTGAAGTATCCGAAGAAGAGCATGATGAGCGGCGTGAGCACGATCACGAAGAACGGGTTGATTGCCTGCCATATCTCCGGCGCTATCTTGTCGGTCTGCACGAAGTCGCGAGCGAAGTAGGCGAGCGACTGTCCGTTCTGGTGGAACGAGAACCAGAAGAAGATAACTATTCCGAGCACTGCGAAGAGAGCATACATGCGCTGCTTGATTTCCTTTGCCATCGCTGCTTTCTCGTCGGCAGAGTAGTTTACGGTTTCTTTCTTCTCCTTCTTGCCCGGTGTCGGGAACACTTGACGGCAAGCGATGAAGATGACGAGCGAGATGAGCATTGCAGCCACCGACGCGATAAACGAGTAGTGGATACCGGTGTTGAACACGTCGAGATACTGTGTGCAGAAAGCCGACATGTCGGTGACGGTCTCGCCCATGTTGGCGTCTTTGGCGAGGGTTGCGAGGTTTGCCGTCTCGTTGGCCTTCATAGCCGCTCCGTCGATGAATTTATGGCAGAGCGCGGGGAGGTCGGCGTTGTAGAGCATGTGGTTTGCCTTGAGCCACCACTCGCGGAGCAGCGGCGCCACAAACGGAGCTACGAGTCCGCCGATGTTGATGAAGACGTAGAAGATTTGGAAGCCCGAGTCGCGGCGGCTTTTCGCCTCGCGCAGGGCGTCCTCGCCCTTGAGAGCCGCCTCAGCCTCGAAGTTGTCGTACATCTGACCGACGATAGCCTGCAGGTTGCCCTTGAACAAGCCGTTGCCGAAGGCAATGAGGAACAGCGCCACGCAGGTTACCGGCAGCAGCCATCCTATGTTGTCGGGAGTGGAGAGCACCGGCACGGAGAGAATCACGTAGCCGAGCGCCATCACGATGAGTCCCGCCATGATTGTCATTTTGTATTTCTGCGACTTGTCGGCGATGATGCCTCCCACGAGGCTGAGCACGTAGATGCCGCAGTAGAACACGGAGTAGATGATTGCGCTCACTTCGTCAGACAAGCCGAACTTTGAGCATAGGAACAGCACCAGCACGGCGTTCATGATGTAGTAGCCGAACCGTTCGCCCATGTTTGAGAGGGCGGCTGCAAGTAGTCCTTTTGGATGGTTTTTAAACATAAATGGAAGTTTTTTACGGTTTGTATATTTATTTGTTTTTGTTTTCTTTATATACATTAACCACCGCCGCCGCGAAAGCCGCCAGCGACAATGCCAGACACGCCCACACCGACCAGCTCAAGGTGGAGAGGATTGAGATTTTCTCCATTCCGGCGCCGAGGATTTCGCCCTGCGGATAGCTCGCTATCATGTAGACGAAGTAGCCGAAAAACATCAGCGGCAGCGCGGCAAACGAGATTGAGAGCACGTGCGCTCCGCGGCTTTTCGTGACGAGGGTCGCGGCTGTGCCCACCAAGCCGATAAACGGCATCAGGAAGGGCACCATCTCCAAGTATTTTCCGATTTTGAAGAATGTCGCCACATACTCCCATCCGTAGCCGAATCCGAACAGCGGGATGGAGAAGAGCGGCACGGCGGCATAGACCACCGCCACGGCGAGGGTCGCGCCTATGGCTGTCAGCACAAGCGGTTGTTTCAGTTGACTGTTCATTGCTGTTGTTGTTCTTTTGTTTTATAGGCGAGCGCATACATCTTTATCTGCTTCACCATGGCGAGCAGCCCGTTGCTGCGCGTCGGCGACAAGTGCTCGGTCAGCCCTATGCTGTCGATGAAGTAGAGGTTTGCGTCGAGGATGTCGGCAGGCGTCTGGTCGGAGAGCACGCGCACGAGCATCGATATTATGCCCTTCACGATAATCGCGTCGCTGTCGGCCTCGAAGTGGATTTTGCCGTCACTGTACTCGGCGTTGAGCCACACGCGGCTCTGGCATCCTTCGATAATGTTGTCGGGCGTCTTGTGGCGCTCGTCGATAGGCGGAAGCGCGTTGCCCATCTCGATGATGTATGAATACTTGTCCATCCAGTCGCTGAAGCCACTGAACTCATCGATGATTTCGTCTTGAATTTCGTTTATCCGGTTATTCATATTTTTATGATTTGTGCAAGCCTAAACTGATAAAATAGGTTGATAAACTCGATTATTTCTGATTACGGCGAA
>ENA-USUJ01000161-USUJ01000161.1-human-gut-metagenome-genome-assembly--contig:-NODE-161-length-54914-cov-13.989314_pt1 | contig 54914 bp, 48 predicted proteins | sample MGYA00250061_ERZ773398 | MGnify/ENA primary metagenome ERZ773398 (study PRJEB29103, sample SAMN06111992) | human gut metagenome | biome: human gut; feature: ankylosing spondylitis patient; material... | reverse complement strand
AGCGGCTCTTGCATTATTCATCGCCTGCTCGCTAATTAAGCAATAACAATGACACTGAACGTAATTTTTAAATAACACATCATATGGATTACAAAGAATTGATAGGCAAAACGATTTTCGACTTCACGAAAGATGCCGCCCTTATCGAAAGGGTAACCAAAGTGAACCCCTCCGACAAAGAAAAGGTAGCTTTTTATAAAGGACACTGCCACGAAATAGGGAAAGCGGAAGATATAGAAGAATTAGCGGAAATTCTCAACGATAAAGAACTACGTAACGCAGCAAAGAGATTGCGTAATGAACTGTGGAAAGACTTTGACAGACGCGCAAGTGAAGCTAACGAAAAAGGCATAATCGTAGATTAAAAGGGAGCGTACACACGCTCCCTTTTATTTCTTTTACTTCTTTTCTTCTACAATAAACTTGTTTTCTTTCAGATAATTTTCCACAGTCGTTTGTGACGAATCTTTGCAACGCTGTAAGATTCCGTACAACTCGGAATTTTTAGCCTTGCTACCGTCCGCGTGCTTAATCCCACCATCTACAAGTCCTTTTTTCAGTCCTGTTTGCTGTTTAGTGTAGGCTTTATTGTACAGGCTTTCCCTGACTGCTGCTAATGTCTTGTCAGCGTCAAGTCCCAATCGCTGTATAACGAAATCATAATTATTGACCATTCGGTTATATCCAGTTGAATTCCTGTTAGTCATAAATTGGGGTTGTGGTGTTTCGCTGCAACCCAGTTTTTGGTAAAACCCTGGCAAAGTCTTGCGCGCAACAAACTCGTTGGCTAACTCCATATATCTGCGTTGGATCGTTGTGAGTGCCATATTTCCCTGCTTGTTTCTGTTGTGCGTGATTTCGTGCCAGAATGTAGCCATTGCATCAGCTTCATCATCCGTGATGTCCTGCCATTTCCCTTTACCAATCTTTGAAAGAGCTGACTTCACTTTATCGATTCGATCTTGCTTCAATAATATCTCTCCATTCATTTTGGTAGACCCATTGTAGTGAGGATTCGTTTCTGCATCAAGCTTCAAATCTCCATTCTCAAACCATTTGCTCTCCGTATCGCTAAACGTTTTGTTTATCTTGGCAAATGTCTTCTCAATTTGCTCATTTGTCTTGTATTCTTTCAGCAAAAGACCTTCCTCGTTCTTCTCTTTCCGCTCATTCCAACGTTTCTGAATATTCTGCTTTTCCGCATCCGTCTTTTCTCGCTTGATTTTTGTGTACTTCGGATTATCTTTCACCCAGTACGGCAACGACTGCGCTTCGGAAACTCTCTTCTTGTTCTTCTTCCACCAATCTTGAAAATACTTGTTTGGCTCCCGAATCGCGCTCTTACTTTCGGGTATAGGCTCATCGTTAAGGATAGCCTCCTGTATTTTGTCAAACTCTTTTTCATCTGCAAGTATCGGTACGACATAGCAACGGCATTGCGGATGCCAGCCCTTGAATACAAAATCTTTCGGGTATACTCCTCGACTGCCTTTCTCGCTACGTTTTGCCGACAAATCATTGCAAATATCTGGCTCTGGATGATTGTCAGACAACACGACACGATAGCCGATGACGAAATCAAGTTGTCGCCATCGCTCTTGATCTGCGGTGCGATATGCCATATTTGTTTCTGTGCGCGCCAAACGCATAGCGTTTTTGTATGACGAGCGATACACACCACGACCGAAAGAATAGTCTTTAAGCTTCACCGTCTGCCACGATACATTACCTGTCACAGCGTCAACAACCTTGCGCTTCCACACGCGCCCATAAACAGGCTCTTTTCCGACAACGTTGCCGTCAGCATCAAAGATGTCTTGTTCGCCCGTCTTGACACGAAACCGACGGAACATCATATCTGGGCGCTGAAGATACTTGCGCACCTCTCGTGAGATTGTGGCGGCGCTCTTGCCTTCGCCCATCGCTACGGATAAAGCCATTTCCATCTCGGTTTTGAAATCACCAACGTATTTCCACACACGCTGTGACAGATTCAATCCACCATACTCAGACTTGCGTTTAAAGAACGCATCCACGCTTTCTTTGTTCCGCGCGAAATACCGCGCATAGTGATCATTCTCTTTAACTTTTCTACCAAAGATTGACGTAATCAGCGCATCGCAAGATTTGTTCGCATTTCCCCACTCTGCAATTACGCCGCCCTTGATTTCGTTGTATACGCCGCTATACAACGCTCGGAGAATAGCGTTTGCTTGTTCGCTTAATCTTTTGCTGTCGGAAAACGAGAATGCCGCAGACACTCCGTTGGATGCCTTCATCGCAGAAAGCTTCAGCAGCTCGTTGGTGGCGGCAGCGTAAAGCCGTCGCACATTGTCGGCATAATGCTCCGTGCGAGAGAAAAGCATTTTAGCGGCTTTATCGTAGTCAATCTTTTTTTTAAGCATAGTTGGCAGCCCTCCCCAACGCCACCGACAGCGACCTGAACTGACGCTTTTTGACGCTTTCATTGCGAAAACCAAACACTTGTTTATCGAAAAACCAAAAATTTGCACTACCTTTGCACCCGAATATGAGGCATCAAAAAACTTGCCGCATATAGGGAATTTGTTCAAAAATTCAGAATTCTAAAAAATATTACAAAAATGAGAAAAAACATTGTAGCAGGTAACTGGAAAATGAACACGACACTTCAAGAAGGTGTCAAATTGGCAACTGAAGTCAACGACGCTTTGAAGAGCCGCACTCCTAACTGCGACGTTATCATTTGTGTCCCTTTCACCCACTTGGCTTCGGTCAAGGCGGTTATCGACGACAGCAAACTCGGTCTCGGTGCAGAAAACTGCGCTGACAAGGCCAAAGGCGCTTTCACTGGCGAAGTGAGCGGCGCTATGGTTGCTTCAACTGGTGCTAAATACGTGATCCTCGGTCACTCTGAGCGCCGTCAGTACTACCACGAGACTTCTGAAATCCTCAAAGAAAAAGTGGCTTTGGCTTTTGAAAACGGCCTTACTCCTATCTTCTGCATCGGCGAGGTGCTCGAAGAAAGAGAGAACGGCACATACTTCGACGTTGTGAAAAAGCAGGTAGAGGACGCTCTGTTCCACCTTTCTGCCGACGACTTCAAGAAAATCATCCTCGCTTACGAGCCGGTTTGGGCTATCGGTACTGGCAAAACTGCCACTGCTGACCAGGCTGAGGAAATCCACGCTTTCATCCGCAAGACAATCGCCAACAAATACGGCAACGACGTGGCTGAGGAAATCTCAATCCTCTACGGCGGTAGCTGCAAACCGTCAAACGCCAAGGAAATCTTCTCGAAGACTAACGTTGACGGCGGTCTCATCGGCGGCGCCGCTCTGAAGGCTGAAGACTTCATGGGCATTGTAGACGCTTTTTAATAAAGCATAAACAATTTACATACTTACAGAGACTGCAAATGTGGTGATTTTTCACTACATTTGCAGTCTACTTATTTTGACGCTTCTTTTGACAAAAAAACTGATGAAAAAACAACACTTCGCAATCCTCGCGGCTGCCGCCTTCATAACGGCGGCGATGGCTCCCGCCTCAGCGCAGCCGGGCAAGCACAACGTGCGCTCAATAGCCGACACCATCCGGACAAACTCCAACGGACGGGTGACAATCATATGCAGCGACGGTGTGGAAGCGCTGGCCGTAATCGACACCACCGAAGTGAGACAGCCGTCAGCAAGACATGAGAGCGACACCGACGAATCGCCTGCCACAACCACGCAGCGACGACACGCCGTGCACCGCGCCGGATACCGCATACAAGTGTATTCCGACAACAACCAAAGGCAAGCTAAAGCAAAAGCGCAGCAGATTGCCGCCAACATCGGAAAGCAATTCCCAAGCTACGGGCTGTATCTCACATACAACGCCCCATACTGGAGACTCAGAGTGGGCGACTTCACAACACAAGAGGCAGCACACTCGGCTTTAAGAGCGCTCAGAGCGAAATTCCCAGCACTGGCGGGCGACATGCGCGTGGTTAGAGACAGAATTAAAGTTTACGAATAGCATAATTTGAATGGACAACAAGAAACAACTTGACGGTTTAGACATTGAGACAGTAAACAAAATTGCCGAGCACTACGAAGCAATCCTCTCGCTGCTCGGCGAAGACACCTCCCGCGAAGGGCTGGTGAAAACACCTATGCGCGCCGCAAAAGCAATGGCATTCCTGACTTCCGGCTACCGCAAGGACGCCGACAAAATCGTGAAATCCGCTATATTCAGCCACGAAGGCTCACGGATGGTGATTGTCAAAGACATCGAGTTCCATTCGCTCTGCGAGCACCACATACTGCCTTTCTTCGGAAAAATAGCAATAGGATACATCCCCGACGGAAACATCGTGGGACTAAGCAAAATCGCACGCGCGGTCGACGTCTTCGCCCGACGGCTGCAAGTGCAGGAACGCATGACACGACAAATCTGCGACCTGCTGACACGCGAGCTCTCCGCCAAAGGCGTAATCGTATTCTGCGAAGCAACCCACATGTGCATGCGCATGCGCGGAGTGGAAAAAGAATGCTCCACAACGCAGACCATCGAATATTCCGGAGTGTTCGAAAAAATTGAATACCGACAGGAATTCCTCTCGATGCTCAAACAATAATGCAGCGGAAAGCCCGAAAATCCGGAAAAATTCAGTAAGTTTGCCACAACGAAAAAACAACAATAAAAATATAATTCTCAGACATGGAAATTACAGGTAAAATCATCGTAGTCCTTCCGCCTCAGAGCGGCGTTTCTCAAGCAGGAAACAACTGGAAGAAACAAGAATACGTGCTCGAAACAGAAGAGACATACCCTAAGAAAGTGCATTTCGACTTCTTCGGAGAGCGCGCCGACCAATACAACTGGATCAAAATCGGCGACCGCATCCGCCTAAGCTTCGACATCGAAAGCCGCGAATACAACAACCGCTGGTACACAAGCATCCGAGGCTGGAAAGCCGAAAAAGCCGACGATGCCGCCGCGACTCAAGCCCCGGCCGCGCCAAGCCCCGCAGCACAGCCTGCGGCACGGATGCCAGACTTCACACAACCTGACAGCAACAGCAGCAGCGACGACCTTCCTTTCTAAACGGACGGCAAGCACAACGAAACAACGGCGGATGGAACTCAGCTCCATCCGCCGTTGTTTCATAACCTACCGCGAGTGCAACGCCAATAATACGCCTCATTCGCACGATGCGCAACGGGGGGGGGGGGATGCAGACTCATGCCTGCATCCCCCCGCATATTTTTTCCGGCAAGACCGCCGCCCTACTTCTTCACATAAGGCAGCACCGCGTCGCGCCACACAAGATATCCGGCGCCAAGCAGATGCAGACCGTCATTGGTGAGACCCTTGCGCATGCTGCCAGTGGCAGGGTCTACCATCTTTGAGTACAGGTCGATCCACGTCACGCCATGGCGCTCAGCCATCTCCTTATACAGGCGGTTGGTCTCCACAATCACCTGCTCCTTGCCCACCATCTTGCGGTAGCGGCCGAAACTGTTGTCGATAGGCAACAGACTCTGCAAGTAGATTTTGGTGCGTGGCGACCCTTGCTTGATTTTCACAATCAGCTTCTCCATCGACGTGCAAAGGCTGTCGGGAGTAAGGTCGTGAGAGATGTCGTTTACGCCGCCGAGAATAAACACCTTCGCCGGCTGCCCCTCAACAATCGGGTCGACACGGTCGATGAAACCCTGAATCACGTCCGACGAGATGCCACGGTTTTTCACGTTCTTCATCCCGAGCAGTTCGTGCCATTCGCAACCGTTAGTCTGGCTGTCGCCGAGAAAAACGATGTCTTTCTTCCCCACCGGCAGCTCGCTGAAAAGCGAGGAGCGCTGGAAATAGAATTCATTGTAGACATATTTTTCCTGAGCCGCCATATCGCTTGAAAAAAGCGTCGCCGCCAGAAGCAGCGACGCCATTATAGACTTTTTCATTGTGTCACAAAGCAATTATTAGTGTTCACTGCGGTAAGCGTCGACAGCAAGCTTCACAGAGCCGTGGAAGAGAAGCAGACGCTTAGCCTCGTCGTAAGGCAAGCCGAGTTCTTCCGACACCATGCGAGTGCCGCGGTCCACGAGTTTCGCGTTGGTGAGCTGCATGTTCACCATCTTGTTGCCCTTCACGCGACCCATCTGAATCATCACCGACGTAGTGATCATGTTGCAGATCATCTTTTGTCCTGTACCTGATTTCATACGCGAGCTGCCTGTCACGTATTCCGGACCTACGATCATCTCGATAGGAATTTCGGCAGCCTCCGACACCGGTGCGTCAGGGTTTGAAGTGATAGCCGCAGTGAGCAAGCCGCGCTGGCGAGCCTCCTTCAATGCGCCGATAACGTAAGGAGTGGTTCCCGAAGCAGCGATACCGATAACCGTATCCTTCTCGTTGATGTTATACTTTTCAAGGTCTTTCCAGCCCTGAGCAGTGTCGTCTTCAGCGTTCTCCACCGGGTTGCGGAGCGCAATGTCGCCACCGGCGATAAGGCCGATAACCCATCCCGGATCCATACCGAATGTAGGCGGAATCTCAGAAGCGTCGAGCACGCCGAGACGTCCGGAAGTTCCGGCACCGATATAGAAGATACGGCCACCCTTCTTCATGCGTTTCACAATGCCCGTCACGAGTTTCTCAATCTGAGGAATTGCCAGTTTGACGGCATCGGCAACCTTGTGGTCTTCGGTGTTGATGTCCTCAAGTATTTCGTGTACCGACTTCTTTTCCAAGTCATTGTAGAGCGATGATTGTTCGCTGATTTTCACAAATGCCATAATAGTTGTTGTAATTTATTTTGAATGATATTTCAACAAGCCTTCCATAGGGCTCTTGATAATGTTTCCGATAGTGATGTCGAGCGCTTTGGCTGCCTCGCCAAGCACGTCGCGATAGTAGTGAGCCACCGAACCAACGAAGCTTACAGGCAGTTGCTTGTAGCCTTCATAGTTCTCGATGTTGCGCACAAAGAACGCCTTGAACGCATTGAGCACCAGGCGGTGTATTGCCGGCTCCTCGATGTTTTGAATCAAGAACGGCGACAAAGAAGCGAGGAAGCGGTTGGCTGCCGGCTCTTTATACACTTTTTGGATGATTGCCATACGGTCGAGGTTGTACTCCTTGAGGAATTTCTCGCACAATGCCTTAGGCAACTGGTTTTTAAGCACATCGCCTACAAGCAGCTTGCCAAGCACGGCGCCGCTGCCCTCATCGCCGAGGATATAGCCGAGCGGCGACACGTTGCCCTTGATTTCCTTGCCGTCGTAGTAGCACGAGTTTGAACCGGTGCCGAGGATGCAGGCGATGCCTGGCTCGGTGCCGCAAAGCGCGCGGGCGGCTGCAAGAAGGTCGCTGTTGACGGAAATTGTCTTTGCTCCCGGCACACAAGCGGCAATTGAGCGGCTTACGTTTGAGCAAATCTCATCCGAGAGGCAACCAGCGCCATAATAATACACTTCGTCAATTGAGAAATCCTTAACCTCCGGTGCCAATTCTTTTTCAAATGTCTCGCGGATTTTCTCCTCTGGCATCAGCAACGCATTGACACCAGTTGAGAAAAAGCGCTTCTCAAGTTTGTCTCCATTGAGGACACACCAATCAATCTTGGTTGACCCACAGTCTGCAATTAAAACCATATCTAAATTTTTATATATATTTTCTTTTTATACAAAACGTATCCTATCGACCAGTTGATTCCGATGAATATCAACGCGTAGAGCAACGACGCGAACGTGCGGTCGGTGACAAGCGGCACGAGCGCCTCGTCGTAGATCCATTTGTGGATCGACAGCCCGAACACCGGAACGGTGTTGAACAAAATGCCGAGCACGCCGCCGAGCACATACATAAACAACGGGTTGACGCCGAAAGCCTCAAAAAACTGTGTCCAGCGCTTGTAGCCCTTCACGTCGATTATCCATATCAAAAGTGCCAGCAAACTTGCAGCCAGACCGCAAGTGACGATGGCAAACGTCGGTGTCCAGAGTTTTTTGCTTATTGGCATTCCATAGCTGAACAGGAAGCCGGCAAACATAAGGATTGTGCCGATAAGGAAGAATTTCTCCATACGCTCGCGGTTGTCCTTCACCTCTACGATGACAAATCCGCAGCAGAAGCCGATAAGCACGTGGGCTATCGACGGAAGGGTGCTGAGCAGACCCTCCGGATCTATCGGAAGTGTGCGGGTCTCATAGATTTCGAGAGAGACCGACGAACCCATCTTCACGGTGTCGGAAACCGTTGTGGCGGTGTCACGGTAGAGATGCGCGTCGCCGATGACGGCATGGTCAATCACATAGACAATGTTGTCAAGCGAGAAATCAAGTCCGTTGAACATGAGCAGCAACGCTCCGTAAACCACCAATATTCCGGCAATAATCCACGGAATAAACTTGTGCTTCACGGCTATGGCGACAATGGCGCAGGCACAGTAGCAGAGTGCCAGACGCGGCATAACGCCAAGGATACGCAAGGTGGAGAAACTGTTGGCGGCATCGAGGATGCGCTGGCCGAGAGGCAGCGCGGAGTCGGCGCGGTAAAGACCGTAGCACAAACGGCTGAACCATGCGATAGCCATACCGATAAGGAAAATCACGATGGTGCGGCGCACAATCTTCACCAGCGTGGCATGGGAATATTCAAACTGATATTTACGCATCGAAATATAGGTGGAGATACCCATGATGAACATAAAGAACGGGAACACAAGGTCGGTCGGAGTCAGACCCAACCAACTTGCATGCTCAAGCGGAGCATAGATTGCGCCCCATGAGCCGGGATTGTTCACCATAATCATCCCTGCCACGGTGATGCCTCGCAGGATGTCGAGCGCGAGGATTCTGCTTTTCGGCTTTTTCAAAGCCACTTCTTGTTCCATTTTTACGTATCGTTATTTTTTAATTGTACATTCGTCTACTAAATATGCTATCGACTGATATGGCACTCCGCCATTCACCGTCAGTCCGATTTCACAGGTGCGGCTGTTGGAGAAGCCGCGCTTCACCCCGGATGCCTCAAGCTGCTTGCGCAGTTTGCGCAGAGCGTAGCGGTTCACTTCGGGGTCGGTAAAGCCTTTGTCGCCGGCAAAACCGCAGCAACCCACTTCCTCGGGAACAACAACCTTCGTTGTGCACATTCCTGCCAACGCCACAAACATGTCGTTGAGATTCATGTGGCGCGTAGAGCATGTGAAATGCAGTGCTACAGGCTCGTCGGTCTGCACAAAGCGCAGATGCGGCGCCAGATACTCATAAATAAACTCTACCGGCTCATATAGTTTCACTCGCTTGATCGTGTTGCGCATGCGGTGCAGACACGGACTTTGGTCGCACAACACCGGATAGCGTCCGCCGTCGGATGCCTCAAACAGGGCATCGTCAAGCTCCTTGGCCTTACGGTCGGCAATGTCGGGCATGCCCTTGCTTTCCCAGATGGTGCCGCAGCAAAGGTTTTTCATATTCTTCGGGAATATGACCTCATAGCCGGCTTTCTCCATCAGAGCCACCATCTTGTCGATGAGCGGTGTCGACTGTCCCTTGCTCTTGCCCATGGTCTGGTTGATGCAGCTCGGGAAATAAACCACCTTCAGCTCCGACGGCTGGGTCTTTATCGCATGGGGATAGTATGCCAGCGGAAACGCCGACGACCACATCGGCATGCCAAGCTTGCTCAGCCCGCGGCCAACGGCATCGGTTGCCTTGTCGCCGATAACGGCATGGGCGACGCCTGCGGCGGAAAGCACCGGACGGAGTGCCGACTTGACAGCCGACAGATGGTTGGCAGCGAAATCACCGACCTTGTAGCCGGCGCTGCCCTTAGGCAATGCCTGGGCGCGCAGGTCGTGGATCATCTCGCCTGTGTTTATCTGCATCGGGCACGACGTAGAGCAGAGGCCGTCGCCGGCACAGCTCTGTATGCCCGGATATTTAAACTGCTTTGTCAACGCGGCAAGCCAGCCAGTAGAGTCGCCGTCGGCACGGAGACGGCTGATTTCGCGTTGCACGACAATGCGCTGGCGCGACGACAACGTGAAGCCGCACGTCAGACAGTTGCGCTCGCAGAAGCCGCACTCGATACAGCGGTCTACGTGTGGATTTGTCAGCGGCAGCGGCTTTATGTTCTTTATGTAGCACTCCGGATCGTCATTGAAAATGACACCTGGGTTCAACAGCCCTTCCGGGTCAAACAACGCCTTCACACGCTTCATCACGTCGAACGCCTTCTCGCCCCACTCCAGCTTGACAAACGGAGCCATGTTGCGGCCGGTGCCGTGCTCCGCCTTCAGCGAGCCGTCGTATTTGTCAACGACAAGATGCTCAACCTCCTGCATCAGCGTGCGGTAGCGGTCAACCTTCTCTTTCGTGTCAAACGACTGCGAGATGACAAAATGATAGTTGCCCTCAAGGGCGTGACCGTAGATGCAGGCATCGTCGAAGCCGAATTTCTCAAGAAGGTCGGCAAGGTCGGCGGTTGCCTCGGGAAGGTTCTCGATGTGGAACGCCACGTCTTCGATAAGCACCGTCGTGCCGAGCGGACGCGTACCTCCAACCGACGGGAAGATTCCCGAACGGATTGCCCAATATTTTGAATATTCTTCCGGTTTGTCGGTGAAATATGCTGGCTTGAACAGGTCGAACGGCTCAAGAATCTTCTTGATGGCGTCGATGTTTGCCTGAAGTTCCTCCTTGGTGTCGGCTTTGGTTTCCGTAAGCACGGCTGTCAAGCCCTCCCCTGTAGTGTCGTTCACACTCGACAGCGATTTCTTGTCGAGCATCTCGGCACTGAACACCGGTCCGTTTTTCATTGCCACAACCGCACGGCAAGCGTCCTTGATGTCCTTGAAATAGAGCATCGCGCTGGCGCTGTGAGGATAGAGGTGACCGGTCTTCATCGTCACCTCGGCAAGAAATCCGAGTGTTCCCTCCGAACCTACCATAAGGTGGGTAATGATGTCGAACGGGTCTGTGAAAAGCACAAACGGAAGGATGTTCAAGCCCGTCACATTCTTGATTGAATATTTATAACGGATGCGGTCGGCAAGTTCCTTATCGGCGTTCACCTCGTCGCGGATGGCTTCAATGCCGCTGATAAAGTCGGGATGCGACTTGCGGAAAGCGTCCTTGCTCTCGGCATCGCCGGTGTCGAGGATTGTGCCGTCGGGAAGTATGATGCGCGCCGACACAAGCTGTCGGTCGCTATTGGCATGCGTGCCGCAGTTCATTCCCGATGCATTGTTCACAACGATTCCACCTACCATAGCCGCATTCTTAGAAGCCGGGTCGGGCGTAAAGATGCGTCCAAAGGGTTTCAGAAGCTGATTTACGCGCTCACCGATGATGCCCGGTTGCATCGTGATGGTTTCCGCATCGGCGGAAATTTTATAATTTTCCCAATTTTTGCCTGCCACGATGAGGATGCTGTCGCTCAACGACTGTCCGCTGAGACTCGTGCCGGCGGCACGGAACGTCACCGGCAAACGACGGCGGCGGGCTGCCGAAAGCAGACGCGACACCTCCTCCTCCGTCTTTGACCGCACCACAATCTGCGGCACAAGGCGGTAGAAGCTGGCATCGGTGCCCCACGCCAGGCGGCGCATCTCGTCTGTGTAGATGCGCTCGCGTGGGATAAATGCGCTTATTTCTTTTAAATACGACTTATAGGTTTCTTTCATTGCTTACTTATATAAATAATATTTCTTGGCTTTTTCTTTAAAAGCGTCCGCATCTTTGTTCCAATAGTCAATCATATCGCTGACCTGATAGTTCTTGGAGAAGAGTGTGCGGATTTTGTCTGTGCCACACACCTTGTCGAACATGTCGAAACGGCTCTTGTCGGTGGCTGTGTCGAATATGCGTTTTTCTGGATAAAGTTTCGCCAACTCCTGCATCGCATAGAATTGGATGAGCGTGAGGCTCGAGCCTGGCACGTCGTCTACATAGAACTGCACGCCCTGCAGGTTCTCGCCCTTGCCTGTTCCGTAGAACGGCTTCACGTGGATCGGGCGGAACTTGGTGCCCGGCAGATTGAGGGCGTTCATACGCTCTGCAAACTTGTCGGCGTCAATCCAGTCGGCGCAGATAAGCTGGAACGGCAAGGTGTAGCCAACGCCGATCGAAACGTAGTAAAGCTCACCGAGAATACCGGTGGCTGGATAGTAGAACGCCGTGGCTGGCTGTGGAATATGCGGTGAAGGCAACACCCATGGCATTCCTGTCTTGTCGAATGTCATTGAGCGTTTCCAGCCCTTCAATGGCACTACTGTGAGTTTCGCTGCCTTCTCGCCGCGCGCCACGCGCTCGCCATTGAGATAGCGTGCCATCTCGCCCGGAGTCATGCCATAAAGATACGGAATCTTGAACTGGCTGACAAACGAATAGAATCCGTCCTCTACCAAGCAGCCTTCAACACGGTTGCCGCCGAGGGGATTCGGACGGTCGAGAACCACAAACTCTATGTCGTTCTCTGCGCAGGCGTCGAGAGCCAGACCGAGTGTGCTGACAAACGTAAACGAGCGGCAGCCGATGTCCTGAATGTCGTAGACAAGGGCGTCGATGCCGGAAAGCATCTCTTTGGTCGGCTTCTTGGTCTTACCGTAGATGGAAAACACCTTGACGCCGGTGGCTGGGTCGGTGGTGTTGCCAAACTCGTCGCCGGCATGCACGTTGCCGCGCACTCCGTGTTCAGGGCCAAACAATGCCACAAGTTCAACGCCTTTGGCTTCATGAAGAATGTCGACGGTCGACTTCAAGTTGTTGTCAACACCTGTCGGATTGGTTATCAGACCTACACGCTTGCCTGCAAGCTGCTTGAAATCATTATCGCGGAGCACCTCCACGCCCGGCTTCGTCGCCGCCGCAGCGCCAAGCGCCGCCGCAACACACAAAGCGATTGTTAATATCGTTTTTTTCATTGTTCTGTTTCTTGATTATTTCTTACCGTAATTAGGGTCAATCTTGCGGTCAACAAGATAGGTGACTATCAGAGTCGCGATGCAGCATGCCATCACCATCCAGAAGAAGTTGACATAACCGATTGCCTCCTGAATATAACCTGCCACGAAACCTGGCAACATCATGCTCAACGCCATGAACGCCGTGCAGATGGCATAGTGCGATGTCTTGAACTCGCCTTCCGAGAAGTACATCATATAGAGCATATAGGCCGTGAAACCGAAGCCGTAGCCAAACTGCTCGATGCAGACTGCCACACTGATCACGATTGGGTCAGACGGCTGTGCGATGGCAAGATAAACGAATGTGAGGCATGGCAGCGTCATGCAGGCTGCCATAGGCCAAAGGGCTTTTTTCAAACCCACCTTCGATGCAAACACGCCGCCGACAATACCTCCGGCAAGCAACGCGATGACACCGAATGTGCCATAGACAAGACCCACAAGCTCTGTGGTCAAGCCAAGACCTCCCTCAGCTGTTGAATGCACGAGGAACGGCTGGCACAACTTAATCAAGAATCCCTCCGGCAAGCGGTAGAGAAGCATAAACGCAACCGCGAGTAGGAAACCCGGCTTCTTGACGAAAGAAACAAATGAGTTTGCAAACTCTGCAAGCCCTGATGTGCCGTTGCCTTCTGTATCGGCTGAGACACGTGGACGGTCGTCGGCCGAACGAGGAAGGATAAACGTATGATACATAGTCACAAGGAAGAACACTACGGCACTGACTCCGAGTGTAACCTGCCATGACCATGGTATGTCGCCTGTAGAGGTTTCAATCAAGCCGGCAATGTAGACAAGCACGCCCTGTCCGAATACGGATGCGATGCGGTAGAACGTGCTGCGCACTCCGATGAAGGCTGCCTGGCTGCTCGGACTGTGGGCAAGCATATAGTAGCCGTCGGCGGCGATGTCGTGGGTGGCAGAGGCAAAAGCCGCGATGATAAACAGTATCAGCGTGATGGTAAACATGCTGATTGGTGTCTGTCCGGAGGCGATGGTCGCCACGTCGGGCTTTGGCAATGTAACGGTGAGCAGAATCATCAGTGCTGTCATCAACACTTGCATGGATAGAATCCACCAACGTTTGGTCTTTACAACATCGACGAGCGGACCCCACAAGCCTTTAAGGAACCACGGGAAATAAAGCAATGTTGTGAAAAATGCCATGTCGCCATTAGGAACACCCATCTTGGTGAACATCATGACGGAAATGTTGTTGACCACGAAATAAGGCACGCCCTCTGCAAAATACAGGGTCGGAACCCAAAACCATGGAGATATTGTCTTGTTTGAAGTTTTCATGTCAGGAGTTTAATATTGTTTTGTTATTTCCGCATCTATAAAATAGTGCAGAAGGATTTGTTTATAGTCATAGCCTTTCTCGCCCATCACGGCTGCTCCAATCTGGCAGAGTCCGACACCATGTCCCCAGCCCGCACCTTTAAGCACGAAGCGTTCGGGCAGCCCGTCGCGCTCGCCTTGCTTCTCCACTACAAAAGCGGAGCTGTAGAGGTGCGACGGCGACAGCGTGCGGCGTATTTCGAGTTCCTTGCCGATGATGCAGGTCTTCTTGGTGCCGACAATCTTCAAGCGGTAAAGACGGCCCGACGTGCCACGCGCCACGGGTATCAGGTCGACGATGTCGCCATAGTCCTCGCCGCTGCGCTCGCGCACAAGACGCGACAGCTCGGCTTGGTCATACTCCACCGTCCATCGGTAGAAGTCGGTGGTCTCCTGGTCGTAGCTGTTGAGCACCTGCGAGAGGATATGCTTGTCGGTGGTGTTGCAGAATGCGGCTGGCGACGAAAGTATCCACTCTCGGGCATTTTCCTCGACCGTAAGGTCGGGATAGTCCATTGCGTTGGCGTTGTCCAACCGTGCCACAAGATAGTGATAGTGCTTTGGCTCCCAGCAGTTTTCAAACTGCTCAAACACTCCGCCGCACGACTTCGAGAAGCGGGCGTCGCAGAGCGTGCCGTCGTAGGTGAGCACCTGTCCCCACGTCGCTTTGATGGCGTCGCGCACGGTGGCTGTCGACTCGCGGGTGATGCCCTGGTAACGCTGGCAATGGTCGTCGGCGCAGACGTCGAAATTAACATGGTCCTCGCGGTCGTACCAACGCACCAGCTCTCCTTCTGTGCGTGTGCATGGGTTGTAGGGCGTTTCTTCGGCTGCAAGCTGCTTGTTTTTCTCTATCTGTGCCAAGAGCCAGCTGCGGGAAATCACGGCATGCGCTTTCAGCAGTTCAAGAGAGGCGGTGGCGCTCATTTCCGACGAAATGACGCTGAGCAGATATTCCTCGATGGGAAGGATGTTGACGGCCGTAAGCTTGTCGCCTTCCACGATGATGCGCAGAGAGCCGCGAAACGACTGGTTCTCCTTGCGCTCCCAGTGGAAATTGACACCGATGGTCACGTCGATAAGTTCAAAACTGCCGTTCTCGGCATCGCAGGGCGTAAACTCCACGCTGTCGTAAAGCGCGCCGCCCCACAGCACTTTTCCATCGCTGAGGGTGGCTTCCTGTGCGCCTTCCACGGTTTGACCGCCGAAGCTGTAGACTGTCGGGAAGACAAACCGTATCGCAGGGCTGCTCATAATGCCCACTTTCACTTGTGGCTGTGACATAATGGTCTGGTTTTATTTAAGTTTCTGGGCTATTTCCAATAATTCGGCTTCGCTGAGACAGCACTCGTCAAAGATTGTCTTGATGTCGGCTGCGGTGATCTTCTCGAAGTCTTTCTCCAACGGGGTGATAAACACGCCTCCCATATCTACCGACGCGGGGCTGATAAGAATGTTGGCGTCGCCCTCGGCTGCGTAGCACGACGGACGGTGTTTCTTGCGTGGAAACACAAGGATGGTCCAAAGTCCGTCTTCATACCAGCACAGCACGTTGAGCATCGGTTCCGGCTCACCTTCCGGTATCGTCAGTACATTGTAGACAAGGTCAAACATCTTCTCACCCTTGTTGACTGCCGACGTGCGGATGCAGAAGCACGGATGCGACATTCCCTTTACAATCAACAGCTCTACGCTGCCGCCGCTGACGATGATGTCGCGCTCTGCCGACGCCATCTGGTCTTCCATCGGCATGAAGCCGCGGTTGCCAGCCTGGAAGTGCATGTGGTCAGGTGCCGACGCGCCGCATTTAGGCCCGTTGTAAAACAGCGTGAATCCCTCCAAGTCGCGCGACAGGTTCATCATATCGGCGATGCGCCCCTTGATGAGCTGGTCAACGTGCTCGTTGCACGGAATCGTGAGATGACGCGGGAAAATCGGGAACGGATTGATGAGTATTGTGTAGTCATCGCCCCAGGCAATGCCCTCCTGCACAGCCGGACGATTGGCTGCGCAGAGGAAGCATTTGCGTTCTTTCAGCGATTTGGCGTCGACTTTGGCTGCCGACGAAACAATGCGTCCGGGATTGAACTGCACCTTGATTGTGGTGCCGTCTACGTTGAATTCCTTGACCTTGACATTCTTCAAAGCCTCGAAATTATTACGGGCGGTGTCCCACACCTGCAGCTGACGGTCGAAAAATTCTGATATGTTTATACCCATTGCCTCTTATTTCTTTTTGTTGAATGCAATACGCGCCTGGAGCTCCCATGTGCGGATGCGGTCTTTATAAAGGTTGTGGGCGTTCATCTTCACTACGTCGAGCGATGCGTCTGAGTTGTCGTCCCAACGACGGCAGTTGTAGACTGGCTCATAGACACGGCCGATTTGATATTCGCGGGAGAAGTTCAAGCCGAGTGCGTAGTCCTCGCCGTAGCTGGTGTTAGGCACCTTCACTTCGCGGAGCACCGGTGTGTAGAATGCACGCGGAGCGCCGAGACCGTTGATGCGGAGGGCATTGTTGCGGCCGTTCTCCGGTGTCCACTCTTTGTGGTCGATGATGCCCGGAGCGATCATGTTCATATTGAAGTCGGTCATCATGTATGTGCCCACTACCATAGCGCAGTTCTGCTCATAGAAGGCGTTGACCATGATTGACAAGGTGTTTTCGTCGCGATAAACGTCGTCGCTGTCAAGCTGCACTGCAAACTTACCGCATTTTGGATGATGAACACCCTCGTTCCAGCAGCCGCCGATGCCGAGATCTTTGCGCTCCGGAATGATGTGGATCAAGCGGTCGTCGCCCTTGAACTCGTCGATTGCCTCTGTTGTGCCGTCGGTCGAGTGGTTGTCGATAACGATAAGGTTGAACTTGAAGTCAGCCTTCTGGCTCAACACCGACTTGATGGCGTCGCGGATAGTGCGGATACGGTTGCGTACGGGGATAATTACCGATGCCTCATACTCGAAGTTGCCTGCGCTGAACTCTATTTTCTTGAATTTTGGCTCAAGATAGCCACCGATTGCTTTCAAGTGGGCTGTGCATGCCTCTTCCATCTCAATCTGCACGCCACGGTTCTTCGGGTCTACATAGTCGAAAATCTTCTCGCCGCTCTTGCGTGTGTCGAGCTCTACGTCGGAATAGAGATACTCGTTGATGTGAACGAGCTCTGCTTCCTGTGTGATTTTCAAACGCACGTCGTAAAGACCGGCAAAGTCATATTCCTTGTCGATTTTTGCTACTGCGCTCTTCAATGCGGCTGCATTGAAAAGAAGCACTGATCCGAAATCGAAATCGTCGCGGAGACTGCCCTGCTGATAGTCGATGACCGGAGCGTTTGAACGCTGGTCGCCAACCACGTTGTAGTGGTCGGCATAAGCCATACCGGCAGCTGAGTCGTCGGCGATTTTCACCATGCGCTCAACAGCAAACATGCCGAACTCCAACGAGTTGTATTTTGTGTAGAGCATAGCGTAGTCGCAGTCGGCCTTGGCAGCGATCTTCTTCATAGTGTCGCTGCTGTTGAGATTGCCGATGGCAATTTTCTCGCAGCCTTCAACTTCGCCCTGGGCGTCGGCTCCGGCAAGCAGATAGATGTTATGCACCAAGTCGCATGCCTTAAGACCTGCCACTGTATTTTTCACTTGTTCCGCATTCATGAACGGAATGAAACAATCGATTCTTTTCATTTTTTATTTTATTTTTAATTTTTCTATTGGGGTTAATCTGTTATTTCTTGTTGAAAAATTCCATTATCTGACCCATCAAGGCGCGGCGGGAAGCGGCGTCTTTGATGGTCTCAAACGGGAAGCCCATCACGCAGGTGCGGTAACCGCCCTGGTCGGCAACGACGGCTGCAGGGATATTGTTCTCGCCGTAGCGCATCAACGTGCAGCCTTTGGTCTTGTCGGCTGGATAGATGCCGTCGGGCGACTCCACTGCGTAGAATTTGTCGTTGAGCGTGGTGTAGTATTCCACATTCAAATCGCCGAACGAGTCAAAATATGTCGGAACGGTGTGGGCTTTGCCCTCTATCGTAGCCTGTCCTACGCGCCACTGGTAGCCGAGCGTCTGCTTGGCAAACTCTTTCGACGCCTCGTCGGGATTGGTCTTGTCCCAAATGTCGGTTGCCACATAAGAGCCGCTCACGAGGATGCTGCCGCCGTTGGCTGTATAGTCAGCGATGGCTTTCTGCAATGGTGCCGTAAACGCAAGGAAGCGGTTTGGCACTTCGCCACGTCCGATTTGTGTCTCTTTCTGCTTGCCGAGGATAAGGTCGGCAAGTTTATACTGCTTCATGTCGACGATGCCGTTCTCTACGGCGGCAACGCTTGCCGACACAAATGAGTAGCCCGACTCCATCAAGGCTGCGCCGTGGATGGCTGGGTAGTCGAATGTGTTGCCGGCAATCACTTTGTCCTCCTGGTCGGCACGGCTGGCGCCGAAGCCGGCTGAGTCGTCGTCATACCATGGAATGTCGCGGCGGAACTCATACATGTCGCCGATGGTGTTGATGTCCGACATATAGGGCACACCGTGGTCTTTCGCGCTGGCGAATCCTGCCACATCCGGACTTGCTACAAACGAGTCGGGCGCACAGACGCGCGTGAAGCCGTTGACCACAAGCACTTCGCCTTTGGAGCCGTCAGCCTCGCCGAGGGCGAGAATCTCCGACGGGAAACTTACACCACCGTCGTTGGCTGCCACAATGCGGTAGCTGTGGATGGCATTGTCTGATATCTTGGCCACATATTCCGGCTTCTTCACTACGGCTATCTGACGGAACGCGCCGTCGCCGATGCGCTCGCTCACAATGTAGCTTTGTGCCTGCGCGCGGTCGCACAAGGTGTCGACGGTTTCCTTCCATGTCAACCGGTATTCGCCTTTCTTCACTTTGGCGATGGCGAAACTGTTGACGGGAAGCGGCTGTATCATATAGTCGCTGCGGCCTTCCTTGGCGGCGAAGAACTGTGCCATTCCTTTATAGACGGCACGGCTCACCGTGAAACGGAACGTTGGGTCAAGACCGTAGCGCATGTCGGCGAAATTCTGATGCGACAGCAATTCGAGAAGCATTGCCGGAACTTCAGGCACGCGTGCCTCATAATAGGAGGCGTCCCACATGCCGCGGCGAATCCATTTCGAGTCAAACTGCGCGCGGACATCGCTGCAGATATTCGACATAACCATATCGGTGAGCTGACGTGAGTTCATTCGGTCGGTGCCGTTCGCATACTTGTCGCCCTTAGTGCAGTAGATGCCGAGTGTGCCGATTATATCGTCGTTCTTGGTTGTTCCGGCATCGCTGTGGAACGCAAACGAAAGGTCGACGGGGATATTCAAGCCTGCCTTGCCGGGTATCACCGACGATCCGCCTGCAAGATAGTTGACCCACAAGCCGCGGCAACGATAGTCGTCGTTGTAGTCGTTGACTCCATGCGACGGAGAATAGACCGAGTCGGGCACTCCTGCCCACTGCAACCAATAGCGTGCGCCCTCGGTGAATCGAGGATAGCCGCTGAGCTGATAATTATGCGCCAGGCGGTCGATCATCGTGACGGCGCTGAGGTCGCTCACTTGCTCTTCCGTGAGATTGTCGGCAATCCTACGCTCGATGTTGCCCATACCGCCTCCGATTTTAACGGCGTCGGCTGTGACCACCTCTCCGGTCTTGCCGGTGTTGCTTGTCAGCGTGACAACGGTATGGCTGCCGGCTGCCAGGTCAAAATGTCCGAGATAAATCCATGTGCCGCCTCCCATTCGCTGGTTCACCTGAAACTGCTTGTCGCCACCGGCTGTGTGAACGGTGTAGACGGCTTTCTCTGTGCTCTCCGGAAGAGTGGCGTAGGAAACGTAGACGGCATACGACCCTGCCTCGGGTATGTCGGCCGACCACGAAGCGGTCGATGCGTTTTTGCCCTTTGTCGACGCAACCTTGCGGAAGGTGCCGTCGCGGAACGGATTCTCGAAATCCTTGTATGTCTTTGTCTTGTATGCAAAGCCTGCGCCGCCGTCGGTCCATGCCTCCGTGCCGTTGCTCTCCGCATAGGCGCCGGCTGCAAAGCCGCCGTTGTTGTCCACAATCAGCTCGGCACGGCGCGTGTCGCGCTCGCGCGGACTCATCACATAAGCGCCGGCATTCTCAAGCATCGGCATGAGATACGGCATTACAAAACTCTGTGTGTAAAGATCTTCTACGGTCTGGAAGATGCGGGCGCGCTGCCACTCCCAACGATTCAATTTCGGCTCGAAATAGAAGCCATGGCTCTGCCACATGGCAATAACCTTGCCGTCGAGACCTTTCTTGGGGTGACGCGTCTTGTCGAGGGCGTAGACAAACGGAGCCTTCTCCGACTTGCGGACGTAGGAATAGCCGGCGTCGGAATACAGACGCTCGACAGGCACTCCGCCAACTGTCACTTCTACGCTGTAAGGCTTGTCAAACATCATTGCCACCTTGCTCTTGACCATCGCGTTGTAGCCGGCAAGTTCCGGCACATAGCCATACGCGGCATTCATGTCGAGCTTCAATTTTGAATTCTCAACATCAATCATTGCCGAGTCAACGGCAACCTTGCCTATACCAAGATTGGCTGGCAAATTCTCGTTCAAAACAACGGCAATACGCCCCTCTGTGGCGGCGTCAAGCGGCTTGAATTCCGCATTGACCACTCCCACTGTGGCAATCGTTGCAGCTGCCAGTAGCAAAACCTTTCGCATCGTTCCTTTTTTTTGAGTATTATTGTTTGATTTTAAGTAGTATCTGCTTTATTTGCAAATTTACGATAATATGCCTATTCAAGAAAAATTTATTGATTCAAATCTTTATCGATAAAACATTATTTAATATTTCAACACAGATTTTTAGAACCACTTTTCTCAAAAAAAAGCCGGCCGAAAACTTTGCGAGTGTCGCCAAGCGTCCGTGCCGGCAAGTTATCTGTCTGTAGAATGATACTTAACAAGCCCTGGCATCGAGCTTGGTGCGATTTTTTTAATCTTTATGTTGTAGGAATCTGCAACTTCGGTCAGCACCCCGCTATAGGCGCACGCATTGGAGCCGACAAAGCAGACGGTCTTGCCCTCATAGTCATACTGAAGCACGTTGCGGCGGAAGAATGCGTCAATGGCATGGCGCACAAGACGATAGACGTAGTCCTGGTCGAGCTTGTCCATCAAGAATCGGGAATAGACACTCAACGTGTTGCTCGGAAGCGAATGGTCGTAGATTGCCGACATTATCTCGTCGGGCGACAGATTGATATACTCGAAAAAGTCGTTGACAAGCTGCGCAGGAGCAATGTCCTTCAGACAGTCGCTGAGAAATCGCTTGCCGATATACGCGGCGCTGCCCTCGTCGCCAAGAATATAGCCGAGCGAGCGCACATTCTTCACTATCGCGCGGCCGTCGTAATAGCACGAGTTGGAGCCGCTGCCGAGAATACAGGCTATGCCCGCCTCGTTGATCAGCAGCCCGCGGGCTGCGCCGAGAAGGTCGCTCTCGACGGTGACCGGAGTCTTGAACTGCGCAACAAGCGACGCCTCGACAATCTTCTTCTTTTCCGGACTCGTACAGCCGGCTCCATAGAAATGGATTCGCTCCCAACGACGCTTGAAAAACGCCTCCGGAAGTTCAAGACGGATGCTGTGGCTGATGTCGCGGCGGGTGTGGAAGAACGGATTCAAGCCTTTTGTAAAAGCATGTTCCACCACGGTTGCGCCGTCGACCAATGCCCATTCTGTACGTGACGCGCTGCTGTCTGCTATTATTTTCATCTCCTTGTCAGGTCTTGTTTTAGGTTTCGTTCAAATGGTTGTCTCATGCAAGAGATATCAAATCCTAAGGCTTCATATTGATGACTCCTTGACAAAATGCTCCCCCTTATTGCACATTTACACCACAAATTTAGTATAAAAAAATTGGAATGCCGCCATGACATCCCAATTTTTTATCTTTATGTCAATTTTATACAATTTACGCGTTTCATTCAAACGAGGACAGTGCGTTAAAAAACGCTAAAGCGGGGCGACTCCTTGTGGAGTCGCCCCGCTATGTTGACTGCTACAATTGTTCGGTTAGAAACCTGCTGCGGCAGCGTGGTTAAGCGCTGTATAGATGCAGCTTGCAAGACCTATAAGGATGATGCCTGCCACGCAGACCACCAGTCCGGCACGCTCGCTCCAATGGCTCTTGAACGTGGCGATTGGATTGTCGTTCGGATTGATGAACATCGCCTTCACTACAAGCAAATAGTAGTAGAGGGAGATAATCGTGTTGAGCAATGCTATAAACACGAGGACGTAGACGGCAACGCTTCCTCCCTCCAGCGCGCTGGAGAAGATGAAGAACTTGCTGAAGAAACCTGCGAACGGTGGGATACCGCCAAGTGAGAACATGGCGAGCATCATGGCGAACGAAAGTTTCGGATTGGTCTTGTAAAGTCCGTTATAGTCGGTCATGTCAACCTTGCCTGTGGCGTTCTCAATTGCCTGGATAACGCCGAAGGCTGCAAGGTTTGAAACTACATAGACAAGCACATAATAACTCAACGACGCAACACCGGTGGCGTTGCACGCTATCACACCGAGCATGATGTAGCCGGCTTGCGAAATCGAGGAGAACGCAAGGAAGCGCTTCATGTTGGTCTGACGGATGGCGAAAAGGTTACCGAGTGTGATGGTGAGGATAATCAACGCATAGAGCATCCATTCCCAAACCTGGCTGTAGACCGCGCCGAAGGCTTGTGTCAAGACTACGAACGCTGCAAAGGCTGCCGCGCCTTTCGACACTACCGACAGATAGGATGTGACCGAGGTTGGCGCGCCCTGATATACGTCGGCGGTCCACAAGTGGAACGGAACAAGGGATATCTTGAATCCGATGCCGGCGATTACAAACGCCATAGCGACATAGAGCAGGAACTGCCCGTCGACAAGCATCACCGATGCTGCGATGTCGCTGAAATACAGAGAGCCTGTGAAGGCATAGACAAACGACAGTCCGAGCATATAGATTGCCGACGAGAAGACGGCTGTGAAAAGATATTTCACGGCTGCCTCGTGGCTCTCATACTGCTTCTTGTCAAACGCCGCCAACGCTGCCAATGGCAGTGAGGCTGTCTCAAGACCGATGACGAAGATAAGGAAATGGCGTGCCGACACCATAAGGTACATGCCGAACAATGTGACAAGCATCAACTCCAAAAATTCGCCGCGGCGCACTGACTGCGTCTCGCTGTTGTTCCATTTGATGGACTGCAACAGGACGATAAACATACCGATGTTGAGAATATTCTTAATCGACGCTACAATAGGCGACGTTGCATACATCCCGGCAAATGCCTCGCCTGTCTGCTGCGGGGCGAAGAAGCCATAGACTGTGAAGGCGCCGAAAAGCACCAATGCGGTCACCGAGAGCGAACCCTGCACTTTCTTGCAACCGAAAGTATCGAACAGGAACACCAGAATGAACGCGATGAGGAGTCCGATTTCGTGGTGCATCAATAAAAACTGTGAATAATCCATAATTTCAATTTCTTTTATAGTCCGTTACTTTATTGTTACTGTGCATAAGTCATTATGTGTTCTACAATCGGACCGAAGCTGTCGCGAAGGATAAGGTTGGCCATATCCGGGAAACAGCCGATCGCTGCGATGGCGAGCATCAATGTGACTGTAGAGAACCGCTCATACCAATGTGCGTCGTCGAGCTCGCGGTGGTGTTCGTTCTGAACCTTGCCGAAGAGCAACTTGCCGACAACTCGCAGAATGTAGACTGCCGTAATCACAATCGACGTTGTGGTGACAATCGCAAACGTGTGACGGAAGAGGTTGCCGTCGCCGAGAACGGCGTTGTAGATTGTTGTGTTCTCAAACGAGCCGAAGAAGATGGTCATCTCTGCCACGAATCCGCTCAAGCCCGGCAAACCGAGCGATGCAAGACCGGCGATGATGTAGCCAACCGAAAGGAACGGCATTATCTGCATCAAGCCGCCCATCTCGCGAACGTCGCGGGTGTGTGTGCGGCCATAGATCATACCGATGAGGGCGAAGAACAACGCTGTCATCAAACCGTGTGAGAGCATCTGCATTACGGCACCGCTCATCGCTGTCTGGTTAAGCATCAGAATGGCGAAAAGCACCAAGCCGCAGTGGCTGACCGAAGAATATGCGTTGATATACTTCAAGTCGGTCTTGACACAGGCGGCAAACGCTCCGTAGACCACGCTGATACCCGTAAGAATCATAAATATCCAGCCGAGCTGCATGGCTGCATGAGGCATCAGATAGATGGCGATGCGGAAGCAGCCGTAGCCTCCAAGCTTCATCAACACGCCGGCGTGGAGCATTGACACTGCTGTAGGCGCCGATGCATGACCGTCGGGCGACCATGTGTGGAACGGGAACATCGCGCCAAGCACGCCGAATCCTACGAATGCGCAAACAAACAATGCGTTCTGCCAGTCGAGGTCTACGCCGTGTTGTGCAATCTCAACAAGGTTCATCGTATGGCCTGCGTGATAGTAGATGCCGAGGATGCTGATAAGAAGCAATGCCGAGCCGCCCATAAGCATAAGGGTCAGCTTCATCGCAGCATAGTTCTTGTTGCCGCTGCCCCACACTCCGATGAGAAGATACATCGGGATGAGCGCAACCTCATAGAACATAAACATTGTGAACAGGTCAATCGAGATGAAGAAGCCGAACACTCCGGTTGAAAGAAGGATGAACCAGAGGAAATACTCCTTTGTCAGAGGCTCGATTTTCCACGAAGCGAATGTGCCTGTAAACACGATGATTGCCGAAAGCATTATCATCAAGACGGAGATGCCGTCTACGCCAACTGCCAGATGAATGTTGAGCGGCTCAAACCACATATAACTGTCGGTGAAGAGCATCGGTGCGTCCGGATTGGCGGCACGCGCGCCTACAAACTCGTAGCAGAGATACGCCGCCGCAATCAGAAGCAGCGACGCACCGGTGGCTGCCACGGCGCGCACCTGCTTGACGTTGCGCGTCAGAAACAGCGCGCCGAGCGTCAGCACAGGAATTATAACGAATAAGAAAAGTATATTAAACATAACTTTATTTTTTATCTATTCCGTCAACTTTAAATTAATACTACGAATGTCACTGCCGCCAAAAGCAATGCGCCGATCAGGTAGACCCAAACATACATCTGGATGGATCCCGACTGAAGTTTGCGGATTGCGAAGGATGCGCGGTTTGTCACGGCTGCAAGGGCGTTCATCGTGCCGTCGACAATCGTATGGTCAAACCATGCGATGCTCTTACAGATGATGCCGAAGATGATTTTATGTGTGACAAACTGATAAATCTCGTCCATATAGAAGCGACGGTAAGCCGCACGGTGAAGGGTCTTCATCGAGCCGGCGATACGGTCGGGCATCGCGTTCTCCTTGCGGTAGAGCACTGTGGCAATCACGATGGCAACCACTGCCACTACTACGCTGGTGCCTGCCACGCCCATGTCAAGATGGGTGATGAGTTCCTTGCCGTCGTAGGTGACGAAGCTGCCGAAAGGAATGAAGCCTGCCACACACGAGATTACCGCAAGAATAATCAGAGGGAGGGTCATTACCCACTCGCAGTCGTGCGGTGTGTGGTGGCTGTAGTCTGGTTTGTTCCACCAGAAGATGCGGTAGTAAAGACGGAACATGTAGAATGCTGTCAAACCTGCCACTGCCGACATCCACACTCCCCAGAACGGGCTGTACTGATAAGCGGCGACAAGAATCTCATCCTTACTGAAGAAGCCTGCAAACGGAGGTATACCTGCGATAGCGAGACATGCGATAAGGAATGCGATGTGGGTTATCGGCATATACTTGCGGAGGTTGCCCATGGCGTCCATCTCGTTGCTGTGCACCATGTGGATAATGGCGCCGGCGCAAAGGAAGAGCAAGCCCTTGAACATTGCGTGCGTAAACAAGTGGAACATTGACGCCATATAGCCTACGCCCTCGTGAAGTTCCGGACGGGCTACGCCGAGCGCCGTAAACATAAAGGCAATCTGTGAAATCGTTGAGAACGCGAGCACGCGCTTGATGTCGGTCTGCGCGCATGCCACAACTGCGGCATAAAGCGCGGTGACTGCACCGGTGACGGTGATCAGGTCGAGCACCTCCGGTGTGCCGAGATACATCGGGAACATACGTGCCACCAAGAACACACCGGCAACAACCATCGTTGCGGCATGGATCAACGCCGAAACTGGTGTCGGGCCTTCCATTGCGTCTGGAAGCCAGATGTGCAACGGGAACATCGCCGACTTACCGGCACCGCCGATGAAAATCAGAGCCAACGCCCACGATGCGGCTGAACAGCCCATAAACGTAACGCCTGCCGAGCTTGTGAGGATTCCCGTTGGGTTCGACATCAGCGACTTGAAGTCGAACGTGTCGCAATAGTAAGCCAAAAGCATTATACCGATGAGGAAGCCGAGGTCGGCGAAACGAGTCACGATAAACGCCTTCTTCGACGCTGCCACAGCGGCTGCCTTCTCATAGTAGAAGCCTATCAGAAGATATGACGACACTCCCACCATCTCGAAGAAGATAAACATCTGGAAGATGTTGGTGGCAACAACGAGTCCGAGCATCGAGAACGTAAACAATGAAAGGAACGCATAATAACGCTGGAATCCCTTCTCGCCGTGCATATAGCCGAGACTGTAGAGATGCACCATGAACGAAATCGTTGAAATAACGATAAGCATCATCGCCGAAATCGGGTCGATATAGATGCCGAGCGTCACCTTCAAGTTCTCGCCGAACGTAAGCCATGTGGCATCATAGACCACCTGAGCCTGGCGAACTCCGTCGACAATATACTCTGGGCTGAAAAAATAGCTCAACGCAACTCCATAAGCCACAACGGCTGTGACGAGCATAGAGAGCGTTCCGAAAATTCCCGCAGTCTGCTTAGGCATCTTCATGCCTACAAGGCCGAGCACTAAAAACGTGAACAACGGCAGCAGAATTGTGATTATTGATAATGACAAGTCCATGAGCTTAATATTTCATTTTAGTTAAACTTTGGATATCAACATTCTTCACTGCGCGGAATATGTTGATCACAATCGCAATCGCCAAAGCTGTCTCTGCCGCCGCGATGGCTATCGCGAACAGGGCGAAAAACATTCCCTCCATCTGCCCAGGGAAAAGAAAGCGGTTGAAAACCACAAAGTTGATGTCAACAGAGTTGAGCATCAATTCCAAAGAGATAAGGATGGCGATCAAATTCTTACGGGTGATAAAACCGTAAACGCCGCAGGCGAACATCACCAGACTCGGCACCAAATAATAAAGCATTGTCAAATCCATTGCATTTATCTTTTACGGGCGATTACCACACCACCGATTATACATGCCAATAACAACACACTGATTGCCTCAAAAGGCAAAAGATACTCAAACTTCTCGGTGCCAAGCAAGGCATGTCCGATTTTCTCCACCGTCACATCGCTGGTCGTCGACAGCAATGACGCTGTCTCTCCACCAAAGAATGAGAACAAGGCGTAGCCACATACGGCAACACCGGCAAGGGCTGCGATAAGTCCGAGTGTTTTACGTTTGGATGCCAAACGCTCGGCATTGTTGCCGGGTTTGCTTGTGAGCAGAATCGAGAATACGAACAGCACCAAGATACCGCCTGCATACACTGCTATCTGAACCGCGCCGAGAAACTCATATCCTAATTGGAAATAGAGTGCCGCCGTGGCAAAAAGAGTGAAAAGCAAGTAAGTGGCCGAACGCAGGATTTTGCGCGAAGTAACCGACAAAACCGAGAATACGATGATTGACAGTGCAATCACGCAATACACGATTGAATTACCTACTACATTCATATATACTTTATATTAATTTTTCTCTGTTGTTTCATTTTTAGGTGCCCCGGCGGCTTTCGCCTCCGCTGCTTTGGCTGCGGCCTCTTCCTTGGCCTTCTGCTGCGCCTTCCAAACCTCTACTGGGTCTTTTTCCGGAAGATAATTCAGCTGTTTCACAAGTTTCGAACGCGTATAAACCGCATGCTCAAACTTGTTGGTGAAGTGGATTGCGTGGTGCGGACATGCCGAAACACACATCTGGCAGAACGTACAACTGCCAAGGTCGTACAAATATTTCACCAATACTTTTTTCTTCTTCCCGTCGGGCAGCTCCACCATCTTCGATTCGATGTGGATTGTCTGGTTCGGGCAGTTCATTTGGCACAATCCGCAAGCAATACACTTGTGGTTGCCTTTTTCATCATAGATGAGCTCCAACGTGCCACGAAAACGTTCGCCTACCGGCAAATTGTCTCTGTTGTCAGGATATTCCTCCGTCACCTTCTTCGTGACGAACTCCTTTCCTGTCACTTCCATTCCCTTCAAAAGGCTGACCATACCTTTGCCTAATCCGGTGAAGTAATCTTTTACACTACTCATAACTCTATTGTGTTCAGTCAACTGTTTTTCTCATACCGGCATTCATAAAAATTCATTAAAAACATCCGGAAGGAGGTCCGGTATGTTTGCCTCCTTCCCGATGTTGTCTGTCATGTACTATTTCTCAACCTGGCCGCCGAGTATGTCGAGCAATTCTGTCGTAATACCCTGCTGACGCAGCTTGTTGTATTCCAATTTCAGAGAGTCGTGCAGCTTTACTGCATTGTCGTTGGCACTCTGCATTGCCATCACGCGCGCTGCCTGCTCTGAGGCGGCGTTCTGCCCAAACACTTCCTGCACAAGCGACAAAACGTAGAGCGGCAGAATAGCGTTATAGATCCGGTTGGCGTCGGGTTCGAAAAGATACGGACGGTTTGTCGGGCCATCGGCTTTGCCGAAGGATTCTGCCGACACTGGCAGCAACTGCTGCACGGTGAGCCGCTGCTTGCCTGCCGAAAGAAACTTCATCGACACCACCTCTACGCGGTCGGTCTTGCCGCCGACATAGTCGGCTTTAAGAGTGTCCACAAGACGGCGGATGCCGTCGATGCCCGATTTCGGACTGGCTTCGATGCGCTCAACCGAAACACCGTCGCCGGCGACAACAGCGGATGCCTTGACAATCTTCTTGCCCACTGGCACCACGTTTATCATTACCGACGGGTTGGCTTTGCGCAATTCATTGATATGTCGGAGCAAGCCCTTGAAGATGTTGATGTTGTAAGCGCCGCAGAGACCCTCGTCGCTGCCAAGCACCACTATTGTCACCGTCTTCACGTCTCGAACGTCAGTCAACTCGGAAGTATACTCGGCGTCGGTCTGCATAAGGTTGCCCATTATGCCCTGAAGCTGATTGCGGAATGGCACCAAGCGGCTCAAATTCTGCTCCGCCTTGTGCATCTTTGCCGATGAAATCATCTTCATAGCGCCGGTGATTTTCTCCGACGACGCCACCGAACCGATTCTTCCCTTAAGTTCTCTTAACGTTGACATTACCTAATTCCGTTTCTTTATTGAGCATATTTAGCAGAAACTGCCTTGGCGGTCTCGGTCAGAATGCCCTCTACCTCGGCGGTCAACTGACCTGAACGAAGCACGTCGAGAACATCCGACTTGTGTCCTGCCTGCAGCATCTGGATAAACTCTGTTTCAAACTCTGCGACTTTGTCCATCGGCACTGCCGACAGCAGTCCGCGCGTTCCGCAGAAAATCACGGCAATCTGTTCCTCCACGGCCATCGGATGATACTGCGGCTGGATGAGCAGGCGTTCGTTCTTGCGTCCCTTGTCGATTGTGCGCGCCGTAACGGGGTCGATGTCGCCGCCAAACTTGGTAAACGACTCCAACTCGCGGAACTGCGCCTGGTCAATCTTCAATGTGCCGGCAATCTTCTTCATCGCCTTGATCTGAGCGTTGCCACCAACACGCGACACCGAAATACCGACATTGATCGCCGGACGGATACCGCTGTTGAACAAGCCCGACTCAAGGAATATCTGACCGTCGGTAATTGAAATCACGTTGGTCGGGATATACGCCGACACGTCGCCGGCCTGAGTCTCGATGATTGGAAGCGCCGTGAGTGAGCCGCCGCCCTTGACGATGGGCTTCAGAGCCTCCGGAAGGTCGTTCATGCTCTTTGCAACCTCATCGTTGTCGATAATCTTCGCTGCTCGCTCCAACAAACGTGAGTGCAGATAGAAGATGTCGCCTGGATAAGCCTCACGTCCCGACGGACGCTTCAAAATCAACGACAGCTCGCGATAAGCCACCGCCTGCTTCGAAAGGTCGTCGTAAACAATCAGCGCGTCACGGCCGCTGTCGCGGAAAAACTCGCCGATAGCCGCGCCGGCAAACGGTGAGTAATAGCGCATCGCGGCTGAATCGCTCGCCGATGCCGCCACAACAACCGTATAGTCCATAGCGCCATATTTCTTCAGCGTGTTGACAAGCGAAGCAATCGATGAAGCCTTCTGTCCGATAGCCACATAGATGCAATAAACAGGCTTGCCCTGCTCATAATTCTGACGCTGGTTGATAATCGTGTCGATAGCGATGGCGGTCTTGCCAATCTGACGGTCGCCGATGATAAGCTCGCGCTGACCGCGGCCGATAGGAATCATCGAGTCGACTGCCTTCAAGCCAGTCTGAAGCGGCTGCTTCACTGGCTGACGGAAGATTACGCCAGGAGCCTTGCGGTCGAGTGGCAGACGCATCAAAGAGCCCTCGATGGGTCCTTTGCCGTCAACCGGCTCGCCAAGGACGTTGATCACACGGCCCAACAGTCCTTCGCCCACAGGTATTGATGCGATTTCACCAGTGCGGCGAACCGACATGTTCTCGGTCACTTCATTGACTTTGTCAAGAAGCACAACGCCCACGTTGCTCTCCTCAAGGTTCATGGCAACACCCGTAGCGCCGTTGTCAAACACCACGAGCTCGTTTGCCTCCACATTGTCGAGACCATAGACGTGAGCCACACCGTCGCCAACGTTGAGCACTGTGCCAACCTCCTCAAACTGAGCCTTGCCTTTAAGGCCGTCGAGTTGCTGCTTCAGTATGTCTGAAATCTCACTTGGGTCAATCATTTTTTATTTCTTACTTAGAAGTTTTAAACGCAATTTTCTTAAATCATTGCTCATCGAAGCGTCGAGCACCTCGCCGTCGACACGCACCGTGAAGCCTCCGATAAGGGAAGCGTCGATGCGCTGACGATATTCAAGGGTGCGGCCCTTCAGATGAGTTTGCACGGAGTCCTTGATTTTGTCCATGACAGCCTGGCTGAAGCTCGACGCTGTGGCAATCTCAACCTGTGAAATCTTGTTGACATCGCGATAGCGCTTGCCATAAGCCAGTGCCATTGAGCGTATGAAGGATTCCCGTCCATGGCTGAAAACGAGTTTGAAAAACTTGTCCAGACACCCGTCGTTCTCCGCGCCCGACGCAACAAGCAGCAGCTGCTGCTTGTCGGCAAGCGGAAGAAACGGATTTTCCACCGCGCGCGACATCTGCGGATGCGCCTCATAGCCGGCGGCAAGACGCTCCGTCTGCTCATAGACGGCGGCGGCTTTGCCTGCTTCCTCGGCATAGAGGTGCAGCGCTTTGGCATAGCGGCTCGGAATCAGTCCTTCATTCATCTTTTACGATTTAAATTATTATCAATTTTTCGTTTCAATCTCATCCAGCAATTTGTCTACAAGCTGCGACTGAGCTTTTTCGTCAGCCATATGCTCACGGAGCAACTTCTCCGCAATCTGAATGGCGAATGTGCTAACCTCGTTGCGGAATTGCAGCTCGGCTTCCTTGCGCTCCTGCTCTATCGACACCTTAGCGGCTTCCATCACCTTGTTGGCCTCGACCGTTGCGGCTTCCTTGGCCTCCTCAATGATTTGTGCCTTCATTCGTGCCGCCTCGCGCAGAATCTCCGCCTGCTGCTTTTGCGCCTCAAGGATAAACTTGTCCGCCTCAGCCTTCGCATTGTCGACATGCTCCTTGGCCTCCTCTGCATATGCAACGCCCTTGTCGATCAAGTCGGCACGATCTGTCATCATTTTGATGATGGCAGGCCATGCAAACTTGCCAAGGAGGACGCACAGCAGCACGAAGACCACAAACATCCAGAATACCAAGCCAAATGCAGGCGTAAACAGTTCCATCTCTTAAGTTGTGCTTGATTAGATGAACAACGAAAGTACACAAACAATCACACCGAACAACGCCACACCCTCAACAAGGGCTGCGATGACGATCATATTACTACGAATGTCGCTTGCCGACTCCGGCTGACGGGCAATTGCCTCCATAGCGGCTGCACCGATCTTACCGATACCGATACCTGCAGCGATGGCTGCGATTGCTGCACCAAGACATGCACCCATTTTGTCAAGTCCCAAAGACATAACTGCTTCAGCAGCCTGCGCTAAAATCATTCCTAACATAATAATTAAATTTTTAAATTGTTATTTTTTGTTTTTTTATTTTTTATTGGTTATGCGGCCTCCACCTCTTTTTTATCGTGATGCTCCGGCTCTGCCACAGCAAGAGAGATGAATAGCGTCGAAAGCATTGTAAACACAAACGCCTGAATGAAACTTACAAGCACATCCAGTAGAAGCATAAACAATGAGAAGAACACCGATACGGCGGTTGCGGCAGTCGTAACTCCCGCGCCAAACGGTGCGAAGATAAATATCAACAGCGTCAGCACTATCACTATCATATGACCGCCCATCATATTGGCGAACAGACGGACACAGAGTGCCGCCGGCTTGGTGAATATTCCAAAAAGCTCGATTACAGGCATGATTGGCAACGGAAACTTTAGTGCCAATGGCACGTCAGGCCAAAAAATGTCTTTCCAATAATGCTTGTTGCCTTTTATGTTGGTCACGACAAACGTGCATACGGCAAGAACAAGCGTCACGGCTATATTGCCGGTTAGATTGGCGCCTCCTGGAAATATTACTGCCAAACCCAACAGGTTCATAGTGAAAATGAAGAAAAACGCCGTCAGCAGAAACCCTGCAAACTTGGGGGCCTTCTCTCCGAGTGTGTTCTTAAGCACGCCGTCGTAGATAAAACCGATGAGTGCCTCTACGGCGCCCATTCCCTTGCGGGGGGCTTTCATGCCGTTGCGCTTGTAATAGCGCACCAGCGACAGCATTACCGACAACACTATCAGTGCGGCTACTATCAATGCTGCAACGTCCTTGGTTATCGACAAGTCGACCGGACGAAACTCTTTGCCGTCTGCCGCCACTTGCACCACCTTGCCGCTGTTGTCGCCCTCCGAGGCTATGCGGTAGACAACACCGTCGCCGGCGTCATAAGACTCTCCGCCTGTAACCCTCGAAGAACTGAACACGTGCCAGCCGCCACGATTGTCGTTGACAATCACAGGCAGCGGAATGCGGTGCTCGTGTGAGAAAGGAACTTCCCAGCCGTAAGCGTCGCCGAGGTGCTCGAAAATGATTTCCTGAAGGTTCATTCCGCCCTCGTCATCCTTTCCGTCGCCCGACTTTGACGAAGCCTGCATCGGCAACGCCAACGCAAACATCATCAATACCATTATGGCAAGTACTTTCTTCATATTACTAATAGATACATACTGACACCACATTGCGGTCCACATCAACGATTCCTCCGGCAATATCCATCGTCTCGCGCTGCGCGTTGTCGGCTCTTTGATATTCAATAGTGCCTTTGGTCAGCGCCGACACAAGGGAGGCATGGTTTTCAAGCACGGTGAAAAGTCCGGACTCCCCCGGAAGTGTCACCAACGAAACCTGTCCGTCAAACAGAATCTGTTCTGCAGAAATCACTTTTAGTGTCATCTCGTTTGTTTTTATTATTGGTCAATCTCAGCAAGCAGTTTCTTGCCCTTCTCGATAGCCTCGTCGATGGTGCCGACATTGAGGAATGCCTGCTCCGGATATTCGTCGACTTCGCCGTTGAGAATCATCTTGAAACCGCGGATTGTCTCGCTCAGTGGCACCATAACGCCCGGAAGTCCGGTAAACTGCTCGGCAACGTGGAACGGCTGCGAGAAGAAACGCTGCGCACGGCGTGCACGGGCCACAACGAGTTTGTCCTCGTCTGAAAGCTCGTCGACACCGAGAATGGCGATGATGTCCTGAAGCTCATTGTATTTCTGAAGCAGCTGCTTTACTGCCTGAGCCACATTGTAGTGCTCCTCACCGATGATGTTCGGGTCGAGAATACGCGATGTTGACTCCAGCGGGTCGACAGCTGGATAGATACCAAGCTCCGAAATCTTTCGGCTAAGCACGGTGGTGGCGTCCAAGAAGTTGAACGTAGTTGCCGGTGCCGGGTCGGTCAAGTCATCGGCCGGCACATAGATTGCCTGAACCGATGTGATGGAGCCCTGCTTCGTCGACGTGATTCGCTCCTGGAGAGCTCCCATCTCCGACGCAAGCGTTGGCTGATAGCCAACGGCCGACGGCATACGACCCAAAAGGGCAGACACCTCCGAACCGGCCTGCGTGAAACGGAAGATGTTGTCGATAAACAGAAGAATATCCTTCGATCCTCCATCCTGGTCACGGAACTGCTCGGCTACGGTCAATCCTGAAAGCGCAACACGCAAACGGGCGCCAGGAGGCTCGTTCATCTGTCCGAACACAAGGGCAATCTGCGACTTCTTCAAAGCCTCGGCGTCGACATCCTCGATGTTCCACTCGCCTTTTTCCATGCCCTTCATAAACTTGTCACCGTATTTCAAGACTCCGCTCTCGAGCATCTCGCGCAGAAGGTCGTTGCCCTCACGCGTACGCTCGCCGACGCCTGTAAACACGGAGAAACCGTTCTGTCCGATGGCGATGTTGTTGATAAGCTCCATGATAAGCACGGTCTTACCCACTCCGGCACCACCAAACAAACCAATCTTGCCACCTTTCAAATAAGGCTCCAAGAGGTCAATCACCTTGATTCCCGTATAAAGAATCTCAGAACTGATCGACAAATCGTCAAACTTCGGCGCCGGCTGGTGGATAGGACGGCGATTCTCGTCCGACAAGGCTGGCAAATGGTCGATTGGCTGACCGATAACGTTCAGCAATCGTCCTTTGACCTGTTCTCCCGTCGGCACTGAAATCGGTTGTCCCATATTCTCAACCTCCATTCCGCGTCTAAGACCATCAGTCGCATCCATTGCGACGCATCTCACCGTCTGCTCACCGATGTGCTGCTCCACTTCGAGCAACAAGTCGGCGCCGTCTGGACGACCCACCTTCAACGCTGTGTAGATTGGCGGAAGGTCGTTTTTGTCGATGTCGAATGACACGTCGACCACAGGTCCGATTACCTGTGTGATCTTTCCTTTGTTGTTGGTCATTTCGTTTTACAATTAATAAACTTTTTATTTACTATCTCTCAAAAAATAAATCTCTTACAAACTAAGTCCGAATGCTACCACAATGAGCATCAACACGAGGTTGAACAAATTGATTGGCAACAGATATTTCCACTCGAACGCAAGCAACTGGTCAATACGCAGACGAGGGAACGTCCATTTGAACCAGATGATGACAAACGACAACGCTACTGCCTTGGCTACAAACCATACTACCGATGGGATATAGTCCATCACGGCGTTGAAGCCTTCCCATCCCGGGATGTGCAGCGGCATCCATCCTCCGAAAAAGAGCAGCGTTGCCACGCCCGAAACGATGAAGAGGTTAAGATACTCGGCGAGGTAGAACAGTCCGAAGTGCAGGCCTGAATACTCTGTGTGGTAACCGGCTGTAAGCTCCGACTCTGCCTCTGGCAAGTCAAACGGACCGCGGTTGGTTTCTGCCGTTCCGGCAATCATATAGACGATAAATGCTATGACGGCGGGAATGTGGCCCTGGAAAATGAACCAAAGGTCTTTCTGCCCCTCTACCAGACCGGTAACCGACATTGTGCCGCTGAGCAGCACGATTGTCATGATCGACAAGCCGATAGACAACTCATAGCTGATCATCTGCGCGCCGCTTCGAAGTGCGCCGATAAGCGTATACTTGTTGTTTGACGACCATCCGGCGAGCAGAATGCCGAGCACTCCTATCGATGAAACGGCGGTCAGGAAGAAGATGCCTATATTGAAATCAATAATCTGCAAGCCTTTTCCCCATGGAAGAACCGCGAATGCGGCAAACGACGCCACAATCACAAGGAACGGTGCCAAGTTGAAAAGAAACTTGTCGATATTGTTGAGCGGAATCAACTCCTTAATAAGAATCTTGAACATATCGGCGAAACTCTGGAGCAAGCCGAGCGGACCTACGCGGTTCGGGCCGAGACGACACTGGAACGCGCCACAGACCTTACGCTCAAAATATATGTAGAACAGCGCCAACAATGCATAGACCACCAAAAGCCCGACACCGATAAGCACACATTCGACCACAGTGGTTGCCCATGCCGGCATGAAGCCGTTGAGCAGATTGTCAAACCATTCTGTGACTACTTTGAAGTCAAAAATCATATCTTTAAATTTTCTTTGTTACTCAATCTGTTATCTTTATCTGTCGATTTCAGGCACCACATAGTCGAGCGATCCGCCAATCGTAATCAAGTCGGCAATCTTCTCGCCGCGGGTCAAGTGGTCGACAACGCCGGCAAGACGCAGACATGTGCCGTTGACCTTCATGCGGTAAGGCGACTTCTCGCCCTTGCTGTCGATATAAACACCGAAAATGCCTCGGCATGCCTCAACTTCCTGATACCAATGTCCTTCCGGAAGCTTGATAATCTTCGGCACCTTAGCGCAATAGTCTCCCTCTGGGATATTGTCGACAAGCTGCTCAAGAATCTTGCACGACTGCTCAATCTCTTTCAAGCGCACCAAGTAGCGGTCGAACGAGTCGCAGCCGTCAAGCACAACCTGCTCGAAATCAAGCTCGCTGTAGATGGAGTACGGATTGGTCTTGCGGAGGTCGCACGCCCAGCCCGAAGCACGTCCCGACGGACCTGCCACACCATAATCCACAGCATCTTCCTTCGACAGCACGCCCACACCTTTCAGACGGTTCTGGAAGATGATGTTGCCGGTCACAAGCTGATGGTATTCTTTCAAGCGCTCAGGCATGATTGCCAAGAACTCTTTCACCTTTTCCTGGAATGTTGGATACAGGTCGGCACGCACACCACCGATAGTGTTGTAGTTGAACGACATACGGGCTCCGGTTGTTGCCTCAAGGATGTCGAGGATTGTCTCACGCTCACGCATTCCGTAGAACAGCGCGGTTGTGGCGCCAAGGTCCATACAGTAGGTTCCGAAGAACAACAGGTGGCTGGCGATACGCGACAACTCGTCGACCATCACGCGGATCACCTGCGCGCGGCGGGGCACCTCGATGCCGAGAGCCTTCTCGATGCAGGCGCAGACGCAATGCTCGTTGGGAAGCGCCGAGAAGTAGTCCATACGGTCGTAGAAGTGGATGGTCTGCGGATATGTGAGTTTTTCGCAAAGCTTCTCCACTCCGCGGTGGATATAACCGCAATAGAGGTCGATTTTCTTCACTTCCTCTCCGTCGAGCGACGTGCGGAAGCGGAGCACGCCGTGGGTTGCCGGGTGCTGCGGACCGATATTCACGACAAACTCCTCCGGGCTGAAGATTGTAGCAGTCTTTTCTGTCACATTGCCTTCAGCATCTTCCACGTATGTAACTGTCGTGTCGTCGGTCTTCTCGTGATAAAGACGGATCGGATTGATTTCCGGATTCTCGTCGTAGTCCTTCCTTAAAGGGAAACCCACCCAGTCATTGCGCAGATACAAGCGGCGCATGTCGGGGTGGTTGATGAATTTTATGCCATAGAAGTCATACACTTCACGCTCTTCCAGACGGGCAATTTCCCACACGTCATAGACACTGTGAAGCATCGGGTTCTCACGGTCGGTTGTTGTCACTTTAACCGAAACCATAGAATAGTCGGATGTCGACTTTATATAATAGGTGCAGCCCAGAGCGTCGCCCCAGTCCTCTCCTACCACACATGCCAGCCAGTCGTAACCGGCTTTCTTCAATGTCTCGGCAACGGTGTGCCATTTTGCGTCGGGAACGACGGCCAATGCCACTTCGTTTTCCTCAAATACGGCTTCCGGACAAACCTTGCCTATTATTTCTTGTATATTTACCATACCTTAATATCTTATTCTTGTACGTGTTCCTCTTTCGCTATCTCTGGGTTCTCGCGGAAGAAGTCTTCGCGCGTGCGCTTGCGGTTCACTCCGCCAAAGAATTTTTCCACCTTGACTTTGCGCTGAAGCTGCATCAAGCCGTAGAACATCGCTTCCGGACGAGGAGGACATCCCGGGATGTAGACATCCACCGGAACAACCTTGTCAATACCTGTAACCACGTGGTAGGAGTTTTTAAACGGTCCGCCCGAAATCGCGCAACCGCCAACCGCGATTACATATTTCGGCTCGGCGAGCTGCTCATACAAGCGGCGGAACACCGGCGCCATACGATGCACGATTGTGCCCGCAACCATCATAAAGTCGGCCTGGCGTGGGCTTGAACGTGCCACCTCAAATCCGAAACGCGCCATGTCGTAGCGCGCGGCGCCAAGCGAGATGAACTCAATACCGCAGCAACTTGTGGCAAACGTCAGCGGCCACAAAGAATTGCTGCGACCCCAGTTGATCAACTCATCAAACTTGCCTACTACAACGTTCTGTCCGTTTTCCTTCAGCTCGTTGACCAAGTTCTCGATATACTCGTTGTCGTTGAAGTCTTCCCACTTCATTCCTTTAATCTTTACTTCCACTGCAACGCTCCTTTCCGCCATGCGTAAGCAAGGCCTAAGATGAGTACAAACAGGAACACACACACTGCGAGAATGCTCTCGACGCCCATACCTTTGGCAATCACCGCCCACGGAAACAGAAACACTGTCTCGACGTCAAACATCAAGAACAGAATGGCAAACAGATAGTAGCCCACCTTGAACTGAACCATACTGTCTCCTCGGGTAGGGATACCGCACTCATAAGGCTCGCCTTTTTGCGGAGCATATGAGCGTGGGCCTATCAACGCTGCCGTCGTCAAGCCCAAAACCACCAGTGCGACACCGGTGAGGACGGCTACCAAAGCCGTCGAGGTACTTTCGATACCAAATATTGACAAATCCATATCTAAAAATTACTTATAATTTCTATGTTAAACAATGCGCACAATACGGATTAACACACTAAGAACCAGCCGACAAAGCCGGCGGTCGTCAATTTACCCCCCTATTCTGCGCTTTTAAGCCGTGCAAATATAGCAATTCTTTTGCTTAAAAAGGCATTAATTTTCAATTAATTCTCATTGCATCGACAAAAAAGCACTCATTCACCCCGTGCCGCAAAATCACCAAATCTTGTGATTGCGTGGTTCGTAATGTTTTTGTTCCTTTGCAGCCGAAAATCAGTTACGTTTTGAAAGTTAGAATAATCATTTTCGCAACCGCCTCGCTGCTGGCTACCGACGCTTTTGCCGCGCCGGCGAAGGCTGGATTCGACGCCAACCAATACGGCGACTCTATCATAAATCTGAAAGAAATCTCGGTGATTGCCGCCAAGCAGTCGGCCGACGCGGAAACAGCGGGTTCGGCGTCGACTCTGATATCAAGGGCGCAAATCGAGAGGCTCAACATCGCCAACGCTCGCGACGCAAGCTCGATTGTGCCAAACTTCTACATCCCTGAATACGGGTCTCGCATCACGTCGTCAATCTACGTGCGCGGAATGGGCGCTCGCATCGACCAGCCTGTAGTGGGGTTGGTGGTCGACAACGTGCCGGTGCTCAACAAGGACAACTACGACTTCGACATAGCCGACATCGAGAGCCTCCAGATGCTGCGCGGTCCGCAAAGCACTATGTACGGACGCAACACGATGGGCGGCGTTGTGTCGATACGCACTCTGTCGCCTCTTTCATTTCAAGGATGCCGACTGCTGCTTGAATACGGCAAGGCGAACACCACAAAGGCGTCCGTGTCGCACTACAGCCGGCCGTCGCGGTCGTTCGGAGTGGGCGGCAACGTTTCGGTCTACCACACCGACGGCTTTTTCCGCAACCTTAACAACGGCAAAACCTGCGACAAGGAGACATCGGGAAGAGCCATGTTCAAACTGGCGTGGAAGCCGTCCGACAGCTTTATAATGGAGAATATGGCGGCGGTGTCGATAAACCGGCAGGGCGGCTATGCCTACGAGTTTGCCGACACGCACGAGATAAACTACAACGACACGTGTTTCTACCGCCGCACGTCGGTAATCGACGGTCTGACAATGAAATGGCGTGGCGAGAACGTTGAGCTGACAAGCAGCACGAGCTATCAGTTCATCGACGACAATATGACGCTCGACCAGGACTTCCTGCCGTTATCGTATTTCACCATGACACAGAAGAAGACGGAGCATGCAGCCACGCAGGACGTGATTGTCAGCGGATCGGCTGCCGACGGCAAACTGAGATGGATAGGCGGAGCGTTCGCTTTCTTCAGACACATGAAGATGCTGGCGCCGGTCACGTTCAAGGACTATGGCATCGAGTCTCTGATTGCAGGAAAATGGAATGAGATGAACCCATACTACCCCATCGTCTGGGACGAGGACAGCTTCGTGCTCGGCTCGGGATTCACTATGCCGTCGGCGGGAGCGGCAGCCTACGGCGAGGTGTCGTATGCGACCCGCAGGTTTACGCTGGTGGCGGGCTTGCGATTCGACTACGAGCAGTCGCGGCTCGACTACACAAGCGACTGCTCGACAAGCTACACCGTGATGCAGCGTGCCGGCGACGGCTCGCTCAGCCCTTATGCGTTCCACCCCGTGGAAATCCACAACGGCGGAAGCCTGAAGCGGTCGTTCACGCAGCTGCTGCCCAAAATCTCTGCCTCATACTCAATCCCGTCGCGCCACGAGGCGAAAGTAAGACTGACTGTTGCCAAAGGCTACAAGGCGGGAGGATTCAACACGCAGATGTTTTCCGACGTGCTGCAGCAGCAGCTGATGGAGAGCATGGGCATCGGACGCCGCTACGATGTGGACCAGGTGGTGGGCTACAAGCCTGAAAACAGCTGGAACGCCGAATTGGGAGCTTTGATAAAGACTGCCGACAAACAGTTTTCGGCAAGCGCCACGGTTTTCTACATCCACTGCCGCGACCAGCAGCTGACAGTGTTTCCCGAAGGCGACATTACAGGACGCATAATGACCAATGCCGGAAAGGCGCGCAGCGCTGGCATCGAGGTGTCGGTTGCCTACAGCCCGGTGGAACGGCTGACGCTCAACGCTGCTTACGGATATACCAACGCTAAGTTCTTAGAGTTCAACAACGGCAAGGAGGACTACTCCGGACGTTTCGTGCCCTACGCTCCGCAAAACACCATTTTTGCCGCTGCAAACTATCTTATCCCCGCGCAGTTCGGACCGCTGCGCTACATCTCGACGGGACTGTCGACACAGGGCATCGGCAAAATCTACTGGAACGAAGACAACTCTACGGCACAGAACCTATACTTCAAGCTCGACGCGAGCGTCAAACTTATCTGCAACAAGTTTTCCGTGGATTTATGGGCAAAAAACATCACCGCCACGCAGTATTCCACGTTCTACTTCGTTTCCATTCAGCACGAGTTCCTGCAACGAGGCAAACCCGTGCAGTTTGGAGCAACTCTGAGAGTGAATATTTAAGAACATAAAAACTATAATTACAATGAAGAAATTAATTTCTCTTTTCGCCATTCTCGCAATGGTGTTCTCAATGCAGTCATGCATCAATTCAGGCGACACTCCCGACGCGACACAGACAATTGCGCTGAAGGGCTACAACCACATCCACGAGCCTGCCAAAGTCGACGCGCCTCTGCGCAACAAGGCAGCAAAATACGAAATGGACATCAACCTTTCACAAATGACGATGACACTCAAAGCAACCGGCGCCATTGAGAGCGACGGAGAGGAAATCTCGCTCGTGTTCAACAACATCGCATTGAAATACGACCAGACCAACGGAGGCTTCTCCTTCTCTCTTCCGGAGGCAACCCCTGTTGCAAGCGACGGCAACAACTACAAGGTGACCGACCTCAACGGTTCAATCGCCGCTTATGCTCTGAGCAACTCAGCAACATCGTCGATGGTCACCGCCATCACAGTGTTGCAAATCAGCTATACGGTCAACGACAAATACGACATTTTCGCCACGCTTCAGACATCGACAAGCGCGACACCGGAAATCTACTACACCAACTGTTCTACAACGACATCGGCTGAGGGCATCGCTCCGTTTACAACAACCGTGACAACCTATCTCGTAAACTTCATCACGTCGACAAAGGCAAACGTGACCATCGTTTCAGCTCAGTTCGCACAGAGAATGCCGCAGATGACAATGGTGTTCCCCAATGTTGATGTCGAGATGACGGCTTCCGGCTACGTATTCAAAGCCGACGAGCTGATTCCGAAAATCAGCGACACTCCGATGCCAAACTACAAAGTGACAAACTTCCGCATGGAAACATCCTCAAAGGGCGCGGTTGCAAGCGTTGCGTTCAACTGCAACATCAAAGGCTTGAACTATTCCGTTGCAGCAATGGGCAAACTGCTGCCTTCTGCCAAGCAAAACTCTGAGAAATAGGCATCTGCAATAAAATAATCAAAACGGCATATCCTGTTGCGGATGTGCCGTTTTGACTATTTTAAAGTTTTTTATAATCTGATTTATTTCTAAATTTGGATATTTCTGCAAAAATAGCGTACCTTTGAAACATATTATGCTCATCGACGATACTGAAATAGTCAAAAGGCTTCACGACCCGAAACAATGCAGGGAGGCATTCACTGAGATCATCAAGACCTACAGCGAGCCACTCTATTGGCAAATACGACGCATGGTGATGAACCACGACGACGCCAACGACTTGCTGCAAAACACGTTTCTGAAGGCTTGGTCAAACATAGAGAACTTCCGCGGCGACGCGAAGCTCTCCACCTGGCTGTATAAAATCGCCATCAACGAGTCTATTACGTTCATCAACAAGGAAAAGCAGAAACAAAACATTTCAATCGACGATGACGACTCGTTTCTCGTAAACTCGCTCGAAAGCGACCAATGGTTTGACGGTGACGAGCTGAAACTGTTGCTGCAAAAAGCCATCGCAACCCTGCCCGAGAAACAGCGCATGATTTTCAACATGAAGTATTTCGACGAGATGAAATATGAGGACATGTCGGAAATCCTCGGGACTACGGTGGGTGCGCTGAAAGCTTCATACCACCACGCCGTAAAAAAAATTGAACTTTTTTTCTCGCAGAATTAAACCATACGGCATTAACTAAGTCAAAACGGTACTATGGACAAAAAAAGCGACATATTAACCAAAGTTGGCAAAGATGCGGGTTTCAATGTGCCCGAAGGCTATTTCGCTGATTTTGCGAAGAAAATGGCTGCATCACTGCCCGAAAAGCAGATTCCTGCCAAGCGGAAGCCTACGCGTTGGTTGCGTATCCGTCCGTATGTCTACATGGCGGCTATGTTTGCCGGTGTATGGTGCATGGGATATCTGTTCAAAGATTTGAAGACTCGCAGTGGCGAAATCGCCGCCGAAGGTCAGATTGCAGAAGCGATGAAGGACAAAGACATGTGGAATGAACTGGAAAAATCCGGAACAGTGTCTATCGACGACCTTCTGAACGACACAATCGGCATTGACACTTCAATGGATTTCGACACTACGGCAAACTAATTTAAAAATCGACATGATCCGCAAATCAACCCTTATCTCTTTTCTTATCGCAATAATCCTTGCGCCTTGCGCTCTGTCGGCTCAAAGCACGGCGGCTCAACGGGCGAGATGGATGGAGCAAATAAGAAAAACTAAATTTGAATTCTTCACCAAAGAGGTGAATCTGTCAAAAGAGCAGCAAAACCAACTGTTTCCGCTATATGAGGAAATGGAAAAGACCATCTACAAGATGAACAGAGAAGCGGAGGCTCTGATGAAAAAAACGGCTGCCGACACAAATGCATCCGAAACTGAATTTGAAGCGGCGGCGACAGCAATGGCTAAAACCACTCTACAACAAGGTGAGATTGAATTGGATTATTTCAACAAGTTCAGCAAATTCCTGTCGAAAAAGCAACTTTTCCTGCTAAAGCAGGCGGAAGAAAAATTCACCCAATATTTGCTGAAACAACGACGCTCGAAATAACAAATCGAAACAGACATGGCACAAAGCGCTTCTTGCATAGACAAATGCTTGAGGCGCTTTTTTGTTACAACAAAACATAAAAAAAAGCTATGAGCAAACTACTTTTGGCTGCCGGAATGGCTCTTATCTGCGGCACTGCGGCATGGGGCAAAAACAACGTTCCTGATTTCAGATATCCGGAAACCGTGATCAACGACGCGACAAAGCAAATCGAGAAAGCCGACAAGAAGGGAAACCACAAGGCTCTTGTCGACGGACTGGTGCGCCTCTCTATCGCAAAATCGCAAATATCAGCCGACTATATGCCGGAACTTATAAACCACGTGGACAGTTTCGCTGCAAGAGTATCTGACGTCAGGGCGAAATCACTGCTGCTTGGTCTGGAGTCCGACATTGTGGTTGCGGCATACCAGCACGAAAGCTACAAATACGACTCCCGTCAGAAAGCCGGCGACGTGCGTCCATCCGACCCTCGGGAATGGTGCCGGGAGGACTATGAAGACCGAATCATCGAGCTGACAGACTCGATTTTGTGCCACCGCACGGAGCTGCTCGCCACGCCGGTGAAGGACTATGAGAGCATCCTTGAGATGCCGAATGTGTGTCCGGAATTTGTCCCTTCGCTCTATGACATGCTCGCCCACCACTGCATCGCCAAAATCAACGACTTGGCCGACTCTTATCCCAACGGCAATGAAAACAGCGCTGCAAGGCAATGTGTGGCAGGCATCTACGCCAGCCTGCTGGCAAGCCATGAGGAGGGTTCAGCCCCGTTTATCTACTCGGAGCTGCAACGCATCAAGGGCTCCGAGAACAACAGCAAGGCTGCAGAAGCGGAGCTTAAAGCCCATCTTCTCAACCTTGCCGACAAATACAAGGACTCTCCCTATTCCGTGGAGATTCTGGACTATCTGGTCGACTTGGATTCAAGCCCCAAGACGGTGACTCTTGCGCGCAAGGCCGTTGCACGCCACAGCAATTATCCTCGCATCAACGCGTTGCGCAATTTCCTGAAGCGCATCGACCAGCAGACAATGGGCATAAGCTACTCAGAAGCGGCAAAACCGAATGAGGAAATCTTGATTGACATCAACAAAAAGAATGTAGACAGAATCACCATACGCGCATATTCCGTCGACGGAATCTTCGACATCAGGATGAAGAGCCTGAAACAGATGAAGCCCATGATGGAATGGTCGGCAAATCTTAATGCCGATGACCGTCAGACGGTGCGCTTCCCCGGACTGCCGACTGGAAGATACATTCTTGTCCCTGAATTCATTGACAGAAACTCCCACAACGCCGTTATCCCCGATCAAACGCCATCGGTTCTCACGGTGTCGGCTATCGACATCATGATGGTGAACCGCATCAACGGCGACTATTTTCTGATGGTGGTAGACACCGACTCTTCAAAACCTATCGAGGGAGCCACCGTGACCGTACGCAAGGACGAGGACGGAAAAATTGTCAAAAGCCTTCGCACAGACGCCAACGGCTATGCCATGCTCAACAGTCTCAACGACTACGGCTATTACTATTTCCAAGCAATCGTAGGCAACGACCACAGCCGTTCATTAAGCACTTGGCTCAACTATGCTTCAACAGAAGGCAGCCGACACTTGAAAGCGACTGTGTTTACCGACCGCGGCGTGTATCGCCCCGGCGAGACGGTCAACTTCGCTGTAGCAGCCTACGTTTCGGGGATGCGTTTCCTCGAAACGGCCAAAAAGAAATCGCTGACAGTGGAATTGCAGAACACTGCCGACGAGACCATCGCGTCACAAACACTGCAGACGGATGAATTCGGACGCGTCAGCGGATCGTTCACGCTGCCGACCGACGGACTTACGGGCACGTTCCAGCTTGTTGTCGTTTCCGGCGACATGCCTGTGGTGTGGAGAAACATCGAGGTAAGCGAATACAAGGCGCCTACGTTCTTCATCGAAATCGACCGTGAAAAATCCGAGCTGTCCGACCTCCGACACGTCCTGATAAAGGGAAAGGCTATGACGTTCTCACAGATGCCTCTCGCAGAGACAGATGTGAAAGTGGCGCTGAGCGAGAGTTTCTCATGGTGGTGGGACGATATGGACTTTTCCGACTACGAGACAACCGTCGCTACCGACAGCAACGGCGAATTTTCAATCCGCGTTCCGGCGGAATGCTTCTCTGCCGCCAAAGGCGAAATCTTTGTCAATGCCAAAGTTTCTGCCACCGACAGCCGCGGAGAGACACAAACGGCAGCGGCGATACTGAAAATGGGAAAACTGGCGTCGCTGCCAGAACTTTCCGACATCACCGCCAATGCCGATAAGCCGGTGAAACTGAACAAAGACTTGAGAGATTTCGACAGCCTCACATACGAAATCACCGACTCCGCTTCAAACGTGGTGAAAAAGGGCTCTCTGTCGCCCGACAACATCACGATTGATGCAAACAACATTGCATCAGGCGAATACACCGTCACGGTATCAATACCCGACGGCAGCGGCAGCTCGTCGTTCCGCCTGCGGCTCTACCGCTTCAGTGACGCAATGCCCGCATTCGACACTCCGATGCTCGTCGACAAAGACGCCGACATCAAGTGCGCCGCCGACGGCTCGTTCTCTCTCAACTGGGGAAACAGCAGGCCGCATTGGTTCTTCTACGTGATTGCCTGCGACGGAAACGTGACCGACTACGGCTGGCACCATGCCGAGGCAGGAATGCATAAATTCACGGGCAAGGCTGAATTTGCGCCGCGCGGCTCTTCGTGCCTATGCCTCTACTGGATCGACAAGCACGAAACGAAGTCGGCATTCATCACGCTTACTCCAGCCACGCCTCAAGATTCAATTGAGATTGTTGCCGAAACTTTCCGCGACAACATCACACCGGGCGGCAAGGAAACCTGGAAACTGCGCATCAAGAACAACAACGGCAAAACGTTTCGTTCGGCTGTGATTGCCAACATGTATGACGCGGCGTTGAACTCGATTTGCATAAACACCTATCGTTTCAGCCCGACATATACAACCGCCGATGAGTACTGGCAGGATTTCAGAGATCCAAGCAATTGCCACTCAATCATATACTCTCCTCTACAGATGCTTGATGTAGCAACCTTTGTCGCCCCATGGCTGAACTACTACGGCCGTCAGCTTGACTATGACTACGCTGTTTTCGAATGCAATTCGGCTCCTTTACGCTGCTACGCCGCTGCGCCAATGGCCGACGCAAAGCTCGAGGAAAGTCTCGTCACAAAGGAGTCAAAGACCGACGCCGAGGCAACAGAGCCCGACAGACAGCAGTCTGCAAATCTCCGCGATGAAGGCATAAAGACTGCGTTCTTCCTGCCCGGACTGGTGACAAACGAGCAAGGCGAGGTGACATTCACGTTCGACGTGCCAAACCGCAACACGCAATGGCAATTCTCGGCTGTGGCATACACCGACGACTTGCACGCCCACTACATCAACCGCATCGTGTCGGCTGCCAAGCAACTGATGGTGCAGCCAAACCTGCCGCGCTTCGTGCGCGAGGGCGACTGTGTGACAATCTCTGCCGCCGCACAAAACAACACCGACACTGAGCAGACCGTTGACGTGGTCATCGACATCAACGGGCAGAAACATGCGTTCAAAGGCATCGTGCTGCAGGCTAAATCATCAAAGACGGTAACCGCCTCTTTCAACGTGCCTGCCTCGACGGAAGTCGTCGTGACAACAAGCGTTTGTCAAAACGGCCGCACCGCCGACGGGCAGCGCGACCGCATAGCCGTGCTTCCGGCAACAACCGATGTCGTGGAGGCTTCGCCGTTCTATATCACTGCCGACAAGAGCCGTGCCGACATCACCATGCCACACTTCAACCACGACGGTCGACTGACACTGGAGTATGCCGACAACCCTGCTTGGTATGCCGCTTCGGCTCTGCCTTCAATGCAGCAGACGGCGGAAACGGCGACAGCCCACATCGTGAACTACTACGTAGCCACCGCAGCATCGCGCATCGTTGCCGACAATCCGGAGATTGCCGACGCTATTGCCGCATGGCAGAAATCGCCGTTGAAATCTCGGCTTGAGCAGAATGCGGATTTGAAAACCATTGCACTCGACAACACGCCGTGGAGCCGACGCGCCGAGACGGAAACCGACATGATGGCGCACATTGCCGACATTGCCGACCCTGCTACAATACAGTACCGCCAACAACGTGCGCTGACCGCCCTCAACGACCTTCAACGCCCCGACGGCGGATTCGAATGGTTTCGCGGTTGCCGCAGCTCGATTTGGACCACAGAGGAGGTGCTGAATCTCTTCGGCTACCTTAACGAGATGGGCTACTACCCTGCCGACGACGCAATTGCACAGCAAATCGTGAAGCGTGCGGTGGAATATTGCGACAACTATTACAACAAGATGAGCAAACGCGAGGGCGCGACGCGCAAAAGCGTAATTGCCAGCGCATCCGACTATATTTTCATCCGCTCGATGCTTCCTGTGGCAGCTCCTGCCGACTCCATCAAGTGGATTGCCGACGGCGTAGTCGACATGGCGGCGTCAGGCTGGGGCGACTACAGCATAATGGGCAAAGCCAAAGCCGCAATTCTGCTTGCAAACAGCGGCCGCAACGACGTGGCTCGCAACGTTGTGGAATCGCTGCGCCAATTTGCCCGCAAATCGGGCAACAGAGGCACATACTGGGACATCGATGGCATCGACAAGGTGACACTCGCATCGACGGCTCTGAAGGCACTCAACAAAGCGAATCCCGACGACCCGATGATCGACGACGTGCGCCACTGGCTGTTGCTCGCCAAGGAAACGCAATGCTGGGGAGGCGCGACAAAGGCGTGCGACGCCATCAACGCTCTGCTCACCACCGGAAAAAACTGGACTGCCGCAATGCGCAAAGCACCACAAATCAAAGTTGGAAACGTCAAGATTGACACCGACGCCGCAACGCCCTACTTCGGATACATCAGACGAAGCATCGACATGAAACGCAACGATGGCAGTATCAGCATCCACCGCGACAAGGGATGTCCGGCATGGGGTGCGGTATATTGCCAATACAATGCGCCTGCCGACAGCGTTAAGAGCCACGCAAACGCCGACATACGTATCGAAAAGCAGTTCTACGTCTACAACAGTGCCAACACGCTGCGCCCCGATGCCACAACGGAATTTGCCGTTGGCGACCGCATACAAGTGCGGCTCACAATCCGTTCGGAGCGCGACCTCGACTTCGTGGCGCTGACCGACAACCGTGGCGCATGCTTCGAACCGGCAGACCAGCTGAGCGTATACGAATGGCAAGACGGCACCGGATCATACCGCGAGACGCGCGACTCGGCAACCAACATCTTCTTCAGCCACATCAGCAAGGGCACATACGTGATCACCTACGACGTCTACGCCAACAATGCCGGCACATACACCAGCGGTATCGCTTCGCTGCAATGCCAATATGCACCGGCTCTCACAAGCCACTCCGCAGGTGCCACGCTGACAGTGGAATAGCCCACTTACATCAGCATAAACCGCCCCAATCGCAGATTTACGATTGGGCGGTTTATTCCCATCAAAAAAATTATGTTCCCAAATGACTTTTTTTCCCAAATTATTAGTACATTTGCAATGCATATCGCTCACAGAGTCCCGATATTGGATATGTGGGAGGGTGTGCTGACATAATATTTTTGAAAGCGTTTACTTACGCTCTTTCTTGACAACTTGAAATCTCGCAAATTTCTAATCTTGGTCAAGGATGAAGCAACAGTAGATGCCATAGTGGATATGTATTTACTAAATTTCAGTTTTCTGTAAGAAAATTGAAATTGATTATGCATATTTGCGTGAGGCCTCTGCTTTTGCTCGTTCAACCAAGATGGGCAATGCGAGAGCCTCAAGTTGTGGGACGAGTAACAGGTACAGACTCTCACGCTTTTTTATTTTTATAACAACTTTCCCGATTCCGAAGAGTCTGTAGGGAATTGAAAAATTCTTCATACTCTATGAACTCTTTTTTCTTACGCATCAGTGCTATCACCTTCGCCGCAACGGCATTGCTGACCTCATGCCGCTTGCATGAAAAAATCATCCTTGACAACTCTGTGCCACAAGAGCTTGGATTAAATCTTGTAAAAGTCACCGACGAAACTAAGAACTCTGTCATCAGCAACAAGTACCTTAACTACACAAAGTCACTTCCATCCAATGGCTATGCCGGTTGCAGCAAACTGGCATGGGACACCGGGGCACGCTTATGCATCTCCCCTGATGGAAAGGAATTGGCCTATCTGAGCTACGTTGACAAAGCTCCCAATATTATGGTCAGAAGCTCACAGCCTAACAGCACATCCTCACAACGGACATTCCGCCGCGTCCAAACTATTTCTTGGGCAGCAGACGGCAATCTATATTTCAACGACAATTCCGACAATAAAAGCACGATTTGCTCCACCGATGCCCATAGTGGCAACCTCGTGAAGCAAATCACTTCAAACAACAACGATTGGTCGCCTTCGGTTTCCGATGACGGAAAGATGCTTTATTTCACACGTTACGACAATGTCGGGCCTTATATCTGGGCTATAAACCTTGATTCAGGCGAGCTGCTCAGCTGCACACGTGGTTATAACGCCGTAACCATGCGCAACTCACCAATGAAAATTCTCTGCACGCGCAATTCAGCCAAGGGCAACAGCGAAATATGGATGATTGACCTTCAAAAGGGTGATGAAACCTTGCTACTGACCGATGCCGAGAAAGGATTCTCTGACCCTGTAGTTTCTCCTGACGGCAAATGGGTGCTCGTTGTCGGAAGCTCTCTGTCCAACATCTCAGGACGATATAATACCGACATATATGCCGTCCGCACTGACGGAACCCAGCTGACTCAAATCACACACCACCCAGAAGTTGACAACAGCCCGGCATGGTCACCAGACGGAAAATTCATCTACTTCATATCGTCGCGAGGCAACAAAGAGCGTCGATTCAACATATGGCGAATAAACAACCCATTGTTTTAAGGCATTTGTCGGGCGTCATATCGCTACTGGTTGGGACAAGCATCTATTTAATCTGGCGTCCAAGTTCACTTTTTAATGGTGTGGACTATATGCCATGGGTGCGGCAAGCACTTCCATCACCGCCTTTATGGCTTATTAACACAATGCCTGACGCGCTATGGTTTGCCGCATTACTATGCTTCCAAACGCCACTGAAACGGAATTTCCGACCTGTTTTAACTATTATAGCTTGCTGCATCGGACCATTGCACGAAATGCTTCAAGGTGTCAAAATCGTGCCTGGCACATTCTGTTGGCAAGACTTAATAACGTATTTCACAATCATAATAATTTATTTCATAATATGTTTAAATCCATTCTCAAAAAAACGAGACAAGCGATTCCAGCAATCGCCATCGTTGCATTCGTGGTAATGATTCTTGCCTGTCGTTCTTCTAAATATTCTATCATAACAGAACAACAGGACAAGCAAGACAGAGCGATGCTTACGGATTCGATTCCTAACAATCTGTCATAATGAATCGCTCCGCTGACCGCTGAATAGCAACACCCATAGAAAGAAATAGCGACCGTCTCATAGCGGTCGCTATTTACATTATTGCCAGCCAAACTATTTTCAAAATGCATTGACCGGCGCTTCACAGCCAAGATAATGACTCGCAGAGCGGTATCGTTTAATCGGACAAAGCCTACAAATAAGATGCAATCGGCCTACCGTAAAAATAATCCACAAAATTCACCGTAACAACGGATTCCTCATCTTTTTGCGTAACGCAGAAACGTTCCAGAAGCAATTGTTGCTTTTGCTCATCTGTAAGCTCATTTATCGCTTGGTATCCAATCATCCGGAGCCGAGAATTATCAATGGCATCATATATTTTTATTTCTGCATCCATCAATGCCGCCGAACCGTGATAACTCATCACATCAACCATCGTAGCATATTTATATTTAGACAGGTCAGCTGGTTGTGAAACGGTTGTTCTTGACGTCGTGCAAAACTTGTCATCAAGAGGCATAACATCATCAACAAAATTGAACCTGACTTTTTCATATGACTGGATATTTATAACACAACGTTATGTATTTTCATTGAAACATAACATATCCATGCTGCTATATCTCCACAGAGATGGCCGGGTTCACTGCAAGAAGGTGGCCGACAAACGCCTGCTTGTCGCGCGGTGAGATTACCACCGAGCGGCGACCGGCACGCACCTCTATGCGGTCGAGCGACGCCGCCGGTGACGAAAGGATGGTGCGCGTCGGCTTTACCGACGTGATTTTATGGATGTCGAAAGTTTCAATGAATATCCAACAGCAGACCACGCGCAACTTGTCGCCGCTGATTTCATAACGGATGCTGAACACAACCGACACAACCAGAGCCAGCGACAGCAGGCACGCCGTCAGCGCACCCCACGAAAAATCGAAGAACAGCCCCGGCACGCATGCGGCAGCCATAATACCTACCGACAGCGCCACAAGCCACACGTCAACTTTCGACCGGTAGACAGTCATTATCTTGTCATTGAGAATGAACGGGAAGCAATCCGATAATTGTCGACAAACACTTCCACCTGATATGAGCCTTTCGACAAGGCTGTCGAGATGTTGTGGTAGACGGTAAGCGACAATTCACGCTGGTCGTATTCCACGGTTTTCTTTTCTGTATACACCACATTGCCGCCCTCAAACGGGAATGTGCGTCCGCCACCAAGCACCGTACCTTCCGGACTCACGATGCGCACGTAGAACGTTTTATGTCCTACCGGAGTTGAGTTGTTCTGTGGTATTGTGAACGACACTACAAGTTGTTTTGCCTTGTCAATCTTCTTCTCCACCTTTCCCTTCTTGTTTACAGCGACAAACGACAATCCCGTAAGATTGAGCTTCTCCGCCAGCTGCATACGCTCGTTCAAACGCTGGTTTTTCTGGCTGTAGTCAGAAACGGTGGTCGACAGCTGCTGGTTGCGCGACTGCAACTCCTCGTTCTGACTCCGTAGCGCCGTGTTTTCCTTGCTCAGCGAGTCAATAACCTCCACATAGTGGCGGAGCAATCCTTTGAGTGTTGAAATCTCGCCTTTAAGCTCCTTTATGCGCTTGCTGTTGGTAGCCTTCTCCGATTTCAGTTCCGCAAGCAGTTTCTCCACCTTGTCCTTAGCCTGCGAATATTGTTCGAGCAGCGAATCGTTTTTCAGATACTGCGCCTGATTCTCATATTGTTGAAACTCTTGATTGAGCGCTTCTGTCTCACCCGCGAGTTGCAGTTTCTCGTTCGCAAGTTTCAAAGAGTCAAGTTGCTGCTGCATCTTGTCCTTGTCAGAGCCACCACACGACGACACACCCATTACAAGCAGACCAATCAGAGCCACTACAACCAATATCGCTCCGACACGCACCATGCCGGTAGCCTTTTTCATTTCCTTGTTTTCAAATTTTTCAGATTTCATATCCGTAAATGTAAAAAATCACCGCAAAGTTACAAAGATTTTCAGTAAGAAAACGCATACATCCAAAAATTGTTTCAACGGATTGAAGATTACATTATTTCTTCGTACCTTTGCAGAAGAAACCGACAGTACTCAGCGACTATCATAATGAGCGACTTTTTATCTCAAAAGATATTCAACGTGCCTGCGTTCAACCAGGCATTTTCTGCCAGCGGATTGCCTTTGGCGCAAACCACAACGGCACAAACATCAAACGCACAAATTTCAGAGCAACAGCAGCCGTCAAACGGCGAAACGAGCATGATTTCCGACCTCGGTCTGATTCTCGTGGTGGCGGGCATTGCCACCGTGCTGTTCAAGCGGCTGAAGCAGCCCGTTGTGCTGGGCTACATTCTTGCCGGTTTTCTCGTGGGTCCGCACTTCGGCTACTTCCCCACCGTTGTCGACGAGGCCAACATCGACTTCTGGGCAGAGTTGGGAATCATCTTCCTGCTGTTCTCGCTCGGTCTGGAGTTCAGTTTCAAGAAATTGCTCAACGTAGGAGGCTCGGCTGCGGTGACTGTGCTTGTCATCGTGGTGGGAATGATGGCAACCGGCTACACTGCCGGACGGATGATGGACTTCACCAACATCAGCAGTCTTTTCCTCGGCGCGATGCTGTCGATGTCGTCGACAACCATCATCATGAAAGCGCTCAGCGACTTGAATATGAGCCACCGGCGGTTCACGCCACAGGTGCTTGCCGTGCTGATTGTGGAAGATTTGTTTGCCGTCATCCTGATGGTCGTGCTGTCATCGATAGCCGTCAACAACAGTGTCAGCGGCGAAGACCTTTTGTGGAGCGTGTTCAAACTGTCATTCTTCCTCATCCTGTGGTTTCTTGTGGGTGTCTACATCATTCCCACGTTTCTCAAGCGCCAACGCCGCTTCCTCACCAACGAGCTGCTGCTCGTGCTGTGCATCGGGCTGTGCTTCCTTATGGTGATAGCATCCACCTATTCAGGCTTCT
>ENA-USUJ01000143-USUJ01000143.1-human-gut-metagenome-genome-assembly--contig:-NODE-143-length-56049-cov-17.780265_pt1 | contig 56049 bp, 50 predicted proteins | sample MGYA00250061_ERZ773398 | MGnify/ENA primary metagenome ERZ773398 (study PRJEB29103, sample SAMN06111992) | human gut metagenome | biome: human gut; feature: ankylosing spondylitis patient; material... | reverse complement strand
AAATATATAAAATAAAAAATACAGAACTCTATTTTGAATCCTGTATTTTACATTTACACAAAATATTTTATAGTGCCTCCAGCTACAACATAAAATTCACTTTTTTGATATGAAATACAAAATTGTCTATTAACTTTGTATCATCACTTCTAAGGCAAACTTGCCTCAGACACACTTATTTTTGCAGATTCATCAAAGACTTTTATAGATTAAATTACTGAATACCAGGAGATAATAATGCTTTTAATGGGCGACTATTTAGAATTTAGGTAAATTTCTTTTATTGATTAATTCACTTACAAATATAATAATGAAGTCTTATCTTAATCATTTATATTTAGACTTTTATTCATATCTCATTGACTTTGCAGGATGTACACGTGAAACAAGAAAGCTTGGTGCTATAAGCACAAAAACACTTATAAGTAAAGTGGCAACATTAAGTAATATAATTAAAGGTAAATTAATTTCAACTGGTACGGTCTTAACATAATAAGTTGAAGGATCTAGAGAAACAATACCTGTCAGTTTTTGTAATAAAACTAGTCCAAAACCAATAATATTTCCAATAACCATACCTTTCCCTATAATAAAAATAGCAAACCATAAAAAAGTTTTACGGATTATCGTATTCTTTGCACCAAGAGCTTTTAAAGTACCTATCATACTTGTACGTTCAAGAATTATTATGAGTAATCCTGAAATCATTGTAAATCCAGCAACACATAGCATAAGTGCCAGTATTATCCAAACATTTAAATCTAAAAGATCAAGCCATGAAAAAATTTGTGGATTCGCCTCTTGAATTGTTTCTGAAGAATAGGCTTCTCCATAAGTATCAGTAGTTCTATTTACTTTAGAAATAAGAATATTTTCGACATTATTAATCTTATTGAAATCATTCACAATAAGTTCTGCACCTGTAACTTGTCCTGTGTCCCATCCATTAAGACGGGATGCAGTATAAAGATCGGTAAAACAGATTGTTTTATCATATTGTGTAAGGTTTGTTTGATAAACTCCTGATACAGTAAATCGTCTCATTCTGACATCATTATTATCAATAAAATATGCAAACACCTTATCACCAGTATTTATCTTGAGCATATCCGCCATAATCTTAGATATAACAATCTTATTATGGCTTTTATTGTCACTAAATGCAGGAATAGTACCACTTATCATATTATTGTGGATAAAAGCAGTATCGTATTCTGAAGCAATGCCCTTAAAAGCTATTCCCAGAAAATCGCTGTCTGTCTTCAATATGCCTTGTTTAATTGCATAACGTTGTACGTGCTTAACTCCATTAATGGATTTCAATACATTCATCATACTATCAGGCATAGCAATAGGCTTCTGTTCATAGCCATGTAACGTCATAAAGTTCGCAACAGTAATATGGGAACCAAAGCCTATAACTTTATCACGTATAGTATGCTTAAAACCTAAAACAATACATACAGAAATTATCATTACGGCTAACCCTACGGCAACACCTGCTGTTGCGATATGGATTGCCGGCTTACTAACTTTTTGCTGAGCGTTATTGTCTGAATAAATACGCTTTGCTATATATAATGGTAAATTCATTCTTCATCAACCCTCCCCGGATAAGTTTCAAGCGCTTTTCGTAATATAAAAAGCGCACGTATTAAATCTTCTTTTTTTAACACATATGCTATACGTACTTGATTATATCCAGCTCCAGGTGTTGTATAAAATCCTGACGCTGGAGCCATCATGACAGTTTCACCTTCATAATTAAATGTTTCCAAACACCAACGGCAAAACTTTTCACTATCATCTACAGGTAGTTTTGCAACAGTATAGAAAGCCCCCATGGGTATAGGTGAATAAACACCTGGTATACGATTAAGGCCATCAATAAGACATTTACGACGTTCCACATATTCGTCATATACGCTACGTGAATATTCTTCTGGCACATCAAGAGATGCTTCTGCTGCTATTTGTCCGATTAATGGCGGTGACAAACGGGCTTGACAAAATTTCATCACGGCTTGACGTACATCCAAGTTTTTTGTTATCAAGGCTCCAATACGTATTCCACACTCGCTATATCTTTTACTAACAGAGTCAATAAGAACTACATTTTGCTCAATACCTTCAAGATGACATGCACTGATATAAGGCGAACCTGTATATATATATTCACGATAAACTTCATCAGAAAAAAGATACAAGTCATACTTCTTAACCAAATCTCTAATCTGGTTCATTTCACGTCTTGTATACAAATATCCTGTAGGATTATTGGGGTTACAAATAAGTATTGCACGTGTACGATCATTTATCAACTCTTCAAATTTCTCAACTTTTGGTAAAGAAAATCCTTCATCTATAGTTGTTGCAATAGTCCTTATTTTTGCTCCAGCAGAAATAGCAAAAGCCATATAATTAGCATATGCAGGTTCAGGAACAATTATCTCATCTCCTGGATTTAGACACGACATGAAAGCAAAAAGAACCGCTTCACTTCCCCCACAAGTTATTATAATATCATCAGGACTTACATTAATGTTGTACTTTTTATAATAATTCACAAGCTTCTTTCTGTATCCAAGATATCCTTGTGATGGTGAATATTCAAGAATTTCTCTATCAATATTACGTATAGCGTCAATAGCAACTTTGGGTGTAGGCAGATCTGGCTGTCCTATATTAAGATGATATACTTTTATTCCGCGATTTTTAGCAGCTGTCGCTAACGGAGCTAATTTTCTTATTGGCGACTCCGGCATTTCTAATCCACGTACTGATATTTGAGGCATAATTTGATATTTTCTAACAAAATTAATATAAACTTTAATAAAAGACTAATCAACAATAAAATTTATTTCATCAGTCAATGTTGCAAGATTACTATCAGTTGAAAAAGTTCCATGACACACCAAAACGTAGCACTCTTCCATTCAAAGGATAATGAGGAACGAGGAAATATTCACCTGCACTTGCATTAACATGGCTCATCATAATGAAAAATCGCGTATGCTTTAGATGTAAATTGGCGTATACATTTACATAAGGATAATTCCCTATTTCAACATTATTCTCACCATTGTCCTGTACGGTATATTGACCTAATGCCGGACTATAATCCAACGCTTTATACTTTGTAAAATAACGCAAATCAGCCCCGAGATCAACACTTAACACACGAGCGACCTTAAACTTAAAATATAAATTAGTGTATATATTTAACAGAGGAACAGGCAAAACTTCTTCGTTACTTGATTTCTGATATGTTATCTGATTTTCCCAATTAAGAGGGCCAAATTTAAAATCCTGTGACAATTGCAAAGTGAATAGATTTATATTCCCAGAGCATTGCTTTACAGAAACCACATTCCCTGCCCGATTAAAATTATCAGTAATTGTATAACTCTGACTCAAATATGTATAATCTTTTAAATCATCAACAGCTACACGCAATGTAGTATGAGTACGCCTTAAAGAAAAGACACCTTCTATACGGGTACGTATTTCTTTACTAAGACCATCATTATCCCACCAAAAATGTTTTGAATGATAATGTCTATAATAAAATGTTGGGTTAAGGCGATAAAAAAACATCCGTGCAGCTAGAGTTACAGTATCATTAAACAGACGAAAATTAAGATCTGCGTTTGCATCAACTTTCAATTGTCCGGCGTCTTCTCCTGCAAGCCATGCTTCAGCTGTAACATCATAATGCAACGTTGTTCCTTGTTTTTTTATTAATTGACCACCAACACTCAAATTATGTTCGTTATAGTTACTTGTTCCGCCTAAAGAATCAGGCAAACTAAAATGCCGTAAATCTGATGTAACAAAAGCCCTTAGTCCTGCTTTTGCCCATTTATTAAAACCTTCCAGCAATGCTATAGCAAATGTATTTTTTAATGAATAATGGTTAGTCTTGTCATAAATTGAATCCCCTTCAAACTTCTCATTAACAGGGAATGTATTTGCATAATAATTTTCAGGAGTTCTATATGCTTGATATATACGACGATAATTATCAAACTTTAAAGTATGTATAAAGCTTGTAACTGGCACGTATTCATCCTTCATCCATGCAGTATCCACATTAGCAACATTTTTATTGTCTATATGAACGTTAAGCAAACTATCTGCGGCTGTCTTATCAAGAACTATTCTATCGCTTGCTGTATTAGTCGTATCGGCAGGTTCATCACCTGCTATTATAGCATTGTCAGGACGCCCTGAAAATGTCTTTTTCTCATCATATGCATTTTCATCAAATTCACGTCCTTCCTTAATAGCTTTCTTCCGTGCCTCTTCTTTTGCCTTATTTGTTTCATTCTCCTTTTGAGAAGCTATTGCGAACTTTCGTGCAGCAATCTCTTCTTCTGTCATTTTTACTTTTCTATTAAAACCCAAATTATAGCGGTGTGTGAAAAATATATGTTGATTATCATTACGATTCCAATTTTGTTCTAAAACGGTAGGTATTTCACTCTCCCTAAAATTATCATCAAATGCTTCAGGATGTGTTATGTACCTATCATCAGTTATACCACCATTTTCCGTCACTTTCTGGTGATTAGTTGATAATAAAATATGAGCATCATATCTGTCACCTAGATATGAGCCATACATAGTATAATTAAAATGCGACGTGCTCTGATTTTGATAATATCCACGGCCATAGATATAATCAAACTTAAAACCTACGCCTAACTTTTTACCTGCATTAACACCAAAAATTGCCTTAAAATGATCTTCACCATTTGTTCTATCACCACATTCATCATAAGAAATATTGGTAATCGGCGAAAGAGTGTTCGTAAAAAGGAATTTGTTGACAGGCGTCAAAAAATAATCATATGGTTGTGTGAATACAAACTGGGACGTTTCATCTCTATCTATATAAATACGACTAATACGTGGCGCTCCTAAGTTTCCTGTAGTATTGTATTCTCCACGCAGGCCTGTTGTAAAAATTGAGTTCATATACATATGCTGCATTGTATCTGGTACAGCAGCCGTACGTTCCCCAAAACGTTCATCAATAGTCCAAACTTTCAATCCTTTTGGAATTTCTTTATTCCCAGATGAAAGTGTATCACTTTTTGAACTTTTATTTGATCCCGCTTGTGTAAACTCGCCCGTATCTGTTAACTGATTATAGTCTTGTGAATAGACCGATAAACAAAATAATATATACGTTATCCCTATTAATAGCCTTTTACTCATTTTATGAAGCGAAAAACACATTCAACAATTTTAAATAACATGGAAGACAATATTACGATTGTGCCAATTTGATGATCTACTTTAAAATAAATTACCATACCAATCAATGCTCCCAACATGAAAATAATATTTAATATATTACGAAGAAACATAAAGCGTTCACCTCGACTTCCATATTTCCCACAAGAATTAAATTTCTTGTTATTATCATCTGTATTTACAATCATTGCTTTTAAATAAAAATATCAAAAATAAGCTTATTTCAAAACATTTTCTTTAATTGTATTAAAAATATAATCTTTACGATCAATGGTCTTTCTTCTAAATTTTGCAGAACCAGGCAACAAACGTGTCTGTTTACGATTTAATGCATTTTCATCATTAATCCATTCTTCTGCTTTATACACATATCCACCTCTAACACGTTCTTCATCATAAACATATAATATACGTCCCATTGTAACCGTAAGATGGTTATCTTTACAATATGCGATTAAAGTATAATTAAATTTCGTTCTGTCTAAAGACAATAATTTATCTGTAAAAACGAGCCACTCTTTCATACTAGCAACTACAATATGGTCCTTTTTATTGATAAGTGAAATACGACTACCTTCAAGTTGATTTTCTGTTTTAGTTAAACTCGTAAAACAATCAAATATTATATCGTATATATCCTGAGCATTTTTCTTTGGGACATCAATATCTAAGCGCCATTCAACTTTTCCATCAACCTCAGGAACTGCTCCTTTTAAATATTTAGCTTCCGAATTCTCTTTATTATCAATAAATGTACTTGTGGTGACTTTATGATCCTCGGCATTAGGTGCTTCCCAAACACTCTGTGCCAAAACAATCATTGGAATCAAATACATAGAAAGGATAAAAATCAGTTTCATACGAATATATATTTTTGCAAAATTAATAAATTAAAAGTTATAGGCGCAACAATAAGCATAATTTAACAACTAGAATTAGAATAGCAACAAATAAGCACCGATATAAATTACTACATAATGTTTTTATAATTATCAATATTTACCATCAAGTATATTTTGCAGACGAATTAATTCATCTCGAAATTGTGCAGCCTGTATAAAGTCAAGATCTTTTGCCGCTTTTTTCATCATCCTTTGTGTATTTGCAATTGTTTTTAACAACTGATCTTTATTCATCTTGGTTACAATAGGATCCGCAGCAAATGCGACATGGTCTTCTTCAATATAAGCCTCATACTTTTTGTTTGCAACTGGCATATCAATAATACTAGCAGATCCCAATGTATCATGATTTATTACCTTAACAATTTGTTTAGGAGTAATATTATGCTCTTCGTTATATTTCAACTGCTTTTCGCGACGCCTTGCAGTTTCATCTATCGTCATCTGCATACTTGCAGTAATATGGTCAGCATACATAATTACTTTACCATTTACATTCCTCGCCGCTCGGCCTGCAGTTTGAGTCAACGATCTGTGTGAACGCAAAAAACCTTCTTTATCCGCATCCAGTATCGCGACAAGCGAGACTTCAGGCAAATCAAGCCCTTCACGCAATAAGTTCACTCCAACAAGAACGTCAAAAACGCCTTCACGTAAATCATTCATAATTTTCACTCTATCCAAAGTAGCGACATCACTGTGTATATAATTAGCTTTAACATCGTGATTAAGCAAATATTCAGTCAACTCTTCAGCCATACGCTTTGTCAATGTAGTAACCAACGTACGTTCATTTTTCCCATTACGTATAACAATCTCTTCCATGAGATCATCAATCTGATTTTCACTTGGTCTTACTTCTATTTCCGGATCCAACAATCCTGTTGGACGTATAACCTGCTCAACAACAACCCCTCCGGCTTCCTCCAATTCATAATCTGCAGGAGTTGCAGAAACATAAATTACCTGATGTATCATAGAGTGAAACTCTTCAAACTTTAATGGACGATTATCAAATGCTGCCGGCAGACGGAATCCATATTCAACCAGATTAGTCTTTCTCGCCCTATCGCCACCATACATCGCACTAATTTGAGGAACACTCACATGACTCTCATCTATCACCATCAGATAATCTGACGGAAAAAAATCCAAAAGACAATATGGTTTTTGTCCTGCTTCACGTCCATCAAAATATCGTGAATAATTTTCTATCCCCGAACAATGGCCCAATTCTTTTATCATTTCCATATCATACTCCACACGTTCCTTAATACGCTGAGCTTTAATATTATCCCCCAATTCATTAAAGTAATATATTTGCTTTAACAAATCATCTTGTATTTTACGTATAGCAAGTTCAGTTTGCTCTTTTGATGTTACAAAAAGATTGGCAGGATAAATTTGATAATTATCAAAAGAAGCAATTCGATGAAAATCAATTGAATCTATTTCCTCAATACTATCAACCTCATCATCCCAAAATGAAATTCTAAGAACATAATCACTATAAGCCATAAATACATCAACAGTATCTCCTTTAACCCTAAAATTGCCTCTCTTGAGTTCTATGTCATTTCGAACATACAAAGCTCCTACGAGGCTACGCAAAAAGTCATTGCGATCTAAAATCTGGCCTCGCTTTAAAGATATTATACTTTTTGCCATTTCAACAGGTCCGCCCATACCATAAATACAGGAGACTGACGATACGACAATAACGTCTTTCCTTCCTGACAGCAATGCAGAAACAGCAGATAAACGTAAACGGTCTATCTCCTCATTAATAGCAAGATCTTTTTCAATATATGTATCCGTCTGTGGTAAATATGCTTCAGGCTGATAATAATCATAGTATGATACATAATACTCCACCGCATTATCAGGGAAAAAAGATTTCATTTCACTGTAAAGCTGAGCTGCAAGTGTCTTATTATGGCTTAAAATTAACGTTGGTTTATTTACATTGGCGATAACATTTGCAACCGTGAAAGTTTTACCCGATCCTGTTACTCCAAGTAACACTTGTGACTTTTCACCATTAAGTATCCCCTCTGTTAATTGCTTAATAGCTTCAGGTTGATCCCCTGTCGGCTTATAATTTGAGGTAAGCTTAAAACCTTTCATAAAACAATAAACACAATAAGAACATTATAAATACACAACAATTCAAGATGCAAAAATACAAATATTACAAAGAAATCCCCTAATAAAGATATTTTTTCTTAAAAATAAGTTCAAAACTTTGTTACTTAGTAGAATAATATGTACTTTTGCAAGCCAAATGTTGAATTATGAAGAATAATATTATCATCTCCATATTTGCTGTCGTGTTGTTTTCTGGATGTGCACACGAATTCAATCAAGTTTATAAGTCACAAGACTATAATTATAAGTATGAATACGCAAAAGAGTGTTTTGCGAATGGCAAATATACACAGGCAATTACTTTGCTTGAAGAACTTGTAACAATTCAAAAAGGAACAGACAATGCTGAAGAAAGTCTATATATGCTTGCAATGGCACAATTTTGTGACAAGGACTATGAAAGTGCTGCAATGACTTTTAAAAAATACTATAAGACATATCCCAAAGGTATTTATTCAGAAATGGCCTCATTCTACATTGGCGAAAGCCTGTTTATGAGTACACCGGAACCAAGATTAGATCAAACACAGACTGTAAATTCAATTGCTGCTTTTCAAGAATACTTGGATATATATCCAGAAGCCTCTTTAAAAGGTAAAGCACAGAAACGCCTTTTCGAATTACAGGATAAACTTGTAAAAAAAGAATTATATTCTGCACAATTATATTATAATTTAGGTACATATTTTGGTAATTGTACAAGTGGAGGAAGTAATTATGAAGCATGTATTATAACGGCACAAAACGCAATCAATGATTATCCATACAGTTCTTTGCGCGAAGACTTTGCTGTTTTAATAATGAAAAGTAAATTCGAATTGGCAGAACAAAGCGTTGAATCAAAGAAAATAGACCGCTATCGAGATGCAGAAGACGAATGTTATGGATTCATTAATGAATATCCAGACTCAAAGAATAAGGCATTAGCAGAAAAATACATATCATCTTGTAAGAAATATACCAAAGAGAAATAAATATAACATAAAGAATATGGACTACAAAAAATCAAAAGCACCATCAAACACCGTAACCAGAAACATTATGGATTTATGTGATGAGACAGGCAACATTTATGAAAGTGTTGCTATAATCTCAAAACGTGCAAACCAAATTTCTGTAGAAATAAAACAAGATTTAAGTAAGAAGCTAGCAGAATTTGCTTCATACAATGATAGTTTAGAAGAGGTTTTTGAAAATAGAGAGCAAATAGAAATATCAAGATATTATGAAAAACTCCCTAAACCGACATTGTTAGCTACTCAAGAATTCATTGATGGCAATATATATTGGCGTGACGGTCAAAAAGACAATTTAAAAGATATGCAATGATACAAAGGAAACAAACTTTATTCCTTTTGGCAGCATTAATTTTAAATATAATCTGTCTATGCTTGCCGTTAGGACATTTTGTTGCAGATGGAAATATAAATTCCACATCTACAATGTTTAATTTGTGGATTACGATGCCGAATGGAAGTCATAATTATTCTGTATGGGCCCTTTTTGCAACTTTACTGATTACATGTCCGATTTCGCTGATTGCAATTTTTATGTATCACAACAGAATTGTACAAAGTCGGTTCTGTATATTTAACATATTATTAATCTTAGGATGGTATGCAGTTTACGCTGTGTTTGCAATAAATTTAACGGAATCTATAGGACATTACAAAATTTCCTTTACATCAATACTTCCACTTATAGCTGTTATTTTATATTTAATGGCAAGAAGAGCTATACTCGCAGATGAAGCATTAGTCAGAGCTGCAGATAGAATCAGATAGATGATATGATACCAGTAATATATTATCAATAATATAATGGCTGTCTCAAAGATAAGTAATGAGGCAGCCATATTTATATGATACATATTTAATAACACTAAGTTTTAAAGTCTTTTTATATTTCTGCTTTTTATTTATAAATCAAACATTAAATTACCCTACAACATTGAGGCTATATAAAATGGATATACAAGATACAATATGCGCAATTGCAACAGCGAATGGTGGAGCTATAGGCATAATACGAATATCAGGACAAGATGCTATAAGCATCACTGATAAGATTTTTTATCCAGTGGGAAAAAAGTGTATGCCATTAAGTAAAAAGGCTGCGAATACCATAACCTATGGCCTAATAAAAAATAACGAAAAAGAAATCATTGACGAAGTTCTTGTAAGTATTTTCAGAGCACCGCATTCATATACAGGAGAAAATTCAGTAGAAATATCATGTCATGGGTCATCATATATATTGCAAAATATTATGCAATTATTAATCAAAAATGGATGCCGCTCAGCCGGCCCTGGTGAATATACACAAAGAGCCTTTCTTAACGGGAAGATGGACCTAAGTCAGGCAGAAGCTGTCGCAGATTTAATTTCTGCAACATCAGCAGCTACACACCGCATGGCAATAAATCAAATGCGTGGAGGCATCAGTAAAGAATTATCACTCTTACGTGATAAATTACTTCAACTTACATCTCTAATGGAACTTGAACTTGACTTCAGCGATCATGAAGAATTAGAATTTGCAGACCGTTCAGAACTTAAAGATATAGCTAATCAAATAGAAAAGGTAATAAGTCTACTAACAAATTCTTTCAATATGGGCAATGCCATAAAAAATGGAGTTCCTGTAGCTATCGTTGGAGAAACAAATGCAGGAAAATCAACATTATTGAATGCCTTACTAAATGAAGAACGTGCCATAGTAAGTGATATCCATGGTACTACACGCGATGTTATTGAAGATACTATAAACCTTGAAGGAATAACATTCCGCTTTATTGATACAGCCGGCATACGTGAGACAACGGATGCTATTGAATCCCTTGGCATCAAACGTAGTTTCCAAAAATTAGAACAAGCAAATATAGTTCTATGGGTCATAGATGCTACTTGTGCAGAAAAGCAATATAAGCAACTATCTGAGCAAATTATACCAAGATGTAAAGACAAGCACCTTGTAATTATACTCAATAAGTTTGATTTACTTAATGAAAATATAAAGAAATCATTGGAAAACAATATAACCAATAAAGATACTGCGGACTGCTCATATATGTCAATATCAGATGGCATTCCATCAAAATATGTTACTATACCTCTATCTGCTAAAAACAAAGATGGGCTTTATGATTTACAACAACAACTAATTGAGTTTACGATTACACCTGACATGTCTCAAAATAGTGTTGTTGTAAGCAACCTACGCCACTATGAGGCACTCAGTCATGCCCTTTCATCTATCCACCGTGTCCAAGAGGGCCTTAACACCCAACTTTCTGGTGATTTGATAAGTGAGGATCTTCGCCAATGTCTTTTTCACCTAACAGAAATTGTAGGTGGCGAAATAACCACAGATGAAGTATTAAGCAACATCTTCAAACATTTCTGTATCGGCAAATAAGTGGTGATTACCAACGATTAGCATACATCATCAACGATTATTAAGGCGTTCATTTTGAGCGCCTTTCTTTTTAGCCTTGTAAGCGATACACATCGTTTATAAGGCTTTCTCAGCTCATTTTTGTACCGTATTTGTTGCTCGCTTGTTACAAGCTCGGAAATCGAGAGGAAAGGTAGTAGAGAAACTTTACGCCATTTTACACGATTTTACGGGAATTGACAGAAAAACGGAGAAATAAAGATGTAATGAAATGAGCAGTAACCTAAAAATTAAGCGAATTTGCGCTTGGTGCGGTAAAGAGTTTATCGCCCAAAAGACAACAACAGCGTGTTGTTCCAAACAATGTGCCAACGCTCTATATAAGAAAAGGAAGCGTGACGCAGCAATTAAAGCGAACAATCAAATCGTAGAGAAGAAGATTGAGGAAAAGCCTATTGAAAGAATCAAGGACAAACCCTTTCTCACAATCACAGAAGCCGCAATTTATCTTGGTGTAACTCGACCGACCGTATATGGTTACATTAAGCGTGGAGAGCTAAAGGTTATCCGGTTAGGCTTCAAGTATCTTTTGAAGAAAGAGGATATTGATGAGCTTTTCAATCACCCGACAGAGTTCCATACTCCAACAAAGGAAAAAGCCCCCATCACAGACTTCTACACCACAGCTGAGGTCAAAGAGAAATTCAATGTGGCAGAGTCATGGGTATTTGCCATCGCCAAGAAGAACAACATCCCTCGGACATTCAATCGGGGTAAGACCTACTGGAGCAAGAAGCACATAGACGCTTACTTTGCCAAGAAAGCGCCGAACCCCGACATCACGGAATGGTATAGTAGCCAAGAGATACAGGAGAAGTTCGGCATGACCTTGGCCGCCGTCTACTGTTTCGTTTCCAAGAATGCCATCCCGAAGAAGAAAGAGGGCATCATGGTGTACTACTCCAAGAAGCACGTGGATATTGCCAAAGGAGTGGCGGCGCCCGAAGAACCGAAGTATTATACCGTGGCTGAGGCGATGGAGAAGTTTAATCTTACTCGTGACCAGCTCTATCATTACGCAACGTATCACAATATCCCGAAGGTGAAGAAGGGTAAATATACGCTTATCTCGAAAGCCGAATTGGATAAACTACTCGCTGCCCCAAAGATTGAATAAGTTATTTTTCGGTGGCAGTTGTCACCATGAAATCACCGTATTCCTTTGCACCAAACAAATGTAAAACTCTAAATATCAAACAGCATGACACACACGTGTACAAAAGTAACAGTTCGCCAGAGAGCGATTCGTAACAACCGTATCTCCTTGTATTTGGATTATTATCCGGCAGTCCGTAACCCCGAAACCATGCAGATGAGCCGTAGGGAGTACCTCGGCATCTACATCTACGCCCATCCGAAGAACGAGATGGAGCGGGAGTTCAACAACGATATGCTGAACAAGGCAGAGGCAATCCGTTGCATCCGGGTGCAATCACTCATCAATGAAGAATTCGGCTTCTTGGACAAGACCAAACAGAAGGCCGACTTCCTTGCCTATTTCAAGAAGATGTGCCGGAACAAAGACCAAAAATGGCAGTTCGTTTATCAGCATTTCAATAACTTTGTAAAAGGTCATTGCACGTTTGGTGAGGTGAATGTGGACTTGTGCAAGAAGTTCCGCGAGTACCTGCTACATGCCAAGCAACTCAAGCGCAGTAGCCGCCCCATATCCCTCAATTCGGCATCCGGCTACTACTCCACATTCCGAGGATTGTTGAAGATTGCCTATCGGGACAAATGGCTTCGGGAGAACATCAATGACTATCTTGACAAGATAGAACCTCAGGAAGTGAAGAAAGAGTACCTGACACTGGACGAGGTGAAGCAGCTTGCCGCCACGCCCTGCGACATCCCCGTATTGAAAGCCGCCTCTCTGTTCGCTTGTCTAACAGGTTTGCGTATCAGCGACATTCAAAACCTTCAATGGGAGGACTTTGGCCTCGCTCCCGACCAAGGCTATTGTCTGCGTATCAGGACACAGAAAACGCAAACGGAAGCGACTTTACCCATCAGCAACGAAGCCTACGAACTATGCGGGACGCCCGGAACAGGCAAGGTGTTCAAGGGCTTGAAGCGGAGCATGATTAACTACCCGCTGAAGAACTGGCTCAAAAAGGCAGGAATAACCAAGCCTATCACCTTCCACGGGTTTCGGCATAGCTATGCTGTGATACAAATCTCCTTGGGCACAGACATCTATACGGTTTCAAAGATGCTGACGCACAAGAATGTAACCACGACTCAAATCTATGCCGATTTAGTAAATTCCAAGAAACGAGAGACAGCGAACAAAATATCTCTCAAATAAATCACAGCTATGAAACGAGGAATCATAACCAACAACGGGCAAGGCATCCATATCTCTGATGGCGAGGTGTGGATGACCTCTTGGGAGGTTGCCAACTTGTTTAATACAGCGGCAGGAGTTATCAACGTTGCTATTAAAAGGATATTGAGAACCAATATATTGAAAGAGTATGAGGTATGCCAGTACATCAAATTAGAGAACGGTTACAATGCTGATGTGTATAATTTTGAGATGGTTATTGCCCTATCTTATCAGATAGATACCGGGCATTCCATAGAGTTCAGGCAGTGGCTGACAAACAAAGTCACACATAAGCAAGGCCAGAACATACTATTATATCTCAACAAGGGAACGAGTAGTACATTGTCTTGTTGATAAGACATTCATCTTTCCCATCAGAATATCTGCATTGTTTGGCCGCAAATAGTGCAGATATTCTTTGTTTTAAGACCTTCAACCCCGTTCCACTAACTATTTTTACTGGGAAACAAGAAAGTTACAACTCCCTCATTATAAGGAGTATAACGTGGTGACATTGGATGTAATATGTCGTCCAAAGCCCTCTGACGGGCAAAACCTCGCATTTTGCTAAAAATAAATGATATACATTTGCACACAAACGATTAGCAAATATCACTATGGAGCAGAAAAAGATAGAACGTATATCATTGCATTTGATGGTTTTCGGTACAATCATCATCATTGGCGTTTTAGCCCGTCAAACCGCATTACACTATGGTTGGGATGAGTTCAGCAGCTACCTCGTTCTCGTGGTATGCTCCATAATCATGGGGGCTATCTATCTCAATTTGCAAATGGCATTCACTCAAATTCTTTCACCTGCAATAGAAAAGTGCTTCATGAGATTTGAGTGCTATCGCAATAAGATTACGGTGGTTGAAGAATGCTCTGAACCGATTGAAGATGCTGTAGAGATAGAACCTATCGCTCATGAACCATTAGTTGAAGTCGAAACCACATCTGACACATCAGAAGAGGTTTCTACTCCCATGCCTTCCGAGACAGACGAAGGAGAGGCTAAACTTCCAGAGGAAGACGCCCCACCTTCTATTGAAGGACCTAATCAGCCATCAGAATATGAAGTGTTTCGTGCCAATGCGATGGCAGAGAAGGAACGTGCATCCCAAGAAAGACTTGACAGGGTCATCACCTACACGAAACGGACTTTAGTCCCTTATCTTGATGAAGAAAGCCTCCATCGCCTATGTGGATACATCACAGAATACTATCTGTCAGACTCTTTGCCTAAAGTCGAGTCCATAAAACTCAGTTCACAATTAAAGACCATTGATGCCATGCACTTCGGATGGAACATCGGTAAGGCTTTCGGAAAACCACGATTACAGACAGCCACTTTCATAAAGAGGGTATTCGCTCATAGCCTCCGTGATGTGGAAATCTCTACTATTGAACGTAAGATGTCGCACACGGAATCGGAATGCAAGATTAAGTTGGATGGGAAGATTGTATGATACAAATTCTTTAGGCATTATCCATTGCGTCCCAGTAGTCCATATCCATCTTCATCACTTTCAGGATTTTCTCAGTTTGTAATCCTAAGCCGTAATCATAGATGTATTCGGTTAATTGCTGGCCATTTATCAGAATAATAGTTGGTGTTCCATTAAGACTCTCCACATATTCCATGGCTCCTTTAGTATAATCAGATGTAGTGATGAAAACTCCTTTCTTAGATGGTGTTCCGGCAACAGCTCCTACAAAACTTTGAACCTCATGCCGTTGAACATTATTACCTATGGCATACCGTTTTGCCTGTATGGATATATGATTGAATCCTAAAATATCTTCTTTTATAATACCATCTATACCCCCATCATTAGAGAGCTTCGTAACAATACCGGAGTTTTTAACCTCACCACCATATCCCATCGCCTGAAGTAGTTTCACCACTAATCGTTCAAATTCTTGTGGTTGTTTACTTAATATCGTGGCCAGAATTTGAGACTGTACGTTCTGCTTTATTCTATTATATGAATCAGCCAACTCTTCTTCAGGTGTTTGCTCATTTTCAACATGGGAAGAATCATTGTTTGTGTCCTTGTTCTTGGAGTTCTTTTTCGGAGTTTTCTCATTTACTGTTTTCTTGATAAACTCGTTTATTTGCTCCACAGTTTGCGAAGAAAGCATAGATAACCCTTTCTCGCTAATTTTATAATCACCCCGTTGGGGCTTCTCGACAAGTCCTGCAATAAAAAGATACGATAAGGCCCATTGAATGCGGTCTAAGAATATCTCACCGTTTCCAGATGGATACCAAGCATTCATTTCATCCTCAGTCAAACCAAAATGATTAGCCAAAGGAATACGCAAATCCTTAGCTCTCATAACAACTCCAGAACTTAACTCTTTCAATGCTTGTATTCGTATTTCTTCAAATTGCGGTATCATAGACAACAAATTTATTATAATAACCTCAATAACTATTGGGATTTCCTTTCACAAAAATAGCCAAAATCCTTGTAATCATCACATATTATCATTAAAAAGTTATATCACGGTTATATTTTGGTGGATGTTTCCACCATTGAAACACCTGTTTCCTTTGCCGTCGAACAATTAAAGACGATTGGCGTATGCAAAAAGAAACAGTAACATTTGATAAGCTGCCCGAAGCGGTAGGTTATCTGACCGAACAGGTCATCGAGTTGAAAAAGATGGTAGCGGAACTCCAGCCACAGCCATCTGACAAACATGTATTGGTGGAAATTGATGATGCTTGCCACATCATCCGAAAAGCCAAGCCTACCATATATACATTGGTACGCAAAGGGCTACTTCCGGCTTACAAGAAAGGCAAGAAACTCTATTTCTATGAGGACGAGCTTCTTGCTTGGATTGAGAACGGACGAAGAAAGACTGCTGAGCAGACATACGAGGAGATGCTTGCCAATATGCAAAGCGGTGTTCGCCACAAGCCCAAATCATCAGTACAATTTTAATGGATTGGGCTATGGGTAAATATTCTATTAATCCGGCATCCATCATTGATGAAGCGATTGATTTGAGTACAAGACTGGCTGGTACGGAGTTTCCTATCAGCATATTTCCCACTCAGATTCAACGCATCATCCATGAGGTACACGAATGCCACAACTATCCTACCGACTACATAGCCGCAGCCATCCTGACGGCAATGGCTGTTGGTATAGGAAACACGCATCTTGCCCAAATCAAACAAGGCTGGATGGAAAGTCCTATCCTCTATATGGCATTGATTGGAAGACCGGGGGCAAACAAGAGCCATCCTCTCAGCTTTGCCATGAAGCCGTTTCTTGATTATGACTATAGGCAGAATCAGGAATTTGAAAAGGCTCTTGCCAAGTTTGATGAGCTGATGAGTATGAGCCGTAAGGAACGTGCGGAAAGTGGTGGAGAGCAGTTTCCACAAGAGCCTATCCGCAAACGTTTCTTGGTATCTGATGTAACGCCCGAAGGGTTAAGCCTCATTCATGCACAGAACAAGCGAGGCTTATGTCTATGGGCTGATGAATTGTCCGCTTGGTTCAAGAACTTCAACCGCTACAATAACGGTTCGGAGGAACAGTTCTGGCTGTCGGTATTCAGTGCCAAGACCACCATGTCCGACCGCAAGAATGCCAAGAGTTCCATCTTCATCAAGCGTCCGTACATCTCGGTCATTGGTACTATCCAAAAGAAAATCCTGAACGAGTTGGCCAAAGGTGAACGCTCCAGCAATGGCTTCATCGACCGTATCCTGTTTGTGATGCCCAATCTACAACAGAAAGCACGTTGGAACGACAAGGAACTGCCGGAGAACATCGAACAGGAATGGAATGCCATCATTGAGAAACTGATACAGCAAGAGTGTAGCCTTAACGAGTTTGGAGAGATTGAACCACGAATCCTTCTATTCACAGAGAATGCTAAGAGGCGGCTTTACGAATGGCAGCACCACTTTTCCGAACTATGCGACCGAGAGACCAACGACACGATTGTCAGTATCTACTGCAAGTTGGAGATATACATCATCCGCTTCTGCTTGATAATCCAATTAGCCCGATGGACTTGTGGAGAGTGTGATAAGACGCATATCGACCTGTTGACGGTGGAGCGAGCCATCAAACTGACGGAGTATTTCAAAGAATCTGCATTGAGTGTGCAGAACATCTTAAATGAGAATGCTCTCACCAGTCAACAACAAGCGATAATCAATCTGCTTCCTGCCTCCTTCACGACTGCTCAAGCCATAGAGTTGGCCGAGCAGAACGGGATGAAGGAGCGGACGTTTCAACGCTTTCTCAATGACAACATCGGAACACTGTTCCGCAAAGAGAAGCATGGAGAATATTCAAAGATTAACCCGTGACATTTTTGTCGGTTTTGACGCTTTCCAAGCGAAGACGACAATAACGACAAAAGTGACACACTAAAAAAGACAACAATGAGTACACATAGATTCATATTAGAACCCTACAAAGGTGTCAGCACCCGGCACACTTGCCCGAACTGCCATCGCCAAAGATGTTTCTCCAAGTACATTGATACGGAGAAGCGAATCCAGTTTCCCGAGTATGTGGGACGTTGTGACCATGAGCAGAAATGCGGGTATCACTTCACGCCTCGTGATTACTTCGAGCAGAACCCGGCAGAGAAAGAAAAGTTCTCAGAAACCACCTTTAGAAGCTATGCTTCTGTTAAGGAGGCGCAGCCCGTGGCCACCTCTTACATTGATTTGGATATTGTCAATCAATCATTACGAGGCTATCCGGTGAACAAGTTGTTTCAATTCCTATCAGCTCAATTTGGAGAATCCGAAACATTGAAGCTGATGAAGAAATACAAGGTGGGCACATCCAAGTATTGGGACGGTGCGACTGTATTCTGGCAAACGGACAATCAATGCAGAGTCCGCACAGGGAAGATTATGCTTTACAATTCGGAGACGGGCAAACGTATAAAAGAACCATACAATCATGTTACGTGGGCACATTCTGTACTGCACAAAGGCGACTATAATTTGAAGCAATGTTTCTTTGGCGAGCATTTGCTTTCCGAGAATAAGAATAGTCCGGTTGCTTTGGTCGAAAGTGAGAAGACCGCCCTTATCGCCTCCTACTATCTACCGCAATTCTTATGGATTGCCTCGGGTGGAAAGAACGGTTGTTTCAATGCCAACAGCCTATCTGTTCTTGCCGGGAGAAGCGCTGTGTTGTTCCCCGACTTGGGCGCAACTAACTATTGGCGGAGCAAAATCGAACTGATGAAAAGTTACGGAATTGACGTGCAGATATTCGATTATCTGGAAGCCAACGCCAGCGAAACAGAGCGAAAAGAGGGATACGACATTGCCGATTATCTGCTCAAAGTGAAGCCTGACGAAGCTGTCCTTCAACAGATGACAAGGAGAAATCCTGCCTTGAAAATACTGATAGATGCACTCGATTTGAAGTTCGTCAGTGTGCGACGAGGCATCCCTCATCCGAAGGTTTCACCACCTAAGAAACGAGGTTTCAAACTATAACCGAGAGGGAGAAAAATGAGACTTTTTTACTATAGCAAGTTAATGTCGGTGTATTACATTCCCCGACCACTTGCTCCTCAAAAAGTCTGAGGAGAATGCTCCCGATGGTCACAAATTATTCACTAAAAAACAGAATCAAATGGAAAAGAAATATACGATAACTCTCCGTCTGACAGATATGCAGTACGCCTTACTCGGTGCGATTTGCAGACGGACTAAACGGACTCAAAGTGAAGTCATCCGCTCGTTCATCGAGAACGGTTCGGTACGTGAACGAATCTCACAAGAGCACATCTACATCATCCGTCAGTTGATTGGCGAAAGCACCAACCTCAACCAATTGGCGAGGCAGGCAAACACCTATGGCTTCTCTGCTGTTGCCAAGCGATGCGAAGAAATGGCGGAACGTATTAACCAACTTATAAAACGGCTGAAAGATGATAGGTAAACAAACGAAGGGAACATCGTTCAACGGGTGCATCTGCTACGTCCTTAAAGAAGAAAAGTCCAAGTTGCTGGAGGCTGTTGGAGTGGACGGAACACCCGAACAGATGGCGGAGCAATTCGAGTTGCAATCGTTGCTCAACGAGAAGGTAAAGAATATTGTCGGACACACCTCGCTTAACTTCTCTCCTGAAGATAGCGACCGCCTGAAGCATGATGATGCATTGATGTTGCAAATCGCCCATGACTATATGAAGTTGATGGGTATTCAAAACACGCAATACATCGTTGCTCGGCACATCGACCGTGAACATCCGCATTGTCACATCGTCTTCAATCGTGTGGACAATGACGGCAAGACGATTAGCGACAAGAATGACTTCCGTAGGAATGAGAAGGCCTGCAAGATGCTGACAGCAAAATACCGACTGCACTTCGCCAATGGCAAAGATCATATTAACGAGGAACGCTTGCGTCCTTACGACCGAGCAAAGCACGAGATTTACAAGGCTTTGAAAGAAGAACTGCCGAAAGCCAAGAGTTGGAACGAACTGAAGGATGCTCTTGCCGACCGGGACATTGATATGAAATTCAAGGTCAGCCGGACAACACGTGAAATACAAGGTGTCAAGTTTGAGTATGGCGGATTCTCTTTCTCCGGTTCAAAGGTCGGTCATGAGTTCAGCTACATGAACATTGACAACCGATTGGAAGAGAATGCTTGTGCATCCTTGTTAGAATTAGTCCAACAGAAGCCTAAGCATGAAGAGGCAGAGGTGCTGCAAAGCGTTTTTCATCTTGATGAAGGGGCTGGCATTAGTCTCGGTCTGCTAAACGGCAGTTCATCTTATGATGCCACTGCCGTAGAAGAAGCCGAGTTCAATCGCCTGATGAAGAAGAAAAAGGCTAAGCGCAAGCGAGGTTTTCATTTATAATCAAGTTATTAACAATTAAAACTTAATCAATTATGTTACACAACGATTTAATTTGTGATTTCAATCTCTACCTGTGTGAGAAGTTCGGCTACAGAAACAATTGTAGCGTGATGCAAAATGCCAATGGCTTTTGCGTAAACATCAGTGAGCGTGATTTAGAGTGCTACATCCGCTTCTGGGTGTACAGCAACGGTGTGGGCAACTTCCCCGACTGGAGCATCATCATCGTGCGCAGCAACTTCAAGAAGAACCAAGAAGAAAACCTAAAAGACTTGGCTCGCTTCTTCAAGGAGTACATGCCCCGCTACGGCTACAAGTATCTCTGTACCGAAGGAGATGAATACGGCTATTACCAAACGCTCGGTTTGAGGTTCGTCAGGAAAGACCTTTTCGGACACAATTATGCACTGGCACTGAAAGATTTGAATGTCTGATATATGTATTAGAGTTAAGGAGGGGATTTTTTCCTCTCCTTTACTCTTTATATAGCACATAATTTTATATCTTTGCAAAAAATGAAACGATAAATATATGAACGCAATAAGCATACTTGAACAGCAACAAGCCAACGATGTCTTAAAATTGGAGATTGCGTATTCCAATCTTTATAAAGCATATATGCTGGGAGATAGAAATGGAATGAGAAAACACTATATAGCAACACTCAATATAGGTATTCCGGGGTTTGCAGACTTGGTGCAACGTGAAACGAAGCTGGAAATGCTGTCAAATGGATTTATACCTGGGGTGTCACCGACTTCTATCGACAATATCCAGGATGACACATCATTGCGAATGAACATTGTGGGGTGCTTGAGAGCCTTGCAAAATGAGATTAATATTCGCGACATATATCGAACTCATTACGCATATGCGCAAAATATTCTTTATCAGCCCAATCACATATTTAGAAAAGAAGACGTTGTATATCAGAATACACAGGGACAACAATTAAAAGTTTCCGATGTACTTGCTGTGGCTAAATATGCGGTAAGTATTGCAGAAACTATAGCACCAGAGGACGAAAATTTTGCAAAAGCAAATGCCGTAATTACAACACTGCAGGGAATAGATGCGGTTCTCAACAATAAACCAGAAGATAAGCCTGTTAACAAGATGTTGCATTTGGCAACAAGTTTCATTTCCTCCGTTGTAAAATCATCTGTAAAGAACGATAAAGAAAAACGTGGAGTTTCCATAACAGCGTTAATGGTTGATTTGACAATAGATCTCTTTTGTAAAAATTAGTGTAATGGATAAACCCATGAATCGAATAAAAGAGGTGCTTGAAGAAAGAGGAATCAAGCAGACTTGGTTGGCAGATAAACTTGGCAAGAGCTTCTGCATAGTAAATGCATACGTTTGTAACAGACGGCAACCAAGTTTAGAGGTACTGTTTGAAATAGCTGAGATTTTGAATGTTGATGTAAAGGAACTTATTCAATCTCCCGAAAAGTAGCGAGCATCTTTGTTTTACCTAATTTTACATTGAATAAATAGACAATAATATGATTACAGGCGATATAAAACAAAAGGTGGATGCCGTGTGGCAGACATTTTGGAACAATGGTTTCACTCAGCCATCGGCTATCTTTGAGCAGATGACTTATTTGCTCTTTATGAAAATGCTGGATGAGAAACAGCAGGAAAAGGAATCCATTGCTAACCTTACCGGTGACAAATTGCTCAATCCGACTTTTCCCGAAGGCGTGTGGCACAACCCATCGACAGACCAGGATGTGCCTTATAGCGAAATGCGTTGGCATATATTCAAAGAGATGGAGCCTGCACGGATGTTGAACCGTGTGCGCAACGATGTGTTCATCTTCCTACGCCATATAGGTGGTGAGGGTTCTGCATACAGCCGTGCCATGGAGGACACGGTTTTTCAGATAACCAATGCCCGGTTGTTGTCGCGTGTGGTGGAGGGTATAGAAGAATTGGTTTCTGACGGTGCCGACATGATGGGTGACATCTACGAGTATATGCTCAGCAAGATGGCTGCATCTGGGACAAACGGGCAGTTCCGCACTCCTCGCCACATTATCCGCATGATGGTGGAACTGATGCGACCCACACTTGACGATACTATTTGTGACCCGGCCATGGGTTCTGCCGGATTCATTATGGAGGCTGCAAAATATATCAAAGAGCATCAGGGCAATGAGCTGCTGAACATTGATGTAATGAAACGGTTCCGCAGCGAAATCTTCCACGGATCGGACTCCGATGCGTCTATGCTGCGCATCGGCTGCATGAACATGATGCTTCACGATGTGGACGAGCCTAATCTCTACTATCGCAATTCATTGTCGGACGAAAACAACGACACCAACAAATACACTCTCTGCCTTGCCAATCCACCTTTTGCAGGAAGTCTGGATCAGGATGATATAGCGCACACACTGAAATCGGCAGTCAAGACCAAAAAGACGGAGTTGCTGTTTCTCGCCCTGATGATGCGCATGTTGCAGGCTGGCGGACGGTGTGCATCTGTTGTACCCGATACGGTTCTGACAGGCGACGCCCAAGCCTACAAGACCATCCGCTCGGCATTGGTTGATACACATTGCCTGCAAGCGGTCATCACGATGCCGTCAGGCGTGTTCCAGCCTTACAGCGGCGTATCAACGGCAATTATAATCTTTACAAAGACAGGAACCGGCGGAACGGACAAGGTTTGGTTCTACGACATGCGGGCCGATGGGTTCTCCCTCACCACGCAACGTACTCCGCTTGAAGAAAATGATATTCCCGACATCATCTCCCGCTTTCATCATCTTGAAGCGGAAAACAGTCGCAGCCGCAAAGAGCAATCGTTTTTTGTCGCTGCCGACGAAATCAGAGAGAATGGTTACGACCTCAGCTATAAGCGTTATCACGAAGTGGAGCGCGAAGCGGTTCAGTATGATGCTCCGGAGGTGATTATCGCCCGTATGGAGGAAAGGCAAAAGGCCATTGACGCTGCTTTTGCTGAGTTTAAAAAACTGATAAATTCGTGAAGGAATGAAGGTGGATAAGACAAAACGTCAAATATATCCGTTAGAGGATATTTGTAATATTAAAACGGGAAGGAAGGATGCCAATCATGCAGATGAAAATGGAGCGTATCCCTTCTTTACTTGTGGCGCAAATCCACTCAGATCTACAACATATTCTTTTGATGGCCTGAATTTGATTGTTCCAGGTAATGGAGACATTGGTAGATGCTTTTTATATAATGGTAAAATAGAAGCATATCAACGCACTTATGTCATACAGCTTAAAAAGAATGCCGATATTGACATACACTATCTTTATTCTGTATTTAAAGGTACATGGAGAACTTACATAAAAAACAAGATTCTTGGTGCTGCCATGCCGTATATAAAACTTGGGCATCTCAATGATTTTCATATACCGGTTTATGATTTAAGTATTCAGCAAGCCATCGCAGTAGAATTGAATGCCATTCAAACGATGATTGACGGCTACAAGGCACAGATTGCCGACCTTGATGCACTTGCGCAATCCATATTTCTTGATATGTTTGGAAATGTTTCAATGAATGATAAATCATGGAATATCATTCCGATGGGCAAACTGGGTGATTTCAAAAACGGATTGAATTACAATAAAGGAGAACAAGGCAAGAGCATAAAAATAATTGGTGTAGGAGATTTCCAAAACATAAAAAGCCTATCCTCTTTCAATGATATTTCTTCCATTGAGGTTGAACATATTTCAGAAGAATACCTACTTCATAATGAAGATATAGTATTTGTGCGTTCAAATGGAAATAAAAATCTTGTCGGAAGATGCCTTGAAGTTTACCCTAATGATGCGGAAGTGACTTTTAGCGGTTTCTGCATTAGATTTAGGAAATCTGTTGAAATAAGTAACAAATATCTTATTGCTCTTTTAACGGATTCTGGATTCAAGAAAACACATCTATTAAAATCAAATGGAATTGGCATTCAAAACATCAATCAAAAGTTATTAAGTAGCCTTCCTCTACCAGTCCCATCTGCTGATTTGCAACAACTCTTTGCCCTCAAAGTAGAGACTATTGAGCAGCAAAAAGAGCAGCTACGCCTACAACTGCAAGATGCTGAAACGCTGATGGCAGAACGGATGCAGTATTATTTCTCATAAAAACGACCGTACAATGAAAGAGATAGACAATAGACTAAAAGATACTATCATTCGATATATTGCTTCGGGGATAGAGCAACAGGTGGATTATGAGAAATTTTACCTGTATTCGCTTATCACGCATTCCACCGCCATTGAAGGCTCAACCGTTACAGAAGTGGAGAACCAACTGCTTTTCGATGAAGGTATTGCCGCCAAGGGGCGAAGCCTTATGGAGCAGATGATGAATGTGGACTTGAAAAATGCCTATCTCTTTGGATTTGATTGGGTAAAGTCTAACAAGCCCTACACGGTAGAGTTTCTATGTGAACTGTCTGCCAAAGTGATGCGGCGGACAGGTTCGGAATACTCCACCTTAGGCGGAACATTCGATTCGTCCAAAGGTGAACTTCGCCTCTGCAATGTGAGTGCTGGAATAGGCGGACGAAGTTATTTGGCTTTTCAGAAAGTACCCAAGGCAACTGCCGAGTTCTGCACATGGCTTAACGAAGCATTATCAGCCATTGATAAAAACGACATTGCGGCCTGCTATCGACTGAGTTTTGAAGCCCATTTCCGCTTGGTCACCATTCATCCGTGGGTGGACGGCAATGGTCGCGCCACACGTCTGCTGATGAATATGGTGCAACGACAATTAGGACTTATCCCGTCTATTGTGACAAAAGAGGAGAAAGGCACTTACATACAGGCATTGATTGACAGTCGCGAGCAAGATGACAGCACAATCATTCAAGATGTAATGATGGAACAGCATATCGAAAACTTGGAAAACCGCATCTTACAGTATCAGCAAACGGCCAATGACACTGTAAGTGATACTGTAAACGATACTGTAAAGCCAAACGATACAACATCCCGACTCATTGCCGTCATCAAAGAGCACCCGGAATATACATACGATGAATATGCACAGGCGTTGCACATTGGCCGTGCTACCGTTGCCCGACACATCAAGAAACTGAATGGAACAATCATTCAGCGCATCGGCTCTGACAAAGACGGTTATTGGAAATTTATTAAATGATTGAGGTATGAGGAACTTTGACATCATAAAAGATATAAGCGGATTGAACACGGTCTATAAGTACTGTTCGACAGCGGAAGATTTCCAAGTAGTGAATCCCATAATCTCCGCTCAGAATGCACGTCTTGCGTTGGAAACAATGGTCAAGACCGTTTACCGCCTGAAGGGATGGCAAATCGGAGAACGTGCTTCACTGCTCTCGCTCACCACCGATGAACGCTTTACTGCATTCATCACCAGTGAAGATTTGATGAAGCGTGTCCACTATGTGCGCAAAATCGGAAACAATGCCGCCCATGCCGATGATGGATTTGTGGGCCGCAGAGAGTCTTTCTTTGCTACGCTTAACCTCTATTATATCATCGGTTCCATTTTGTTGGCATGGCAAGTTATTGATACCTTGCCGGATTTTGACAAGGAACTGATACCTCAATCACTCCAGCCCGGAAATCTTGCAGTTGTTTCTCCAACGGGTCAAACACAAGCCGTCACCACGCAGGCGGCTGACACTGTGGCGCAAGCGGTGGAAGAAAGCAGCGATGCACAGCCCACGACGGTAGAGGCGCAGCCTGTTGTAAACGACCTGTCGGAAGCTGAGACCCGTAAACTTTACATCGACTTGTTGCTTCATGAAGCAGGGTGGAAAGTATCGGAGCATGAGGGTGAAATTATCCCTCGCCAAGCCGGAATCGAGATTGAAGTACAGGGTATGCCCAATGAAAGCGGTGTGGGATATGCCGACTACGTACTGTTTGATGCAGACGGAACGCCGCTGGCTGTAGTGGAGGCAAAGCGCACCAGTGTGGATGCCGCCGTAGGCCGCCATCAGGCGGAATTGTACGCCGATTGTCTTGCCGCGCGCTATGCCTGTCCTCGCCCGGTAATATATTACACAAACGGTTTTGAGACCAATATCATAGACGGTCTCGGCTATCCGTCGCGAAAAGTAATGGGATTCCATACCATTGATGAGTTACGTAGGATGATTACCCAACGTGGACGGGGTGACATCACCGATTTGCAGATTTCGGACAAGATAACTAATCGCAACTATCAGAAGCGGGTGATTGAATCGGTCTGCAAGCATTACAACAACAGGCACCGCCGCGCCCTGTTAGTAATGGCGACAGGTACGGGAAAGACACGTGTGAGTATCTCACTCGTGGATGTGTTGGTACGGAATAATTGGGTAAAGAATGTACTATTCCTTGCCGATCGCATCGAGTTGGTCAATCAGGCGAAAAAGAACTACACCAAGTTGTTACCCGATATGACGGTCAGTTCCCTACGCGACAGCGATGTGGACATATCGGCACGCATCCTGTTCTCCACCTATCAAACGATGATAGGCCATTTGGACAAGGACACCAAGACATTCTCACTGGGCAGATTTGACTTGATTATCATTGACGAAGCTCACCGTAGCGTGTTCGGCAAGTATGGAGCCATCTTTGAGTACTTCGATGGACTCCTTTTGGGATTGACAGCAACCCCACGCGATGAAGTAGACCGTTCCACCTACGACCTCTTTGGCATGGAACAAGGAGAGCCGACTGATAGTTATGAGTATGACGAAGCGGTGGCCGACGGCTATCTGAACCCATTTAAGGCGATAAAAGACAACTCAAAGATTCTCACTGAAGGAATCAATCCCGACCAACTCACGCCGGAAGAACGGAAGCAGTTGGAAGAGATTTTCGAGTATGAGAAGATGAAAGCCGGACTGGAACCGGACGATCCCTATAGCCGCATCATCAACGCCACAGAAATTTTCAAATACATCTTCAATCAAGACACAGTTGACCATGTGCTGAACAGGCTGATGAATGAAGGCATTCGGGTGAAAGACGACACGATGATAGGCAAAACCATCATTTTCGCCTATAACCACAAGCACGCCGTCTTTATAGCCGAGCGATTTGTCGCACTTTATCCCGACCTCGGAACGGACTTCTGCCGTGTGATAGACAATTACGAAAAGTATTCTTCCGACCTTCTTGACCGCTTTGCCGACGTGGAAAAGCAGCCTCAAATAGCCGTATCGGTAGATATGCTTGATACCGGCATTGATGTACCGGAAATCGTGAATCTTGTATTCTTTAAGCCAATCCATTCCAAGATAAAGTTCTGGCAGATGATAGGCAGAGGTACACGCCTGTGCGAAAACCTGTTTGGCGAAGGCAGGGACAAGAAAGAATTTTTGATATTCGATTTCTACCGCAACTTTGAGTATTTCGAAATGAATCCTGAAGGCGCACGACCTACACAGTCACAGTCTATCGTAAGCCTGCTGTTTAATTTGCGCACGGATATAAAATTTGCCTTGCAGGACGGAGAACATCAAAGCAATGAGGAGTCGAAGGCGTTTCACGACAATCTTGCCGACATCCTGCATCAACAAATAGTCGACTTGAACAGAAACCGGATAGATGTGCGCCTGCAACTGAGAGCCGTAGAAACATATTCCAATCCGGAAGCCATGACATGCCTGACACTTGGCGATGTGATGGCAATGAAAGGCAATATCTCTCCACTGTTCAAGAACGCCACCACTGACACGGCAGCACTGAAGTTTGATGCTCTGGTATTGAAATCCCAACTTGCATTGGTAGATGACACGGTAAGTTCCGCTTCATCCGAAAGGAAGATAACGGACATAGCCGCCTACCTCAAAGAGAAGAAAGCCTCTATTCCGCAAGTGATGGCGAAGATGGATGTACTGAACGAGGTGTTATCCGCTCATTTCTGGGAATCGAAAAGTCTAGGTTCTCTTGAACGCATCCGAAAGGAACTCCGTGACCTTATCCAATACCTGGATGGAGGTGTTGCTGGACAAAAATTTACCATTAATGTAACTGATACCTTTGTAGAAGACAGTTCCGGAGTCAACATAACCCCTATCCGTACCTATCGCCGCCGGGTGGAAGATTATCTCAAGGAGCACCTGTCTGACGATGATGCTTTGCAGAAAATCTATCACCTTGAACCTCTTTCCGAACAGGACATCAGCCGATTGGAACAGATTTTCTGGGAAGAATTGGGTTCTAAGGAGGAGTTTGAGGCACAGACAAGAACAAAGCCCTATCAGCACAATGTTGCTGCCTTTATCCGTTCAATCATCGGTATAGAGCAGGACATTGCACTAGAAAAATACAGAACATTGATTCATGGTGCGGAACTGACCCGTATGCAGGAAGAGTACCTGCGCACACTTATCCGCTATGTATGCGAGAATGGAGATATAGCCACCGTTGTATTGCAGCAACCGCCTTTCAATAGGTTCACAACCATCTTCCGAGATAGTCCTAAATCATTGATTGACTATGTGAAACTTATCAGTCAGGTGATTGCAGCGTAAATATAGATCTTATAAAAACAAGAAAATATGAGTAATCAGAATCAGACAAAACAATATCCGCAATTTATTCAGAATAAGCCCTGCGGCATAGATAAATTTGATGGTTGTTCACAAGAAAGGCTGGCAAAGACTATTGCACGTCATTTCCGTCAAAATGATACTCTGAACGAAGAAAGCGCATTGCCTCGAATTATTGGTATTGAAGGTGTATGGGGATCAGGAAAGTCCAATGTCGTAAAAATGTTAGAAAAAGAATTAGCGGACGGATACTACTTTTTTGAATATGACGCATGGGGGCACCAAGAAGATTTACAACGTCGATCTATATTGGAATTATTAACATGCAAACTCATTGACGATAAAATTTTGTCTGGTAATACAGCCATAACAATTAAAGGTGGAGGAAAGAAATCTGTAACATGGTCAGAGAAACTTAAATACTTACTGGCTCGTAAAACTGAGACAGTAACAGAAAAGTATCCTCTCATCAGTAATGGTATGGTTGCTGCTTTTTTAGTTGCAATTTTAACTCCTATTTTTACATTTATTGCATATGCCATAAAGCCAGTTAATACAACATGGTTGTTCTCTGTATTATCTATTATAATTGCATCATTACCAGTTCTTAGTGCATTAATCATTTGGTGGGTAGCATATCACAAAAATCATAAGTATGGGTTAAGTTATTTATTAGCAATTTATCAAGATAAAGTTGAAAACGACGTATGTTATGAAACTCTAAGCGAAGATGAACCGACTGTCTATGAATTTAAAGCATGGATGCAAGATATTTCCGATTTCATTAAAAACAAGCATAAATTGGTTCTTGTTTTTGATAATATGGATCGTCTTCCGGCTGAAAAAGTAAAGGAATTATGGTCTTCTATCCATACGTTCTTTGCAGATAGTGGCTTTGAAAATATTTGGGCAGTTATTCCTTTTGATGAAACTCATTTAGCATGCGCATTTGGCAATGAATCAGAGGAGCAAACTAAGCAGTTAACAAGGTACTTTATTAACAAAACCTTCCCTGTCGTTTATCGGGTTGCTCCTCCTGTTATTACAGATTATCGAAATGTATTTAACAAATTGTTCATCGAAGCGTTTGGAGTAGAAAACGAATCAAGTGAGACTATAAATAGAGTTTTCAGATTAGTCTATCCCAATGCCAATGTCAGAGAAATAATCTCATTTATTAATGAAATAGTTGCACTTTGCCAAGAATGGGGCAATGATATTTCGATAATCAACATCGCTTTATTCTGTCTAAAAAAGGCTGAAATTCTGTCTAATCCTGTCGAAAAGATTTTATCAGGAGAGTACTTAAATGGTATTCAAACAATAATCAATAATGATGTACGAACTCAACGTGAGATTTCTGCTTTAGTATATGGTGTGGATGTTGAACACGCTCGACAAATTCCATTAACAAAGTATATTGAAGGGTGTATCAACGGAGAAGAAGACCATGACATAAACCAGTATGCCGAATCCAATAGATTATTTGATATTGTGTTGGACGAGGTCGTAAAAGGTATGGATGATACATTAATTAATAAGATAATACATTGCCTTCATACATTAACTCGGAAGAATGACAATATCTTACATATATGGCAACTAATTGCACAAAGGAAATTAAAAGATATGCTTGAGGAACAACTATTCCCCGTTGAATATCAAAAATTGCTATTACATTTAGATGCATCGAATCAAAACAACATTATTAATCAACTATACAAGAAGATAGTTCGATTCAAGGATTTTAATGGTGGTAACTATTTTAAGGCATTACACGAAATAGAACAATTCATTAAGCAGAATGGGGTGCCATGTAATTTTGTGTCAATAATTGAGCCTAAAGAAGTTGATGCTAAAACATTTATAGGGTGCATTCAAGCTATAAATGATACAGACAACGCCCCAGAAAAAGCTTATGAGTATTATCAAGTAAAAACAAATCCAGAGAGCCTTGACGCTTATCTATCCACTTATCTTCCAGATAAATTCGAATATAAAGATGTTGTAAAAACACTCAAAAACGATTCAACTTATGCATTTACGACACTATTGCAAACAATTAAGAACTGTATCAACGAGAAAAAGGTAAATAAAAACAATGTTGGCAGTATCTTTGCGACATATCGTTTATTGGCACCAGACGAAGAACGACCTTTGTCTACAAAGCTAGATCCAAACTACATAAATCAACTGCATTCAGAGTTGGAAACCGATGATAGTAAAATCCAAGAATCGGGATATTGCGATTTAGTAGCTATGCAATTATCACTTGGTCGTTCAATCTCTTTAATTCATGGAGAGAATATAAAAGATATTGCAGAAATCATGGATTTTTATGCAAATCATGGCAAGATGCTAATCAATAGTGTCGGATGGAATATTCCATTGTTAAATGACGTATTACAATACATGGTTAATAATAAATTAGGGGAGCGTTTATCACTTTCCGAAGTACTACCTCAGTATGAAAACATCAAAAATAGAATTCATGTAACAGATGATGCAATGATAGAGCATTTAGCTGAATGGAACATTGATTTAGATGAAGATATTAGTAAAAACGATATTAAGAAGGTGATTCCAAATGCATCTTTTTACAGTTTAACAACTCAGATAGATAATCCACTAACCGAGCATATCAATAAAATAGCCATTGAAACCTTATCTGAAATCAGTGCTAATACACTGTACTCACAGAGGGCAAACTATTCTTCTGACTATTGGCTTGTTGCAACAGATTATCTGTTGAGCAAAATCGGTTCTTTGCCAGAGAATTTGACAGAATTTGCCAAAATGATTTTAGTCGATATTTCCTCAGGAAATCAGACGACAAATCAGATGCCAAACCTCTTTAAGAAGATTATAGAAATGATAGATTATCGAAAAGTTAAGTCTACAATAACGGATATAAGAAATGAATTTTGCAATGGCAAAAGATCAATTAATTCTAACAAATTCCATTTTTTTGAATCTTGGTTCAGATTACATGGAAATTTGAGTGACAGAGCAGGAGATGTCCTTGATAAAATTGTGAAACCGGTAATTACGGACACTACATGTCAATCATTGATTTTGCAAAACAAGGATTTTTATATCGGTTTAATACATAAAGCAGGCGATGATGCTTATGAATTAATGAACAGCCTAAAAAATATTGTAAAACAAAGTACAAACAAACAATTCATAGAATTCGTCAAATCCGTGATGCCGAATGATGAAGATAATGAAGTTGAATAAATTTCATGTTGTGCTATAAAATAGCTAATAAGGTAACGTTCTGAAATATACCAAGACAATGGAAAATAATAACATACCACCTCTACAATCAAACTTTGAGCAAATAAAGAGGCTCAATAAAGACGGACAAGAGTATTGGCTTTCTCGTGATTTATGCACAGCATTAGGCTATAGTACGTATCAGAAGTTTACCCGCATAATAAATAAAGCTATTTCGATAGCCAATAATAAGGGGCTTGATACGACAGAGCATTTTAACCTTATGGTTGAAATGGTCAAGCTGGGTTCTGGCGCATTTCGTAAAGTGGAGAATATACATCTGTCTCGTATGGCTTGCCTGATAATTTCGGAAAATTCCGATGGCAGGAAACCGCAAGTGCAGATGGCACGGGAGTATTTCAAACAAAAAACACCATCAAACGAGTTAATCAATAATAGCCTATCTTCCAACATTTTGCTGTATAAGACAAAGCAAGGAGAAATCCGTGTTGAAGTTATCTTCAATAGCGAAACTTTCTGGATGTCTCAAAAACGTATGGCCGATTTGTTCGGGGTGGATGTACGAACTATTAACTATCATCTTGGGCAGATTTACGAATCAGGTGAACTAACCAAAGAAGCAACTATCCGAAAATTTGGGATAGTTCAATCGGAAGGAGATCGAGACGTGGAGCGCACACCGATGTTCTATAATTTGGATGCAATCATAGCCGTTGGTTATCGTGTAAACAGTTACCAAGCCACCCAATTCCGGATTTGGGCAACATCAGTTCTGAAGGAAATGATTGTGAAAGGCTTTGTGTTAGACGACGAAAGGCTAAAGCAAGGCAAACATTTTGGCAAAGACTATTTTGACGACTTGTTGGAGCGCATCCGTGAGATACGAGCTTCCGAACGTCGATATTATCAGAAAATCACGGATGTGTATGCCGAATGTAGTGCTGATTATGACCCTAAAGCAGAAACTACTCAACTGTTCTTCAAAATGGTACAAAATATGATGCATTGGGCTGTTACTCATCAAACAGCCGCAGAAATCATATATTCAAGAGCAGATGCAGAAATGCCACATATGGGATTAACTACATGGAAGAATGCGCCTGATGGCAGAGTACAAAAGTCAGACACAATAGTTGCCAAGAACTACCTATCAGATGAGGAAGTCTCAGCCTTAAATCGTCTATCAACCGCATTCCTGGATGTGGCAGAACTTCGTGCGGAACGGCAAATAATTATGACGATGGCGGACTGGAAGAAGCAGTTAGATGATTTCTTGACGCTATATGAGTATGACAAATTGGATGGTGGTGGCAGTATTTCTGCTGAACAAGCAAAAGAAAAGGCGTATGCGGAATACGACAAATTTCGCTTGATTCAAGACAAAGATTACCTCTCTGATTTTGACAAGGAAATCCAGATTTGGAAAGATAAGGGCTTATTCAGTAGTTAGTGGAAAAACATTTCAATTGATTTTTCAATAGAATATTCTTATATGCAACAAACAAGAACAACTATTTTGGAACGTCTTATTAAAAGAGTAAGACGTAATAAAGTAACACTGTTTATTGGTTCCGGCTTTTCTATAAAAGCCGGTGCTCCGTCTGTTACAGATCTTATAACAAAATTAATTGATGATGGAGGGTTGATATATGATAAAGATGCTAAGCACTTGCACTTGAAAGATGTCGCCTCTGATTTCGTAGAATGCGAGGGACGTCATGAATTGATGCGCTGCCTGATAAAACATTTCTCTTTCACGCCAACCGATACTTCTGACCATCAATTGTTGGCATCAATACCTCATTTTAAGACTATATTTACAACAAATTATGATTCGTTGATAGAGAATGCGTATCCCAAAGGTCAATGTGTAGTAATAACATCTTCACAAGCATGCTCCAATTCGGATTGCGCCTCAGTCAATGTTTACAAATTACATGGAGACCTGACAACTCTATCTAATACAGACTCTATAATCATCACAAATGAAGACTATGAGGATTATTTCCACAAAGAAAGTCTAAAAACTCTATGGGAAGATCTCAAATATGCCTTTCGCCACACATATGTTGTGTTTATGGGATATAGTCTTGCAGATGACAATATCATGCAGATTATTAAAGAAGTCCGTAGCGAATTGATGGGAAATATAAAAGGGATGTATCTTATTTCTCCATACATCAATGATGCCCGTAAGCAAGAATTAAAATCCAATCACATCGATTTCGTTCAAGCCACTGGTGAACAATTTTTAACCCGATTAAAAAAATCCATCGATGACACAATAGTCAAGGATTTTAGGGAATCACGCCTTGATGATAATAGATTGTTTTATGAGTATCTTCAGGGTAAAGGACTGAATCCATGTGTTCAATTTGGGGAAGAATTTAACAGAATTGATAGAATTTCCGGATATAAAGGAACCGAGGTTCATCCAGAGTTGAATCTGAGAATTACTGGCGAGGTTGCCAATGCGATTAGTCGGAGACTCTTTAATGCGTCTCAAAATATACCTGGCACCAGATTTTGTCTTCCAGCGTATGAAATAGACGCCTCTTCATTAATCAAGGGTGAATTGCGGTATAACGGAGTCTTGTTTGGGAGCAAGGCCGACTGGAAAAAGTTTTTTGTTATGCCATCACATCAGCTTTTTGAATGGACGATTAAAGTTCCATCTGCTGACTTTATAGAAAAAACAAATGTTTGTGTGTATAGACATGGGGAAGATTCGGTAGCTTTTAAGTTTGACATTAAAATAGGTGAAATCAATATCATTTTAAGATTTGAAAATAATAAACCAGTCGGTGCAATTAATATAGAAACTAAGTTATACAAAACCTACAAATCTTCTTCTGAAGCTTTGCATTGGGTCGATGTCCCGATTGCTCTAATCAGAGGGGAACTTGTCAATTTCCAACTTTTCGGAATAGAAGAAGCTGCAAATGATTCTCATCCCCTGAAAGAGTTTATTCGAGCTAAGTTGTACTATCAGACAATTAAACGGCTTGAATTGGAAAATAATGTCACTTTCTCCGAATACACCAACTACTCAGAAAATGGTTTAATGTGTGCTCTGATTCTACGAAGTTATTTCTGCAAACAGGGCATAGGCTATCCATTAATAAAAACATTTAAATGCGAATTGGAAGCATCTCAAACCAATATTGATGTTCAAGAACTTGTTAAACAAGGAAAACCGAATGTTATAGCAGTTTCTTATGTTGATTTCAAGGGTGTTCTTAATGGATTTGAGTTCAAAATCCCGTATGTAAACATTTGCCTCCAACACTGTATAGTGACAGACTATCATCTAATTGAAGGGAATCGTTATTCTATCGCAATGATTGACAACGCCGAAGAAAATTTGATATACGGATCTGATATATCTGTGAATCAGAATGGTAATATTATTCATATTCAAGGTTAACCCAAATGATTCCACGTGAAGTTAATCTATTATTGGTTTTTAACTATTCGAAAAGCAAAGGTAACTACTCAGGTATATAAATGTACTGGTACTCAATTTGTTGTATCCAATAATATTCTTTATTTTGGCACAAATAGATCCGAAATAGTTAGGTGTGTCTGTAAATATATACTGATAATCAAGGCACTATGAATTATCTGATACCTGAGTAGTTACAAGCAAAGAACTAGAAACTATAATAGAGCCTCAATGTACCATCTTCGCGACACATTGAGGCTCTACACAAATGCGACCCGGTTCTAATCTATCACAAGGAACTTGCCCGGTTCAAAGCCATTGGTGATATGCTCGTTTTGAAAGATATATCCCATTTGGTTGCTAACGACCTTTGTGCCGTTTAGCTCCGCATTGATATTGGTATGTGAATGGCCATAAATCCAAGCGTCAATGCGGCTGTTGGCTATGAGTTCACCCAGCTCTGTGGCAAATGCACTGTTCAAGACAGAGCCTTTGTGATGTGGCGCAACCACTTCCAACGTCGGAAGATGATGCGTCACTACCACAATGTGCTTAGCGGTGCTCTCTGCCAAGCTGCGTTTGATGAAATCCAGGCAGAATGTGTGCATCTGGTTGAACTCCTCTGTTCGAAGTAACTTCCCTTGATACATTATCTGCCGAAAGTCATTCATGCCCTTCCAAACGAAATACTCATCGGCCGGGGCAATCTGAGACCATAGCGTACTCATGATGAAGTCGGTATCATCTATCCTTAGCACTTGATTCTGATATATTGGTGTCCGGTAAACGGCTATAATGCTCTATTCTTATTGATTTTGATGGTGGACAAGCCCCTTTCAGCCTAATAATAACGGCTGTCCGGTAAAAAATGTCCCTATTTTACAATAGAATAGGACAAAACTGTAAATGAAATCCATTTTAAATGCGATATAATGAGTATACAAGCCATTTTTATGTGCTTTTAGTACTCCTATACGTTTACGACATCGGCTGTCCGGTAAACTTATAGAGAGAAAACTCATCAAAAAGTTTTACCGGACACCAATAATTCTGATAATATCCTACATTCTTCTTAAACATCCATTTCCATTGCAATCCCCGATCCATCACATCGCAGTAATTGTAATACTCATGGTTGCCGGGGACAATGAGTACTTGCCGATAACTGGCGGATGCCCACTTCCAGAACTTCGCCAAAGGTGCAACGGTATTTTTCAGATAGAATATATCTCCGGCAAGTACCAACACGTCACCCGTTATCGGTAGCTCATTCTGTTTCAACCACCTGCTATTGTCGCTAAACTCCAAATGCAGGTCACTCATATATTGAATCTTCATTTTATTGTCCTCCCTTTTCTATTTGTTTGTTTATGATTCTTTTGACTTGCTCAAATGATACGGGTGTAAAGTTATTGTTATCAACACCCACATCATATTGCGTCGGATAAAGGTATTGAAGTCGTGCGGCATCAATACCTGTGTTATTCTTTCTTGTATGTACGTGACCAAATAGTTGCCACACATCTTTGTAACCGCCATCAAAACATAGAAATGGATAATGATTCAAGTAGATTTTCTGCTTGTCCACCTCAATGCACATTTGCATGGCTACCGATTCAAATCTGTTGGCATACCCTTGACGCAGATTCTTCAAGTCATGGTTACCGACAATCAGATATATCTTTCCGTTCAATCTGTCTAACATCTTTGTCCACTCGGCAGAACCACCTAAACAGAAATCGCCCAAGTGAAAGACAATATCATCCTGACCAACTGCATTGTTCCAGTTGGAGATAATAGTCTCATTCATCATTTCCACATCCTTGAAAGGCCTGTTACAAAAACGGATGATGTTTCCGTGGTAAAAGTGGGTGTCGGATGTAAAGAACACTCTGCTGCCATCAAATTTATGATTCATTTCTTCTCAATTTTATGTGCATCACTGCACGTTAATAATATAGTTGTCAACACCCGTCAGACGGAAATGACAGAGAGAAGTTTTGCAAAAGCAACTGTCACAAACGGGCATAAAACAAAATAGTTGGAAAGCTTGGTAAGGACTCTCCAACTATTCAGTTTTTCTCTATATCAGAGTACAATAAATTGCACCAGACTATGTTCGTTGGAAAGTATTTACAATGCGAGGGGTAATGCCGGAAACGTGAACATACGACACGGATTCCGAGCGTTTACTGCCCTGAATTGCGACTACTGATAATATGTTCATTTTGTTTCTTTGCATTATTATATCTTATATTGTTTCAAACAACGATGCAAAATTAGCAAATTATATCCAGTTTCGCATCATTTTTATAAGAATTTGAATGCGAAGCCTTTGCATTGCTCTAACATTCATCATCTTCGTCCTCAAATCCTTCGGACGCATTTGCAATCAACGCCTTTCCAATTTCCATCTGCAAAAATTTAGGAAGACAAAGCAATTTGCTCATCAGCTGGCTATAAGTGAACTCTACTTTGGTATCAAGTATCGGTTCTTCTTCAATGTCTGTATCTATGCTCTTGACAATCTCAGCACCATCAGTGAATTCGGAAAAGTCAGCTTTCTCCGGCCAGTTCTCAATCATTCCGTCATGATTGATTCTAAGTCGGATATAATCCCCGCAGTCATCGGCCTCCGGTATCAGTCCGTTAGGTACATAACCTGCGATTTTGCATATCACCTGTTTGCCTTTGTCAAGCAGGAAGTATGTTCCGCTATCACACACCTTTGCTTGGAAGTATAGGCTTCCGTATTCCGGCTTCCAATTCAAAAGTTTGTGAGTTTTCAGATTTATCACCGCCGACCACATCCCTTTAGAAACTAATGGGTAGCTGTTCTTATACAACTCGCCAAGCCACGCATCAGTATAACTGCACATGTCCTCATCAAAGGGAATGTATATCATAAGATAGTGAGCGACCTCATTCAAATTCTCCTCTTTGACTCCTGCCAATATCTGCTTTGCCATAATCTATGTAATTAAATTGTTGTCAGTAAACTCAAATCCACCTCCGGAATAATCGCATCCGTAAGTTTATCTTGTATAAGGAATCCCATATAGAGCGGAATGGTGAGTATGTTTCCTTCACGCCCGACATTGTATTGGCCTAATTTGATGGCGTTATTCACATGATACACATCCTTGTTCTTAAGAACGGTGGCCATGCTTTTCGCCTTGCCTGCTTTTGCTTTCACTTCAAGGACAACACATTCACCTTTGAACCTTACAAGGAAGTCGAGTTCAAGACCGCTTTCCTTGTGAAAATAGTACAACTTTTGCCCGGACTTGCAAAGGAAGTCTGCCATGAGATTCTCGAAGATGGCTCCTTTGTAGCCTAAAAGATTGCCCTTCAAGATATCCACCTGCGTGCCATAATTAAGCATTGCCATCAGGATGCCTATATCCGTAGTATATACCTTGAAACAATCTTTGATAGCATTGCCGTCCAGAGGCAGTTCCGTTATGGATGTATTGTAGCACCGTTGAACTATTCCTGCATCTTCCAGCCATTGGATGCTTCCCATGTATTGCGAAGCCCGCCCGCCTTTCTTGACTACGGAGTATTGGAACTTTTTGTTCTCCTTGGCTAATTGTGTCGGGATGGACTCAAAGCATTCACGGATATGTGGCTTGTCGGAATCATCCGCATACTTCACCATATCCTCTTCGTATTCGGCAATAAGGTTACGCTGCACCTTATAGATAAGTTCGATGTTCTTCGTTTCAAGGAAGCAGTTTACCACTTCCGGCAGGCCGCCAACGATGACGTATCTATACAGCAGCTCCATCATCGCCTTGTGAATGCCATCGGGGACGGCGGTTTCGTTCTCAAAGCAGGTTCTGACAGAGTCAATCACTGCATCATTGATACCGTTTGCCCAAAGAAATTCCTCGAAGTCCAAGGGGTGCATATCAATGACTGTTTCATATCCTACGGGCACGGAATCTTGCCCCTCTTCCTTATTTTTCTTCTTGCTCTTGCCGTAACCTTTTACGCCTAAAAGTGAGCCTGTGGCGATAACATCGAAGCGACCATCTATATGAAATGATTTCAAGGCAGTCCTCGCTTCCTTGCATTCCTGTATCTCATCAAGGATAATGCAGGTTTTTCCATTGACGAAACGACTGCCGGGAATCAAAGCCGAGAGGTTGAGGATGATGGTATCCACATCTATGTTGCCCGTAAAGGCTGACTTCTTATCCGGTTCAAGGATGAAGTTCATATAGACCACATTCTCATAATGCTCTTTTGCGAACTTCTGAACAATGTATGTCTTTCCGCATTGTCGGATACCCTTTATCACAAGAGGCTTCCTGTCCTTTGTCTCCTTCCATTCGGTCAAATATGTTTCTATCTTTCTTTTAAGCATAGCTTTTCACGATTAGCTCAATGCAAAAATACATTTTTCCAAGCGAATACACAAGACCTATTGCACTTTTCGGAACGAATATCACTAAGAAGCACACATTTTTTGGAACGAATCAATAAAAAGGCAGCCGAAAATCGCCGAAATCCAAAGAAAAACGCTACCTTTGTCTGCACAAGCGTTCTGTAACATCCATGCGGAAATGTCCTATCGGTCAGTGCTTTGAAACTGATAGTGGGCATTTCATAAATGGGCTGAAAAAAGGTGGTACAAAGCATATATGCAAAGCGGTGAAAGATAACGGCTTGCATTTGTCCCCATTTCCTGTGAACTTGTCAGAAGTGAGGTTGTACCGATTAAGATGAATGGTCACTGATAATCAGTGATGTGAATATGCTGTATCGGGAAATGATATATCGCAATTAACTGCAACGAATTAGAACCAACTATAATGAAGTCACTGATTATCAGTGGCTTTTTTATTTATCCAAAATCCGGCTATGTGCAGTCGGAGATAGTTATCCGCCATATTTTTCTACCGTATTTCTACCGCGGAACATTTTCGGGATTTGCCCCGATGTCACGATGACGCAGTAGTTGACGTGTGTTGACAATGGTTTACGTGAGTAGACAAAAAGGGAAATAAAAACGCAGCCTTTATTACTGGTCGCAAAGGCTGAAATTACCCGAACAACGAAAGTTCATGTTTAACGAAAATATGGAGGACAAACAAAATGGAAGTAAAAAGAATCTGCCAGTGGTGCGGCAAGCCTTTCATGGCAAAAAAGACTACCACAAATTATTGCAGCCCGCAATGCTCCAAAAGAGGCTATAAACACCGGATGAAGGAGCGCAGAATGGAACTTAGGGAAATCCAGGAAATGCTTGAGTTAAAGAGAAAGCTGGAAAGCCAGGAATACTTCACTTTTTCTCAAACCGCCAGACTGATGGGTGTTTCTCGCCAGTATGTATATAAGCTGGTAAAGGAAGACAAACTTCGTGCATCCCGGCTAAGTTCGAGAATGTCACTCATCCGCAGAAGCGACATTGAGCTGATGCTGAGAACCAAACCTTACGAAAGCATCAAGCCAAAGGATGATGTCGATATAACCGAATATTATACAGCCGAACAGATAGCGGAAAAGTACAAGGTAAATACCAAATGGGTATGGACATATACCAGAGAACATGATGTTCCCAAAGTCAAAGTCCGCCAATTCAACTACTACAGCAAGAAGCATATCGATGCGGCATTCGCCAAATACAAGACGGACGATGCCCTGACCGAATGGTACACACCGGAAGAGATTGAGGAAAAATATGGAATGACACGTGTAGCCATCCGTTCGCATGTCTATCGCAACAACATCCCCTCTAAGAAAGAGCACGGCCAGATATTCTACTCCAAACTTCACTTCGACCTGTCAAAACAGACCGCCGAAGAAGACTCGTCTGAATACTACACAGTACAGGAAGCCATGAAGAAATACAATCTCACCAGGGATTCTGTTTACGGCATCCTGCAATTCCACGAAATAAAACGAGAGAAGAAAGGCAGGTTCGTGCGCTTTCTGAAGGTGGAATTCGACCACATCATGGGAGCCCGTTAGTGGCTAAATGCGACCGACTGTAATTATTAAAAAATTATTCCCTGCTGATTATGGTCTGTATAAAAGCATTAATGATTTTCGCAGCAAAAATCAGTTACAACCATTTAATATTCAACATTATGTCAGAATGCAAAACAGTTACATTGAGGACGCGCCCTTTGAAGAAAGGTATGCTGTCATTCTATCTTGATTATTATCCGGGCTACCGGGATCAGGAAACAATGAAGACCATCCGCCATGAAGGATTGAACATTTACATCTATGCCAATCCCAAGAATCAGCGTGAACGCGACTTCAACGCTGCCATGTCGGAAAAGGCCGAAGCAATCCGATGCCGGAGGTTTGAAGCCATCGTAAATGAACGGTACGATTTCTTCGACAAACGCAAGTACAAAGCGGATTTTCTGGAGTATTACCGGAAGCAGCTCCGCAAGCATGACCAGAAATGGGGATTTGTCTATCAGCACTTCTACAACTTCGTTCACGGCAAATGCACTTTCGAAGAAATAGATGTGGATCTGTGCAACAAGTTCCGGGAATACCTGCTTAACGCAAAGCAACTCCGACGTGACGGACAAATTTCAAAGAACTCCGCTTCCGGCTACTGGTCCACTTTCCGTGGATTCCTGAAGATTCTGTATCGCAACAGGATGATAAAAACCAATGTCAATGACTTTTTGGAAAAAATCGAATCGGAAGATGTTGCCAAAGAATACCTGAGTGTGGAAGAACTGTATTGTCTGGCTGAAACTCCGTGCAAGATACCTGTTCTAAAGACTGCTTCCCTCTTTTCGTGCCTAACCAGTTTGCGGCTCAGCGATATACTTTCCCTTTGCTGGGAGGAAATCGTTGACTTTGCAGCTGGAGGAAAATGCGTTCATACCATCACCCAGAAGACCAAGACGGAAGACATCATCCCGATAAGCGATGAGGCTCTGGAACTGATTGGGTACAGTCCCGAGAAAAAAGGTCTTGTGTTCAAAGGCCTGAAGCGGAGTTGGACGCAGCAGCCTATGAAGGAATGGATCCGTTCCGCAGGAATTACCAAAAACATAACTTTCCACTCATACCGCAGGACATACGCGACCCTTCAGGCTGCAGCGGGTACTGATATCCGTACTATCCAAAGCAACATGGCGCACAAGAGCATCACTACCACCCAACGCTATATGAAAGTAGTCGACAGCAACAAGCGTGAGGCGACCACCAAAATCACATTGACAAGAAAGGGCTGACCTGACTGATTCATGCCTGTTTTATCGGTTAGAGTATGATTTTTCGCTGAAAATCATACTCTAACCATATTTTTTCTTAATTTCCAGCTAATTTTCCGTCATTATTTACAACTGTCTGAAACTGGACATCTATTTTTGTCCTATCATAATTCTAAACAATAACAGTTTATGGCAGAAAACAACCGAATATCCATCAAAAAGACAAGCCGGGTTCTTGCAATTACATGTGTCGCCTATACGACAGTAGCAACAATGTTGTACAACAATTACCAGATTGACCTGATTGACTATTCCACTCCGGTCATATTAGGAACCGTAGCAACCATCATGTCATGCGCTGCACTGCAACGCCTGTTCTGTTCTCTACTCTCCAAAAGCTATCTTTCTTTGGGCTGCAAGGAATTATCCTCAAGAGGAACTATCCCTTCCGAGACAAATCCTGATACCCAGGAAGAATTGCCCCAAGCTGATAATGCAACCAGTGAAAAACAGGTCGAGAGTCCATATCTTAAGGAATATGAAGCCCGCATAGAAGAATTGCGGCGCAATGAAATGGAGAAGAAAACCGCTATTGTGCATGCGATACATGAATACACCACACACGAAATGTCACAGTTCTTATCCATAGACGATCTTGAAACTCTCCATGAGAACATAGAATCTCTGGCATACGGACAAGCGGAACCATATAAACCGGTCCGTTCCAAGCCCGATAATCAAATCAAGTCCCCTTCGCTAAGACATTATGCATGGAATATCGGGGAAAGACTTGATATCCCTTTAATCGATAGGGCAAAGTTCATAAAAACAATATTCCCGCATGAACTGGAAAATGCGACAATCGAATACCTTTGTAAAAATCTTCGTGACTCAGTTCCCGCCATAATTGCCATAGATGTCCCGGAGAACGGGGACTATCATTTCAGTTGCATGCAAACTTCAGCAGACAGCAATAATTAGTTTTTGCTGATTATAATCTGCATAATATCATTATGTTGGTTTGCAGCATGTTAAACAATTAAATCGTTTAGTCATGCTAAAAGAAAACCTTACATTCAATGATTTGCCGGAAATGGTAGGCAGGCTGTATGAAAAGATTGAGAGTTTAGAGAATGCTCTGAAGGAAAGTCTCGCCAAAGAACCGTCTGCCAAAGAGAATCTTCATGTCCCCATGACTGTGGAAGAAGTATGTAGCTACCTTGGAATATCCAAGTCATCCTTCTATTACAAGGCCAAGCACGGAGGGATACCTGTCATCAAGCAGGGGAAGCATCTGTTCGTATATCGCGACGAACTGGACAAATGGCTGGAGACCGGAAGAAAAAGCCAGGTGCCTCTGAGCTTCGAGGAGGAACACGAGCAGATGCTTGCTGCGACAAGACATAAGGCCAAACCAAGAGAGCTGTAGGAATATGGAAAAGACGAGCTGCAATATTCCTACTCCGGAGGAATTGAGAAACTACATAAAAGAATCTGTTATAAGTGTGACCGGGACATACGAACAGTTCGCTTCCGTGCTTATGGTGGATGATTCCACAATCGGGACTCTTGGAAACTTCAGTGCATCTATCGGTAAAGCCAAAAGCAAGAAGACCTTCAATGTCTCCGCCATCGCTGCGGCCGCCCTGAAGAATGGCACAGTGCTGCATTACCGTGCTTGCTTCCCAGAGGGAAAAAGAAAGATTCTCTACGTTGATACGGAACAGGGCAAGAACCATTGCCAGAAAGTTCTGGACAGAATCCTGAGACTGGCAGATCTGCCGAAAGATCGTGATGCAGACAATCTGACGATGCTGGCACTCCGGAAATATTCACCAGATGTACGACTGGCAATAACGGAAGAGGCAATCGGCATGATACCCGATTTAGGTCTGGTCATCATAGATGGCATCCGGGACTTCATCCATGATATCAATTCACCCGGTGAATCCACCGATGTGATATCCAAATTCATGCAATGGACCGATGACCGGCAGATACACATCCATACCGTCCTACATCAGAACAAGAATGACGAACACGCACGCGGTCATGTCGGCACGGAACTGAACAACAAGGCGGAAACCGTCATGCAGATAGAGCCTGACAAAGATGACAAGTCCATAAGTGTGGTGGAAGTCATACACAGCCGTGACCGTGAGTTTGAACCGTTTGCCTTCCAGGTAAACGATGATTCCCTGCCCGAACCGGTGGAGTCATATCAGCCTCAGAAAAGGCAACCAGGACGCCCGCCTAAGGAACCGTTCGACCCGTACAAGGAAATACCTGAGGATTCGCACCGTTCCGCTTTGAACGCCGCTTTTGAGGACGGGAACATCAGCGGCTATAACGGCTACCTTGAAAGGCTGAAAGAAAGCTACGGACGGCTGGGGATAAAACTGGGGTACAACAAGACGGTGGAATTGGCAAAGTTCCTATGCAACAAGCGGATGGTCGTAAAAGAAGGGAAAGAATACAAATACAACCGGGATTTCCATTATTGAGCCCTATACCATCAAATCCCGGTGTGACATTTTTCTGTGACATTTCCCGGCTTTACTTTAATGCCGGGGTGTAGATACGGTAATAAAGCAAAGCTATGGCAGGTTTCATCATATAGGTGCAATCTGCCATGCTCCCTTTTGTATGTACACTGGAAACCGGACAGCATCTGCATTATTTGAAGTGAAGCTATCATCCATGCCGGGCTTGCCCGTCTGCCAGTAATAAACCCTATGGGGGAGCCTAATTTCCGATGTCTATAAACCATGAGAATTAAAGAGAAGATATTTTCACTTATTATCCTTATTTGCAGTTGTTTGCATTTTCTGTCACGATTCTCTTCAATTCCGAAAAAATCTCATTTCAGACGGATTTTTGTTACCCGTTTTTGTTTCTTTTTCGACTAAAGAGAGTATATTTGCAGTATGATTTCAAGATGCGAACGCACTCATGACGGACAGGAGTAACAAAGATAGCAAAAAATCGCCAGTAAAGATAAGGTTCAAGGCGATGAAAGACGGCCGCAGATCCATTTATCTGGACTGCTACCGTAACGGCCATCGCAGCTACGAATACCTCAAATTGTATCTCGTGCCGGAGACCGATGACACATCATTGCGCCTGAATGAAGCCACGATGCGGAAAGCCGAGACCGCCTGCAGAAAGAAATTGCGGGAATTGAAAAAGTTACCGGTCGAGAACAGACGGATTATGGATACGCAAGGTTATATCTCTAATAAGGACATATCCATACTGGAGTGGCTTTCCCGTTTTAAGGAGATACAGCGTAGCCGTGGTGTACATGATATCCATGCTATAGACCGGTTGTGCGCCATCCTGTCCGAAATGAACTGCGGTGACACAAAGGTAAATGAAATCGGCAAGGACTTTTGCATTGCCTTTGTGGAATATCTGAAGACCGGATATAAAACAGCCAAAGGAGAAAACCTTAAGACAAAGACTGCATTTAACCGCCAGTGCACATTCGTGACAGCTCTTAATGTTGCCGTGCGGGAAGGAATCATCCCCACCAATCCCATGAACCTACTCTCACATCACGAAAGGGCAAAAGCGAGCAAAGGGAAAAGAGACTATCTGACCATAGACGAAGTGAAGCGACTGATTGCGACACCTTGTAAAAACAATACGGTCAAGAACGCATATCTCTTTGCCTGCAACTGTGGTTTGCGGCTCGGCGATGTCCGTAAATTGAAATGGGGTGACATAACGCAGGACAACGGCAGATGGATACTTTCCGTCATCATGAACAAGAGCGAAAAGCCAATACATATACCTCTCGGTGTGCAGGCAAGAAGATGGATACCCGGATGTGAAGACAGCGGGAAACACGATACTGGCAGCCTTGTCTTCGAGCGTCTGCCCGGAGACTCCCACATCAATGACATCCTGAAAATATGGGCTGCCGATGCTGGAATAACCAAATCGGTGACCTATCACACAAGCCGACACACCTTCGCCACGATGCTGCTCACGCTCGGTGCAGACCTTTATACCGTTTCCAAACTTTTGGGCCATTCCCAGATAAAGAACACGCAGATTTATGCTGAAATCATCAACCGAAGGAAAGACGAGGCAGTCAATCTCATAGACAAAGTGTTTGATTAAGAACAAATCTTTTATAAATGACATCACACTATGGCAAAAGCAATAAAGACACCCAAACAGCCCAAGGAACCTGTCAGAGTCCGTTATAAGACACTCAGTGACGGGAGCCAGTCCGTCTATCTCGACATCTACCGTGACGGAAAAAGGCAGTATGAGTTCCTGAAACTGTATCTCATCCCGGAGACGAATGCGGCAGCCAAGGCGCAGAATAAGGCCACGCTTGCTGCGGTTAACACCATAAAGTCGCAGCGCATCATCGAGCTGACCAATGGAGTGGCAGGGCTGAAGAACACCTCCCTGCGCTCGAAGATGCTGCTTCTCGACTGGATGCAGGCATACAAGGAGAGTCAGGAGAAAAAAGGAGTGCGAGGAAGTGGCAAACTGATATCCAACACGATGAATGTGCTGCGTGCCTTCAATGCAAAGGCGACCATGCGGGACATAAACCGCGACTTCTGCCTTGCCTTTATAAACTTCCTGCGTAACATCTATGTAAGCCCGAGCGGTAAGAAGCTGTCGCAGTTCACTTGCGTTTCCTACTTCGGATGCTTCCGGGGAGCGTTGAATGCGGCAGTTCGAGAGGAAATCATTGCCGAAAATCCGGTAAACCGGCTTAATACGGACGAGAAAATCAAGATGCCGGAGAGCAAGCGGGAGTTCCTGACCATAGACGAGGTCAAGATTCTCATAGACACTCCTTGCAGACGGGAGGATGTCAAAGGAGCGTTCCTGTTTTCCTGCTACTGCGGCTTGCGAATCAGCGATGTACTGGTCCTGAAATGGAAAAATGTGGATAGTTCCGCTGAGCAGTGGCGCATCAATATCATCATGCAGAAAACCCGTCAGCCTCTTTATCTTCCCCTTTCCATGAATGCAAGGAAATGGATGCCGGAACGGAACGGAGCCGGAGATGAAGACCTTGTATTTCCCACATTGCCATGTGAGGACACCTGTAATATGCAGCTCAAACCGTGGGTTAAGGCGGCGGGCATAACCAAGCATGTAACCTATCATGTCAGCCGCCACACCTTTGCCACAATGTTACTGACACTCGGTGCTGACCTTTATACTGTATGCAAGCTACTCGGCCATTCGGATGTGAAGACCACCCAGATATACGCCAAAATCATCAACAAGAAAAAGGAAGATGCCATCAGCCTTATCGACATGGAGTTTGCCAATACCTGAACGAATATAATAATATATAGAGTATGAGAAGATTGCCAGATGATTTCAATGTGAACATCCTGCTGCCGGGAGCAGTGTGGCTACTCATATCTGTCCTTGCCGGACGGGTAACGGTCGCACGGCTTGAGACGGATGCTATTACCGTCGTCATGTTCGTGGTAATCTCGCTCGTTATCTTCATTGTTCCGATGGCTGTCTATATGGAGTATCGCAAGAAAATCGAGCAATTGTCGGAGCGCAAATCTAAAAAGGCTTCTTCACCGTCCGATAGCGGTTCCTCTGGCAAGTCTCAATCGGCCACAGAACCAGAGACAGCATGTCGGTTTTCCTTTCCACCGGATTTCCCGGATGCCCTGAAAGGAGACAGAACTATGATATTTATGGAAGCCTTGCGTCATGAAGGCTTTCTTGATGCGGAATATCGGCCGCATGATGGATGCAATGCCACACAGATGGCTTTCATCGCGGACAGCATAGCAGCAATCTGCAACATCAGCCGCCAGTGGAAAATTTTTGGCGACTATTGGCATCTGAACAATATGCGCCAGTTGTTGGATGTGAAGAACCGCAGGGGTTCCAAAGCCGACAAAGAGGATGTTATAATCTCCATTTTTAAGAAAGTGGCGGAAGCCGACGATAATATCCGCAACACCGATGCATATCGTAGTTGGGAGAGAAACATCAAAATTTAACCGCCTTATCGTTTCAGGCAACCCATCTCGCTTAACATCTGTTTTTTCTATTCCCTGTTTTCGTCTGTTTGCGGTTGTTTTACAGCCGTGCTTTTAAAAGTTTTCCACTTGGCTTTCCATCTGTTTTACAGTCTGTTAATAGCCTTTGTCGTGTGATTTCCGATGGCTTACTTTGCACCGTCTTCCTTATCGGAACGACGGCTTTCACAGCCTAAGAAATCACATTAAAAACGACAGAAATATGGAACAGACGAACCAACTGATCTCGACAGCCGAGGCCGCGAAATTTCTCGGAATCAAAGTGAGCTATCTTCACAAGCTGATGATGCGACGCGTCATCCCTTACTACAAACCCAACGGCAAATTGTGCTTCTTTGACAAAGCCGAACTGGAGGCATGGATGAAGAATGTACGCGTAGCATCGCAGGTGGAACTCGACCAACAGGCACAAAAGTACATCATCAACCGTTCGAAGCGGTAAGTCATGGCAGGCATATACGACTACATTAACCGGTTTTGGGCAGAAGCGGAGCGCAACCCTTTCAATCCTACGGAGGTAGCACTTTATCATTACCTTCTGTATGAGGCAAACCGCCTACGCTGGAACATGCCGTTTGCCTGCCATACCGCCATCCTTTGTGTACGGCTCTCGACCACCAAACAGAATATCAGCAAGGCACGGCAGCATCTCAAAGAACGTGGGCTGATAGATTGTCAGGTTGGTACAGGAATCCACACCCCTGCGCTATATTCCTTGACCATACAGCCGTTCCGGCAGTTGCCGCATCAGGTTACCCGACAGTTGACCCATGAGTTGACCGTACAGTTGCCCCATTCTAATATAAAAGATAAAGACGAAGATATTATCAACTCCCAACATGCGCGGGAAGACGGACATAAACCGCTGGATGAGCTTGAGTCACTCCTGCTTGCCGATACGGCTTGGCAGGACAAGATTATCGAAGTGCTGGCGAAAAGAGAAAACTGGATTATTGAGAGAAGCAGGCTACACGGGCATATCCGTGACTTTTTCGACGAGCAAAGAATCGGCGGAAACGCGCAGCGGGACGAGAGCGATTGCCGAAGCCATTTTTACCATTGGATTATCAAACATCTGAATACAACCCGATATGGAACAAAACGGAAATCCCCAACTTATAGAGACTCTGATGTCACGGCTGTGTCAGCCGAGGACTACGAAGGAGCGTTTTAGACTGCCTTTCGATGAAGAAACGGCTGCGAAACTACTCAAATGTGCCATCGCAGGCGAAGTGAGCCGTTTCGGAGGCACATTTCTTTATCCTGACGCAGTAGACTCACAAGTCAGGAGCCTTGCTGCGAGCCTTACATCCGGCAGACGGTGCGGAGTGATGCTGTGCGGCTTGTGCGGCAACGGCAAGACCACCGTGATGAGGGCGTTCCAGAACCTGCTCAATGTAGTCAGGATACCGGACAGCTACCACAGGAATGTGTACGGTATGCCCATCGTCAATGCGGTTCATATTGCCCATCTGTGTCGGAACAGCTATACCGAGTTCCTGCGGCTGTGTGATATGGAGATGCTCGGCATCGACGACATGGGCATAGAGCCTGTGGAGGTGCAGGAGTTCGGCAACATGCACAGGCCGCTGACTGACCTGCTTGCAAGAAGATACGAGAACCGTGGCTTCTCGTTCATAACCACCAACCTCGTACCGCAGCAGATACGCAAGTTATACGGCGACAGGATTGCTGATAGGCTGAACGAGATGGTGGACAAGATTGTATTCGACAACCCTTCATTCAGAAAATAGAGGGAAGAATAAAAGCTGACAGAAACAGGATGCAAAAAACATTTTCCGTTGTTCAATTATCCGGCACTCCACTGGCACCAGTCTGTTTTGGCTGTGGCAAGCGGACGGATGGATTGACATGGAGCGGTAGCGTTCAGTTGCGAGGTATGCCGAGGTATTACCGTCTTCGGACAGTAATACCACGACGCCCTCGCAACAGTCCGGCAGACTGTTGTCCTTGCCGCTCGCAGGCTCGCATCATCCCTCTTTTAGAAACCGTTTCACGACTTTTCAAAGACATCTGTTATATATGGAATACGAAGATACCTCCAGTCAGGAGCATGAGCAAAAGAAGCTCGTTATAAGGCGCGACAAGGTGGTTGTCACCAAGGTCACGGAACAGGAGCTTTCGCAAATCAAAGAGACCGCTAGCCGGTGCGGCATGACACGCAGTGATTTCATCCGGGCAAGGGTACTCGGCTACAAGCCACGGCAAAGGCTTTCCGACAGGGAACTGGACGGTTTGCGTCAGCTTGCGGCCTGCCGCACGGACATGGTGAACTTCGCCAACGCCCTGCACGGACTGACCGACAACGAGAAGCTACGCCTTTTCCGGCACGAAGAGACCATGCTTGAATGGTACGAGAAAGTGGCCCATGTCACGAACCATGTCGCCGACTTCCTGCAGTCCACGCAGACGGCGAACAGCTATCCGGCAGGGACAACAAACCAAGAAGCTAAGGAGGACGGCGCATGATAGCCAACGCAAAGGCGGTAGCCCACGGCATAAGGGCGATGCTCTATGTATCGGGCGAATCGAAGAACAAGAAACATCCCGAAAAGATAACGCGCATCTGCGACAACTTCATGCCGCAGGGCATGGACGCTACGGGAATATGGACGGAAATGAAGTTCGCTACCATGAACCACGCAAACATCAAGAACAATGTCATCCGCATGGAGATTAGCCCGGCGATGGAACATACCGAAGACTTCACCTTGGATGACTGGCGGCAACTGTGGTACGACTTCGCGGCGGCTTTCGACGAGCAGGAAATCCGGGACAAGGACGGCAATGTTGTTTCCCCACGCACCAACGTATCGGGCAGCAAGTCCAGCGTCTGGTTGCACGAGGAATCCAAGAGCGGCATACCGCACCTCCATGCCATTGTCTGCCGGGTGGACGAGGACGGGAACATCAACAACGACCACGCCATCCACTTACGGGCACAACGGGCAGCTGAAAAGGTCGCACGGCAAAGGGGCTGGACTACCGCCATGCACATACACGAGGCGAACATCCCACAAGTCAGTGCCGACTGCATGGAAGCCCTGCGTGAACTGGACGAATGGTCATGGGACGGTTACAAGGAACTGCTTGCCGCCAAAGGGTACGGACTGCATCTGCGCAAGGACAAGAAGGATGTAATACGCGGCTATGTGCTTTGCAAGGGCAACACAAGGTTTAAGGCTTCCGAACTTGGTAAGGGGCGCAACCTGACCGCATCACGCATCAGGCAGACATGGGAGAAGCTGCATCCGGAACAGGACAAACAGAAAGCCAAACAAGCAAGCCCGACACCCAAACCGACCGCCACAGCGACACCGAAGCCATCCGTTCCTAATGAAGCCCGACAAAAGCCACAGCCATTGGTACTGCGAAACAACTCGGTTTACGAGGACTACACGGACTATAAGCCGAACCGCCAGCCCACGGAGTTTGAACATGACGGAAAAACCTACAAACGCTATCTGCCCGACAAGGTGCTTGACTTCTTCAACAACGAGTTCGACTACCAAGAACTTACCAACTGGCAGGACTTGCAGAACTTGGCGATGGCTTACTTCACCCTTATAGCGTCACCCTACGAGATGACATCCGGCGGCGGTGGAGGCGGCTCGCAGTCCGACCTCAAATGGGGACGCGACCCGGAGGAGGACGAGATAGAGTTTGCCCGCCGTTGTGCGCGTGAGGCTTCGCACAGGCTCGGCACACAGAAGAAATCAGGAATGAAACGCAAATGACAAACCCAATAAACAACAGAGGATATGAAACAACCCGATACCGCCGCCCTGCGTGAGCGGCTTGCCAATTATACACCCGAAGAGGAGTTGAAACAGGATATGCAGGAGCTTGACGGACTGTTGCAAGAAGTCAACTATCAAACGGTTGAACTTCGCAATCTGCTGAACGAAATCCAAGCCCTGAAAGAAGAACTACACGGCATACACGGCAGCCTAAAGCACACCGTCCAACGGGAACGGGCGGCTTTCAAGGCTCTGGAAGCAGCCAAGGAAAGTGCCGACAACATAGTGGACGGCATCAGCAATGCCATTGTCAAAGTGGAAAAGAATACCGTCATCCATGCTAAGGTTGATGACCGTGAACTGGCAAAGGTAAACCAATGTTCTGCCGACCACATCAAGACAGAGAAAAAACTTTTGGAGGAACATAGTAAAAAATTAGCCAAACGCCTTCAAAAGAATGAAGGTATTTGGCTATCAAGTTTTTGGACGAAAATTATGATGTCCTTTTTTATATTTTACACTATTCTACTTCTTATTTATGCTTACATAAAATAAAGTCCAAAGTATATATTGGATATTGTAAAATCCCTAAAAATAGGTATTGCCGGATAAATTTAAGCCCCGTACATTTGCAGAAACAAAATCAGAAACATTGTTCATTATAAATGCAAGTGCTGAAAGAGGACATACGGGGTCGGATATTGACGATTGCCAGGCAGCAATTCGAGAAGAAAGGCTATTCCAAGACTTCCATGCGCGAAATAGCGGAATCGTCGAGTGTTGGTGTCGGGAATATCTATAACTACTTCGCGAGCAAAGATGAATTGTTCCGTGAAGTGGTCCGTCCTGTTTTGTGCGCTTTGGAAGCGATGCTTCAGGAACATCACGGCATACGGGGCGAGGATATTATGATGATGCGGTCGGAAAAGTATCTGAAGTCCTGCATTGACGAATATGTCACGCTTATTACCAAGTACCGTGAGCTGTTGGAGATTCTGTTGTTCCGCGCGCAGGGCTCGTCGTTGGAACATTTCCGTGAAAACTACACTGACCGTTCTACAGAGTTAGTCAAGGCATGGTTCGCGTCCATGCAGCAAAAGTATCCCGAAATCAATACGGCGGTGTCCGATTTCAGCATCCACCTGCATACGGTATGGATGTTCACCATGTTCGAGGAGCTGCTGATGCATTCGGTACCCAAACAGGAGATGGAAGCAATCCTGCACGATTACATCTTGTTTGAAATCCAAGGTTGGAGGGCTATTATCAAGATATGAGATACAGACAACGTACATACGAACATTCAACCGCATCAGAACTGTTGGTAAGGAGGAAATCTTCACGGAGGTTTCCTCCTTTTTTTATGAACAATTCTGAATATCGTTCACTATTAAATATCCCAAAATATGAAACAGAAATACGAGTTTAAGAGCATTGTAGCGGAAACATTGCTTATTCCGCTATACATGAGAGCCAAAGAAAGCCGCCGTACCAATCCCATTCTGTGCGACAAGGCGGCGGAACAGTTGGTTGACAGCTTGGAATACGATTATTCCCAGTTCGACGGGGCAAAGTTGAGCGAAGTGGGATGTGTGGTGCGTGGATGGTATTTTGATTGCGCCGTGCGCCGATTTATTAAGACACATTCGCATCCGGTCGTGGTCAATGTGGGATGTGGACTGGATACCCGTTTCCAGCGTATCGGGAGTCAGAAAGCAGTCTTTTATGATTTGGATTTGCCTGAGGTCATTGCTCTACGCCGGGAATTGATTCCCGAACAGCCGGACAATGTCTATATTGCGGCTTCATTGCTGGAAACAGGCTGGATGGACGACTTGCGTCGGAAGCATCCCGATGCAGAATTTATCTTCATCGTGGAGGGGGTACTGATGTACTTCTACGAGAAGCAAGTAAAAGCCTTCCTGCATCACGTGGCAAGCCGTTTCGGGGGAGGTGAATTGTGGTTTGACGTGTGCGGCACGATAATGAGCCGACATGGTGTGAAGCCCGATTCGCTCCGCAAGCACGAGGCTCAAATCCGTTCCGGCATAAGCAACGGGCATGTGGTGGAACAATGGGAACCGTCTTTAAAGCTCATTGAACAGGCTAACTACATGAAGTTCTTCCGTTCACGCTGGGGATTTTTCTTCGGACAGATATTGGGGCGCATCCCTTGGCTTTGCTACAAATTCAGTTCATTGCTCGGATATAAAATCACATCAAAATAGCGTAATAATAATGGAAAAGTCAAAAAAGAAAAAAGGTTTGTCCCGTCTGTTCGAGATAGCGGGACAAAGGAAAGGCCTGCTTATATTGGCAGGTCTGCTGTCGGCTGGCAGCGCGGTGTGTATGCTTGTGCCTTATTGGGCTGTTTATGAAATTTTGAAAGAGTTGCTGTCGAATGGCTCCAATCTTTCCGCTTTGGACGGAACGGACATGATGCGTTGGGGATGGATTGCATTTGGAGGGCTTGTTGGCGGATTGATATTGCTCTATGCCGCCCTGATGTCCTCACATGTGGCTGCATTCCGTATCTTGTATGGGTTGCGTGTCCGTTTGTCCGAGCATATCGGCAAGCTCCCGTTGGGGTATCTGAACAACACCTCTACGGGAGCCATCAAGAAAACAATGGACCAGAATATCGAGAAAATAGAGGGATTCATCGCCCATACCATTCCGGATTTGGTCAATGTAGTGGCTACGGTGGCGGTCATGCTGGTCATCTTTTTCTCATTGGATGTATGGCTGACGGTGGTCTGCCTGGCGGTCGTGGTGCTCAGCCTTTTCCTCCAATTCTCCAACTTCATGGGTAAAAGGGCAAGAGAGTTCATGTCCATCTATTACGATGCG